>Ga0068867_100003727_pt1 | contig 10724 bp, 14 predicted proteins | sample KBSMisM32_FD_65649 | JGI IMG/M metagenome (GOLD analysis project Ga0068867, IMG submission 65649) | Miscanthus rhizosphere microbial communities from Kellogg Biological Station, Michigan, USA - KBS Miscanthus M3-2 | ecosystem: Host-associated > Plants > Roots > Rhizosphere > Soil ...
GGGAATGATCTGGAAGGCGGTTGAGGACGACGCCCTCGACGCCGAAGTCGACGCGATCGCCAACAAGCTCGCCGGACTCCCGCCCCTTGGCCTTGCTGAGATCAAGTCGATGATCCGCTCGTCATGGCAATACAGCCTCGACGAGGAGTTGGAGCGGCAGGCCGGCGCGATGCGCCGCTTGGGCTTTACCGAGGATTACCGCGAAGGCGTCGCCGCCTTCCTCGAAAAGAGGTCACCGAACTTCACCGGCCGATGATCGTCTCCACGTCTCGCAAGTTCATCTTCGCCGCGATCCCGAAGACGGGGACGCATTCGGTCCGGCGTGCGCTCCGCGAGCACATGAGTCCGGAAGATCTCGAGCAGGTCGGCCTGTTCGTTCAGCGCGCCTTCCCGATCCCGGAGCTGGCGCGGATCGGTCATGGCCACATCACGCTGGCGCAGCTGCGGCCGCACATGGCGCCGGATGAATTCACCAGCTTCTTCAAGTTCGCCTTCGTCCGCAATCCCTTCGACCGTTTCGTGTCCTACTCCTCGTTTATCACCCGCGAGGTCGGGCATTTCGATCGCGATCCGCAGAGGGTGATGCGGCATTTCCTCGCCAACCCGCCGGTGAATCACATCCTGTTCCGGCCGCAGCATGAATTTGTCACCGACGAATCCGGGAATTTGCTCACCGACTATGTCGGCCGGGTCGAAACGATGCAGCAGTCGTACGACGAAATTGCCGAGCGCATCGGCATCCCCACCGCACAGCTCGACGTCGTCAACAGCTCGCGCCGGAGCGACTATCGCCAATATTACGATCAGGCGCTTATCGACGGAGTCGCCACGCTTTACGCCCGGGACCTGGAGCTTTTCGATTACCAGTTCTGATCGCCTGAAACCGTCTTGCAACTCGTCCGTTTCGCGTCCCGAACAACAATAATCGGGAGCCCCGTCATGGGACTGATCCTTCTCATTCTTCTCGTTCTGCTTCTCGTCGGCGCACTTCCGCGCTGGGGCCACAGCGCCAACTGGGGCTACGGGCCGTCGGGAATCCTCGGCATCATCCTGATCGTCGTTCTTGTGCTCTTCCTGATGGGCCGACTCTAGGCTCCAGCCTTCACCGCGAAGCTCCACGCCGCCGAAGCGAGCGTCGGCACCCGCTGCGCCATTTCGGCGGCGTGGGCGTGGCTTGCGGTGCCATCGATCACGCGCTTCTTGATGCCCTGGACGATGCCGGTCAGCCGGAAGAGGTTATAAGCGAAATACCAGTCGAGCCGGTCCGCAACGGGGACACCCGAGCGCTCGGAATAGCGTCGGACGATTTCATCCAGTTTAGGGATACCGAGCGCGTCGAGTTTCAGACCGGCCAGTCCCGCCCCGCCATCCGCCGGCATCATCCACTGCATTGCGAGGTAGGAGAAATCCGCTAGCGGGTCGCCCAGCGTCGCCAGCTCCCAATCCAGCACCGCAGTCAGCGTACCGTCGCCGTCGAACACGACATTGTCGATGCGATAGTCGCCGTGAACGATCGACACCCGCGACTGCTCGGGCACCGTCTCCGGCAGGAAAGCGATCAGCCGCTCGACCTCGGGAATGTAATCGGTCTGGCTGTCGCGATACTGGCGTGTCCAGCGCTGCACCTGCCGCTCGAAATAATTACCGGGTTTGCCGAAGTCGCCGAGTTCCGCCGCTTCCGGATCGATCGTGTGCAAATCGGCGAGCGTATCGACGAGCTGCTCGTACATCGCGCGGCGCGTCGCGGGATCAAACTCGGGCAGCGCGCCATTCGCATAGGGCCGGCCCTTGGCCAACTCCATCACGTAGAAGATCGCGCCGATGACACCCGGGTCGCCGCACAGCGCGAGCGGCTTCGGCACCGGGAAGTCGAGCGGGTGAAGCGCCGACAGAAGCCGATACTCGCGGTCGACCGCATGTGCCGACGGCAGCAGTTGCCCGAACGGCTTGCGCCGCAAGACATATTCCCCGGACGCAGCGCTGATCTTGTAGGTCGGGTTGGACTGTCCGGACGGGAACTTCGTCAGCTCGTACGGGCCGAGGAAGCCTTCGACATTCCCCTCGAGCCACGCGCCTAACGCAACTTCGTCGACCGCCTGCTCGCTCACCGGTGCTTCTTATACTCCAGCCGCGCGATGGCCCGGCGGTGGACCTCGTCGGGCCCGTCCGCCAGCCGCAAAGTCCGGATCTGCGAATAGGTCCGCGCCAGGCCCGCATCCTCCGACACACCCGCGGCGCCAAACGCCTGGATCGCGTCGTCGATGATCTTCAGCGCCATGATCGGTGCCGCGACCTTGATCATCGCGATCTCGCCCTGCGCAGCCTTGTTGCCGGCGCGGTCCATCATGTCCGCGGCCTTGAGGCACAGCAGCCGCGTCATCTCGATGTCGATGCGCGCGTTGGCGACGCGCTCTTCCCAAACGCCCTGCTCAGCAATGGTCTTGCCGAAGGCGGTGCGTGACATGAGGCGCTTCACCATCGCATCCAGTGCTTCCTCGGCAGCGCCGATCGTCCGCATGCAATGGTGGATGCGGCCGGGCCCGAGGCGTCCCTGCGCAATCTCGAAGCCCCGGCCCTCGCCGAGCAGCATGTTCGACGGCGGCACCCGCACGTCATTAAGCTCGATCTCCATATGCCCGTGCGGCGCGTCGTCATAACCAAACACCGGCAGGTGGCGCTTGATGGTCACGCCCGGCGCGTCGAGCGGCACCAGGATCATCGACTGCTGCTTGTGAGTTTCGGCCGACGGGTCGGTCTTGCCCATCAGGATCGCGACCTTGCAGCGCGGGTCGCCCGCCCCGCTCGACCACCATTTGCGGCCATTGATCACATATTCGTTGCCGCGCATTTCGATGCGGCACTTGATGTTGGTCGCGTCTGACGAGGCGACGTCGGGCTCTGTCATCAGGAAGGCGGAACGGATCTCACCGTCCATCAACGGCTTCAGCCACTCGTCCTTCTGCTCCCGCGTGCCGTAGCGGTTGAGCACCTCCATGTTGCCGGTGTCGGGCGCCGAGCAATTGAAGGCCTCGGACGACCAGAGGATGCGACCCATCTCTTCCGCGCAGAATGCATATTGGAGGTTGCTGAGCGCCGGCCCTTCGAACGCGAAGCTGTCATCGACCGGCGTCGCGCCGTGCGACGGCGGCATGAACAGGTTCCAAAGCCCTTGCGCTCGCGCCTTTTCCTTGAGTTCCTCGACGACCGGGAGGACCTTCCAGCGCTCGCCCTCGCGCTGCTGGGTGTCATAGTCACAAACGCGCGGCCGGACCTCGGCGTCCATGAAGGCGCGGACCTTGTCGCGCCACTCGGTCTCGGCCGGGTTCAGGCTGAAATCCATGAAGTGCCGCCTATCAGACAGTCACAGCCGTGGCTATGAGTGCCGCATGGGGAGACTGAGCGGGAAGATTGCGATCGTAACCGGCGCAGCGTCGGGCATCGGCAGGGCCAGCGTCGAGCTCTTCCGAAGCGAAGGCGCGACCGTCGTCGGCGCGGACGTCAGCGACGGCGCTGATGTGCGCTGCGATGCGGGTGACGAAGATCAGGTGAAGCGCCTCATTGAGGGTGTCGTCGCCGAGCGTGGGGGTCTCGACATTTTCTTCGCTAATGCCGGCGTTTCTGGTGGCTTCGCATCGATCTCCGAGCAGAGCGCCGCCGATTGGGCCGAAATCCTGCGGATCAACCTCATCGGCCCATTCCTCGCGATCAAATATGCCGCGCCGCACCTCAAAGCTCGCGGCGGCGGGTCGATCATCTGCACCGCGAGCGTCGCGGGGCTCCGGTCAGGCGCCGGTGGAGCGGCTTATTCCGCCTCCAAGGCCGGCGTCATCAACCTCGTCCAGACCGCCGCACAGCAACTTTCGGGCACCGGCGTTCGGGTGAACGCCATCTGCCCTGGCCTGATCGAGACTGGAATGACCAAGCCGATTTACGACATGGCTCGAGAGCGCAATCAGGAAAGCCGCATTGGCGAGCTCAATCCGCTCCAGCGCGGCGGCGAGCCAGCGGAGATCGCGAACGCTGCCCTGTTCCTCGCCTCGGACGAGTCCAGCTACGTCAACGGGCAAGCACTCGTCGTCGACGGCGGGCTTGCCACCAGCCACCCGACTACGCGACGTTTTGACTTGCGGATGACCTAAAGGGCAACCAACTCGCTGAACTTGGCGAGGTCGATGTTCCCCCCGGATACAACGCAGACGATGGGGCCTTCGATCGACGGGTCGCTGAGCGCGGCAGCCAATGATAGAGCGCCCGCGCCTTCCGCCACTGTCCGCGATTTCTCCGCGATCAGCCGCATCGCGTCACGCACCTGGTCGAGCGTCACGACGATCGAGCCATCGACCACCGCCTGCATCCGCTGCCACATCCGCTCGATGACGCTCTTGCCGCCGGCGCCGTCGACGAAGCTCGCCTGCCAGTCCTCGAACTTCCGCGGCCCGCCTTCGCGCTGTGACAGGGCATAGGGAGCGGCCGTCTCCGGCTCCGCGCCGAGTACCTTCGCATCAGGCTTCCTCGCCTTGATCGCGCTTCCAACGCCGGTGATCAGCCCGCCGCCGCCGATCGCGCAGATGACGGTCGCCACGTCGGGGCAATCTTCAAGGATTTCGAGCCCCATCGTCGCGTGGCCCGCGATGAAGTCATGATTGTCGAACGGGTGAACGAATGTGCCGTCGAGCCCCTCGAATTCATGGCTTTCAGCCGCCACCCAGGCGCGCTCGTACGACACGGGCACAATCTCCGCGCCGAGCGCCCGCATCCGGTCGAGCTTGGTTTGCGGCGCCGTCTCGATCGCGACCACGGTGCACGGGACGCCATATTGCCGAGCGGCATAAGCGACGCCCTGCCCGGCGTTGCCCGCGCTGATCGTCCACACGCCCTTTGCACGCTCTTCGTCTGACAGCCGCGCGACGGCGTTCGAGGCGCCGCGGATCTTGTAAGCATTGGTTGGCTGCAGGTTTTCGAGCTTGAGCCAGATGCGGTCGTCGAACCTCACCAGCGGTGTCCTCAACACCGTCCCCGCAATGCGACCGCGCGCCTGCTCGACATCTTCGATCGCAATCGGCCGTACCGACGGAATCATCGCCCTCTCCTGCTCGCCCGAAACTTCCTCTAAGGGGCGCGCATGAAAACGCCACAGCTGCTGAATTACGAGCGTGATCGTTGGATTGCCGGCGACGGAAACCTCGCGGAAATCCCGAGCGCAATCGACGGCGCGCCCGTCGCCCTCACGGGGTCGAACGGCGTGGATTTCGGAGCCATGCTCCGCCACGCCCGTGAGGTCGGCGGCCCCGCCTTGCGCAAGCTGACGTTCCATGAGCGCGCGCGGGCGATCAAGGCGCTCGGCCTCGCCATCATGGCGCGCAAAGAGGAGCTGTACGAGCTCAACTACCAGACCGGTGCGACCCGCAAGGACGGCTGGATCGATATCGAGGGCGGCGCGGGCACGCTCTTCTCCTTCTCGTCGAAGGGACGGCGCGAGCTGCCCGACGCGCACGTCCTGCTCGACGGCCAGCTCGAGGGCCTGTCGAAGAACGGCACCTTTGTCGGCCAGCATATCTACACCTCGCTCCAGGGCGCGGCGGTGCACATCAACGCCTTCAACTTCCCGGTGTGGGGAATGCTGGAGAAGCTGGCGCCGACCTTGCTCGCGGGCGTGCCGGCGATCGTGAAGCCAGCCACCGCGACTGCGTATCTGTGCGAAGCCGCGTTCAAGATCATGATCGAGGCCAATGTCCTGCCCCCGGGCGCGATCCAGCTGATCGTCGGCGGCGTCGGCGACCTGTTCGATCATTTCACCGGGCAGGACGTGGTCAGCTTCACCGGCTCGGCGCATACCGCGCTGAAGCTCCGTACCCACCCGACCGTCATCCGCGAGTCCGTCCGCTTCGTCGCCGAGCAGGACAGCCTCAACGCATCTCTCCTCGGGCCGGAAGCCGCACCGGGCACGCCCGAATTCGACCTCTTCGTCAAGGAAGTCGCGACCGAGATGACCGTCAAGGCTGGCCAGAAATGCACCGCGATCCGTCGGGCGATGGCGCCGGCTGAGTATCTCGACGCAGTCCAGAAGGCGCTGGCCGAGCGGCTCGCCAAGACCAAGGTCGGAGACCCCCGCGCCGAAGACACACGCATGGGTGCGCTGGTCAGCATGAGCCAGCGCGACGATGTCCGCGCGCGTATTGCCGAGCTCGAAGCGGCGGGCGCGCGTATCGTAGCAGGCGACCCCAACGCCGAGCCACCAATTGCCGGAGGCGCATTCCTCCAACCCGTACTCCTTCGCACTGACGATCCTTGGGGCACGCAAGCGGTCCATGATTGCGAGCCGTTCGGCCCCGTCTCTACGATCATGCCGTACAAGGACATGGCGGACGCCATCGCGCTGGCGAACCGCGGCAAGGGCAGCCTCGCGCTGTCGCTGTTCACGCACTCACCCGAAGCTGCGCGCGACTTCATCCAGGGAGCGGCGGCCTATCACGGCCGAATGCTCGTCCTGAACCGCGACAATGCGGCGGAGTCCACGGGCCACGGCTCTCCGCTCCCGGTGCTGGTCCATGGCGGCCCCGGCCGCGCCGGCGGCAGCGAGGAGATGGGCGGCATCCGCGGCGTGAAGCATTACATGCAGCGAACCGCGCTCCAGTCCGCGCCAGCGATGATTGCCGCGATCACGGAGCAGTACGTCCCCGGCGCGCCTAAGCATTTCATCGACGTCCACCCGTTCACGCTGAAGATGAGCGAGCTTCAAATCGGCGACACGTGGAAAACCGAGCCGCGGACGGTGACGATCGAGGACATCGAGCATTTCGCCGAGTTCACCGGCGACAAATTCTACGCCCACATGGACGAGGAAGCCGCCAAGGCGTCGCCGATCTTCGAAGGCCGCGTCGCCCACGGTTATCTGATCCTGAGCTTCGCAGCCGGATTGTTCGTCTGGCCCGATCCGGGTCCGGTGCTGGCCAACACCGGCCTCGAGAATTTGCGCTTCCTGACGCCACTCTATCCCGGCGACTCACTGCGCGTGGAGCTCACCGTCCGCTCGAAATCGATCAAGTCGGAAGAGACCGGTCAGGTGCGCTGGGCCGTGGAGGTGTTCAACCAGAAGGATGAGCTGGTCGCGACCTACGACCTGCTGACGGAGAACGTCCCTTAGCGGGAGGCGATTTCGCCAATCGCCTGGTTGACCAGCTTCTCGTCGGTTGCCGGGTCGTGACGCTCGGCGATGAGCTTGGCCGCGGCCTTGGTCGCCGCATCGGCGGCGGCAGCGCGGAGTTGCTCGACGGCAGCGCGCTCCTCGGCGGCGATCTTGTCTTCGGCCATCCGCGTGCGGCGGTCGATCAGCGCTTCGGCATCGGTCTTGGCCTTGGCGACGATCTCGTCCGCCTCATGCTTGGCGCGCTCGAGCAGGGCCTCGCGGTCCTTGTCGGCCGACTTCGCTTTGGCCTCATATTCGGCCTTCAGCGCCTCGGCTTCCTTGCGCAGCGATTCCGCCTCGGCGAGCTGGTCGCGGATCAGCTTGATCTTGTTGTCGAGCGCGCGGCCGATCGCGCCCGGCACCTTCTTCCAGACCAGGATCGCGATGACCACGATCATCGCCAGCGCGATGAAGGCCGGTGCCGTCAGTCCGAATGCGGTCGGTTCGGCCTCGTGCTGCGTCGGCACTTCGGTACCCGCGTGGGTTTGAGCCTCAGACATTCAGTTCCGCCTTCACCGCGTTGACGGCGTCCTTCTGATCGACCTTCACGCCCGTCAGCCGCGAAACCAGGTCCTGCGTCAGCTCGGCGGCGACCGCCTCAATCTCGGTACGAGCGGACTGCACCGCCTCGCCGAGTTTCTTCTCCGACGCCTCGACTTTCAGCGCGAGCTTGTCCGCCGCCTTCTTGACCTTGGCCTCGGTGTCGCGGGCGCTGGCCTGCTTGGCTTCGCTCGCGATCTTGCCAGCCTCGGCACGTGCAGCGTCCATGCGCTCGCGCCATGCCTCTTCCGTCTGGTCGGCAGCAGCGCGCGCGGCCTGGGCCCGCTCGAGATCGTCGGCGATCTGCTTTTCGCGCGCGTCGATCGTCGACTGGATCTTCGGCACCATTCCCCTTCCGATGAAGAAGAAGATGATCCCAAAGACCACGACCAGCCAGAACAGCTGCGACCAGAAGATTTCAGGAAGCTGGTTAAGTTGAGGCATTTCAATCCTGTCCGCTGCAGGACGCGCCTTCGCGCGCCCCACTAAGGCGAATTAGAAAACGAAGAGGATGAGCAGCGCGACGGTGAACGCCATCAGGCCGAGCAGCTCGGCAAGGGCGAAGCCGAGGAACAGGCGGCCCTGCTGGCCGTCGGCGGCCGCCGGGTTGCGAAGCGCGCTCTGAAGGAACGAGCCAAACACGAAGCCGACGCCAATGGCGGCAGCGCCCGTACCGATCGCGGCAAGACCGGCGCCGATCATTTTCGCAGACTGAAGGTCCATTTCAAAAACTCCTTTGGTGATCTGGTTCTAGTGAAGGTTGATTGCGTCGTTGAGGTAGAGCGACGTGAGCAGTGCGAACACATAAGCCTGCAGCGCGCACACCAGCAGCTCGAGCGCTCCGACCCCGACGATGAAGATGAAGCTGACCGCGCCGACGCCGAAGCCGACCGGGCTGCCCGATGCGAAGCCGTTGACGATGAAGCTTCCGAACACTTCCATCAGGATGTGGCCGGACATCATCGCGACGAACAAACGGAGCGCCAGGCTGAACGGCCGAACGAGGAACGAGACGATCTCGATCGGAATGATCAGCGGCAGCATGTACCAGGGCGTCCCGTGCGGGACGAACAGCGAGAAGAAGTGAAATCCGTGCCGCCAGAAGCCGATGATCAGCACCAGGCTGAAACTCATGATCGCGAGCAGGCCGGTGATGCTGAAGTGGCTGGTCGGCGTGAACGGATGCCAGCCGGGAACGATCGCCAGCGGCAGCAGGCCGAGCAGGTTCGCGACCAGGATAAAAGTGAAGAGCGAGAAGACGAACGGCACGAACTTCTTGCCTTCCGGCCCGATATTCACCTGCACGAGATCGTCGATGAAGCCGGTCAGGCCCTCGACCGCCATCTGCCAGCGGCCGGGAACGACCTGGCGCTTCAGCCCGCCCCACATGAACACGCCGATCACCGCCAGCGCGGCAAGCATCCACGCGGCGCTGTTGGTCAGGCTGATGTCGTACTGGCCGATGTGCAGCGGAACCAGCGGTTCCACCGTGAACTGATGCATCGGGTCGATCTTGCCGGCCACGCGTTCCCTCTTAAGCTCCAGCGCCGGGACCACGTCCCGACGGAGTTTTTGAAATCCGAAGAACGTTCCTGATGCCGACCGCGAAACCGAGGAACAGCATCACCAACGTCAACCAGGGCTTGGTATTGAACAGACTGTCCAAACCCCACCCGAGCAATCCGCCGCCCAGCGGACCGCCGATGAGGTAGCCAATGACCAGCTGGGCAGCCCGCATGTTGGGGTCGACCTGCTTCTTCCTGGCTTCCTCAGCCTCCCGCCGTTGCACCCGATCGAGCCGCTCATCGAGCGATTCGAGCCGTGCGTCTGTTGGAAGCTTCGGGACCTCGTCAGTCTCGTCCTCAGCCATGCGTCTCCCCTGTGCGTCGCCCCGGCTGAAATCCAAGGGCCAGACGGGTACGAGAAGCATGGCGGAAATCGATACCGCCAAGGCGCCGCCCCTTTATGAAGCGGCCAGCGGCAAGTCAACCGAGGCAGTCGGTTAGCGGCAGTAATCCGGAACCGGGGCCGGCTGCCCCGCGGCGCGGCGGCGCCATGCACCGTCCGACAGCATATAGCTTCCGCCAACCGGCACTCGTGCAAGCAGCGTGCAGCCGGCGGTTACCCCGACGTCCTGCGGGCTTGCGCCCTTCCTCGCGGCCAGGCTGCTGTACAGTGAGCGGCGGCGGATATTGATCGTCGACACCTGGCTGCGGACCTGAGCGGAAATAGTCCCCGCCACACCGATATAGCCGTCGAACCGCTCGCCGATGCTGCCGGCTGCTCGGGCCGCATCCACAGCCTGCGTTTGCGAGACCGCCGGTGCAGCGGTCATCGCCAGCGCCAGAAACATCAGCTTCTTCATTTGGGCGGCTGTTGCTGCGGGAACGCCTGCGGGTTCTGGTTGATCAGCTGGTCGACATCCTTCTGCAAACGCACGATCACCTCCTGCCGGATGGTGACGTTGAGGTTGATCTCGATCGGCTTCTCCGGCGTCTTCACCGAGATACAGCTCGCCAGCGGCATGGCGGCGAGCGCGGTCCCAGCGATACGGATGATCTTCAGATTCATGTCATTTCTCGCTTGGTGGGGTTGGAGTGACAGTCTCGTTGACGGGGGTTTGCGTTTTCTGCTGCGTCTCGTCCTCGCGACGCACGTCGGTGACGATGCCTGGGATGTCAGCGAGCGGCCGCGGCAGGACGGTGTCGACCTGCTCGCGCGGGTCGCGATAGGATTTCGCGGTCTGGATCAGGGAGCGGAACGGCCCCTTGATACTGATGTTGAAGCGGAACGGCACCTTGCTGAAGGCGCCCTGCACGATCTTCGAAATGCCCTTCTGGCCAGCAAGGCCAAGCTGCTCGACCGTAATCCGCGTGGCGAATTCGCCTGCCAGGTCGCCATCGAGCCGGATGATCATCGACCGGTACCGCAGCTCCTTAAGCGCATCGAAGGCGAGGTTCCCCAGCATCCCCAGGTTCGACCGGTTGACGACGCCGAC
>Ga0068867_100003729_pt1 | contig 10723 bp, 7 predicted proteins | sample KBSMisM32_FD_65649 | JGI IMG/M metagenome (GOLD analysis project Ga0068867, IMG submission 65649) | Miscanthus rhizosphere microbial communities from Kellogg Biological Station, Michigan, USA - KBS Miscanthus M3-2 | ecosystem: Host-associated > Plants > Roots > Rhizosphere > Soil ...
GGCGGTCGGGGGCGGGGCGACGGGCGGCGAGTGAGCGTCCATGGGGCGCGCAGACTGCCACTGTTCCAAACGGGGCGGAAAGAGCCCGTCGCTGTGTCCGTGCAGGTCCCGCGATGGCGCTCGAGCCGGTGGCCGTCGGCCGTTCTGGAGCACGGCTCTCGAGCACGGCTCTCGAGCACGGCTCGGAGCCGATCAGGCCCGCGTGGCCGCGGCGGTTGGGTTCGGCGCGGCGGGGCTGCCCCGAACACGAACGTCAGACCGCGAACAACTGCGCGAACGAATGCGGAAAAACCGCGCCTTTCGGCGCGGCCAGCGGCTGGCCCCTGGACGAGGTTCCGTGTATTGTTGGACGGTCGGTCTCCTTCGGGTGAGCTCCTCCGCGGTGGGCGGTTGCAGGCGGGAGTGGCATATTCTTCAGCGGCCACTCCTGTCGTGCGGCGCCCGCCCTGGCCACGCGCGCCCTCCTCTCTACTTGCGACGCTTGTCTCGTGGAACGTCATGCAACAACCCGCTTCTCCCCGTTCCGTTTTGGTCCCTCGGGCTGCCCCGATCCCCAGGAGCGCGGTCTCGCGCTCCCCGCGCGCGGCCGCTGCCGTGCTGCTCCTGGCCGCGGCCTTCGTGGCGTCGATCGGATGCAGTCCGGAATCGTCGGCCGACGATCCGGTGACGGTCATCCGGGGCAACGAAGGGGACGACGTTGCCGGCGCGGGCGCGGGCTCGGGCCCGCCGCCCATGGTGTTCGAGCCGGGGGACGAGTCGCTGTACACGGCGCCGCCTCCGCCCGACTGTGCCGATTTCAATCTGGATGCGGACGAAGCCTGCGACGACGGCAATCGAGCTGACGGAGACGGCTGCTCCGGAAACTGCCGCGTCGTGGAGCTGGGCTACTCGTGCGAGGCGGGCAAGGCCTGTGTCCAGGTGGAGGTGTGCGGAGATGCGCGGCTCGAGATCAACGAGACCTGCGATGACGGAAACGACACGGGCAGCGATGGTTGTTCGGCAAACTGCCGCGTCGAGAACGGCTATGCGTGTCCGTCGCTCGGCAACCCGTGCGTCTCGACCGCGGTGTGTGGGGACGGCTTCATCGCGCTCGGCGAAGAGTGCGACGACACCAACCCGACGCCCGGCGATGGTTGCTCGGCGGCCTGCCAGATCGAGGAAGGTTGGCTCTGCCCCATCCCCGGCGCGAAGTGTCAGCCGGAGTGTGGGGACGGCCGGATCGTCGGCACCGAGACGTGCGATGACGGCAACGTCGATGCGCAAGACGGTTGCGGTCCTACCTGCCGGCTCGAAGCCGGCTTTGCCTGCGACTCGGCGGGCGTGGCCTGCCGCAACACGGTCTGCCAGGACGGCGTGCGGGAGGGCAGCGAGCAGTGCGACGACGAGAACGACGTGCCCTACGACGGCTGCACGGCGGCTTGCACGAATGAGCCTCGCTGCGCGAGCCCGGTGGGTGGCGGTGTCTACACCTGCAGCGCGGTCTGCGGCGATGGCATGAAGTTCCTCGATGAGGACTGCGATGACGGCAATACGTTGCCGGATGACGGGTGTAGCCCGACGTGCCAGCGCGAGCAGGGTTACGCCTGCGTGGACGACGCGGCCGAGTTGCCTCCGGTGCTCGAGCTGCCGATCATCTATCGCGACTTTACCCCCGCGCACCCGCAGTTCGAGCTCGATCCGCGGACGAGCCCGCGCTTGCCGGGCATGGTCCAGAATCAGCTGGCGTGCCGGACTGTCGGAGCGGGGGCTCGAGCCCATGCGGAGTGCAAGCCCGCGGTCAATCCGGCGTTCAGTTTTGATCCGGATGGCGCCGGAGCCGCCGTAGCGCGAGCCTGGACCCTCGACGGCAGCAAGCCGGCGGCGGACAGCCAGGCGCCGCAGTTGAATGCGGCCGCCATCGCGACGGCGTTCAATCAATGGTTCACGGACTCGAACCAGAGCGTGCGGGTGATCAGCACGCTGGACCTCACCCTACAGGATGCAGCGACGGGCTCTTTCCAGTTCTCGGCTACCGGCGCCAACCAGTTCTTCCCGCTCGACGCTCTTGGCGACGATGGTGCCGCTCTCGATGGCACGCCGCACAACTTCCACTTCACGAGCGAGGTGCGGCAGTGGTTCGAGACCACGCCCGAGGGCGAGTTGCTCGAGTTCACGGGTGACGACGACGTCTGGGTGTTCGTGAACGGACGGCTCACCGTGGACCTGGGCGGCATTCACAGCGAGATTCTCGGCAGCATCGAGCTGACCGAGGACGGCCAAGACTCGATCCTCACCGTGCAAGACGTCGCTGGCGGCGCGACGGCGACCAGCACCATCGACGTCCCCATCAGCCTGAACAGCGTGAACGAGATCGTCGTCTTTCAGGCTGAACGTCACGTCACGGAGAGCAACTACACGCTCACCCTGCGCGGCTTCAACGCGCCGGTGACGGCGTGTCAGAGCGTGTGCGGCGACGGTTTCCAGACGCCGGACGAGAGCTGCGACGACGGCCCGCTGAACGGCACTGGCTACGACCGCTGCGCCGCCAATTGCACGCCGGGTCCCCGCTGCGGCGATGGTCTCACGAATGGACCCGAGGCGTGTGACAACGGCTTCAATCAGGATGCCTACGAAATCAGTCCGGATTCCTGCGCCCCCGGCTGCGTGCGGGCACCGCACTGCGGCGACGGGGTGGTCGACGCCAGCTTCCGCGAGCAGTGCGACGACGGCGTGAACGACGGCTCGTACGGCGGCTGCACTGCCGAGTGCCTGCTCGGTCCGCGCTGCGGCGATGGTCAGCCCAACGGCACCGAGACCTGCGATGACGGCAACCGCCGCAACGGCGATGGTTGCAACGTCAACTGCCAGCGCGAACGCAATCCGATCTGACCGATCGCGCCGCTCCGGAGCGCCCGCTCGGGGCAGGGGGGGTGCTCTGTTCTCCGGAGTGTGTCTCCGGGGTGTGTCTCCGGAGTGTGTCAACTCGAGCGCACGCGGCTCCGCTGCCGTCCATGTGGAGTGCAACGCGCTACCCCCGCGCGAAAAACGCTGGCTGGAGCGGGGTTTGTTCTGGCTGACCAAATGGCGTCGCGTACCATGACTGCAATGGCGAGTCGGATCGGCGTCGCGCAGGCCCTGAGGAACCGTTTCGTCGGAGTCACGCTGATCGCGGGGCTGCTCACCGCGTGTGGAAAGGACTCCTCGCCGCCGACGGCAGCGCCGCAGCCCGAGCCTGGTGGCAACGTGGGCACGTCCGATGCCGGCGGAACGTCCGAGCCGTCGCCGGGATCGCCCGACGCAGGCTCGTCCGAGGGGCCACCGCTGATCAGCGGTTTCAACCCCGGGGCACGGCCTCCGCTGAGCACCGGTTGCACGCCGGGAGAAACGCAGCCCTGCCTGCGCGATCAGCTGTGCACGGGGCTTGCCGTCTGCGCGCAGGATGGGGCCGCGTTCGGAGCCTGCGTGTGTGACGCCACTCCCGCCGGGGGGGCCGTCGTGGGCCGAGCTTGCGAGAGCGACGGCGACTGCTCTGGCGGGATTTGCCTGCGCGCCGACGGCAACGAATATGGCGGTGCCGGCGGCCCTGCCGGCGGCTACTGCACGTTCAGTTGCACCGATCCTCTCGGCAGCGAGTGCGCGGCGCACGATCCCCAGTCGCGTTGCGTGGGGCTGGGGCCGGAGGGAGCCAACTATTGCATCCGCACCTGCCTATCGAAGGCGGCCGAGCCGGGGGAGGCCAAGTGCCTGAACCGGTCGGACCTGGTGTGCGTCTCGGCGGTGGCCGACGGCGTCGTCTCCTTGGCTGCCGAGCGTCAACCGGGCTACTGCGCTCCGCGCTGCGCTCATGATGGGGAGTGCCCGAGCGGACGCGTCTGCCACCGCCAGGCCGGCATCTGCACCGACGTGCGCTCACCGGGCTTGCCCAGCGGCTCGAGCTGCACGCTCGACACCAATTGCGACGGTCGCGCCTGTGAATTTCGCGTCGACGGCGTGGGTACCTGCACCGCGGAATGCGTCCTCGGCACGCTCGCGGGCTGCGGCTACGCGCGAGACGACGAGAAGCGCAAGGCCGCGTGCATCACCGCCCTGGTTTCCGCGGGGCGCTTCTCCGAGGGCCCCGGCGATCTCGGGCTGTGCCGCGAGCTCTGTGACGTGGATTCCGACTGCCTGCAGGCGGCCACCGGTTTCGTCTGCCGCCCCATCACCACGGCCCTGGCAAAGTTCACGGGGCGCTCCGGGGCCTGCGTTCGCACCGCCACCGCCAATTGAGCGCCAGTCGAGCGTAGCCGTTCGGGTTGCGCGGCGCGGGGGCCCGTATTACAGCCCCGGCCCCATGAGTCGCATCTATCGCTCGCTCCCTCCCCGCGGCACCAAGCTCGGCATCGCCTTCTCGGGCGGCTTGGATACCCGCTGCGCGGTGGCCTGGCTGAGCCGCCAGGGCATCGAGGTGTACGCCTACACGGCGGATCTGGCACAGCCCGACGAGAAGGATCCGGCGGCGATCCTGCCCGTGGCCGAGCAGCATGGTGCGGTCGTGGCGCGCCTCGTGGATTCGCGCGAGGCCCTGGCGCGCGAGGGCATCGTGGCGCTGCAGTGTGGTGCGTTTCACCTCGCGACCGCAGGCCGCAAATACTTCAACACGACGCCGCTCGGGCGCGCCGTGACCGCGACCGGCATCATCCGGGCGATGAAGGCCGATGGCGTGAACGTGTTCGGCGATGGCAGCACCCACAAGGGCAACGACATCCAGCGCTTCTATCGCTACGGCATTCTGACCAACCCGGAGCTGAAGATCTACAAGCCCTGGCTCGATCAGGCCTTCGTGGACGCGTTTGGCGGCCGCACCGAGATGAGCCAGTACCTGAACCGTATCGGCCTGCCGCACTCGCAGAGCACGGAGAAGGCCTACAGCACGGACGCCAACGCGCTCGGTGCGACGCACGAGGCCAAGGATCTAGAGCGCCTCGATAGCAGCATGCACCTCGTGGAGCCCATCATGGGCCTCGCCCACTACCGCCCGGCGGTCGCGATCAGCGCTGAGCAGGTGGTCGTGGAGTTCGAGAACGGCATCCCCGTTTCGCTCGGCGGCAAGCGCTTCGACTCTCTGATCGAGGCGATCCTCGAGGGCAATCGCGTCGGCGGGCGGCACGGGCTCGGCATGAGCGACCAGATCGAAAACCGCGTCATCGACGCGAAGAGCCGCGGCATTTACGAGGCGCCAGGCATGGCGCTGTATCACATCGCTTACGAGCGGCTGCTCTCCGCCATTCACAACGAAAATACGCTCGATCAGTACTATCTGATGGGGCGGCGGCTCGGACGGCTGCTGTATGAGGGGCGCTGGTTCGATCCGGAGGCCATGCTGATCAAGGATGCGCTCACGCGCTGGATTGCACCGAGCGTGACGGGCAAGGTGACGCTCGAGCTGCGCCGCGGCGATGACTACTCGATCCTCGACACGCGCGCGGAATTCATGAACTACGGCCCCGAGAAGCTCAGCATGGAGAAGGTGGCGGACGCGGCGTTCATGCCTGCGGACCGCATCGGCGCGCTCGAAATGCAGACGCTCGGCGTGACGGACAACCGGGCGTTGTTGCGGCATCACCTCGACAGCACGGCGCGGCTCGGCGAGGGCGTCGAGCAGCTCGCCGGGTTGCTGGGCGAGAAGAAGTAGGGGGCAAAAGGGGCCAAGGAGTCGAGGGGCCAAGGAGTCGAGGGGCCTAGGTTGCGTCCCTGAATTCCGGCCCGTACACGTGCCCGTGCCCGTGCCCGTGCCCGAAATGGCTCGACTCGGGCCAGACCGCGCGACCGTCGGCATGAGGAACCTTCGGGCACGGGCACGGGCACGGGCACGTGTACGGGGGAGGCGCCCTCGATTTCAGGGACAGACACCTGGGAATGACGCGCCTTGGGGCCCCTACAATGGCCCCGGCGGCGATTCCGCCCCAGAACGGCACAGGTGAACTGCCACCGAGCCTATGCAGACCTTGCATGGCTGAGAGGCACCAGCTAGCATTTTTTTCACAGTGCGGCGGGTCCTGGTAGTCGACGACGAGGAAAACATTCGGCTGGTGCTGCGCACCCTGCTGAAGCGCCACGGCTACGAGGTCGAGGCGGCCCCCGGTGGGGAAGAGGCGCTGAGCCTGGTCGAGTCTTTTGGCCCCGACGTGGTGATCACCGACGTGCGCATGCCGCGCATGGGCGGCATGGACCTGTTGAGCACGCTGCGCGCCAAGGGCAACGACGCGACCGTCATCGTGATGAGCGCCTACGGCAACCTCGACCAGGCGATCGACGCGATCAAGGCCGGGGCGTACGACTACATTCAAAAGCCCTTCAAGCCCGACGAGGTCGTGCTGGCATTGCGCAAGGCCGAGGAGCGAGAAGGCTTGCGGCGGGAGAACCGGGTGCTGCGCGAGGAGATCCGGCGCGAGCACAAGTTCGAGGACATCCTGGCCAAGAGCACGGTGATGCAGGGCGTGTTCCGCACCATCGCCAAGATCTCGAACTACAAGACCACCGTGCTGATCACGGGGGAGAGCGGAGTTGGCAAAGAGCTGGTGGCGCGCGCGCTGCACAGCCGCGGCAATCGCGCGGGGCATGCTTTCGTGCCGGTCAACTGCGGCGCCATCCCGGAGAATCTGCTGGAGAGCGAGCTCTTTGGGCACAAGAAGGGCGCGTTCACCGACGCGGTCGCAGATCGCAGCGGGTTGTTTAGCGAAGCCGACGGCGGCACGCTATTTCTGGACGAGATCGGTGAGCTGCCGCTCGGGTTGCAGGTCAAGCTGCTGCGCGTGCTCGAGGACGGCAAGATTCGCCGGCTCGGAGACTCGCGCGACGTGGCCGTCGACGTGCGCATCGTCGCTGCCACGCATCGCGATCTGCTGAAGGAGACGCAGAAAGGCCGCTTCCGCGAGGACCTGTTCTATCGTCTGAACGTCTTACCCATCCACGTGCCGCCGCTGCGCGATCGGCGCGAGGACATTCCCGTGCTGATCGAGCACTTCATGGCGCGCAACAATGTCCGACTCGGTACCACCATCACCGCTCTGGATAGCGAAGCCCGCCGCCTCCTCTACGAGCATCCGTGGCCGGGCAACGTGCGCGAGCTGGAAAATACGATCGAGCGGGCGATGGTGCTGGGAGAGGGGGACAAGCTGATGCCCGCAGATCTGCCCGAGCGGATTCGCGAGGCGCAGAACCCGGTGCAGATGCAGCTCACGAGCGGCGAGCTGAGCGTGAAGAAGACCACGCGCATCATCGAAGAGATCCTGATCCGGCGGGCCTTGCAGAAAACCAAGGGCAACCGCACGCGCGCGGCCGAGGTGCTGGAGATCAGCCACCGGGCGCTGCTGTACAAGATCAAGGACTACAAGATCACGGACTTATGAGCGCGCAGGGCCTCGCGGGAGCAGGGCCTCGCGGGAGCAGGGCCTCGAACGCGCTCACGCCGTGTGGGTCGTGCGCTTGAAGCGGTCACCCCGGCGCGGGAAGCCGTGACCCAAGGCCCAGGACGAGCCGGACACGCTGGCACGGCGTGCGGCGGCGTCCGATAGGCGCGTGAGCGCGGTGAGCGCCCGCTCGGCGCTGCGGTAGCGCTGCTGGCGGTTGGCCTGCAAGCACTTGAGCACGAACGCGTCCAGCTCCGTCGAGAGGTCCGGGCGGAGCTGGCTGGGCGGCTGCGGCATCTGATCGAGTAGATTGGGGGCGCTCGTGGTCGAGGCTTCACGCGCGAACGGCAGGCGCCCCGTCAACATCTCGAACATCACTACCCCAAACGCGAACAGGTCCGTCTCTGGACCCAGCTGCTGGTTGTCGATCTGCTCGGGGGCCATGTAGCCGCGGCTGCCCGCGCCGATGCCGTTTGCCCGCAGCGGCGGATCGGCGTGCAACGGCCGCGCGAGCCCGAAGTCCATGATCACCGCCTGCCCCGTGCCGTTGCCCGGCAGACGCAGCATCACGTTCTCGCTCTTGAAGTCGCGATGCAGCACCCCCGCGGCGTGCACCGCGGCGAGCCCGATGAGCAACTGGCGAGCGATACCGAAGACCTGAGGCAGCGGCGGCAGACCGTGGCGCAGGCGGCTGCGCAGCGTGTGGCCCTCGAGATACTCCATGGTCAGGAAATAGGTCGTGCGGCGCTCGGGCTCGAGCTCTTCATGGACACCCGCGTCGTACAGCCGGCACACATTGGCGTGAGTGATGCGCCGGGCCATGCGCATTTCATCCAGTAGGCGTTGCGCGTCGCTCGCCGTCTGGCTGGTCGTGGTCTTGAGCGCGACCGGCTCGCGCAGTACGCGATCGTACGCCTCGTACACCTGGCCCATGCCACCGCGACCGAGGAAGCGACGGATCACATAGCGCTGCGCCACCAGCGTGCCGCGCGCGAACGTTACCCTCGGGCAGACGCTCGGGAGCGTGTTGTCCGACGGCGGCGGCGCCTCGCGCTCCGCGTCGTCCTGGGCCTGGCCGCCGTCCGTCGAGGCTGCAACGGTGCCCCAGGCGGGCACGCCCCACGCGGCGGAGCGCTCCCGACTCGCCGAAGCAGACGCAGAAGCCGAAGAGCCGAGATCCGGCCTGCCCAGGGCCGACAGCGAAGGTTCGTCGTCGCCCATCACGGACTCGTCGCCCAGCATGGACTCGTCGCCCAACATCGAGGGCGCGGTCACCGAATCAACACGCCGGGATTTCGATGGTGCATCGCTGCTGCTCATGGCCGTACCTCAATCTCTACTTCACTGGCTCGAAGCCACGCTTCCGAAACGTGTCGAGCCACCCCCAAATTGGGCGTTGATGACGCTTGCTGATCCATACCAAAGCCCAACTGACTCTGACTTCGACGCTGTACGGCATTAGCACGACGCGTGCCGATCGAATGCTGGACAGGTGTGCTGGAGCCAGATTTGGCACCCCCCGTTTTCACGCTGCGGCTGTGCGGTCGCAGACGGATGCGGGCTGCCAGTTGTGCCACTCCAACGACAGGACGATCCGAAGTGCTTGCCGAACGTGTCTGCATTTTTGGACGAAACGTGCGCGAGAGAGGACGAGGCGTTTCACTTCATGAAACGCGCGTGACATAACAGAATGGTGAAGCAGCGCAACCACTGCGTATCGGCGGCAAGCGATCGCAGCTAACGAGCAGTGCCGACCCCGCGCGTATCGATCCAACGATGTAACGCCTGCAGCTCGCTGCAGTTACCCAGCCGCACCTTTTCCGGTCAGACACGTTCGGATTTCGCACACTCCTAGGACGCGGCTCGGTCGGTTTTCACGCACGCTGGACGGATGAGGCGCGGCGTTCGGGTGACACTGCAACAGCCCGCCCCTCGGCGCTCGACCCAGCTCGGGCAGGGCCAGCCTGGAATTTCGAGATTCCCGAGTGGGAAGTACGCGGCGCAGCGCGGGCGAAGCAGTCGAATTGCCACGCCCAGTGCGGGCGACTATCGTCGCGCGCCATGTCCAAACTCCTTCTCCCGGCCTGTGCCCTCGTCCTCGTGGCGAGCGGCTTGGCGTGTGGGCCTTCCTACGATGAGCGCACCATCAAGACGGCCGATGACCGTGTGAAAGAGCAGGAGGAGCTCGCCTACCAGGAGGAGTTGCGCGCGCGCAACAAGCCCGCCGCCGCCACGGGCGAGTCAGTGGAAGAGCGGGAGAAGCCCGGCGTCTTCGACGACAAGCAGGCAGAGCTCGAGTTCCAGCGAGCAACGCGCTCCGCGGAGACCTGCCCCGACGTGGTCACGGGTGAAGGCGCTCCGCACGGCAAGACGAGCGTGACCGTCACCTTCGCGCTGGATGGCTCGGTGGCGGCCGCCTCGATTCCACCGCCGTTCGAAGGCACGCGCCTCGGCAATTGCGTGCTGAACGCCTACCAGGCGCTGATCGTCCCGCCCTACTCGGGCGAGCGCAAGGTCATCACCTGGGACGTGAATCTGGAAGGCAAGAAGCCGGTCAAGAGCGACAAGCCCGAGAAGGCCGCGGCCAAGAAGAAGAAGTGAGGGATCAAGGGGTCGAGGAGCCAAGGGGCCAAGGGAAGGTCGCGCCTCCGGCGCGGCTGTTCTTGCGGAATCAGGAGAGCCAGGATCGGAAATGAGCCACGCGCGCAGCGCGTGACCGCCCCTGGACCCCTTGGCCCCTTCCGCTAGAACTTGATCCAGAGCGTGACGACGACGGCCAGCGTCACCACCGCGACCGAGACCATCGCAGCCAGCTCCCAGGCTCCGCTCGGCAAACCGCCACCTGCGTCGTCATCCGGGTTGCGAGACTCGCGGCTGGTGCGACCGAGCTCGTCGACACCGCGCAGCTCGACCGAGGCAAATCGATTGGTGGCGCGCGAGGCGCGACCGCCGAGGGCCTGATTGGCCGCGTCGAGCGCCTTCTCGTGATCCAGGCCATCGCTGCCGGCGAAATCGCCCTTGCGGCCCTTGGGGCTCATGGCAAGCGTCCGAAGCGGCGCGCGCCGAGCGTTTCCCACCACTCCTGATAGCGCTGCTGCGCGGCCAGGCGCTCGGGCTGGGGTAGCTCTTCGGTGTATCCGAAGCTGTCCTTGGTCTCGATCAACAGCTCCTCCGCCGCAGCCTTGCGCAGTCGCGGATCGCGCTGATCGAGCGCTTCGATCAACCACTGAAGGCGGTGTTTGGACTGGTGCGTCTGCCACCATTCGCTCCAGCTCTGCGCATCGCGCCCGAAATCCTGACGTGTGATCACGGTCAGCGTCCAGAGCGCCTTGTGCACCACGGGCTCGGTGTCG
>Ga0068867_100003731_pt1 | contig 10723 bp, 8 predicted proteins | sample KBSMisM32_FD_65649 | JGI IMG/M metagenome (GOLD analysis project Ga0068867, IMG submission 65649) | Miscanthus rhizosphere microbial communities from Kellogg Biological Station, Michigan, USA - KBS Miscanthus M3-2 | ecosystem: Host-associated > Plants > Roots > Rhizosphere > Soil ...
ATTCAGCTACGAGCAACAGACGGAGCTGCAGAAGCAGGTGGACAAGCGCGCCGCAGCGCCGGCCAAGTCCACGCGCGTGTTTCCGCGTCGCAAGGGTGTTCCCAAGGCCGAGCCGTTGCCTGCGGTGCTGCTCGAGCTGCGGGATGCGTTCCAAGACTGGTACCAGCGCAAGCCCAGGCGCGTCCCGGCCGATGCGGACTTCATCGATTTCCAGATGCGGTCGGAGCGGGATGTGACCGCCATCACAGCCTGGACAAGAAATCCCGGACACGAGGCGGAGTTCTACGTGTTCGGTGCGGATGGCACGGGCAGCAGCGTGGCCTTCTGGCTCGTGCACGATGCGCCGCTCGAGGCGCAACCCGTGGTCTTTCTCGGATCCGAGGGCGAGGGTGATGTCCGTCCCGTCGCCAAGGATCTGCCAAACTTCCTCTCGCTCCTGGCCGCGGGCATCGGCCCGCGCGAAGCGCCGGATTCGAACAGCGACGCGCCGCTCGAGCCACTCACCGGCGTGCAGGCCATCCTGGAAAAACATTTTCCTGCCCACGTCTCGCGATCCCCCGAAGAGATCGTGAAGGAAGCGTGGCGCGCTTTCGGAGACATCGAAGCTCGGATGATGGAGCTCAGCTACCAACCCTGAAGCCTCGCCAGCGGACGCTGACCCTCAACGGTCAGCCGAGGGCCGTTCGTCAGCGAGGCAGGTGCGACATGATCCACGCGGGCGCCGCCGTGGCTGCCCTCACCTGCGCCACCAGCTGCAGCGACACCACAGAGGCCGGTGACCTACCAACGACGAACGACAGCACCACGACGCCGACCGCGCTCGAGGCGTATTCGCTCGATCAAGTCGGCTGCTTCGGCCCCACTCACGACGGCGGTTACTACGGCCAGTGTTGCTTCAAGGCGAGCTGCTACACACCTACCGCTGGAGAGTCCTGCGCCAGCACCGAGGCGATTCTCGCCAATGCAAACGCGCCCATTGGTCAGCGGAAGGGCCCCGGGATTGGACTTCCGCCCGGCAGTGGCAGCTGTGGCTGTAGTCTTCCGGACGAAGACCGCCCTGCCCTGGCAGGCCCTTTCGCGTCCAACCCAGCGCACACGCCGGAACAGGCGGGGAGCTGCTGTTATGTGCTCGGCGCGATCAGCTGTACGGGCCGCCCACTCGTGGTCGATGGCACGCAGCTGATTGCGAGCGTGATCGAACGAAGTGACTGGCTCGCATAGGGCTGGCGCAGCAGCTGAGAGTCACGCAGGCGAACCCCGGGGGCGTCGCGCAGCGGCGCACCGGGCGGGCGGGGCTCAGAGTGCGGCGTCGAGCGCCAGGCAGGACAGGTACGAGACCTCGGCGGAGGCGGGCGAAGCGGCACGCTGCCTTGGCCAGCTCTCCAACGACCTCCAGGCGCTGGGAGTGGAGCCTCCAGACCTCCCTGCCATGACCCGGACGCCCTCTCCGACTGGGTGCTCACTACGAGCGCGCTACTCGTTCGCTCGGGCAGCCCTGCTCCAGATGCCGCGAACAAAGCCCGACGCACCCGTACGCCCCGGGCCAGCTAGCTGGTGCTGTACGTGAAGTTTTCACTACCAACGCCGAGCGCTAGCTGGTCAAGGCTCTGTCCTTCCTGGATCTCGAGAAGCGATCGTCACGCCCGCGGTGAAGAGTTGCGGCTGAACGACATCTTCTCCGGCTTTTCGTACTTTTGGACGGCGCTGCTCGCGGGCGTCGTGCTCTTCGTGAGCTTTGTGTTCGGCGTCATGTTCCTGGTGCTACCTGGGCTCCTCGTGATCGCCGGCTGGGGTTTCGCCTTTCACTTCATCGCCCTGCGCGGCACGGGCGTCACGGGTGCGCTGGCGGGGTCTTGGCGACTCTTCTGCGCACACTGGCGCTCGGTGTTGCTCCTGCTGTTCGTGGTCGGCGGCGCGCATTGGGCGGTGTCCGCCTCAGCCACGATGCTGGGCGCGATGTTCAACGGTACGCAGTTGTTCGGCGGAGCCACGTACGGCGGCCCGGGGACGGGAGCCCCACTGATCACGCTCCCCGCCTTCGCGATCTCGATCTTCGGGGCACGTTTGACCGGGTTCTTCCTGCTCTGGCCGCTGACGAATATCTTCTGCTTGCTCTGCGTTCGGGAGATGCTGGCGCAGCAAGCGGGCACGCAGGGCGTGCTGAGCCCAAGGACGATCTCGTCCAGTATTTGAAGTCACGTGCTGGGCGCCCTTGCTCTGGCATCAGAGCGTACAACCGACGTTGATCTCTACCTCGGGATTGGTCACCATTCGCTCAGAGCGATGATGGGCCCGTCACCGGCGATCCAACGGTTGAGCAGCGATCCACTGCGCCATGTGGTTACGCTGAAGATGCTGAGTCTTTTCGGTCCACACGTGCAGCTCGAGCTTTTCGAGAATGGTGCTGGCTGGGCTACAAAGGCCATCTTTCCCGCAGCGGTCTCCGGCTACGACAGGCGATGGTATCCAACGGCGGACTTCATTGTGCTCGTGGACGGCAATTCGCCAGACTGCATGGTGCGGATTCTGGACGACCTGCCAAGGTCAGAGCTGCTGCTGAAAATCAGCAACCGAGCAGCCGCGCAGCATGCAACGGACCTCCTCGGCGGTCAGCTCCAAAGGACATTCATTTCATTTACAGCCGCGCGAGCGGGAGAGGTGGCACCTCATGACGTGATGCACGGCTGTGAGCTCCATGACGAGATGACTTTGTCGTTCATTGATGCTGGCTACGGTCGGGATGAATTGGACACATGCTTTCGGCGGGGAGGGCGCTGGTTCGCTAAGGCCAAAGGCGTGCGTCCGTCCTCAGCGTGCTTTGTCTACGAGAACTTCGGCAAGGTGTGGGAGATTGCAGGCGTATTCACCCAGCCCGACTCGCGCCGCCAAGGCCTGGCGAGAAGGGTGGTAGCGGCAGCGACACGGCATCTCCTCGAGAACAATCTCCAACCGCGCTACCAGGTCGATGCCAAAAACGTAGCTTCGATCGGCCTGGCTCGGAGCCTCGAATTCGAGGAGGTCTTGCGCGTTGAGCACGTTCGGGTACCTGCGATCGGAAGAGCCACATGACTCAAAATTGCAGCTGACAATCCGCCTCCCTCGCTTCGCTCGATCGTGTCCGGGATGGTCCGCAGAAACCAGCAGGGAGGTCACCGCACGGAGGGTCCTTCAGATCGCGAGCTGGCAGTTCGCGCCGGCAGGAAGGCGCAGGAACAGCGAGACCACTCTCGCCGGAGCCGGAAGCTGCATAGCTCGGACGTTGCAGCTAACGTGGCCACGCAGCTGAGCGCCAGTCGTTGACGGACGCAAGCTCGTCGCGATGCTTGGCGATGCCGGGCGCGCGGGCTAGAGTCGCCCAGCACTAGAGCTGGCGGTGATTGAGAAGCGCCCACCAGGCCAACCTCCCGCGAGCTACCGGCTCGATGGTGCGACTGCCCTTTTTTATCGACGCGTTAGCCGAGCGGAGCTCGCCAGCATCCGCACTCTCGGGCGCTTTTCGCCGCCTCCGGGCGGTATCCCCGAGGGGAAGTATCTGACAACCACTCCGAAATTGGCCCGTGAATGGGGCGAGCAGATGGTCGCGTGTGGGTGGGAAATCGAGGTCGGGACCGTCGTCGCCGTTCGGGTGGGCGCGGCCACAGCTGAGCGGATATGCTATGTAGGTGAAATAGACGGCATTGGAGCCTGCTACTTCGCGGACTTCGACGAATTGGCGGCGGCCGAAATCTCAGAACTGAACCAATGAAGCAAAAACTCGTGACGGAGATCGCTTTCTCTCCTGACATCAGAGACAAGTGGCCGAGTTCGGCCTTCAGTGCCGAGGCATACCTGTTGAAAGAAGGACCCGTGCCTTGGTCTGTTCGGGTGGAACTCTGGGCGCCTCCAGACGCGACCGGGAAGGCGTTCGCTTGGCTGTCGTTCCTTTCGAAAAGCGCGCCATATGCAGAGCTGCCACTCGGGAGCTGGTTCGAACTGAGAATGGGACGAACGACTTTGGGGCAAGCTACGCTACGGGTGTTTCCGAAGACGGCTACGGCATTCAAGGAAAACGACTTCATCGGAGATCCGGCTGCGCCAGTGCGGTCGGCTGCATGAGATGTATCTGACTGTTCAACGTGTAGCGTCTGCGCGAGGAGAGCGCGGGATCAATGGCGCACTATATGCGCACCATGCAAATCGAGATGCTCCCATGTGGCGGGCTCCCGACATTCGTGAGCTTGAAAGATCAAGTCGAGGGACACAGGTAGCCCGCCGAACAGACGTCAAGCCCGGTGGCAATTCGGTTGAGTGCTTCCTGGATATCGCCTTTCCAGACGACTTGAGCGAGCCCGAATTGAGAAGTCTTTTGGCCGGTGTTCGAAGCCAACTAGTTTCTTCGCGGTTGGATGTCTCCACTGCACCAGTCGCCATCTCATTCTCTCAGAACCTTGGCGAGGGTGTACGCGCTATCGACAACTTCGATCAGTTGCAGCGCGCCGCGATCCAGCTACTTCGCACCTATGTTAGCGGCGTCCAGAAGCCAGCCACGCCCGTCGACATCATAGCCACAACGGATGATGCTGGATGGCATTTCGAACTTTCGGGCCCGTCGAAGGTCCGTATTCAAAGTGAGCGAGCCAAGCAGGAGCTCGTTCGTGTGAACGTTCCGTACGAAGTGGCGGAGGAGCTTCGGGAGACGTACGGGGAACTGCATCTATTTGTTGCGGAGTGGGTGACGCATCTCTCGAGAGACGAGCTTGATCACCTGGGGGGTGTACGAATCCTTCACGAAGGTGCGTGTGTCTGGCAGTGGCCAGACACCGGCGCCGTCGAACTAGGTCGTTGAAGCAGACGAGGCCCTCGCTGCGCTCGGGACCTCGCGGGAGAACGCCAGCTGTTGGACGGACTTTTTGTCCGCTCCGCGGGTGCCATCGATCCGGGCGCGGCACCGGCGCAAGCCGTGGCCCGGGAGGTGTACGAGGAGACAGGGGCTTCAGGTGCAGGTCGGTCGAGTGCTTGGCGCCGTCGGCGGAGCGGCGTCGTCAAGGAACTGGCACACGCGGGCTGCCCCGCGCCGGCCACTCGTGACACCGAGACGTTCGGCGGAGCTGTATCGGCAATCGCTGGTGTTGCACCGTCACGTTCTCGACATGCCGACGGCAAAGGCGCCGCGCTCCGTTTCGATGCAGTGTGAGGCGCTTGCGCGCAGATCGAGGGCGATCCGCGGCATTCACTGGAGCAGCGCTTAACAGCACCATTTGGCAACCGTTACCCAACCCACGACGTGGCTTGGGGGATGGTGCAGCAGGTTCCGCGCAACTTGGGGTTGTAATATGCGTTTTCGAAGTGTGACTGGGGTCGGTTCGAGTGCAGTGATGGGTTTGCTGGCGGCATGGGCGCCCGCAGCACTAGCGCAGGATACGCTGGCGGCCACCACGGTGGGTGCAGAAGCCTCCGTAGCCCTGCACGCCTCCCCGCCGGACACCAGCGTGCAAGACGCCAGCACCGAAGACAGCTTCATGAAACTTTACACCCCGCAGGCGAACACGTTCGAGCTGGGCGCGTTCGCGGGCCTGGTGTTCATCTCGGACAAGAACAGCTTCCGCGCTGCTCCGAGCACCCCGGGCGGTGTGCTCACGCCACGCCCCTATTCAGAGTACAAGCAGCCGGCGCCGGAGCTGGGCGCGCGCTTGGCGTATTTCCCGCTCACCTTCCTGGGCGCTGAGCTCGAGGGCATGGTCGGGCTGGCCCAGGCGGATCGCGGCGACGCCGGCACGCTCTGGGCGGGCCGCGTTCATGTGGTGGCGCAGGCGCCGTTCTGGCGCCTGGTGCCGTTCGTGCTGGGTGGCGCGGGCTACTGGGCGGTCTTCAACAAGACCTCCGGCGACGACCGAGATCCGGCGTTTCACTTCGGCGGGGGCGTGAAGCTGGCCGCCAACGATAACCTGACCTTCCGTGTCGACGTGCGCGACACCATCACCAATCAACGCGCCATCGGCGACATGCCGAACAGCATGGAAGTCTCCGCGGGCGCCAGCCTGGTGCTGGGCCGCAAGAAGCCGCTGACCGATAGCTATGAGGAGAGCGATAGCGATGGCGACGGCTACCTCAACGGCACTGACTCTTGCCCGACCGAGGCCGGCGTCGCTCCCGCGGGCTGCCCGCTGCGCGATCGCGACGGCGATCAGATCCTGGACGCCGACGATCGCTGTCCCGACCAGGCAGGGCCCGCTCCGCTGGGCTGCCCGGTGCTGGACGCCGACGCGGACGGCATCAACGATGACAGCGACGGGTGCGTGAACGAGCCCGGCCCCGCTCCGCTGGGCTGCCCCGATCGTGATGGTGACACCGTCATCGATCGTACCGACCAGTGCCCCGATGTGGCGGGAGTGCCGCCGCTAGGTTGCCCCGGCGACACCGACCAGGATGGCATCCTCGATGCCGACGACAAGTGCCCGACCGAGCCCGAAACCAAGAACGGCTTCGAGGACAGCGACGGCTGCCCCGACGTGGTGCCCGACGTGGTGCAGAAGTTCATGGGCGTGATCGCCGGCATCCAGTTCGATGTGAACAAGGACAGCATCCGCTCCAGCTCCTACACGGTGCTCGACCAGGCCGCGAAGATCCTGGAAGACTACCCCAGCTTGAAGGTGGAGATCGCCGGTCACACCGATGACACGGGCGCTCACGACTACAACGTGAAGCTCTCGGAGCAACGGGCCAGCTCGGTGAAGGGCTACCTGGTGTCCAAGGGGCTCAGCGCCGACCGCATCATCACTCGCGGCGCCGGGCCGGATGAGCCGCTGGTGAACGAGAAGAGCACGAGCGCGCGGCAGAAGAACCGCCGCATCGAGTTCCGTATTCAGCAGTGAGCGGCGCTCGGCCAGCCGAGGCTTTGCGCCTCTGCGCACAGATACTGCAGCTGGCGCCGCCACTTCTGCGTAGCCTCGCGTGCGCTCTGCCCTTGATCCCCAAGAGCTGAGGGGCAAGCGGGCTCTGCGCCGAACTGCTCGGCACATAGCCCGCTGCTTCAAACCCGCACACAACACGGCACCGTCAGCGCCCGCGCTCCTGCGCTTCCCTGGCGCGCTCGAGGCCGCGCTCCGCGTTGTCCCGCCCCGACCGCTCGCGAGCGATGGCTCGCCCCGGCGGTGACTCCAGAAATCTCGCGTGACGGCGGCTCGAGAGGCAGGACGGGAGTCGGCGCTGAAGGCTCCGGCAAGTGTACGCGCGGCGGCTCGGGAACGCATGACCGCCCTGTTGCTGGACGGCTCGAGCGTCGAGGCTACTGGCCCGATGCGCGATGAAACGAGCGCACGGCGGTGAAAAAGGATTTAGACTCTTGCTGGCCAGGAGAACCGAGCATCCGATGTTGTACGAGCAAGACGGTCGGTTGGTGCGGGAGTTCGATCATGAGGTGTTGTGGATCGAGCCCTGGGGACTGAACGGGCTCCGGGTGCGTGCCACGCGGCGAGCACGCATGGAGGCGTTCGATTGGGCGCTGCTGCCTCACGACGGAGCTGCGGCGCGCATCGAGATTCGAGAGGGCGGCGCCACCCTCACGTACGGCGAGCTGACGGCGCACATAAATGATGAGGGTTGGCTGCGCTTCACGAACCGGGCCGGCGTGGTGCTGCTCGAGGAGCGCTGGCGCAACCGGGGAAAGCTGACGCGTTACGCGAGCCCGTTGAACATCCCGGGGCGGGAGCTCAAGCCGATTCCCGGGGGCGAGTACCGAGTGACGCAGCGATTCGAAGCGTTCGAGGGAGAGCGCTTCTTTGGGCTCGGGCAGTACCAGGACGGACTGCTCGACAAGAAGGGCTGTCTGCTCGAGCTGGCACATCGCAACTCGCAGTCGAGCGTGCCGTTTGCGCTCTCCAGCCGCGGTTACGGCTTTTTCTGGAACAACCCGGCGCTGGGGCGGGTGAGCTTTGCGCGCAACGGCAGCGACTGGGAGGCGGATTGTACCCAGCAGCTGGACTACTGGCTGACAGCAGGCTCGACGCCGGCGCAGATTGTCGAGCAGTACATGGCAGTGACGGGCAAGCCGCCGATGATGCCTGAGCGCGGGCTCGGATTTACGCAGTGCAAGTTGCGCTACCGCTCGCAGGGTGAGTTGCTGGCCGTAGCTCGGGAGCACAAACAGCGCGGGTTGCCGCTGGACATGATCGTGGCCGACTTCTTCCACTGGACGCTGCAAGGCGACTGGAAGTTTGATTCCACACTTTGGCCCGACGTGCCCGGCATGGTGCGAGAGCTCGGGGAGCTCGGCGTGGAGCTGATGGTGTCGATCTGGCCGACGGTCGATACACGCAGCGAGAACTTTCGCACGATGAAGGAGCGCGGCTATCTGGTCGCGGTGGACCGAGGGCTCGCCATCCACATGAACTGGATGGGGGAGACGGTGTTCTTCGATCCGACCCATCCCGGGGCGCGCGAGTTCATCTGGGAGCGCGTGAAAGAGAACTACCATCGCCACGGCATTCGCACGTTCTGGTTGGACGAAGCGGAGCCCGAGTTCGGGATCTATGACTTCGATGTGCACCGCTACCACCTCGGCCCCGCGCTGCAGGTCACGAACCTGTACCCCTTGTTTTACGCCCAGGCCTTCTTTGATGGCTTGAAGGCAGAGGGGGACGAGCAGCCGCTCAACTTGATTCGAGCCGCGTGGGCAGGCAGCCAGCGCTATGGTGCACTGGTCTGGTCTGGAGACGTGTACTCGAGCTTTCGTTCACTGCGAGAACAGCTGGCCGCGGGGCTCTCGATGGCGATCGCAGGCATCCCCTGGTGGACCGCCGACATCGGCGGCTTCCATGGCGGCGACCCCGCCGACCCGGCGTTTCGAGAGCTGCTCGTGCGCTGGTTTCAGTGGGGAGCCTTGTCCCCGGTGTTTCGGCTGCACGGTGACCGCGTGCCGTTTACAAAGGCGGACCCGGAGTGGCGCGACGGGGTGCGCCAGTTCGGCAGCGGCGGCGCCAACGAAGTGTGGTCGTTTGGGCCCGACGTGTATGAGATCCTGGTGCGCTACCTGCGGCTCCGAGAGCGGCTGCGGCCCTATCTGCGCGAAGCGATGCGCGCCGCTCACGAGCGCGGCACACCGGTGATGCGCCCGCTCTTCTACGACTTCCCGGAAGATGCACGAGCCTGGGAGATCGCCGATCAGTACATGCTGGGCGACGCTGCTCTGGTCGCGCCCGTGCTGGAAGCAAACGTACGCGAGCGCAGCGTGTATCTGCCTCGAGGGTCAACCTGGACAGATCCGTTGACCGGGCTCGTGCACAAGGGCGGGCAGAGCCTGAGCCTGCCGGCACCCATCGAGACGATTCCGGTGCTCTTGCGCAACGGGCGCGAGTTGCCGATACGCCCCTGAGCTCGATTCGAGACCTGCTTCGGCTCCCGGTGAACCTCAGCGACGCGTCGCTGGCGGGTCCGCGGGTACTCGCGAGCGTCCGAGCAGCGACAGCCCGTCAGCAACGGCGCCAGGCTAGAAGACGAGGCAAGCGACGCAGTGTGTGCCTGCGCCATCGAGCATGGGAATGCCGAGTGCAAGGCGCGGTGCGGCGTCGCCTTCGATGGGGGCGTCCTCGGGCACCTGGACGCTGACGACCTGCGGCACTCCGCTGAGCAACACCTCGGCGGAGAGGGATTCACCGGGCGCCTCGCGCGCAGCAGGCTCGGCCACCGCCTCTGCCGCGGCCCGCAGCGCCAGGCGGGCGCCGCCGGAGCCCTCGAGCGCCTCCCACAGCTCGAAGGCTTGTAGGAACGGGCGCTCTGCCGCGGCGATGAACGTCACCACGTGGGACACGCTGGGGCCGCGCCAGATCGGCAGGCCCACGCCGAAGGCGAGCCCGTAGCGGGCGGCGAGGCCGGCGCGGACGAAGGTGTTGGCGCTGCGCACGTCGTTCAACACGAAGGGCTTGCCGGCGGCCCAGGTGCCGCCGGGCAGGCCCGTGCCAACGGGAAACTGGATCCAGTGGCTGAAGGTCTCGAAGTCGGGGCAGCCACAGTAGTGACCGCCGCCGTGCGTCAGCACGCGCAGGTCGGCGTTCACGTCCCACAGCTCGATGCAACCCGGATTGCTGCTCGCCTTGCGCAGCAAGAACACGATGACGGCGCTCAGCGAGCGGCCGCTGAACACCGGTATCGCCAGCGCGGCGTCGATGCCTGCAGCTCTCGCCTGCTCGGCGCGCACGAAATGGACGCCGAGATCGCGCCAGATCAAGGCGCGCTCCGTGCCCCACACGGCTCCCGGCAGGCCCTCGCCGCGCCGAAACGTGGAGTGCGCGCTGACGCGTTCGAATTCGACGTGTTCGCGGTACCCGCCGGAGCTCAGCACCAGCACTTCGCCGCGTGGCACCCAGACCTCGATCGCCCGTACCAAGCTGCGTGTCGCTTCCATGACGAGCCCAGCCTGCCAGCGGATGCGAACGGGACCGTTTCAAACCTCGCTCAATCGAGGGGCCCACCTCGGTCCGCGGGCTGCCTTCCCCGCCAGGCGCCGGCCTGAGCAGACGTACACGGGCACGCTGGTCGACTCGAACACGATCGTCGTCGGCGGCCTGATACGCACTGACGGCCCAGGCTGCGAATGAACGGCGCCGCCATCCGGCTCTCGCCGGCGCACGCGCTGCGCCGCGAGTAGCCCCGAGGTCAGCGTGGACGTGTGACATACCCTTCGAGCACGTCCGAGAGCCATCCCAGAAAGGTGGATACTCTGGGGCTGCCGCGCATATCCGCATGAAAA
>Ga0068867_100003752_pt1 | contig 10699 bp, 10 predicted proteins | sample KBSMisM32_FD_65649 | JGI IMG/M metagenome (GOLD analysis project Ga0068867, IMG submission 65649) | Miscanthus rhizosphere microbial communities from Kellogg Biological Station, Michigan, USA - KBS Miscanthus M3-2 | ecosystem: Host-associated > Plants > Roots > Rhizosphere > Soil ...
TCTCAGGGTCTTTTTTATCTAGCTTTTTAATATTTGTTCCATATTTACCATATTCAATCTTTCCAGTGGTTCTAGCGTCAATAGAGAGCTTAATTATGGGATTCTCTGCTGCTTGCCTATGGATTTTTTCTAATTTAAGCATTGGCTTTTCTACCAAATTGAAAGCTCCGGAAATTGGAGGTAACTGTCCGTGATCACCTACAGCAATAATTGGAATATGGTAAGAAAGTAAATCTCTCCAAATACGTTCATCTATCATAGAAGCTTCATCTACAATGATTAATTGATACTCAAGTTCTTCTTTTTGTTCCCAGCCTACAATTTCTTCATCTTTGTTTTCAATTGGTGAATAAATTAATCCATGAATTGTAGATATAGAATCTTTTGGCCTTAATGCACCAGCTTCTACAATTTTTGCTCGTAAAACTCTAGTTGCTTTTCCTGTATAGCTACAAAATGCAACTTTATCTTTCTTCTTAGCTTCTACCAAATACTTCCTAAATATAGAAATTAAAGTAGTTTTACCTGTACCTGCATAACCACCTAAGGTAATGTAAGGTTTTTTATTTTCGTCTTTGTACCATCTCCAAAGGGTATTTAGAACATCTTTTTGGTCTTGTGATAAGTCGATCATGCTCTGGTCAAAAATATAGTACCTGTATTATAATCATAGATTACTATTATAATATTAATTCGTCATCATATCCTATTAAATGTATAATTATGAATACTTTACCAGTTAAAGAAAAATCTATGTCAATTGCAAAAGAATTTCGAGACTTTATAGCCCGAGGAAATGTTATGGATTTAGCTGTGGGAGTTATTATTGGTGGTGCATTTGGTCAAATAGTCAATTCTCTTGTGAATGATATTATAATGCCGCCTATCTCCTACGTAACAGGAAATGTGAACTTTAAAGATATTAAAATTCTGCTTAGAGATACATATATTGATTCAACTGGGAAAACATTTGATGCAATAACTTTGAATATTGGAAACTTCTTTCAGGTCATTTTCAATTTCATGATAATTGCAATTGTTATCTTCTTGATAATTAAAGTTGTTAATAGAGTAAAAAGAGAACAGGAAACAAAAGAAAAGAAAGAGGAAAAGAAAATAGTAGAAGATTCTAAAGAAGTTAAGATTCTTATGGAAATTAGGGATTCATTAAAAAAGAATGGAAAGAATTAAATTAGGAAATATTTACTGGCTTAAAACTGAAAACGATATTGCACACCCTCATGTTGTTATTAAATTAGATCATGAAAAAGTGACTGTTTGTGCAATTACTACTAATGCTAAGAAAGTAAATATGCCTGGAAATGTTGTTTTAGATTTAGGCGAAGGAAATCTAGATAAACAAAGTATTGTTGAAGTTTCAAAGGTAATTACATTAGATGAATCTCAGCTGACACAACTTATAGGTACATTGAGTGAGCATAGAGTAATAGAAATATTAAAAGGAATAAGGTTTTTAGAGAATACATATTTTAATTCTTAGCTAAGCAATATGTCATTTCAAGCATACTTAGATAATATTGAAGAAAAAACAGGTAAAACTCCACAAGAATTTATTGATATGGCTATTGAAAAAGGATTTGATGATCCTAAAACAAAGGCTGGTGTAATTATTGATTGGCTTAAGAAAGATTTTGATTTAGGTAGAGGACATGCCATGGCTCTTGTACACATTATTAAAAATGGTGCGCAAATTGGAGAAAAGCATGTAGGCTCAAATGGAGTTCATAGAGATGAATCTACAACTTTGAAGCTTGATGGAAAGAAGAAATAGTCTTTCAAATTAAATACATATACCCTAATAGTAATTTTCTTTTTACTTCTTTTATATATTTTTTTAGAATCTAAAGTCAGCCTTTATCTTTTATAAAAGTATATGAATCCACTGACTCAAAGTCCTGAAGCAATTTCACAAACTATACAATTCTACTCACTCTTGGGCGGTAGTACAGGAGATATAGTACCTGCTACAGAAATACTAAGTAGACTACAAAAGGTATTAACAGACCTAGGTGTAGATTTCTATACTGGAATCTCTAGTGGAGCTGTAAATTCTAAATTAATTTCCGATGCTTTAAATAAAACTCTCTTAGAAGACCCAATAGGGGAACTCATTAGTAAAAATATTAATGGAAATACTAATGCTAATTTAATGCAGTTTGGAAACATATATTTGGGAATGTATAAGAAAGTAGGCGACGCTGTACTAACTTATTATGATTATCTTAGTAAAAATGGTTTTTTTGAAAATACTGGACCTAAAGTTTTACTAATAAACCCATCAACTTACCCAACTATTGCACCTATTATTAAGTATTTAGAATCAAAACAAGTTTTAGTTTTGCAAATTGATGAGGTAGGTAATAACCCAAACGGAAATAGAGTTGACAGTTCTCCAATGCTGCCTGGGCTTTCTCCAAGATGGTCTAATTTTGCTACATCTTTATCTTTAAATTTAATTGCTGGTAAAGCTGCAAAACTTTGGAGACAGTTTCTTGGTGATGATGTAAATGTGGAAAATCATTTACCGAAAGACCCAACTATGTTGTTTGCTCATGCTAGAAGTGCATCTTCAGCAATCAGCTTAAATGATGAGGTGATATCAAATAATATTGATATTATAGATGATCCTGAAAGTGATGTTGATGAAAGAATTTATCACTCACTAATTAAATTATTTCCAGAGCAAGATCCACTAGAGATATATAAACTTATAAACGAATTAGGAATTCTCTATATACCACGAATTGCTAAAGTTCCAGAAAATGTTGTTCTTGATGAAGAAATTAGTGGATTTCTAGATTTAGATGGTGAAAAAGTATTTTTAAATTCAAGTTCCTTTGATCTTGAAAAAGATCACGATATTTTAATAGATAAATTGAGTAGATTTATAACTGAATATAGAGAAAAGTATGGGAAAGAGTTAAGAATTATTCTTAATGATGGGAAAGAAGATTTTAAGCACACTATTATTCCTGAACATCTAAAAAATAATATTTATATTTCTAGGAATCCAAATTATTTAACTGTATTGTTCCATGATCAAAGAGTAGAAACAATTATTAGTACTTTTGGGCAAGGATCTGCAGATTTAGCAAGTGCATTTGCTGAGGGAAAAAGAATTATTGGTCTAAACTTTGTAACAGATCAAAAAGCAAATATAAATCATTTAAATTTAATGAGGGCGGGAACAGATCAAGGTGAAATCCCATCAATATCTTGGCAAAACTTTACAACAGATCTTTTACATTCAGAAATTAGCAATAAGCCATTAGTAGATTCTACTAAAAATATTGAGGAAATAACCAAAGGGCTTGATTTAAGAATCAAACAAGGAGCTGTATTTATGCTTATGAGAATGTATAAGTCCTTAAATATATCAGAGGATCAAAGAGAAATTATAAAACTTGCTATAAATTATCTTGGTGAACAGTAAATAGGATATTGTTAATTTAAGCCTGCCAGGTTATCCTATCACAATTTATAAACGGAGGAGACAGGATTTGAACCTGCGAGCCGGTTGCCCGACTACAGTCTTTCCAGGACTGCGCACTAGACCACTATGCGACTCCTCCAATAATATTGATGATTATATCAAATCCAGGCTAATTTATTGTAAAATGAATACTAGTAATTATTAAATAAAAAAAATGCCAGAAACACCTGCAAAAACTCCAGAAATAAACAAGACAATTAAAGCAACAATTCCTCTTCAAGAAGATATGTCTGAAACCTTAAAAAGTATTGATAGAAGATTAAAAAAGATCCTTTCTTTAAATCTTAGAGTTAGGTTTGTTACAGGATTAGTTCAAGGACTAGGTTTTATTCTAGGAACTACTGTTCTATTAGCATTAACAGTTCTTATTTTAAGACAATTTATTACTGTTCCAGTTATTGGTAGTTGGGTTGGTGATATTATTAATGTTGTAGAAAGAAAGTAATACTGAGAATACCCTAAGTTATGTTAATATTGCTGCAGTTTATTTCTTTGCCTGTAAGGTAACTGAATAAGCAATATTATATATATCTTGTTGAGAAAGTAATGGATTCTATTAATGATCTTACCACTGTAGAAGTTATTGGTTCTGACAGTAAAGAAAAACTTCAATATCTTGTACAATTCACTAAACAATTCTCTGTTAGTATTCAATCACATATATTTTCTAGTATTGAGAAAACATACGCTATGTTTTCTTACAGAGAGGCCAGCGCTAAATTCACTATAAAAGAAAGAATAGCTGGATCATTACTAAGCTTAGAAAAATCAGATGAGGAGATAGCTCAGATCTATTCTGTAGCTAAAAGTTCAATTAACTTATGGAGAAGATCAACATTAATCTCAATGTACTATGTTTTAAGGTCTTTACAAAAACTTCTTAATTTCAAGCTAATAATTGACAATAATATTGAAGATAATGCAACATTTAAGGAACTAGTTAGAGTTGAATCAGAAAGAGATTACTTAATGTATTTACAAAGTTCATCTGCGGTAAAATCACATTTAAAAAATATTCCATTTATGCAAAGTATTATTGTAGCTTTTATCAAAGAAAACTCTCTTGAAAGTTTATTAATTGAGCTAGAAATTATAGAGAAAGATGATCCTCAGATAGCTAATAAAATGAGGGAATATAATAGTATGTTCAGAGATTTTTTCTTTGAAAATAAAAGTACTAAAGGATTTGATCGTTTGTATAGAGTTATTCTTTGGAATAATATACTTAAAGATGAAAAGACAAAAGAAAAAATTCTCTATGAAATAATGACAGCATTTTCTTTTAAATATGCAGAACTAGAACAAGCAACAGGAAGAAGATATTACTTGTTCAGAGATGTTATTAAATGGGTAGTAAGAAAGCAATTTGAAGTATTTGTAAAGAACAATGCTACACCAGAAGATTTTAAGTACTTTTTTGGAATGAATAATTTAGATTCAGAAATAAACTTTGAACATTTTCTCGAGTTTATATTTAAGATCAATCAATACCCCGGGGTCCTTTTCTCAAAACTACAAAAAGTCTCAAAAGATTCAGATGCACAATTTAGTTGGGCAATGGAGCTTGACTCAAACATTAGTTTAAAGACTAAAGTCACCTCAATTGGAATACTATTGAGCTTGCTTGAGAATGCTCTTATGGAAAATAATTATGAAAAAAGTAAGAAAAATGTAATTCAACATCTTGCAGTTCACAGAAAAACAACTTTAAAAAGTTTTAGAGAAACTATTTTGAAACTTCAAAGTAAGTATAATCAAACAAGTTTAAAATCAAGATCGTTAGAGCAATAAACTATTTCTTATAGAACTTTCTTTAACCACTGGCCAGTATAACTCTCCGATGTATTTGCAATTTGCTCTGGTGTACCTTCAGCAATAATAGTTCCACCCTTTGCTCCACCTTCTGGTCCTAAATCTACTATCCAATCTGCAGTTTTAATTACATCTAGATTATGCTCTATAACAAGAACTGTGTTTCCCTTCTTAACTAATCCATGAAGTACAACAAGAAGTTTCCTAACATCTTCAAAATGCAAACCTGTTGTAGGTTCATCTAAAATATAGAAAGTCTTTCCAGTTTGTCTTCTTGCAAGTTCAGATGCTAATTTAACTCTTTGAGATTCTCCTCCAGATAATGTTGTAGCTGCTTGGCCAAGTCTTATATAACCTAAACCAACATCCATTAGTGTTTCCAGCTTTGTTGAGATTCCAGTTATATTTTTAAAGAATTCAGCTCCCTCTTCAATAGTCATATTTAAAACATCGGAAATATTCTTTCCTTTGTAATCAATTTGTAAAGTTTCTCTATTGTATCTATGTCCATCGCAAACATCACACTTTACATAAACATCGGGTAAAAATTGCATAGAGATTCTAATTACTCCAGCTCCCTCACATTTTTCACATCTACCACCTCTTACATTAAAACTAAATCTACCAGATTTATATCCTCTAACTTTTGCCTCCTTAGTTCCTGCAAATATATCTCTAATTAAATTAAAGATTCCTGTATAAGTTGCTGGGTTAGATCTAGGAGTTTTTCCAATAGGAGATTGGTCAATATTAATAACTTTATCTATATGTTCTAATCCTCTCAATTCTGAATATTCTCCAGGTTGTTCTTTAGATTGATAAAAATGTTTTGCTAAAGCATTAAATAAAACATCATTAACAAGAGAGGATTTTCCAGAACCAGAAACTCCTGTTATCGCTACAAATTGGTTTAATGGAACTTCTAAATCTACTCCTTTAAGATTATTTTGTTTTACACCATAAAGTCTTAGCTTTTCTTTGCATATATTTTCTTTTGGAGCTTTAACTTTAAGTTTTTTTAAATCGGACTCAATTTCATCCCTATTAATTACTCTTTCTCCAGTTAGATATTTAACTGTAAGTGAATCTTTGTTTTTAATCACTTCTGAATATTTACCTTGTGATAATACCTTTCCTCCATGTTCACCTGCTCCTGGTCCAATATCGACTAAATAATCGGCTCTTTTGATAGTATCTTCATCGTGTTCTACAACAATAACTGTATTACCAATATCTCGAAGTCTTTCTAAAGTATCGATAAGTTTTGCATTATCTCTTTGATGTAAACCAATTGAGGGTTCATCTAAAACATATAAAACACCAGTTAAACCTGTTCCAATTTGAGATGCTAATCTTATTCTTTGTGCTTCTCCACCAGACAATGTTCTAGCTGTTCTATTCAATGTTAAGTAATCTAAACCAACAGAAACTAAAAAGTTTAATCTTATTCCAATTTCTTTAAATATCTGTTTACCAATCTCTCTTTCTTGTTCAGATAGTTCATCATCAGAAGAATCTATGGCATTTAATCCAAACACTTCTTTCATAATAGAAACTGTTTTATCGTCGTTAGTATTGGTTTCTTTTAATTTTTCAATCCATTTACATGCATCTAAAATGCTCATATTACCTACATCTACAATATTTAAACCTCTAATAGTTACTGCAAGAACTTCTTTCTTCAATCTATAACCCTTACATTCATTACAACCTTTCTCTGTCATATATTCTTCAATTTCAGAACGAATGTATTCAGAATCAGTCTCACCATACCTTCTCATTAAGTTTGGAATTACACCTTCAAACGCAATTTGAATCTTTTTAGATTCTCCATTTGAATCTACATATTCCACTGGATATTTTTTATCTTCAACCCCATGTAAGATTTTATTTAAATCACTTTCTGGCAATTGACCAATTGGCTTTCTTAAATCAATCTTTTCTTCTTTAGCCATGGACTCTAGAAGTTTGAATGTAAATGAAGATGTATTTTCGATTGTTCTCGCCCATGGATAAATACCACCTTCCATTATTGTTAACCTAGGATTATAAACATTGCTTGGATCTACTTCTTTAATAGTGCCTAAACCATTACAGATAGGACAAGCTCCAAAAGGAGAGTTAAATGAGAAAGAATGCGGCTCTATTTCTGGAAAAGACTCCCCAGAATCTGGATCTACTAACTTTTCAGAATAGAATATATCTCCATTAGTTCTTAAATTACTAAATTTAATCTCTTTAAGTTTTTCATAATCTACTAAATTTACTAACACTTCTCCTTCTCCTAAATTCAAAGCTAATTCAATAGAATCTGTAAGTCTTTTTACTAAATCTTTATCATCTTTAGAATCTTTTTTAATAACGAGTCTATCGATAACTAATTCAATATTATGTTTTACAAACTTATCTAGCTTAATATCTTCTTCTAAATTATAAACATTTCCATCAACTCTAACTCTTACATAACCTTGCGCTAAAAATCTAGTAAACAATTCTTCGTAAGTGCCTTTTCTATTTTTAATAAGAGGTGAAAGCAATATGATTTTTGTTTCATCATTTGTTTTTGTTGGATAATCTAAAATACCATCTACTATTTGTTGTGCACTTTGCTTTTCTAATCTTCTTCCAGTAATAGGACTTCTTGGATGACCAACTCTAGCGAACATAAGTCTTAAATAGTCATAAATTTCTGTAACAGTTCCAACAGTAGATCTAGGATTATGACCAGAAGTCTTTTGGTCGATAGAAATAGCTGGACTTAAACCTTCAATTAAATCGACATCTGGTTTATCCATTAATCCTAAAAATTGTCTAGCGTAAGCTGAAAGTGATTCTACGTATCTTCTTTGTCCTTCTGCATAAATTGTATCAAAAGCAAGAGAAGATTTACCTGAGCCAGAAAGGCCAGTGATAACAGTCAACTTATCTTTAGGAATGTCTACATCTATATTTTTTAGATTGTTTGTACGAGCTCCACGAACTTTAATTGTGTCTAACATAGTGTTTTGTTAATAGCTCAAATCTCTAATTATAACATAAATAGTTTAGACTTTCAGTCTATTATGTAGTACCTGTAAATTGAATCAAGGTATTATACATGCTAATATCAGGTAACATTTTTAAATAATATGGATTTATTACTTGAAACAAGAAAGAATAACGGTAAAGAAATAAGATTACCAAAGAACAGATTCGAATGGATGGCCTATAATTCAATAAAAGGTAAGTTACCAAATCGAAATAATTTACCAATAAGAATTTTACTCAAGAGACGAGGACTAGATTTTAATGAATTAGAAGTCCATAGGTTTATTACTGAAGTGCAAAAAATACCGTCTTTAGAACAAATGTATAATTTCTATGTCAACCTAGTTCTTTTATTAAATAAAGATATAAATTTAGTAGGTCATAAAGATAAGATGTTCACTATAATATTAGGAACAAAATTTATAGATGATTCTGGTGAAGTAAATATGGATAATCTTGAACAAGCATTAATTGCTTTAGAGTCCTACCGTATTATGCAATCTTTTACACCTTTCCACGAAGGTTAATATACGTAAAGAAGAATACTCTTTAAATAATCGATTTCTGAGTGAAAAGCATTTATAGGGTGGTCCATTCCAAGTCTATGTCTTTGTAGAATTGTAATATTCTTTCCAGCTTCTACTGCAGCTCTAGCAACTACTTTCTCAAAATCTTCTTTAGATAAATGGTAAGAACAAGAACATGTTAAAAGAAAAGTTCCTTTTTCCATCTGTCTCATTGTAGTTCTATTAATTTCTGCATAGCCTTTCTTAGCTCTATCTACATCTTGTTTCTTTTTTGCAAATGCAGGTGGATCTAAAATAATAAAATTATATTCACTTAAATCTCTTTCTCTTAAGAATACAAAAGCATCTTGATCGTAAAAGTTTGCTTCTAAATCTTTTTTATCTAGAAATCCATTAATCTCAAAGTTCTTTTTTGCAGTAGCTACAGCTTCAGTAGCAATATCTATAGAATCCACTCTTTTAGCACCACCTTTAGCAGCATGAAGAGAAAATCCTCCAGTATAAGAAAAACAATTAAGCACTTTTTTATCTTTAGCCATTGTTCCTACTAACTTTCTCATTTCTCTCATATCTAAGAATAATCCAGTTTTTTGAGAGTTCTTTAAGTCTATAAAGAATTTAATCCCACTTTCTAAAACTTCTATATCATTCTTTTCTTCGCCCCACAAATTCCCTTCAAAGAAATCTAAACCATCTTTAAATCTAGCAGTCATTGTAGATTTCTCGTATATCGAAACAATTTTAATCTTTGTTTTTTTAGTTGCCTCTAAAAGTGCTTCTATAAGTGTTTCTTTTAATCTATCCATACCTACTGTAGCTATCTGTAGCACGAGTACATCGTTATATCTATCTACTATTAAACCAGGGAGGTTATCTCCTTCACCATTAACAATTCTGTAACAATTAGTATCTTCATCAAATAACTGTGTTCTTAAATCTAAAGCTCTAATTATATTGTTCTTAATTGAAAGAATTGGGTCTTCATTATTATAGTTAAGCATTCTAACTTGAATAATACTTCGACTATTAAAATACCCATGTCCTAATAAATCTCCATTAGAAGCAAGTACTCTTACAATTTCGCCTTCTTCTGCAAAGCCAGATTTTACTGCTCCAGAAAACACCCAGTGATGTCTATATCTAATTGGAATTTCTTTTCCAGGTCTTAAAGTTACTGTTTTCATAAATTATCTTCATCCTTAATTAAATTTCGATCCAAAAGTTCATCTCTTACATTAAAGAAAACTTCATCTAGCATTTTAACCTCATCTACCTTGAAATGTCCAAGAACATAATCCGATCCACTCATTAAATCTCTTGTCGATACCTCTCGATTATCGACTCCAACTCTTAACCTCCAGAACTTATTGCTTCCTAATCTGTTTTCAATAGAAAGTATTCCATTATGTACTTTTGGTCCTCTTGCAAATTGTATTTTATAAGAACCTAATCTTAAATCTAAATCGTCATGAATTACTAGAATCTCATTTGGTTCAACTTTATAGAAGTTAGAAACTAGTGCTACAGCCTCACCAGATAAGTTCATTTGAGTAGTGGGTTCTATATAAATCTTCTTCTTTCCAGCTAATTCGTTCATATAAACTAAAGATTTTAATTTTGCTTCCTCCAAAAATCTCCTTGACCCTGCTAACTTTTCTAGAAAATCAAATCCAACATTATGTCGTGTATTTGTATAAGCTTTTCCAATATTACCAAGCCCTACAATTACTTTTATATTATCAATATTAAATTGTGCTTCTAAATCATTCATAATTATTTAATTATGTAACCAGCAAATCCATAACTAGCTACTAAAGCT
>Ga0068867_100003753_pt1 | contig 10698 bp, 9 predicted proteins | sample KBSMisM32_FD_65649 | JGI IMG/M metagenome (GOLD analysis project Ga0068867, IMG submission 65649) | Miscanthus rhizosphere microbial communities from Kellogg Biological Station, Michigan, USA - KBS Miscanthus M3-2 | ecosystem: Host-associated > Plants > Roots > Rhizosphere > Soil ...
TCGGTCACGAAGCGGGACACCACGTCGGAGTTTTTGGAAAGCTCCGGGTGGATCGCCTTCATCGCCACCTTCTTGCCGATGACCGGGTGCTCGGCCAGATACACCACACCCATTCCCCCCTCTCCCAACTTGGCGGTGATCCGGTAGTTGCCGATCGTGTGGCCGATATCGATCATTGAAGGTTGGCCGCCGTCGGACCCCCTTTATAGCTGAATCCCCGAGCGACGCACGAATATAACGTAAGCCAAACCGAGTATTTCAGCCGAAGAGAATCGATCTTCGCTGCGATAAAAGATCGGCGATCATCGTGTCGATCGCGTGGCGCACGTCCTCGGCGACGCGCGGCGTCCCATCCTCGTCGCCGGGCTTCGGCGGCGGGATCGGCGCGCCGATCTGAATGGTCCACTTCGTCGGAACCGGCAGCAACCCGAGCGGGCCCAACCACGGAAATGTAGGAGTTATCGGGATATACGGGATGCCCAGCGGTTCGGCGAAGCGGGTGATCTTTCCGATCACCGGGTGAATCTCCTCCGCGCCGACGATCGCGATCGGCAGCAGCGGCACCTGTGCTTCGCGCGCGAGCCGGACGAAGCCGCCGCGCCCGAAGCGCGCCAGCCGGTACCGCTCGCGATACAGCTTGCCGACGCCTTTGAGACCCTCCGGAAACACGGCGACCAACTCGCCGCGCGCCAGAATCGGCAGCGCGTTCTCCATTGACGCGCGTACGCAACCAACGCGCGCCACGACGTTGGCCATCCAGCCCGAACGAAACGCAAAGTTTGCGACCAGCGGCCGCACGCGCCGGTGGCGCGGGTGGTCCCGGCGGATCCCGTGTAGCAGCATCGCGCCGTCGTACGGAATGCCGCCCGAGTGGTTGCCGACCAGCAGGGCGGCGCCATCGTCGGGGATGTTTTCGATGCCCAGCAACCGCACGCGGAAGTAACGCGCCCAGAGAAATTCCAGCAATGGGGCGGTGCGTTCGACGAACGCCAGGTCGTAACCGGCGTCGGGGTTGTCCTGGGCGCGCACGGCCTTGTCGCCGTAGCCGGAGCGGATCGCCTCGATCACCGCGGCGAGCGCCGAGCGGATGCTGCCGTCAGAGCTCGCCACGCGCGCCTCCCAGCGACTCGAACACGGCGACGTAGTCGGCCGGCGGCGCGGCTGTCCATTCCAGCGCCGCACCCGTGACGGGGTGGGGGAATCCGAGCCGGGCCGCGTGCAACATCAGGCGTGGCGCGGAGATAGGTGTTTTACCGTCGCGAAGCAAGTCGCGAATGTAGACCGTTTCGCCGACGATCGGGTGGCCCCGTTCGGCGAGGTGGATCCGGATCTGGTGGGTGCGTCCGGTCTCCAGGCGAACGCGGCAGAGGGTGGCGCGCGGCAGCTTGCGGATCGGTTCCACAAACGTGACGGCGTTCTGGGCGTGCTCCTTCTGGCCGGGGTGGCGCATGGACCCGCGGATACCGTCGCCGCGATCGGCCACCAGGTTCGATTCGATGCGCATCGCGTCCACGTCGCCCTCGGCCAGCGCCAGGTAGTGGCGGTCGGCGGTGTGGCGCTGGAAGACGGCGTGCAGCGCGCGCTCGGCCAGGCGGGTCTTCGCGAAGCAGAGCAGGCCGGAGGTGTCCTTGTCGATGCGGTGGACGACGTACAGCGGCGTCGCCGTCGCGCGCTTGCCTCTGCGCCGCCACACGCCGCGCACCAGGTCCATGGCGGTGCCGGTCTCCTTGCGGTCGAAAGGAACGCTGGAGATGCCCGACGGCTTGTCGATCACGACCAGGTGGGCGTCGTCGAACACGATGCGGAAGCCCGGGGGCGAGAGGTCGGGGCGCGGCGCCGCATATTTGACGGCGACCTTCTGTCCGACGCGCACGCGCGCGGCCGGATCGAGCGCCCGTTCGTCGTCGACGAACACCTTGCCCGTGGTGCAGAGCCGGCGCACCTGGGCCCAGCTGGCACCGTCGGGATCCTGGCGCAGCTGGCGGCGCAGCGCCGCGGCGATCGTCGCGCCCTCGTCCCCCGCGCCCACCACGAACGACACGATCGGGTCAGCCACGAACGAGGTCGAACACGCGCGCCAGCGCCGCGTCCAGGTTCTGCGGCTCGGACCCGCCCCCCTGCGCCATGTCGGGACGCCCGCCGCCCTTGCCGCCGATCGCCTTGGCCACCTCGCCGACGATCTTGCCGGCGTTGAACTTGCCGACGAGATCCGGCGTCACCATCGACACGAGCGCGATCTTGTCGCCCTCGACGCCGGCCAGGACGATCACGCCCGACTTCAACTTGTCGCGCTGCTGGTCGGCTACCTCGCGCAGCGCCTTCGCGTCGGCGCCGTCGACGCGCGTGGCGAGCACGCGCACGCCGTTCACGTCGCGCGCCTCGGAGGCGAGATCGCGGCCGCCGCCGCCGGAGGCCAGCTTGCGGCGGAGCGTCTCGATCTCCTTCTGCTGGTCGCGTTGCTCGGCCTGCAGCTTGGCGACGCGCGCGGCGACCTCGAAGCTGCCCGAACGAAGCAGGCGGCCCGTCTCACCGAGCTCGCCCTCCAGACGGCGCACGAAACCGAGCGCGCCGGCGCCGGTGACGGCCTCGATGCGGCGTACGCCCTGCGCGACGCCCGCTTCCTCCGTGATCAGAAAGAAGGCGATGTCGCCGGTGCGCGCGACGTGCGTGCCGCCGCAGAACTCCTTCGATTCGCCCATCGTCACGACGCGCACGGTGTCGCCGTACTTCTCGCCGAAGAAGGCGATCGCGCCTGCCTTCTTCGCGTCGGCGATCGGCAGCACCGCGGTGTCGGTGGCGGCGTTCTTGCGCACGCGCTCGTTGACCAGATCCTCGACGCGCTGTTTTTCTTCGTCCGTCAGCGGCGCCGAGTGCGAGAAGTCGAAGCGCAGGCGATCAGGCGCGACCAGCGACCCCTTTTGCGTGACGTGCGCGCCCAGAACATGGCGCAGCGCCCAGTGCAGCAGGTGCGTGGCGGAATGGTTCCGGCGGACGTCGTCGCGGCGCTCGGCGTCGACCGTGAGATCGACGGTGTCGCCGACGCGCAGCTCTCCCGACTGCACCTCGCCGATGTGGACCCACAGCGTCGACACAGGCCGCTTCGTGTCGCGCACGATCACCTTCGCCGCGCCCGAGGCGAGCGTCCCGGTGTCGCCGATCTGGCCGCCCTGTTCGCCGTAGAACGGCGTCTCGGTGGTGACGACCGCGACGTTCTTCGACATCGGGCCGACGACCTCGGCTTCCTTACCGTCGGCGACCAGCGCCACGATCTTCGACTTCCCGGCCGTCGCCTCGTAGCCGAGGAACTTCGTCGCGCCCACGCGATCGGCGATTGCCTGGAAGACGCCCTCCACGGCGACCTCGCCCGAGCCCTGGAACTGGCTGCGCTTGCGCTCCTCTTCCAGCTCGCGCTGAAAGCCTTCCTCGTCGACGGCCCAGCGGTGCTCGTCCGCGATCACCCGCGTCAGATCGACGGGGAAGCCGTACGTGCCGTACAGAAGGAAGGCCAGCTTGCCCGAGACCGTGTCGCCGCCGGCCTTCGCCATCTCGTCGGTCAGGATGCGGACGCCGCGGTCCAGTGTCTCGCGGAAGCGCGTCTCCTCGTCGAGGCAGGTCTTCTTGATCAGGCTGGCGCGTTCGTTCAGCTCCGGGTACACGCCGCCCATCTTCTCGATCACGTCGCCCGCGATGTCGTGCAGGAACGGCTTCCGGATGCCGAGCAGCCAGCCGTGGTAGACGCCCCGGCGCATGATCCGTCGCAGCACGTATTCGCGGCCCGTGTTGTCGGGGAAGACGCCGTCGGCGATCAGGAACGCGGCGGCGCGCGCGTGGTCGGCGATCGCGCGCAGCGATACGCCCGTGCCGACGTAGTCCTTCGCATCGAACGTCTTGCCGGACAATTTCTCGGCGTGCGCGATCAGCGGCCGCACCAGATCGGTCTCGTACGTCGAGCGCACGCCGTTCAGCACGGCGCACAGCCGCTCCAGACCCATGCCGGTGTCGACGCTGGGCTTGGGCAGCGGACGCCGATCGCCCGGCGCGACCTGCTCGAACTGCATGAACACCAGGTTCCAGATCTCGACCCAGCGATCGCAGTCGCAGGCGGCCTGCAGGCACTTGCGGCCGGCCGCCTCCTCGGCGCACGGGATGTCGTTGCTCTGCAGGAAGTGGATCTCGCTGCACGGACCGCACGGGCCGGTCTCGCCCATCGCCCAGAAGTTGTCCTTGTCGCCCAGCGAGATGACGCGGTCGTCGCCGACGCCGGCGACCTTCTTCCACAGCGCGCGCGCCTCGTCGTCGGATTCGTGCACGGTGTAGACGAGGCGCTTCGGATCGATCGCGTAATCCTTGGTGAGCAGCTCGTAGCCGAAGGCGATCGCGTCCGACTTGAAGTAGTCGCCGAACGAGAAGTTGCCCAGCATCTCGAAGAAGGTGTGGTGCCGCGCGGTGCGACCGACGTTCTCAAGGTCGTTGTGCTTGCCGCCGGCGCGCACGCACTTCTGCGCGGTGGTCGCGCGCGGCGCGGGCGGCCGGGCCTTGCCGGTGAACGCATCCTTGAACTGGTTCATCCCGGCGTTGGTGAACAGAAGCGTCGGGTCGTTGTGCGGCACCAGCGACGCGCTCGCGACAGGTTTGTGGCCCTGCTTGGCAAAGTAGTCGAGGAACGCGCGGCGGACGGTGCTTGAGTCGTTCTGGCCCATTGGAAGCACGGAAGACTACTACACCCGCGCCGCGCGGCCCGCGAAGCTCAAGCCGCGCTGGCGCTACGGCGTGTCAGCGATGCGCGGGACGTGGAACGCGCCTTTGGTGACGGTCGCCGGCATCCCGCCGCCCGTCCGTACGATGGTTGCGGTGAACGTGCCTTCGAACATGCCGCCGACGTCGGCCGCTCTGGTGATCTCGAACGCGCAGCTGCCGCCCGCCCAGTACGTCGCCCGGCCCGCCGTCGGTGAGTCGAGCGGCTGCAGGACGATGTAACCGTCGCTCGGGCATTTCCAGCTGCCGACGGCGTTCCGGATGACCAGCACCCATTGCCATTGCTCCTCCTGCGCCTCGACGCCGAGGAAGCCTTCCTGGATACCGCTGAACCAGTAAGCAACAGCGTGGTGGTCGGTGCGGAGAGTGACGCCGTCGACGTCGCCGGTGACGAAGCCGCCGGGCGGAATCGCGCCGTCAGCGAACGTCGCGTCGACTGGCAGCTGTCCCGCGTCGCGCTGGAGCTGCGTGGTCGAGCAGGCGGCTGCCGCGAGCCCGAGCGCCACGCACGCCAAGCCAGGCTTCACACCACCAGGGTACACCCACCGGTCGCGGCGGTCAGCGGTGCGCCACGGCGGCGGCGCCGGCCGCGATCTCGCCTTCCGCGGTGAGGCCCTTCTTGCCGCCCGTCGCGGGCACCAGGCGCTGGTGCAGGACGCCCCGCAGAACGGCGGCGATGCGCGTGCGCGTGGCGGCGCGGCTCTCGGCGTCCCAGAAACCGACCAGGCGGGCGACGGCGGCGGTCGGGCTGGCGGCGGTCACGCCGGCGAGCACCAGCCGGCCCGTCTCCGCGGCGGTCAGCGCGAGATCGGCCGCGTCGCGATCCGCGATCTCGCTGGCGACCAGCACGTCGACGTCCTGGCGCGCCGACGCGCGCAGGCCCGCCGCGATCGTCGGAACATCCAGCCCGACCTCGCGCTGGACGACCACGCCGCCGCGGACCTGATCCTTCAACATGATCTCGACCGGGTCTTCGACGGTGACGACGCGGACGGGGCGGTGGATCGTGATCTCGTCGACCAGGGACGCGAGCGTGGTCGTCTTTCCACCGCCGGGCCCCGCCGCCACCAGCGCGAGACCGGCGCCGGGCCCGACCAGCTCGCGCACACCGGGCGGCAGTCCCAGGCTGTCGAGCGCGGGCGCTGTCGGCGGCACCAGGTGCAGCGAGATCGTCATGCCGCCCCGGTACTGGCTGACGTGGACGCGGTGGCGCGTGCCGGCCGACGTCGTCAACACCACCGTGACGTCGCCGTGACGTTCCAGGATGTCGCGCCGCCGATCGTTGAGCAGCGACATCGCCAGGTTATGGAGGAAGTCGTTCGTCAGCGGCACCCGTTCGCGCTGGTTGTCGAGGGTGCGCAGCTCGCCGTTGATGCGGAGGATTGGCTCCAGCCCCGGCTTCAGATGGATGTCGGAAGCGCCCAGGTAACGCGCCGCCGCCAGCGCCCGATCGAACAAGGAGTCCATGCCCATCGCAGTTAGTGCCGAATCAAAATGTGGGTGACCGTACCAAGAATAGACCGGTGACGGTGCATTGGGTTAACCTTACCGTCCAATAGTGTCGAATCCACCCGTAGCCGCCGGGCAGGAGGTACTGGTCGTAGATGCCGACGATCAGGTCGTGAAGGGTCTGGATCGCTTGTTGACCCGCGTCGGCATGATCGTCACCGGAACGCACGATCCGATCCGCGCGCGCGATCAGCTGCTCAACAAGTTTTACGCGGTCGCGCTGGTCGACGCCGATACGCCGACGCCCGGCGGCGGCATCGAGCTGCTTCAGTTCGCGCGCGACAAGTCGCCGCTGACGTCCGTCGTGATCATGACGGCGCGCAAGTCGTACGAGACCGCGGTGAAGGCGTTCCGGGCCGGCGCGGCCGACGTCGTGCTGAAAGAGCCGGACGTCGTCCCTTACCTGCGCGAGCGCGTGGTCGAGGCGGCGACAGACATCAAGGCGACCGCCGACCGCAACAGCCTGCTGGAAGAGGTCGCCGAGACGCACGAGGAATTCTTGCGGCGGCTGCGCGACGTTGCGCGCGAAGGCCTGGATCTGGAGGACCGCCTCTCGGGACGGACCGAAGAAGACCGCGCCGATCTGGGCACGATCAGCGTCGTTCTCGTCGACGACGATCAGAAGGCGCTGGGCACGCTGACGAAGGTGCTGACCGAGGCGGCCGGCTGGCAGTTCCGCGCGGCGCTGACAGGCGGCGAGGCGCTGGACGTCGTCATGCAGCAGCGCCCCCAGGTCGTGATGGTCAAGGAGGACCTGCCGGATCTGCCGGGCAGCATGGTCGTGCACACCGTGAAGTCCAGCGCGCCCGACGCGGTCGTGCTGCTCTACACGCCGCCCGGCCAGAGCGGCCGTCCCGGCGACATCAAGCTGGTCGACACGAACGGCGCCATGAACACCATCGCCAGCTACGCCAACGCCGGCCAGCTGGCCGCGCCGCTGGGCGAGCTCCGCGAAGCGCTGCGCACGAAATCAAAAGAGCGGCGCTACCTGCAGGCGTTTCGCCAGCGCCACTTCGAGTTTCTGCAGCGCTACAACAGCATCAAGCAGCGCCTCAAAGAAGAGCTGGACCGCCGCAAGAAGAAGGCGCTCGGCTAGCCGCCCCGGCGCCGCGGATCAGGGGACCGCGGCGTACAGCGCCGCAATGTCGCTCGCGCTCAAGGCGCGCTTGTAGACGCGGAAGTCGTCGATCAGGCCGGCGAAGTAGGAATCAGCCGTGAAGGCCGAGCGCCCGATCCAGTTGTTGACCGTGTTGCCGAGGCTGGAAGGCCGCAGCGTCATCGCATTGTTGGTGGCCGCGGCGACGCCGTCGACGTACAGCGTGCCGGTGTACGTCGTGCCGGCGCCGAGCACGACCGCGAGGTGGTGCCATGCGCCGGTCGACAGCCGCGCCGCCGAGCTGATCTTTTCCTCGGCGGAGTTGGCGGTCGCGGTGATCGCGAAGCGAACCGAATTGGGCGTGTTCTGTGACTGGTAAGTCGTCAGGAACATGTAGCCGGTCGACGAGGTGTTGTTGAAGTCGAACACGCGCCCCCACGCTCGATCGGTGGTGACGTTGACCCAGCACGCGATGGTGATCTCCGTCGTCGCGCCCAGCGCGTTCATGCTGGCCGGGACGGTGACATACGCGCCGTTCGCGCTGGTGGTGCCGTTCAGGTTCAGCGCGCCGGTTCCCACCTGATGCGTCGTCGTGAACATCCCGGTGCCCGTTCCAGCGGCGATCAGCGTTCCGTTGTGCGGCGCGCCGGCGACCGTGGCCGAATCCATCGCGACCGCTCCGCTGGCGTCGTCGAGCTTGTACCAGAGGACGAGGTCGTTTTCGGGGCTGCCGCCCGCGCCGGTCGTACCGGCGGCGCCCGTCGTACCCGCGGCGCCGCTGGTTCCCGCCGCGCCGGTGGTCCCGGCGGCGCCCGTGGTTCCCGCCGCGCCGGTGGTCCCCGCCGCGCCGGTCGTTCCGGCGCTGCCCGTCGTGCCTCCCGCGTCGCCGCCGACGCCACCGCGGCCGGTCGTTCCGCCGCGCCCGCCGCCGCCGCCCCGACCCGCGGCGCCCGAGCTCCCGCCCACGTCGCCCGTTCCGGCCGTCCCGCCGGCGCCGCCGCGCGAGCCGAAGCTGCCACCCTCGCCGTCGCCGCCGACCCCAACCGGACCGCGACCGCCGTGGCCGCCCATCGCCGTGTTACCGCCGGTGCCGGGGTTGGCGGTCGAGCCTCCGGCGCCGCTCGTGCCCATCAACGCGTCGTAGTCGTACCTGCAGGCGATGGCGCCGCAAGCGATCACGACGAAAAAGGCCGCGCCCCGCACCCTCAAAAGCTCCATGCGCCGGCGAAGCCAACTTCGCGGGCGTTCACGACGACGACGATGCCGGTGGCGAGCGCCGCGACGCCCGTCGCCGCCCACAGCACGTTGGCGACCAGCGCGCGCGACTTCACCTCATTGATCTCGCTCGGCATGCACCCTTCGGGCGTGCGGCCGCACGAGCCCCGCAGCTGGTCGTATCGATGCGACGCCTGCATGCCCGTGATGACCGCGCCTGCGCCGAGCGCGAGCGTCGCGCCCACGCCCGCCCATGCCAGCCCGCCCGGAAGCGGCGGACCTTTCGCGGGCTCTGACGGAGCCGACGTGATGTCCGCGCGGAGATCGACGGCCGGCGCCGCAGGGGGCGGCGCGGCTGCCACGACCGGTGCGTTGACGGTCGCCGGGGCGGGGGCCGGCGCGGGTGCAACCGGCGCCGGCGCGGCCACGGGCGCAGGCGGTGTCTTGGCGGGCGCCGGTGGCGGTGGCGTCGCCGCGACCGGCGCAGGCGCCGGCGTCGATGCGGTGGCGGGCCCGCCGGCCGAGCCCTTCGGCTCGAGGCTCGTGGCCGCTCGTTCAGCCGCGTCGCGGTGCTTGCCCTGCGGCTCGCGCGCAAGGTACGACCGATAGAACCTGAGCGCAGCGACGCCCTGTCCCAGCTTGCGGTTCACCTCGCCCAGCTGAAACAGCAGGTCCGTGTCGCCGGTCAGCTCGTACGCCCGCGTGTACCCGTCGATCGCCTCCTGCCAGCGCCCGGCGTTGTGGGCCTGACGGGCCTGAGCCAGCGCGTCGCGTGCCGCGGCGGACGGCGCTGGCTGGGCGAACGCAACAGACGAATCGACGACGGCCACCGCCCCGAGGACGGCCACCACCACGCACCCCAACACCGAGATGAAACTGCGCACTACCGGGAAACCTTCTTATTGAACGACATCAGTGACGGGAGAACGTCTTTACGGCTCGTTATTTCGCACGGAACGCGCGGCGCATAATGCACCTTCGGCCGCGGAACGATCCGTACAATTTTCGCGACGCTTTCGACGAACTAGTCGTCGTCGCGAAGCGCTGCGACGTAAGGGAGGTTTCGGTAAAGCTGGGCCGCGTCCAGGCCGTAGCCCACCACGAACGCATCGGGCGCGTCGAAGCCGACGAAATCCAGCGCCGGGCCGCCGGACGCCCGGTAGGACGGCTTGGCCATCAGCGCGCAGACGTGGACGGCCGTCGGGCCGCGCGCCTGGAGCAGGTCGACCAGGTACTTCAACGTCAGGCCCGTATCGACGATGTCCTCGACCAGCAGCACCCGCCGGCCGGCGATCGGGGCGGCGAGGTCGCTGGTGATCTCGACGACGCCGGACGACACGGTGGCATCGCCGTAGCTGCGCACGCCCAGGAAGTCGCAGGTGATGTCGCGGGGGATCGCCCTGACCAGGTCGGCCATGAACATGAACGCACCGCGCAGGACGCCGACGACGGTGAGGGGTCCGGAGGGCAGGCGGGCGTCGATCTCGGCGCCCAGCTCGGCCACCCGCTGGGCGATGGCGGCCGCCGGGATGATTTCACGAGGTGGCACCCCCCCACCGTGCCCGACTACGGTCGGCCTGTAAACCCGCCGACAGGGGAACCTGGCGACGCTTGCCGTTGTCCCTAACAATGAAAATGCCCATGCCCCGACGCCTTCGGTTATCTCGGGAACCCTCAGAGGGTTCCCGAACCCTCCCGCGATGGTCCGCGGCGAGCAAAGCTCGCCGGCTCCCCACGCGGTTATCTCGGGTTTCAGCGGTTTCACTGGCGCTGCTGTCGGCCTGCGCCGGCAAGGCCAAGAACGACGTGGCGGTCGGCCCGCCGCCCGTCGAGCACATCGAGATGGACCCGATCAAGATCAGCGCCGTCAAAGGTCCGGACGGCGTGCATCTGGAGACGTTCGACGTCGCCGAGCTGTTCGAGCACGCGGGCAAGGCGCTGGCCGAGAAGCGCTGGGACGACGCCATCACAAGCTACGAGCTGCTGCAGAAGGAGTTCCCCGGCGACAAGAAGTACCAGCTGCCCAGCCTCTACAATGAAGGGCTCGCCTACCAGGGGAAGAAGGACTGGGCGAAGGCGGCCGAGACGTTCAAGAAGATGGAGGCGCTGGCGCCCAATTCGCC
>Ga0068867_100003761_pt1 | contig 10680 bp, 8 predicted proteins | sample KBSMisM32_FD_65649 | JGI IMG/M metagenome (GOLD analysis project Ga0068867, IMG submission 65649) | Miscanthus rhizosphere microbial communities from Kellogg Biological Station, Michigan, USA - KBS Miscanthus M3-2 | ecosystem: Host-associated > Plants > Roots > Rhizosphere > Soil ...
TGCAATCGGGGCATTCCGGGCGGCTGTGGAGAGGGGTTTCAAAACGTTTCTGGAGCTCTTGATGTCGTGGTCTCGACAAGCTCGACCAGCGGGCGGGCGTAGGTCTCGACACCCGCTCGCTGGCGCTCGCTGCTCGACCACCAGAAGGCTAGGCGTGCGGAGCGCGCTCAGAGACCAGCTCGACCAGGTCGGCGATCGAGTCGACGACGCGGGTCGGCCGGTAGGGGAAGCGCTCGACGTGCTCGGGACGGGTCGACCCGGTGGTGACCAGGATCGTGCGGATGCCGGCTTCCAGGCCGGAGATGATGTCGGTGTCCATCCGGTCGCCGATCATCACCGTCGACTCCGAGTGCGCCTCCAGCCGGTTCAGCGCGCTGCGCATCATCAGCGGGTTGGGCTTGCCGATGAAGTAGGGCTTCTGGCCGGTCGCTGCGCTGATCAGTGCGGCCACCGAGCCGGTCGCGGGCAGCAGGCCTGCGGCGCTCGGTCCGCTCACGTCGGGGTTGGTGGCGATGAACCGCGCGCCCCCTTCGACCAGCCGGATCGCCCGGGTGATCGCCTCGAACGAGTAGGTGCGGGTCTCCCCCAGCACGACGTAGTCCGGTCTGCGGTCGGTCATCACGTAGCCGATGTCGTGCAGCGCCGTGGTCAGTCCCGCCTCACCCACGACGTACGCCGAGCCGCCGGGGCGCTGGTCGAGCAGGAACTGGGCGGTGGCCAGCGCCGAGGTCCAGATCGCGTCCTCGGGCACGTCGATGCCGCTCAGCAGCAGCCGGGCGCGGAGGTCTCGCGGGGTGAAGATCGAGTTGTTCGTGAGCACCAGGAACGGCAGCCCGCTGCCCTTGAGCGCCTCCATGAACTCCTTGGCACCCGGGATCGGGTCCTCCTCGTGGACCAGGACGCCATCCATGTCCGTCAGCCAGGTCGCGATCGGGCGCGGTTCGCTCATGCGGCCCATTGTGTCGAGGGGCGCCGGACCTGGCCGGTCCGGGTCTGTCTTCCCGCCACGGATCCCGGCTGTTCACCCGGGGCGGCACTGTGCCGGTCCTTCCTAGCCTCGGGCCACTTGATGACAGTGACACGAGCAGAAAGCGGTGGCGAGATGAGCGTTCAGGTTCTCGACCTGGTGATGGGCGAACGGGCCGGAGCGGGCGCCGCGGTCGCGGTCGCGACGGCCTCCGCCATGGGGTTCGCCACCTCGAACGCGCTGCAGCACCGGGTCGCGGGCCGCGTGCCCGGGTCGGTCAGCGGGGCCTTCGAGGTGCTCGGACACCTGGTGACGCAACGGCTGTGGCTGGTCGCGACCACCGTGTCGTGCGTCGCCCTGCTGCTGCACGCGACCGCGCTGAGGCTCGGCTCTCTGGCCCTGGTGCAGCCGATGATGCTTGCCGGCGTGGTGCTGGCGGTGCCGCTGCGCGCAGCCGTGGAGCACAAGGTCCCCTCCGCGCCCGAGCTCCGCGCGGTCGTCGTGACCGTCGTCGGACTGGCTGCGTTCGTCGTCTGCGTGAACCCCCGCCCCTCCGAGGCACCGGCCCACCTCGGAGCCGGAGCCGCCTTCGTGGCCGCCGGCTTCGCGTGCGGAGTCTGGGCACTTCGCCGGGCCGCCAATTCGGGAGCGAACGCTCGCCGGCGCGCGGGCCTGTTGGGTGCCGGGGCGGGGGTCATGTTCGGCCTCACCGCCGGACTGCTCAAGGTCGTCACCAACGCGGTCGCCTCGGGACAGGTCGCGACCTTCGGCTTCCTGATCTCGTTCGGCTGCCTGGTCGGCGCCGGCCTCCTGGGCACGGCGATGAACCAGCGCGCCTACCAGATCGCGCCGCTGTCGTTCTCGATGCCGGTGGTCAACGTCGTCGACATCGTGGTCGCCATTCTGTTCGGCGTCCTCGTCTTCGGGGAGGCCCCGGCGCACAGCCCGGGCCGACTGCTCCTCCAGGCAGGAGGTCTCGCCCTCGCGGTGCTCGGGCTGCGCATGATCGCGTCCCTGAAGGAACACGGGGCGGCCAGTGCCTGCCAGCTGTTCGAGGCCCGGCGATGAGCGCCCTCCTGTGGCCGGTGGTGGGCGCCCTCACCGGACTGCACGCCGCGACCTGGGGCGCGTTCAAGGACTCCCGGTTCGAGGGCTTCCGCGCCTCGAGCTTCGCGCGCAGCGTCTGTCTCGGCCTGCTGGTGTCCATCCCGGTGGGTCTGCTCACCGGTGCGGACGCACGCGGACAGGTGTTGGTCCTGGTCGGGCTCTGCTACGCATCGGAACGACTGGTGACCGAGTGGTGGAAGACATTTCTCCGCGAGGACCCGCAGGACGGGTACGCCATCCCGATGCGCCTGGCGGTCGGCGGACGCACGGTCGATAACCGTGCCGCCCGGTACGGCCTCGGGCTGACCATCGCGGCGGGCCTGGGGCTGGTGTGCGTCACCGGACCAGGTCTGCAGGAGCACCTGCCGGGAATGCCCACCGGACTGCTCGTTGTCGTCGGGAGCATGGGCGGTTGGCTGACGGCCGTCGGCGGCGCCTGGAAGGACGCGCCCATCGAGGGCTTCCAGCGCTGGAAGTTCCTGCGCAGTCCCGTCGTCGCGACCGCATGGGCGGTCGTGCTCGTCCCGTTCACGGAGAACCTGGTGCTTCTCGCCGTCGCCGCGGGAGGTGCCTCGGTGGCCACGATCGAGACCTACAAGACGTTCCTGGCCGGAGGTCCACCCGGCAAGTTCGCGGCGAAGCCGGTGCGCCACACGTACGCCGGCGTACGCCGGGCATGTCGCAGCCTGCACGCCGGTCTGTACGCGGTGCTGGCCTGCGTCCTCGCCGCCGACCTCCTGTCAAGCAGGTCACCTGCGCCAGGACTGTCGCGGCCCACCGGATCGGCCTCTCTCCTCGTCGTCGTGATGATGTCGACCGCGCTCGGTTCGCTCGTCGTGGCAGGTGCGAGGTCCGCTAGCGTCGAGGCTGAACAAGGCGACCGGTCGGATGACCGGTCCAAGGGACGGGTGAGCCATGCCGACCTTCGTCGGACGGTCAGCTGAGCTGGGCCTGCTGCGCGCCCGGCTCGACGAGGCCGCCGCCGGCCGGCCACGAACCGTCGTGCTGGAGGGCACCGCCGGCGTGGGCAAGAGCGCCCTCGTCCACGCCTTCTCCTCCTCCCTGGACCCGGCCAGCGTGCTCAGCGCGTCGGGCGACGAGGCGGAGACCTTCCTCCCGTTCGGTGCACTCATGCAGCTGCTCGGATCGCGATCGGCGACCTGGCCGGACCCGTTCGCGGCCGGCCGGCACGTCCTCGAGATCCTGGACCAGCGGCATCGCGACCAGCCCACGGTCTTCGTCGTCGACGACGCGCACCTCGCCGACACGCAGTCGCTCACGGCGCTCACGTTCGCGCTGCGCCGCCTGCAGGCCGACCGCGTGCTGGCCCTGGTCACGGTGCGGGACACCGAGATCGGCCGGATCCCGTCGGGTCTGCTGCGGCTGGCCGAGGCGCAGGACGGCAGGATCCCCCTGTCCGGGATGGGTGTGGACGAGGTACGGGCGCTGGCGACGTCGCGGGGTCATCCACGGCTGTCGCGACGCAACGCGGAACGGCTGCGCGAGCACACCGGTGGCAATGCCCTGTACCTCCGCGCCCTGATGGACGAGCTCTCGCCCAGTGCCCTCCGGCAGAGCGGGCCGCTTCCGGCACCACAGTCCTACGCGCTCCTCGCCCTGGGCACCCTCGGCGCGCTGTCCGACCAGGCGCGGCGCCTGGCCCGGGCCGCCGCGATCATGCCCGACGGCACCCGGCTGGCGGTGACGGCAGGGGTTGCGGACGTCGCCGAGGCCGAGGGGGCCGTCGAGGAGCTGGTCCGCGCGAACCTGATCACCTGCCGGTACGCCGACGACGGCCTGCGGATCGGCTTCGCACACGCGCTGGCGCGCGCGGCCGTGCACCAGGACGTGGGCCCGCGGGAACGCAAGGACCTCCACACCCGCGCCGCCGGGCTGACGACAGGCGAGGCCGCGCTCCTGCACCGGGCGGCGGCCGCCCACGGTCCGGACCCGGGCCTGTCTGCCGAGCTCGCCGCCCGGGCGCGCGAGCTCGAGAGCGACGGGAACGCCCACCGTGCCGCGAGCATGTTCCTGAAGGCGCGCGCGCTCGGTCCGCCCGGGCCCGATGGCGACGCCCACCTGATGGACGCCGCGAACCTCTTCCTGATCGCCGGTGACGTCACGTCGGCGAAGGACGTGGCGGCGAGGCTCGAGGAGCTCCCCGCAGGGGCACGACGCTTCTACCTGCAGGCCAAGATCGCCTGGCTCGGTGGCGAGCCGGGGGCCGCCGAGGAGCTCGCGACCCTGGCCTGGTCCCGCGCAGCGGAGCTTGACCGGACCGGGCGCGGCACCCTGGCCGCGATCCTGGCCCAGCTGCACAACGTGCGCGGGGACGGACAGGCCGCCGCGGACTGGGCCGCCCGTGCCCTGGCCGAGGAGCTCCCCGCTGACCTGATCGACTCGACTGCGGCGGCCCGGGCGATGGGACTCGCGCTGATCGGGCGCAGCAGGGAGGCGCTGGCTGCGCTCGGGTCGCTCGTGGCCGACCCGACGAAGGTCGGCAGTGACGGCCAGCACCGGTTGACCGCTCGCGGGGCACTGCGAGCAGCCCTGGACGACCTGCCCGGCGCGCGCCGGGACCTCGAGGCGTTCGTGGGCACGACGCGGGGCGAGGTCGCGCCCCAGCGACTGGTGGCGATGGGAGTGCTGGCCGAGGTGGACTTCCGTCTGGGTGACTGGGACGCCTCCGTCACGCTCGCCGAGCATGCGATCTCGCTCGCCGAGGACAGCGAGCAGCTGTGGGTGCTCGGATTCCTGCACGCCGTCGCCATGCAGGTCTACGGCGGCCGAGGGGCATGGAGCCGCGCCGCGCAGCATCTTGACGATGCCCGCCGGATCGCCGGGGTGCTCGGTGACCCGGCCACCTTCGCCGTGTGCGAGAACGCAGGCGTGCTCCTCGCGTCGTACCACAGCGAGCCCGGCGAGGTCGTGGAGCGGGCGCAGCTGCTGGTGCTGCTGGACGACGGCCCGACCGTCGAGCCCGGCTGGTTGACCTGGCCGGCGCCGTACGTGTCCGCCCTGATCCAGCTCGGCCGCCTGGACGAGGCCGACTCCGCGATCCGGACCTTCGAGGGAACGGCCCGGGCGCGTGGATCCCGGTCCCGGCTGGCGGCCCTGGCGCGGCTCCGTGGCGAGCTCGCCACGGCACGCCGTGACCACCCGGTGGCCCGTGAGGCCTTCGAGGAGGCGCTGCGCTTGGGCGACGGCGTCGCCGACGCCCTCGAGCAGGCTCTCGCGCTGGCGTCGTACGGCCGCTTCCTGCGGCGTCGAGGGGAACGCCGCGCCGCCCAGGAACGGCTCCAGGCCTCCCGCGAGCGCTTCGTCTCCATGGGAGCGACGCCGTTCGTCGAGCGCTGCGACGAGGAGCTGGCCGCCGCCGGGCTGACCCCCGAGCCCTCCGAGCGTTCGCCGACGGAGGGGCTGACCCCGCAGGAGCAGATCGTGGCCCGGCTCGCGTGCCGGGGTCTGACCAACAACGAGATGGCACACCAGCTGGTGCTGAGCGTCAAGACCGTCGGCTACCACCTCACGAACGTCTACACCAAGCTGGACGTGCACTCGCGCACCCAGCTGGTGGCCAAGATGTCCCGGGGCTGACCGTCCACGAGGCAGGATGACCGCATGCACCTGGGCTCCGCGGTCTCCCCCACCCACGACGAGCGGCGCGCTGTCCTGCCCGGTGACGGGCTGGTCGCCGCCGACGTGGTGATGGACCGGGCGTTCACCCTCGACGCGACACCGACACAGGTGTGGCCGTGGCTGGTGCAGATCGGCAAGGACCGCGCCGGCTGGTACTTCCCGCGCTCCGTCGAGCGCTTCTTCCCTGCCGGTCGTCGCGGCGCACGCCGGATCCGGCCGGAGTACCAGGACCACGAGGTGGGCCAGGTGATCTCCGACTGGGGCGGGCGCGACGCGACCCTGACCGTGGCCGAGATCGACCCGGAGCGGGCGCTGGTCTACCGCTCGCAGCGTGGGCGGGTCTCGTTCTCCTGGGCGCTGCTGCTGACCCCGGTCGGGGCACACACACGCGTGCACTCGCGGGTGCGCCTCGGGCCGGTCCGGCGCGAGTGGCTGGCGGAGCACGGCGGCGGCATGTTCGACCTGCTCACGATCTGGGGACTGGCGACCGGGCTTCAGGAGCGGCTGCGGGAGCAGCGGTGACGGCGGCCTACGACGTCGGCTTCCTGGGCCCGGAGGTCGTGGTGCCGGAGCCGCAGCCGGCGATCGCCGACGACCTGGTCGTGGTCGACGGCAGCACCCGGGTCGACTACGCCCACTACTCGCTGGCGATGAGCCGGGCGCGGCGGCTCGCACGCTGGGTCGCCTGGAACATCGACGGTCTCGCGCTCTTCCCGGGGGACTCGATCCCGCGCGACGACCAGGAGTTCAAGCTCGACCCGCGGTTGCGGCCGGAGGACCAGACCGGCGAGGCGGTGTACACGGGAAACGACCTCGACCGCGGCCATCTCGCCCGCCGCGCCGACCTGCTCTGGGGCACGTTGGCGGACGCCCAGAAGGCCAACTCCGACTCGTTCTACTTCACCAACATCACCCCGCAGATGAACGACTTCAACCAGTCGTTCCGGCACGGCCTGTGGGGCCTGCTGGAGAACGCGATCCTCGAGCAGACCGGGCTGGAGAAGCGCCGCGTCAGCGTGTTCGCCGGACCGATCCTCACCGATGACGACGTGCCCTATCGCGGCACGCTGGTGCCAAAGGCGTTCTGGAAGGTGCTCGTCTACGTGCTCGACGCCGAGCTCCGCGCGAGTGCGTTCGTGCTGCAGCAGAAGGTGGATCCCGGCCCGACTATCGACCTGGGCGAGTTCGCCCCCTACCAGGTGGACCTGCTCGACCTCGAGGAGCGCACCCAGCTCACGCACCCGGCGCTCGAGGTGCTGCCCACGGCCTCGCGCCGGATGCCCGGCGGCCGGCTCCTGGAGTCGCTCGCCGGTGTCGACTGGTGACCCATCCTGTCGAACGAGAGACCACCGAGGAGGCATCCGTGTCCGTGTCCACGACCCGCTCCGCCGCGCCGTACGACGTGGCCGCCGTGCGGGCCCACTTCCCGTCACTGCGTGACGGCGCCGCCCACTTCGACGGACCCGGTGGCACCCAGACTCCCGACGTGGTCGCCAAGGCGGTGCACGACACCTTGCTCTCCCCGCTCGCGAACCGTGGGTCGGCGACGCTGGCGGAGCGCAACGCCGACGCCGCCGTCGTGGGGGCCCGGTCCGCCCTCGCTGACCTGCTCGGTGCCGACCCCGGCGGCATCGTGTTCGGGCGCAGCATGACCCAGCTGACCCTCGACCTCGCGCGCACCCTGGCCAAGAACTGGGGTCCGGGCGACGAGGTCGTGGTGACCCGGCTCGACCACGACGCCAACGTGCGCACGTGGGCGCTGGCCGCCGAGGCCGTGGGCGCCACCGTCCGATTCGCCGACTTCGACCCGGAGACCGGCGAGCTGGCACCTGGCCAGATCGAGCGGGTGATCACCCCGGCCACCAGGCTGGTGGCGGTGACCGGCGCCTCCAACCTGATCGGCACCATGCCCGACCTGTACGCCATCGCCGAGGTGGTGCATGCCGCGGGTGCCCTGTTCTTCGTCGACGCCGTGCACCTCGCCGCGCACGTCGCGATCGACATGACGGCGTCGGGCGCGGACTTCGTCGTCTGCTCGCCGTACAAGTTCCTCGGGCCGCACTGCGGCGCCCTCGCCGGGCGACCGGAGATCCTGGAGCGGCTCGCCCCCGACAAGCTGCTGCCCTCGGCCGACGTGGTGCCGGAGAAGTTCGAGCTCGGGACGCTTCCCTACGAGCTGATGGCCGGGACCACTGCCGCCGTCGACTTCCTGGCCGGCCTGTCGCCCGCCGCCGGTGGCTCGCGCCGCGAACGGATCCTGGCCTCGATGGCCGCACTCGAGCAGCACGAGAAGGGACTGCTGGCACGCCTCGAGGACGAGTTCGCCGCGCTCCCGGGCGTCACGCTGCACTCCCGCGCGGCACGTCGGACGCCGACGCTGCTCGCCACGTTCGAGGGCCACGACCTGCAGTCGATCCGGCACTTCCTTGCCGAGCGCGGCGTCAACGCACCCGCCGGTTCGTTCTACGCCTACGAGGCATCCCGACGGCTCGGCCTCGGCGCGACCGGTGGCCTCCGCGTCGGGTTGGCGCCGTACTCCGACGACGCTGACGTCGACCGGCTGCTCGCCGGGCTCGCGGCGTACTTCCGTCAGTGACCAGCACCCGCATCTTCTCCTCCGACGTCGTACCCGCGAGCGCAGCTACCGGTCGGGTCGCACCCAGGCGGACTCCCACGGTCCGAGCACGAGCGGGTCGACGACCGCACCAGTGAGCACGTCGATTCCCCGTGCGGTCAGCGGCACGTCGTCCCCCGTCACGTTCGTCACGCAGAGCAGCTCGTCGGGCGTCGCCTCCCCCCGACGCACGGCGAAGACACGGTCGTCGAGTGACTCGATCCGTTGGGTGCCGAACGGCGAGAACGCCTCGTGCCGGCGTCGTACGTCGAGCAGGTGGCTGAGCCCCGTCAGCACGCCGCGGCGGCGCGGGTCGTCCAACAGCTCGGCATCGAGTCGGTCGGCGTCGAGGACAGCGCGGTTGATCCGCCGATTGATGCGGCTGGTCACCACGCCCTCGAGGTCGGGGTGTGAGCCCACCAGGGAGTGCAGGTAGACCGCGGGCACGCCGAGCACCGCGAACAGGATGCTGTGCGCGGCCAGGCTCTTGGCCACGAGGACGTCGGGGTTGCGAGCCTCCTCGGGTGTGCACAACGCGTCGAGGTAGCTGAGGTTGAGCTCGTAGACCGAACGCGGCCCGTCGGCGCGGGACGCCCACGAGACGCGGCCGCCATGCGAGTGCGTGCGCCGCACGAGGGCGTCACGTTCCGTGTCGTCGAGGATGCCCTCGGTTGCCCGTAGCCCGATGCCGTCATGGCTGGCCAGGAAGTTGAACCAGGTCGCCGTGTCGCTGACCGGCCCGACGGTGGCTGCCCAGGTACTGAGCCGGGTGGTGGATGCGGCGACGAAGGAGTGCAGCACGAGGGGCGGGAGCGCGAACTGGTACACGAGGTGGGCCTCGTCATCTCCGTCTCCGAAATAGGAGATGTTCTCGGCATGCGGCACGTTGGTCTCCGTCAGCAACCGCGTGCCCGGTGCCACGTGCTCCACCAGCGCTCGCCACGTCTTGATCACCGCATGGGTCTGGGGCAGGTGCAGGCAGGAGGTGCCCGACTCCTTCCAAAGGAAGCCGATCGCGTCCAGCCGTACCGCGGCCGCGCCCTTCTCGACGTACCCGAGCAGCACGTCGGTGAGCTCCTCGAGGGTCCTCGGGTCGCGGACGTCGACGTCGACCTGGTCGGGGCCGAAGGTCGTCCAGGCCTCGGTCTGCCGGCCGTCCGGCCCAGGGAAGGGGTGGAACAGCGGGGTGGTTCGAGGCCGCACGACCTGCGTGGTGTCGAAGTCGGGGTCTCGCTCGACGTAGAAGCCGGCGCGGGACGGGTCTCCGGCGAGCCAGTCCTGGAACCACGGGCTGTGGCTGGAGGTGTGGTTGGCGACGAAGTCGAGCATCACGCCACGCTCCGCCGCGAGGTCGCTGACGTCGTCCCACGTGCCGAGGGCGGGGTTGACCACCCGGTGGTCGACGACCGCGAACCCGTCGTCGGAGGTCCACGGGAAGATCGGCAGCAGGTGGACGTCGCTGAGCAGGTCCCCCACATGGTTGCGCAGGAAGCCGGCCAGCGTGTGGAGGGGCGCCTCGCCGCCCCGTCGGATGCCGTCGCCGTAGGTGATCAGGTAGCCGGTCCGGTGGGTCGGCGGCTCCATTCTCCGCGGCCGGGAACGGTCCACGTAGGTCTCGGCCAGGGCCACCAGGCGCCGCGTCACGTCGGCATGGTCGAGCGGGTAGCAGAGCCGGAGGTACGGCGCGATGCGCGCGGCAAGCCGGTCGCTGCCATCGCTCATCGGGCCCCCTCCGTCTGGGCGAGCTCGGCGGCCTCAGCCAGGACCTCGGCCTCGAACGGCTCGGTCCGGCCGCCGGCGGCCACGAGCTCGCGGACCGTGGCCAGCCCCCAGGAGTCGAGGTCCGCCAGCCGGTCCGAGAATGAACGCAGCCCGCCCAGTCGACGCGCGGCCCGCGCCCACTGCTCCCGCTGCGAGTAGGACGGTCGCGCCACGACGCAGTCGGGGTCGTTCACCCAGAGCCGGCCCTGCTGCCACGCCCGGGCGGCCAGTGGCATCAGCCCCCGCAGCCCGGTCGAGCCGTCCTCGCCGCCCTCGTGGAACGTGTCAGGCGAGACGCGCATGGCGTCGACGAGCCCGAGGCTGGGCAGCATCGGCGCGCCGCAGCCCACCAGGTAGACGTCAGGTCCCACGACGTCGCGCACCAGCCCCAGGCCGGCTCGGTAGGCGGCTGCCTCGTCGACGTCCTCCCGGCGACGACCGGGCACGGCGCCGGCGTAGAGGAAGTCGAGCTTGAGGTAGTCGATGCCCAAGTCGAGGAGGCCGCGCAGTGCGTCGTCCAGCAGCGCCTGGACACCCGGGTGGGTCAGGTCGAGGCCGACGAGAAGCTGTCCCCAGTTCCTGCCGGCCGGTC
>Ga0068867_100003772_pt1 | contig 10670 bp, 9 predicted proteins | sample KBSMisM32_FD_65649 | JGI IMG/M metagenome (GOLD analysis project Ga0068867, IMG submission 65649) | Miscanthus rhizosphere microbial communities from Kellogg Biological Station, Michigan, USA - KBS Miscanthus M3-2 | ecosystem: Host-associated > Plants > Roots > Rhizosphere > Soil ...
CCGGCGCGCATGTTCGGGATGTACCCGAAGAAGGGTGTGATCGCACCCGGCAGCGACGCCGACGTCGTCGTCTGGGATCCCAACACCAAGACCAAGATCGGGATCAACGACAAGCATCACATGAACATGGATCATTCGGCTTGGGAGGGGTGGGTCATTGACGGCAAGGTCGACACGGTCTTGTCGCGCGGAAACGTGGTTATTTCGAACGATCAATACGTCGGTCGGAAAGGACAGGGCCAATTCATCAAGCGGGGGCTTTCGCAATATCTCGTCTAGCTCGTTCGGCCGCCGTCGGCGTTCGCTCCTCGACACGGTCGCCAAACCCGGGCGACCTATCGTCTCGTCGTCGAACCCCGACGCCGACCTCACTACTCACTTTGCCACTGCACCCTCAAAAGCATGTCTTTCTCTTAGCTAGCTCGCTCACATCACGGTTGGGTGTCAATCTCGCCGTCAATGAAAGAAGGAATCTGAAATGAATCGAATCTCGCACTGGGTTGATGGTCGGGTGCTTGAGGGCACTTCGGGGCGGTCCGGGGTTGTTTACGACCCTGGCACTGGTCAGCAGGCTTCTGCTGTGGATTTGGCTTCCGCCTCTGAAGTTGACATCGCGGTTGCTGCTGCCAAGGCGGCGTTTCCTGCTTGGCGGGCTACCAATCTTTCTCGGCGGGCGGAGGTGCTCTTTCACATGCGCGAGTTGGTGGACGCCAACCGGAAGGAGATTGCTTCTCTCATTTCGCGGGAGCACGGCAAGGTTCTTGGGGATGCACTTGGGGAAGTCGCGCGTGGGCTCGAGAACATCGAGTTCGCTTGCGGGATCCCCAATCTTCTGAAGGGTGGGTACAGCGAGCAGGCCAGCACCGGCATCGACGTGTACAGCATCAAGCAGCCGCTCGGGGTCGTCGCCGGCATCACGCCGTTCAACTTCCCCGGCATGGTGCCGATGTGGATGTTCGCCAACGCCTTGGCGTGCGGCAACACGTTCGTGCTGAAGCCGAGCGAGAAGGATCCGTCGACGAGCATGTTCGTCGCCGAACTGCTGAAGCAGGCCGGCCTTCCCGACGGTTGCTTCAACGTCGTCAACGGTGACAAGGAAGCCGTCGATCGCATCCTCGAACACCCCGACATCGCCGCGGTCAGCTTCGTCGGCTCGACGCCGATCGCCAAGTACATCTACGAGACCGGCACCCGCAACGGCAAGCGCGTACAAGCGCTCGGCGGAGCGAAGAACCACATGCTGGTGCTGCCCGACGCCGACCTCGACATGGCCGCCGACGCGGCCGTCAGTGCCGGCTACGGCTCGGCGGGCGAGCGGTGCATGGCGATCTCGGTCGTGCTCGCCAGCGACTCGATCGCCGACGCGCTCGTCGAGAAGATCAAGCAGCGGATCCCGGCGATCAAGGTCGGTCCGGCCAGCGAGTCGGAGAGCGAGATGGGGCCGCTCATCACCGGCGAACACCGCGACAAGGTCGCCGGTTACATCGCCGGCGCCGAGGGCGAGGGCGCCAAGTTGGTCGTCGACGGACGTGAAGGCGCACCGTCGGGTGGCGGCTTCTTCTTGAACCCGTCGTTGATCGACAACGCCAAGCCCGGCATGAAGGTCTACGACGACGAGATCTTCGGGCCGGTGCTCACCGTCACGCGCATCAGCGGGTATCAGGAAGGGCTCCAGCTCATCAACGACAACCCGTACGGCAACGGAACGGCGATCTTCACCCGCGACGGTGGCGCGGCACGCCAGTTCGAGTTCGACGTGCAGGTCGGCATGGTCGGCGTCAACGTCCCGGTGCCGGTACCCGTCAGCTACTACAGCTTCGGTGGCTGGAAGGCCAGCCTGTTCGGCGACACGCACATGTACGGGCCGGAAGGCGTCAACTTCTACACGAAGACCAAGGTCGTCACCTCGCGTTGGCCCGATCCGAGCACGAGCAGCGTCGACCTCGGCTTCCCGCAGAACCGCTGAGAGTCGTCGAGTTGTGGATTTTGGTGTAGTCCTCCAAACGACACCACCGTCGGCGCGCGTCGTCGATCTCGCCAAACGGGCCGAGGCCTACGGCTTCTCCCACGTGTGGACGTTCGACTCCCACATCTTGTGGGAGGAGCCGTACGTGATCTACAGCCAGATCCTCGCCGAGACCCGCAAGGTGATGGTCGGGCCGATGGTCACCAATCCGGCAACGCGCGACTGGACCGTCACGGCCAGCGTCTACGCCACCCTCAATGAGATGTACGGCAATCGCACCATCTGTGGAATCGGACGGGGTGATTCGGCGGTGCGTGTCACCAATGGGGCTCCGACGACGCTCGCAACGCTGCGCGAGTCGGTGCATGTGATCCGCGAACTGGCCAACGGGCGCAGCGTCGATTACAAGGGTTCGCAGTTGCGGTTCCCATGGTCGGTCGGCAGCAAGCTCGAGGTGTGGATCGCGGCCTACGGGCCGAAGGCGCTCGCCCTGACCGGCGAGGTCGGCGACGGGTTCATCCTCCAACTCGCCGATCTCTCGATCGCCGAGTGGACCATCGCCGCGGTCCGCAAGGCCGCAGCCGATGCCGGCCGAGATCCGTCGACCGTCAGCATCTGTGTGGCGGCTCCGGCGTACGTCACCGACGGCAGTGCCGACGCGCTGGCCCACGGCCGCGACCAGTGTCGCTGGTTCGGAGGAATGGTCGGCAACCACGTCGCCGACATCGTCGCCCGCTACGGCGACCAAGGCGGCGCGGTGCCGCAGGCCCTCACCGACTACATCAAGGGTCGCGAGGGCTACGACTACAACGAGCACGGCCAAGCCGGCAACGTTCACACCCAGTTCGTGCCCGACGACATCGTCGACCGCTTCTGCATCATCGGTCCCGTCGGGGAGCACATCGACCGCATGGTCGCCCTCAAGGAGCTTGGGGTCGATCAGTTCAGCATCTACCTCCAACACGATGACAAGGACCACACACTGCAGGCCTACGGCGACAAGGTGATGCCGGCCGTCGCGGAAACGGTGAAGGCCAAAGCGTGAGCCGACGTCCGTCCGCGAACTCGACACCACACATCGTTCGCAACCTGATCATGTTTCCGCTCGCGTTCGTGTTCGTCGCCGGCCTGTGGGAGGCGTACAAGTCGGTCGGTCCGGAAGCCGGTGGGAAGGTTCTCGGAATTCGATTGCTGCCGCGAACGGCGGATCGGGCGATGCCCCACGTGTGGGACATGACGTCGAGGCTCGGACGGCCGGAGGTCAGAGGCGGCACGGAGGCGATCTGGCAAGTGGTGGCCGCGGCAACTTGGTACTCCTTCCGCGTGGCATTGGTGGCGTTCGTCATCGGTGCCCTGCTGGGTATCGGAGTTGCCGTGCTGATGGCCCGGTTCAAGGTGATCGAGCGCGCCGTGATGCCGTATCTCGTCGTGTCGCAGACCGTGCCGATCATCGTGCTCGGCCCGTTGATCATCGGACTCATGGCATACGGCAGCCGCGACCTCGTGTCCAAGACGTGGATCGCGGCGATCATCCTCGGGGTCTTCCTCGCCTTCTTCCCGGTTGCGGTCGCAACGCTGCGCGGGCTGCAGTCGACTCCACCGGCCTCACTGGAATTGATGGAGTCACTCGCGGCACCGTGGTGGCGAACACTCGTCAAGCTGAGGTTTCCCGCGGCAATTCCGTTCATCGCGCCGGCACTGCGCCTGGCCGGAGCGGCGGCCGTCGTCGGCGTCGTGGTGGCCGAGATCTCGCTGGGGGTGCCGGGCGGAGTGGGCCGGCTCATCCTGTCGTACGGCCAGGACGCCTCGAGCGATCCGCCGAAGCTCTACACCGCTGTGTTCGGCGCCGCGGTGTTGGGATTGGCGATGGCCCTCCTCGTCGTGGCCATCGACCGCCAACTGATGCGCCGGCATCCACCGGAGGCAACGTGATGGAAGCAGTGCGCGTTGCCGGTGTCTCGAAAGTGTTCAATCAGGGCGCGGTCAACCAGGTCGATGCCCTCGTCGACATCGACCTCGACGTCCGCAAGGGCGAGTTCGTGTCGCTGATCGGACCATCCGGTTGCGGCAAGTCCACGCTGTTGCGGTTGATCGCCGATCTCATCCAGCCGACCACGGGCGAGGTCACCGTCAACGGCAAGACGGCGCATCAGGCCCGACTCGACCAGGACTACGGAATGGCGTTCCAACAGAGCGGCCTGTTCGATTGGCGCACCGTCGAACGCAACATCGAACTGCCGCTCGAACTCAAGGGTTGGGACAAGCCGAAGCGGCGAGCGCGGAGTGCAGAGATGCTGACGCTCGTCAAGCTCACCGAGTTCAGCCAGCACATGCCGTGGCAGCTGTCGGGTGGCATGCAACAACGGGTGGCCATCGCCAGGGCTCTTGCCGCGCATCCCGAGTTGCTGCTCATGGACGAACCGTTCGGCGCGCTCGACGAGATGACCCGCGAACACATGCAGGCCGAGCTGCTGAGGATCTGCCGCGAGACGGGGACGACCGTCGTCTTCGTGACCCATTCGATTCCCGAGGCCGTCTATCTCGCCGACCGGGTCGTCGTGATGTCGCCGCGCCCTGGCCGCATCACAGCGACGGTCGACGTCGGTCTCGGACGGGACAGGAACGAACTGACCCGCGAGGCGACCGAGTTCTACGACCGCGTGACCGAGGTGCGCGAGGCGTTGCGCGGTACCCACGTCGGCGATGTCGTCGCCGGGCTCGAGGACCGTTGAAGTTCACTGCGCGAGTCCGCAGCAGCCTGGCGGTCATCCTGCCGCCGATCGTTCTCGGTGTCGTCTTCATCGCGTTGTGGCAGGCGTGGGTCGAGATCAAAGACGTCCAGCCGTTCGTGATACCGAAGCCCAGCGCGATCATCGACGCGCTGCGCGAGGACCCCGACCTCGTCGTGAAAGCCTCGGTGGTCACGGGCGTCAACGCACTGGTCGGACTCGTCCTCGGTTCGGTGATCGGCTTCGTCGCCGCGGTCCTGACGAACCGTTACCGACTGGTCGGCGACCTCGTCAACCCGCTCGCCGTCACGGTTGCTGCCGTGCCGGCGGTGGTGATCGTGGGAGTCCTCAACAACATGTATGCGCTCGACAGTCAGATCGGCCGTCGGCTGATGGTGACGATCGCGGTGTTCTTCATCGTCTTCGTCCAGGTCGCCAAGGGCCTGAGGCACAACAACCCCACGCAGATGGAGCTCATGGATTCCTATGCGGCCACACCACGCCAGGTGTTGCTGAGGGTTCGAATCCCCAACACCATGCCGTTCCTGTTCACCGCGATCCGTACCGCAGCTCCTATTGCGGTGATCATCGCCCTGGTCAGCGAGTACTTCGGCGGTACCCAGGACGGCCTCGGCAGCAAGATCTCCGGCACGCTCAACGGCTCCAACAAGGCTCTCGGCTTCGCCTACGTGGTGGGTGGGTCGATCGTGGGGCTGCTGTTCTTCGCCGGCTCTAGTCTCCTGGAATACCTCGTCGTGCCGTGGCAGCGACGACGGGTACACGGGTGAGTACCACAACATCAACACAGGCACAAACAACAAAGGGGAGCACATGCAGAGAACACGGATGATCAAGGCGACGGCCGCGGTGGGGCTGGTCGCCTTGCTCGTCGCCGCATGCGGCGACGACAACAAGAGTTCCGACAGTGGTTCAGCTGGTGGCGGTGGCAGCGGGCAAGGCCTCACTGTCGACGTCTCGAAGTGCACCAAGCCGACCGGGTCGACGGTGAAGTTGCAGCTGCAGTGGGTCACGCAGGCGCAGTTCGCCGGTTACTACGCCGCGGTCGACAAGGGCTACTACAAAGATGCCGGTCTCGACGTCCAGATCGTCGAGGGTGGTGTCGACATCCCGCCGCAGAAGACGTTGGCGAGTGGTGCGGTCGACTTCGCGATCTCGTGGGTGCCGAAGGCGCTGGCAGAGCGCGAAGCCGGCGCGAAGGTCACCGACATCGCCCAGGTGTTCCAGCGCAGCGGCACGTTGCAGGTCAGCTTCAAGGACAAGAACATCACGTCCGCGAAGGACTTCAAGGGTAAGAAGATCGGTAACTGGGGCTTCGGCAACGAGTACGAGATCTTCGCAGCCTTGTCGGCAGACGGCCTCGATCCGGCCAAGGACGTGCAGTTGCTCGGGCAGAACTTCGACATGAACGGTCTGCTGTCGGGCGAGATCGATGCCGCCGAGGCGATGACCTACAACGAGTACGCCCAGGTGCTGGAGGCCAAGAACGCGGCAACCGGTCAGCTGTACCAGCCGTCCGACCTCAACGTGGTGTCGTACGAACAGGAAGGCGTCGGAATGTTGCAGGACGCGATCTGGGCCGACCAGAACCGTCTCTCGGATCCGGCGTATTGCGGTCAGGCAATTGCGTTCGTCAAGGCCTCGCTGCAGGGTTGGGCATATTGCCGCGACAATCCCGAGGACTGCCGTGACATCGTCGTCGCCAAGGGTTCCAAGCTCGGCGCCACGCACCAGCTCTGGCAGATGAACGAGATCAACAAGTTGATCTGGCCGTCGACGATCGGCGTCGGCGTGATCGATCAGGCCGCGTGGGATCGCACCGCGAAGATCGCCAGCGAGACGAAGAACCTCGACGGCAAGACCGTCCTCACCAAGGCTCCCGACGCGACGTCGTACACCAACGACATCGTCAACGAGGCCATCAAGCAACTCAAGGCCGACAAGATCGACGTCAACGGATCGGGCTTTGCACCGATCACCGTCACCCTGACCGAGGGTGGCGCCTGACCGATCTCGAAGCATCGAGGGGAAAAGGGCGGGTCGCTTCGGCGGCCCGCCCTTCGCACGTCGCTGCGGCAGCACCGTGGATCTTCGTGGTGCTGTGGAGCACCGGATTCGTCGTCGCCCGGTACGCGACCGACGACACCGGCCCGCTCACCTTTCTGGCCGTCCGGATGGTGCTTGCTGCGAGCGTCCTCGCCGCAGTGGCGGCAATGCGTGCCTCGCAACGCGTCGATCGCCGACTCGTTCCGTGGGTGATGCTCGCCGGCATCGGGATGCACGTGCTGTATCTGGGTGGAGTGTTCATCGCGATCGATCAAGGTTTGCCGTCAGGTATCAGCGCGCTGATCGCCGGCCTGCACCCCGTGCTGACGGCCCTGGCGTCGCGGCGAGTCCTCGGCGAGCGCCTGATCCGCATCCAATGGGTAGGTGTGTTCCTCGGCTTCGCCGGGGTGGTCGTGGTGGTGATCGATCGACTCGTGACCCACTCGACCGGTGTCACGACGCTCACCATGCTCGCCTCGGCCATCAGCGTGATCGGCATGTCCGGTGGCACGCTGGTGCAACGCAAGAAGTGCTCGACGATGCCCCTGCTGTGGGGAACCGTCGTCCAGTACACGACGGCCGCCGCCGTGCTGCTCGTGCTCGCAGTCACATGGGAACACTGGGATTTTTCGGTCACCAGTCGGTCGGTGTTCGCGCTGCTCTGGGCGGTGTTCGTCCTGTCCATCGCCGCGGTCCTGCTGATGCTGTGGCTCCTCCAGCGGCGGGCTGCATCCCAGGTCACGAGCCTGTTCTTCCTGACGCCGGCGCTCAGTGCGATCGAGGGGGCGATTCTCTTCGGCGAACGCCTCGGTCTCTATGCCGTTGTCGGCCTGGCGATTTCCTTGGTTGGTGTCGCCTTTGTAACACGCAAAGCGATATAACTTCTCTCAAGCGGGATGGCAACGAGGCCACCCCGTTTTGCGGGGAGGAAGGTGGGCCATGACGGACACCGTAGAACGCCCGACAGGGCGAGACGCCGAGACGATCACCCGCGTGGTCGTGAGGTTCGCCGGCGACTCCGGCGATGGCATGCAGCTGACGGGTGACCGGTTCACTTCCGTCAGCGCGACGTTCGGCAACGACCTGTCGACCCTGCCCGAGTATCCGGCCGAGATCCGCGCCCCAGCCGGCACGGTCAACGGTGTCTCGAGCTTCCAGGTACAGATCAGCGACCACGACATCACCACTCCGGGCGACGAGCCCAGCGTGCTGATCGCGATGAACCCGGCCGCGCTGAAGGCCGATCTCGGCCGGCTCGAGCCGCACGGTCTGCTCATCGTCAACAGCGATGCGTTCGGCGAGCGCGACCTGGCCAAGGCCGGGTACGCCGAGAACCCGCTCACCGACGATTCCCTCGCCGGCTACCGGGTCGTCGAAGTGCCGATGACGTCGCTCACCCAGAAGGCCACCGAGCCGTTGGGCGTCAAGCCGCGCGATTCCGAACGCTCCAAGAACTTCTTCGCCCTCGGGTTGGTGTCGTGGCTGTACTCGCGTCCGACGCAGCCAACGCTCGACTGGATCGAAGGCCGCTTCAAGGACGAGCTCGTCCGCATCAGCAACATGACCGCGTTCAACGCCGGCTACAACTTCGGCGAGACCACCGAGCAGTTCGAGCACCGCTACGAGGTCATGCCCGCCAAGCTGCCGGCCGGCGAGTACACCAACATCAGCGGCAACGTCGCCTTGGCATGGGGCCTCGTGGCCGCGGGTCAGCTGGCCAAGCTGCCGATCTTCCTCGGCAGCTATCCCATCACCCCGGCCAGCGACATCCTCCACGAGCTCTCCAAGCACAAGCACTTCGGTGTGCGCACCGTGCAGGCCGAGGACGAGATCGCCGCGGCCGGCATGGCGCTCGGCGCGGCGTTCGCCGGACACATCGGCGTCACGACCACCAGCGGTCCCGGCGTCGCGCTGAAGAGCGAGACCACCAGCCTGGCGGTGTCGCTCGAGTTGCCGTTCCTGCTGATCGATGTCCAACGCGGCGGGCCGTCGACCGGTCTGCCGACCAAGACCGAGGCAGCAGATCTCAACATCGCGATGTACGGCCGTCACAGCGAGGCACCGCTTCCGGTCGTTGCGGCCTACAGCCCGGCCAACTGCTTCGACACCGCGATCGAAGCTGCACGCATCGCGCTGAAGTACCGCACGCCGGTCATCGTGCTCAGCGACGGCTACCTCGCCAACGGCAGCGAGCCGTGGTGCCTGCCCGATATCGCCTCGTTGCCCGACATCTCCGTGCAGTTCGCCACCGAGCTCAACCACACCAACGAAGACGGCACCGAGGAGTTCTGGCCGTACCTGCGCGATCCGGAGACACTGGCCCGCCCGTGGGCCATCCCCGGTACGCCGAAGCTGATGCACCGCGTCGGCGGCCTCGAGAAGGAAGACGGTCGCGGCGACATCAGCTACACGCCCGAGAACCACCAACGGATGATCGATCTGCGCGCTGCGAAGATCGCCGGGATCGCCAACGACATCCCGCCGGCCGTAGCCGTCGGCGATGTCGACGATGCCGATGTCTGCGTGCTCGGTTGGGGCTCGACATGGGCTGCCATCGACGCGGCCGTGCAACGCACGCGTCGCCGTGGTGTCAAGGTCGCCTGGGTGCACCTCACCCATCTCAACCCGCTGCCGCCGAACCTCGGCGAGGTGTTGAAGAAGTATCCGCGTGTCATCGTGCCCGAGCTCAACCTCGGTCAGCTGTGCCGCATCGTGCGCGCCGAGTACCTCATCGACGCCAAAGCGGTCACGAAGGTGCAGGGCCTGCCGTTCACGGCACGAGAACTTGAAGACGCGATCGAAGGAGCGTTGCAATGAGCGACACCATCGTGCCGGTCACCACGAAGAAGGACTGGACCAGCGACCAGGAGGTGCGCTGGTGTCCCGGTTGCGGCGACTACGGGATCCTGCTCGCCGTGCAGCAACTGATGCCCGAGCTCGGTGTCGCTCCGGAGAACACCGTGTTCATCAGCGGCATCGGCTGCAGCAGCCGCTTCCCGTACTACATGAACACGTACGGCATGCACGGCATCCACGGCCGCGCCCCGGCGATCGCCACCGGCCTTGCCGTCGCCCGCCCCGACCTCGACGTATGGGTCATCACCGGTGACGGCGACGGCCTGTCGATCGGTGGCAACCACCTCATCCATGCACTGCGACGCAACGTCAACCTCACCATCTTGCTGTTCAACAACCGCATCTACGGGTTGACCAAGGGTCAGTACTCGCCGACGTCGGAGTACGGCAAGGTCACCAAGAGCACGCCGTACGGCTCGGTCGATCCGCCGTTCAATCCGTTGAGTGTCGCGCTCGGTGCCGAGGCCAGCTTCGTCGCCCGCACGCATGACCTCGACCGCAAGCACATGATGGAGATCTTCAGGCAGGCGCACGCCCATCGCGGCGCGTCGTTCGTCGAGATCTTCCAGAACTGCAACGTGTTCAACGACCACGCGTTCGAGGGCGTCACCGGCAAGAACTCGCGCGAGGAGATGATGATCGACCTCGTCCACGGCGAGCCGATCCGCTTCGGTGTCGACGGTCATCGCGGCGTCGTCATGCAGCCCGACGGCCAGCTGAAGATCGTCGCCGTCGCCGACGTCGGCGAAGACGCGATCCTCGTCCACGACGCCGAGCGCGACGACCCGAGCCTGGCCTTCGCCCTCGCCCGGCTGTCGGACAACGACCATTCGCCGACGCCGTTCGGCGTGTTCCGCAACGTCGACCGCGGCCCCGGCTACGGCGCGATGGTCGCCGCCCAGGTGATGGAGACGTCGGCCAAGAAGGGCCCGGGCGACCTCGCGTCGCTGCTGCGCAGCAGCGGCACCTGGGACGTCGCCTAGCAGGCGCAGCTCACGGAGAACTGCGCAGCCCGGCGGACGATCGACGGGCCAGACTGGACCGATGGGCACTGT
>Ga0068867_100003778_pt1 | contig 10657 bp, 9 predicted proteins | sample KBSMisM32_FD_65649 | JGI IMG/M metagenome (GOLD analysis project Ga0068867, IMG submission 65649) | Miscanthus rhizosphere microbial communities from Kellogg Biological Station, Michigan, USA - KBS Miscanthus M3-2 | ecosystem: Host-associated > Plants > Roots > Rhizosphere > Soil ...
TTCGGCGACCCCGACGAGTTCCGCGCCCGCATGGAGGAGCTCTCGGAGCAGATGCAGTCCTCCCAGCGGGTCGCCTGGGCCGACAACGCGATCAAGCTGGCGGTCGAGATGACCGTCGCCTCGATCGGCCGCCTCGACCTCTCCGGGGATCCCAACCAGCAGGCGATGCAGGTCCGCGACGCGATTCGCGTTTTGTTCACCGAGGCTGTGACTCTCGTGCGCGAGGCGCGCGAAGGGCTTTCGTGAGGAGGCGGGGACGGGTGTCCCTCGCCCCGACAAGTCGTCGCGCTAATTAGCGCGACGACTTTGAGTATCCGCCGGTTCGAGGGACACCCGTCCCCGCCTCCCCCTAGAGCAGCTTCACGTCCAGGCTCACGGCGGAGCCGCGCCTCGTGGCCGCTGCCGCCAGCTCCAGAGGGATGGCAATGAGGAGAGCCGGTAGGGCGGCGAGAATTGTGATTGCTGCGTCAAGCCATCTCTGCCATGGACGGGTCGCGGGAACAGCCTCGCCCCGGCCGAGCGCACCGAGGGCGACGTTGCGGCCGAAGGTGAGGCCGTTCAGGAACGTCTGCCACATCAGCGAGATTCCCCTGCCCACGAGCCGGCGCCGGCCGACGACGACCTGGTCGCGGTTGGCGACGAGCCGGCGCACCGACTCGACGGTGAAGAGGTAGCGCGCGCCGGGCTCGAGTCCGGCCCAGCCGGCGCCGCCGAGGGAGGCAGAGACAGCCCTGCGGTTGGCGATCGCGATCGTGTCGTCGCGGCGCAGGGCGTCCAGCGCCGCCAGCGCCTCGCCCGTGCTCTCGGTCTCGCCGACGACGCCGAGCCCGCAGCTCTCGCATCTCCGTACCGGGCCGGCCAGCCCCGGCCGCCGCTCGATCCAGCCGAAGAGCGGCTCGCCACAGGCTGGACAGGGTGGATTGTCGGGCCCGGCACCGGCCTCCAGCGGCACGACCGGCACCTTCGCTGGCTCGGCGCTCACGCTAGTAGCGTACGCGCCATGCAGCTGCGGGAGATCATGACCGCCGGCGTCGTGACCGCCGCCCCGGAGTCGAGCGCGGCCTCCGTCGCCCGCCAGATGCGCGAGCACCGCGTCGGCTCGGTCGTGATCGTCGACGACGCCGGCTCGCCGCTGGCGATGATCACCGATCGCGACATCGCCGTCCGCGTCTTCGCCGCCGGCGTCGACCCGGAGGCCCCGGTCGTCGAGCACGCCTCGCGACCGCTCGTCTGCGGCGAGCCCGAGATGGAGCTGGAGGAGGCGGCGGCGCTGATGGTCCAGCACCGGGTTCGGCGACTCCCGGTCGTCGACGAGGATAGGCTCGCAGGCATCGTCACCCTGGACGACATCGCCGTGCGGACCGGCAACCTCGAGGTCGCGCAGAGGATGACCGCCGAGGTGATCGAAGGCGCCCTGCCGCAGTTCTACTTCCGCGAGCGAGGCTAAGCGTGGATAACCGGGAGCAGGCGCTTGCCCGGGAGGAGCGCTGGTCGAGGCCGACTGCGATCGCGACCTTCACCGGGATCGTCCTGCTGGTCGCCTCGTTCTTCCTGATCAGCTCGCTCAGCGGCGAGAACGAAGCGGCGACGCTTGGCGAAATCCATGACAGCAGCGGCGTCATCGTCGCCAGCGTCCTGCAGGGCCTCGGCTTCGCCCTGCTCGCGGCCCCGCTCCTCTATCTCTTCCAGGCCGCCCTGCTGCGCAGCGACAGGATGCGCGCTCAGTTCCGCGCCTTGGTGATGCTCGCCCCGCTCGCCCTGGCGGTCGCCTCGGTGCTCAACGGCGTGGCGGCAAAGGAAGCGGCGTCGGACTTCACCGCCGGCAGGTCCCGTCCCTCGCTCAGCGTCAAGGAAGCATCGCGCGAATGCCGCTCCGAACAGAAGGGGGACGCGACCGGCTTCGAAAAGGAATTCGGCAAAGGCGCGACCGCAAGCTCACGCTGCGTCGCCGAAAAGCGAGAAGAGGACGCGGCGACGAACGCGATCGACGGCGCCGGGCTGCATGGCGCGACCAAACTGGTCCAGGGCATCGGCGTCCTGGCGCTCATCTTCAGCTTCGTCTACTGCTCCTTGCACGCGCTGCGCACAGGGCTGCTCACGCGCTTCTGGGGAGCACTGGGCATCGCGCTGGGAGTCGCCATCCTCCTCGGCCTACTGCCGGTCGCGCTGCTCTGGTTCGCCTATCTCGGCCTGCTCTTCGCCGGCTGGCTGCCCGGCGGCCGCCCGCCGGCCTGGGCCGCAGGCGAAGCGATCCCCTGGCCCAGTCCCGGGGAGAAGGCCGCGGCGGAGCTCGAGAAACGCCGCGGCCCGGAGGATCCGACCGAGTAGGCCTACCGGGCCTTGCCCGCCTGGGCCCGCTTCCGGTGTGTGCGGATCTCGCTCAGGATGCGCTCGAGCCTCGCCTCCTGGGAGGTGTCGACGAAGTCCATCGAGGCGGCGACGCCGGGATGGATCGCCGCGATCCGCTCGTGCATCGCCTGCGCGACCGCGCGGTAGGTCGGGTGGCCCTCGCGGCCGGAGCGCAGCTCGATCAAGTGCATCGCCTCGCGCGCGTTGAGGTCGAGGGTGTAACGGATCCGGTAGGCGAGGCTGAGCGCATACGGAGCCTGCTCGCGCAGGCCGGCCGCGGCCAGGCGCTCGTACTCGGCGCGAGACAGCTCCAGGGCCCGCTCGAACTCCTCGCCGACTCCGGCTTCCCGCACCTCCTCCGGAATGCCGGCGCCGAGGTCCGGGCCGAGACGCTGCCACTGGCAGGTGAGCATGCGATGGCGCTGCAGGTCGCGGAAGGCGCCGTAGTCGGAGACGATCTCGAAGCGATAGCGCAGCGCCTCGAAGCCGCGACCGGGCCGGTGGCGGCGGTTGCGCCGCTCGCCCGCCATCGCCGCCAGGAGCTCGGCCCGCTCGGAGCGGTCGAGCACGTCGACCCGGGCGAGGATCTCGGTCTCGGGAACGCTCGCGGACTCGAAGAGGCAGGCGGCGAGGAGGTCGTCTTCGCTGCCGTCGACGTGCACGAGCTCGACCGAGGGTGCGTCCTCTCCGGCGTCGCGCCGGTCCAGCCCGAGCCGCGCGACCCAGCGCTCGGCACTCTCGCGGCGCTGCTCCAGGTAGCCGATCCACTCACCGCCGCGGTCCGGACGGTCGACCCGAGAGACGAAGCTCGGCATCACCTGCTTCAGCTCCGCGAGGATCATGCCGCCGTACTCGCGCGCCTCGGGCAGCGGCGAGCCCATCAGGCGCAGCAGCAGCTGCTCGTAGGCCTGTCCCGAGGCGTAGATGCCGACGTGACTGAGCGTCGCCGCGGGCAGCAGACCGCGCAGCAGATCGAGCGCCTTGGCGCGGATCGAGCGCTGCCACGGCCCCTCCGGTTCGCCCTCGCCCCGCGGCCAGCGCTCGGCGGCCCAGCGCTCGACCTGGCCGAGAGCGCGCGAGTAGATCGCGAAGATCTCGTCCATCGCGGCCCCGAACTCGGGACCGAGCGCCTCTTCGCGGAAGTAGCGGTAGCCGCCCTCGGGCAGCGGCTTGTCGTAGGGGATGTAGCGGGTCGACTGCTCCAGGTAGGCGGCGAGGCGGCCGCGCTGGAGCAGCTTGGTGAGGATGTTGGAGACCCACTCGCAGGCGACGTGGGCGCCGCCGACCTGGGCGATCGAGTCGTCGCCGTAGCCGACGAAGACGCGCTCGTAGAGGTCGGCCGCGCGTTTGCCCTCCGCCCCGTCGAAGGGGCGGGCGGCGCTCACGTCGTCGACCGCGAACTCCTCCAGATAGAGGCGCCGAACCGTCCCGGAATATCGCGAATAGCGGGCAAAAAGCGCCCCCTTAACGGTCTCTGGCAGGTTGACGAGGGCAAAGACGGGCTTGTCGAGGTTGGTGAAGTGAGGGGCGAGCAGGGCCCGCTCCTCGCTGGTGAAGTCCTCGACCGGGTAGCGCACCGGCGCATCGTAGTCAGCGTCTCCGACGTGGCGCCTCGGCCATCAGCTCGACCCTGTGACCGCCGGGCGCGATGGCGAGGGCTCGCGGCGCCCCCCAGTGCTGGCGACGGGGTTCGACCTCGAAGCCGAGCTCGCGCAGGGCGGCGACATCGCGGTCGAAGTCCCGTGCGACGATCGCCGTGTGGCCGCGGCTCGGGACGATCGGCGAGTCGGTCGGCATCAGATGGACCTGGGTGCCATCCCGTTCGAGCCAGGTGTACTCGCTCAGCGACGCCGGCGGCTCGACCTGCTCGAAGCCCAGCGCCTCCCAGAGCTCGATCGTGCGCGCGATGTCCGTCGGTGCCACCTCGATGCCAATGTGGTGCAGCATCAGGACAGAAGACTTTACCTATCCAGCTGGCCCTACCTCTTCTTCAGCTTCGGGATCGACCCAATCATCGGGTGTATCGATTCGGGCCTCTACTCCAGCATGCTCATTCAAGAGGTAAAGCAGGTTGGTTCCGTCAAGAAGCTCAAGCGGCTTACCCTCTGCGAAATCGAATGAGGCTTTGCCGAAGCCGCTTGTTGTCACCAGGATCCCCTTACTGGCTCCCTCGTTGTGGACCGTGCCGAAAAGATCCCTAACTGCGCTTACTCCAACCGTCTCGGTGTAACGCTTGGCTTGAATTACAACCTTACCCCCCATTACCGGTCGGGAATCCCAAGCCACACAATCTACCCCCCCATCCCGTGACGGACGTGTCTGACGTGTATCAAGTCCCATCTTTTCAAACAAATTTGTGATGAGAGACTCGAATTCAGATGGTGATAGCGCCAGCAAGTTTGGCCGTTGATCAAGTTCAGACAATACATCACTCTCATCGACAAATCGATCATCAACCATTTTGAATTCGAGGACTGGACGCACCGGGGCTAGCTCGGCAGGTTTCGTCGATACTCCCGCACCAAGGCCCTTGAGACACTCCTGCGGATCTACGAGGTCTAGTTGCAACGCTTCGAAGGTATCCCGGGTTGTGCGCAAGCTCATGAGGCATATTCGGGCGGGCTGTCCAGTCCGCTTGTCGATGCTGTCGACCATTCCGTTGTAGACGATGGTTTCTGTATGACCCAATCGATCCGCCTCAAGCAACTCATGAATCGTACGTAGGGCCACCTGAGCGATCACGCTTGCATAGAGTGCCTTTCGCTGGGTTATCGGCCTTACACTCGACGTAATCTCGTCGCGAGCTTTGATATAACGATGCTCTTTGGCTTCTGGAATCGCTTCGAAACTCGGTAGATCGTGCTCGACGACTACCTGCTTGCTCTCTGGTACGAAGGCGATCTTGTGTGATCTGGGAAAGTCATCGGGGTACCTGCTGCGCTCCAGCACCATCCCTAGATAATCGACAATTGCGGCGGGCTCCCCGGCTTTGAGTTTTTCCTTAAAGGCGTCGATTGCTGCATTAGCCGTCTCCACAGCCTTACGCTCTTCTGTGACCTTTTCTTCGTGCACTTCCCGAGCGCGAGTAAGGGCCTCGATACGTTCCGCCTGATGTTTCTCCCAAGCTCCTATTTCTTGCGCGTACTCTTCGTTAGCGCGGTTGACCTCCGCTTCATATTTTGCCTTGGCGCCGGGTACCAGGCTGCCCAGCGTGCCGAGAGGCTTGACTTGACGAAGTTCGGGCCGAGGTGTCTCCCGCGAGAGGCCACGGTCGTCGAAAGGCGACTCCGTATAGCGAGATTTCAGTGAGTCCAAATCAATATGGTCGTCGACGGACAGGGTCGCCACCAAAAGTCCTTCGAGTTCACTGACGCGATTAGCAAGTTGAGCGTTGAGCTTCGTAGCTTCATCGATGCGCTGCTCAACATAGATTCGTTTGCGCTCTTTCTCTTCTCTTGCCGCTTGTCGTTCTGCCTCCCGCTGGACCTTTTCGAGCGCGCGCAACGCGCGTCGCTCTTCCTGTTCCCGGAGGCGCCGCTCACGTTCGGCTTCGCGCTGCAAATCGGCTAGCAACCCCATCTAGTCCCGCCCTCTCATTAGCTAGAGCAACAGACTAGTGTTTAGATGACGTAGATGCGCTAATGAGGTACTTGTGCGTCTTATTTGGACTCAGACCAGCGACGCGACGAGGCAGGCGCCGACCACTATCGCCGTCGTCCAGGTGACGGCCTCGGCGGTGATCTCCATGTCGAGACCATAGGCGTGGGCGATGACAAGCGAGTTGAGCCCCGATGGCATCGCGGACAGCAGGCGGTAGGCGGCGGGCAGGTCGATCAGCGGCGCCGCCAGCAGCATCAGCAGGCCGGGGACGACGGCGAGGCGGGTGACGATCGCAAGCGCCACCGGGCGCGTCATCGGCGGCGGCATCGGCAGCTCGCCGTGCTCGGCGTTCTCGGCCAGGGTGGCGCCAACGGCGAAGAAGCCGATCGGCAGGATCGCGACGATCAGCGCCTGCGAGACGTCGACCAGGGCCGTCGGGGCCAGGGCGCTCGGCGCGAACAGGCCGGCGATCGCCGCATAGAGCGGCGGGTTGCGAGTGAAGAAGGCGCGTACCCGCTCGCGCGGGCCTTCCCCAGCCTTGGTTCCGAACGCCGCGCCGACGGCGAAGGCGCCGAGCAGGAGGCAGGGGCCGGTGACGAGCACGTCGTAGAGCACCGCGGTCGAGAGCTGATGGCGTCCCAGCAGCGCGACCGTCAACGGGTAGCCGAGATAGCCGGTGTTGACGCTGAGCACCGTGCAGACGACGGCGCCGACCTGGAAACGAGCGAGCCGCAGGACCTTGCTGGCCACCCACCAGGCGAGCAGCGCGCCGAGCGAGGAGGCGACGATCCCGAGCGCCAGGCCGATGCCGTGGCTGACGTCGACCGAGCTTGCGGCGATGTTGAAGAAGATCACCGGCGGCAGCAGCACGTAGAGCAGCAGCGTCAGCGAGCGTCGCGCCGCCCGCGCCGCCCCCTGCGGCCAGCGCCGCTCCGAGCCGACCCCTACTGCGACGGACACGACGATCGCGACAGTTGTCAGCAGGACCCCGATGCCGGGGACCCTTTCACGGCCTACGCGTAGAGGGCTTCGATCTCGGCTTCGTACTTGCGCTCGATCGGCCGGCGCTTGAGCTTCATCGTCGGAGTCAGCTCGTCGCCGCCGGGCAGCCACTCGCCGGGGAGGACCTCGTAGCGCTTGATCTGCTCCACGCGGGAGAGGCGGGCGTTGGCGTCGTCCACCGCTTGCGCGATTTCCTCGACGACCGCCGGATCCCCGGGCTCGACTCCGCGCGCCGCCAGGCTTTCGGGGTCGAGCGCGATCAGGGCGACGTTGTAGGGCCGTCGGTCGCCGATCGCTACTGCCTGGGCGATCAGCGGCGAGGCCGACTTCAGCTTCGCCTCGATGTTGGCCGGCGACATGTTCTTGCCGGCGGCGTTGATGATCAGCTCCTTCTTGCGGTCGACGATCCGCAGGTAGCCGGCCTCGTCGAATTCACCGATGTCGCCGCTGTGCAGCCAGCCCTCCTCGTCGAGGGCTTCGGCGGTCTTCTCGGGCATGTTGCGATAGCCCTTCATCACCTGGGGACCGCGGATCAGCACCTCCCCGTCCTCGGCGAGCTTCAGCTCGGTCCCCGGGATCGGCGGGCCGACCGTGCCGACGCGGATGCGGCCGGGCGGGTTCAGGGTCGCGATCGCGCTCGTCTCCGACATCCCCCAGGTCTCGCAGATCTCGATTCCCATGGCGAGGAAGAACTCGAGCACCTCGGGCGGCGTGGGCGCCGCGCCGACGACGAACGATTCGACCTCGTCGAGGCCGAGCATCGCGCGGATCTTGGAGAAGACCTGCTCGTCGGCCTGGTTCCATTCGGCCTGCAGCTCGGCAGGGACGCCACCGTCCATGTAGGCGGCGGCGCGACGGCGGCCGACCTCCATCGCCTGCTCGACCCTCGCCTTTTTCTCGGCGTCCTGCTCGGCGGCCATGCCGGCCTCCAGCGCCGCCTTCAGCTTCTCCCAGATCCGAGGCACGCCGCCCCAGGCCGTCGGCTTCACCTCGATCGAGTAGGCGACCATCTCGCGCGGATTGGGGCAACAATGCACGCAGGTGCCGAAGATCATCTGTCCGTAGAGGCCAGCCCAGCGGTCGGCGATGTGGGCACTGGGCAGGAAGGAGATGCTGCGTCCCCCGGGCTCGACCACGCGGACCTGGTCGCAGGCGCGCCAGACGCCGACCATGTTCGCATGCGTCAGCTGCACCCCCTTCGGCGGCCCGGTCGTGCCCGAGGTGTAGATCAGGCAGAGCACGTCGTCGGGCTGGACGGCACGCCAGGCGGCTTCGAAGTCGAAGTCGGGGTCGCCGAGCGCCTCCAGGTCCTCGATCGACATCGTCCCCTCGGGCGCCTCGCCGTCGATGACGACCACGTGCTCGAGGCCATCGACCCGCTCGCGCGCCGCCAGCACCGTCTCGAGGAAGGCCGGCTCGGTGACGATCGCCCGGTTGCCGGCGTCGGCGACCACGTACTCGACCTGCTCGGGCGAAGAGGTGTTGTAGACCGAGAAGCAGGTGGCGCCGAGGTGCATCGCCGCCGCGTCGGTCAGGTGCAGCGCCGGCCGGTTGACCATCATAAAGCCGACCGTGTCGCCGCGTTTCACACCGAGCGCGGCGAGCCCTGCCGCCCGCTTCTTCACCGTCTCCGCGTAATCGCTCCAGCTCGCCTCGTAGTCGGAGTCCTTCAGGCGCAGCGCCGGGCTGTCGGCCCACTCGGCAGCCGTGATCTGGAACGCCTCGCACATGGTCGAGGCGGCGAGCGCTTTCGCCTGCGAACCCATGCGCTGACGATACCCGCGGCGAGGCGTTCGCCGCTGCTTCTCAGAGCAGCGCCGCGCCGGCGTGTTGGGCAAACTCGACCAGCGGCTGCGGGATGATTCCGAAGAAGATCGTCGCGGCGGCGGCGAGCAGGGCCGGCGCGACGAGGTAGAGGCGGCGGCCGGCGGCGGGGTCGATCGGATCGGCCTCGGGCGAGGCGCCGGAGACGGCCGGCAGCGCTTCGGCGCCGGGACGCATCCACATCGCCGCGACGACCCGCAGGTAGTAGGCGAGGGAGATCATCGTGCCGATGGCGATGAAGACGGCGAGCCAGGTGTAGTCGCCTTCGACCAGGGCCTCGATCAGGTAGAGCTTGCCGATGAAGCCGACCGTGGCCGGCAGGCCGGCGAGGCCGAGCATCGAGATCGTCAGCGGCCAGGCGAGCCAGGGGCGCTCGGCGCCGAGGCCGCGGACGGCGGCGATGTCGTCGCCATAGTGCGTCTCGCGCTCGCGGGCGATGACGACGGCGAAAGCGGCGAGGTTCATGAAGGCGTAGCCGGCGAGGTAGAAGACGAGCGCGTTGACGCCTGCCTCGCTGGCGACGACGAGGCCGCCGAGGATGTAGCCGGCCTGGGCGATGCCCGAGTAGCCGAGCAGGCGCTTGAGCGAGTCCTGGCCGAGTGCGCCGACGTTGCCGACGACGATCGAGGTCGCGGCGAGCACGGCGAGCGCCGGCTGCCACTCGCTCGCCTGCGGCGCCAGCGCCACGTCGAAGAAGCGGACGAAGACGGCGAAGGCCGCCGCCTTGGTCGCCACCGCCATGAAGCCGGTGATCGGCGTCGGCGCGCCCTCGTAGACGTCGGGCGTCCACTGGTGGAAGGGCGCCACCGAGGTCTTGAAGGCAAGACCGACGGCCGTGAGGCCGATGCCGACGAGGATCAGCGGGTCACCGAGCACGCCGCCCTTGTGCGCGATGCCGTTGGCGATCCCGCCGAAGTCCGTCGAGCCCGAGCCGCCGTAGAGGAGGGCCATGCCGTAGAGCAGGGTCGCCGAGCCGAGCGAGCCGACGATCAGGTACTTCAGTCCCGACTCGAGCGAGCGCTCGCGGCGCAGGTTGGCGGCGCAGAGGATGTAGAGGGGGATCGAGAGCGTCTCGATCGCGACGAAGAAGGTGACCAGGTTGGTCGCCTGCGCGAGCAGCGCCATGCCGAGCACCGAGCCCAGCAGCAGCGCGTGGTACTCGCCCGAGCCGGCCTGCTCCGCGGCCGGCTCGCCGATCGAGAAGAGGACGGCGAAGGCCGCAGTCAGGATCGCGACCAGCGAGATCGAGATCGCCAGGTCGTCGAGCCACATCGCGCCGGAGATCAGTTCTGCCGACTCGTTCCACTGCCACACCAGGAGCCCTGCCGCCACGCCCAAGGTCGCCAAGCTCAAGAAAGGCGCCGTCCGCCGCAGGGGCTTGAAGACGGCGGTAAGTAGAACGACGCAGAGCCCGACGGTGAGCGCCATGACCGGCGACAACGCTCCATAGTCGATATGGGGGGCGTTGAAGTTCATTCGGCTTCAGCGAGACCGTAGGTCCGGGCGTCACGGCCTCCCGGACAGCTGTCGTTGACACTTGAATAGGTGCTGCCCGTAGCCACGATCGCGGGGCTGCACGCCGCGGCTACCGACTGCCTCACCGATTGATTCGCGCGACTCAGGATCAGCTGCGGATAAAGCGCCAGCCCGACTATGCAGACGACTAGGGGCGCCAGCACGATCCCGTCCCGCCAGCCGATCTCCCGCGACGCGACCCCGCTGGCCACCCGGTTGTGCATCGTGCGCTGGTAGAGGCGCAGGGCGTAGTAGGCGGCCATCGCGACGCCGGCGATCGCGACGATCGCGAAGACGATCTTCGCGTCGAAGAGGCCGTTGAGGATGTAGAACTCGCCGACGAAGTTGGCCGATCCGGGCATCGCCA
>Ga0068867_100003781_pt1 | contig 10654 bp, 5 predicted proteins | sample KBSMisM32_FD_65649 | JGI IMG/M metagenome (GOLD analysis project Ga0068867, IMG submission 65649) | Miscanthus rhizosphere microbial communities from Kellogg Biological Station, Michigan, USA - KBS Miscanthus M3-2 | ecosystem: Host-associated > Plants > Roots > Rhizosphere > Soil ...
CGCGGGGCGTCCGGAAAGATCCGGATCGGTGACGTGAAGCGCGCGTCAGAGAACGGCCACAGCAGCGGCAGCCCGCGCCCGCCCGCACCGAGCACATCGAGCACCGCGTGGCTGGCGACGGCGAAGCTGGTCGCCAGAAAGGTGCGCAGCGCCGGCCAGCCCAGGCGGCGGGCGGCGAGGCAGCCGAGCAGACCAATCGCGACGGCCACCGGCAGCGAGTGCGAGGCGCCGCGGTGACCGCACGCGCCGGCGTCGCAGGCGCCCAGCGCCACCAGCAGCACGTCGGCGTCGGGCAGCAGCGCCAGCCCGGCGAACATAACCATCGTCGCCCACGAGCAGGGCCGGCGCGGTTCCCCGTCGCCGCCCCCGCCGCCCCCGCCATGCAGCCGTCCGGTCATCAACCCCACGGCGACGTGGCCGAAGCTCGCCATGAATCAAATGTGAGTCGAGATGCCGTCGACGGCCAGCCCGGTTTGAACGCCGATCCGGCACGCGTCGTGTGGGCGAACGCCCACCGGCGTCACCGACGGGCCGCTTGACGGAACCGGGGGACCGCCCTGATTGTCTGATCCAGCTAGAAAATCGCGGAGATCGACTCACGCCATTGTGCGTCTGACGGCCGACTTTTCCCCGGGGGTGACTGACATGCGCCTGTTCTTGTCGCTTGGTGTCGTGTTTTCAATCGGTCTGCCGGCAGCGGCGACGGCGGCGGCGCCCGCCGCCCCTCCCGCCGGCCGCTTCACCGCTCCCGCGTCGGTCCCCGAGGCGCTGCGACCCTGGATCCCGTGGGCGATGTACGCCCACGAGGAGGAGGTGTGTCCCAGCCTGGAGACCGATCACGTCTGCGCGTGGGGCGGGCGGCTCGAGCTGGTACTGACCGCGACCGGTGGGCGGTTCTCGCAGACCTGGGAGCTGTTTGCCGACGGTCCGATCCCGCTTCCCGGGGGCACCTCGCAGTGGCCGCTCGACGTCAAGGTCGACGGCAAGCCCGCGGTCGCCATCAATGGCGAGGAGGACGACGACGGCGCGCCCCAGGTGCGCGCAACCGCCGGCCGGCACACGGTGTCCGGCACGTTCAGCTGGAAGCACCTGCCCGAGACGCTGGGCGTCCCGGCGCGCGCCGCGCTGCTGTCGCTGACGCTGGCCGGGAAGGCGGTCGAGTTTCCCAGCCGGTCCGAGGCGGGCACGCTGTTCCTGCGCAAGGATGAGGACGCCGACGACGAGGCGGAGGAAGATCGCCTGGACATCTCCGTCCATCGCCGCGTCACGGACGACATCCCGCTGCGGCTCATGACGCGCATCTCGCTGAACGTCGCGGGCAAGGCGCGCGAGGTGGTGCTGGGCAAGAGCCTGCCGGCCGGCTTCGTGCCCGAGGCGCTCGAGTCGGCGCTGCCGGTGCGGATCGAGACGGACGGTCGAATCCGCGCTCAGCTGCGCGCCGGTCAATGGGTGATCACACTGACTGCGCGAAACAGTTCGCCCGCGGCGCGCATCACCCGGCCGCGTCCGGACGGGCTCTGGAAGGAGGGCGAGGAGGTCTGGGTGTTCGATTCGCGCCCGCCGCTGCGCGTGGTCACGGTCGAGGGCGTGCCGGGCGTCGATCCGCAGCAGACGACGCTGCCCGACGAATGGAAGGCGCTGCCCGCGTACGTGATGGCGGTCGACGCGACGATGGCGCTGGTCGAACGGCGGCGCGGCGACGCCGATCCGGCGGCCGACGAGCTGGCGCTGGAGCGATCGCTGTGGCTGGACTTCGACGGTCACGGGATGACTGCGCGCGACGAGATCGGGGGCGCGTTCCGGCGCGCGCGGCGGCTATCGATGGGTCCGGAGTCGCGCCTCGGGCGCGCGGCCATCGACGGGAAGGATCAGTTCATCACGCGCCTGGCCGGCGCGGGCGCCGGCGACGGGATCGAGATCCGGCAGACCCAGGCGTCCGTCGTCGCCGAGAGCCGGATCGAGCGCATCGGCGCGGCGATCCCGGCGGTCGGCTGGGATCACGACTTCCACTCCGTCGCGGCGCACCTGGCGCTGCCTCCCGGCTGGCGGCTTTTTCATGCGTCGGGGGCCGACAGCGTCAGCCGCAGCTGGGTGCGCAACTGGACGCTGCTGGACCTGTTCCTGGTGCTGATCACGGGCATCGGCATCGGCAAGCTGTTCGGCCTGCGCGCGGGCGCGCTCGCGCTGGCGACGCTGGCGCTCGTGTTCCCCGAGGCCGGCGCGCCCCGGTGGGTCTGGCTGGCGGTGCTGATCGGGGAGGCGCTGGTGCGCGCGCTGCCGCCGGGATCGATCCGGCGCGCCGCGGCGGTGTTCCGTCTGGGCGCGTGGTTGGGGCTGGTGCTGGTCGCCATCCCGTTCGCCGTGCACCACGTGCGCGTCGGCCTGCACCCGGCGCTGGCCGCCGAGGGCGCCGACGACAGCCGCTCCGGGCTCTACCGGTTTCAGGCGCTGACGACGGAGCTGCCGCAGGGCGCGGGAGGCGAAGGCCGCGACAGCGCCCTGGCTGATGAAGGCTATTTGGCGAAGGGAGAGGGCATCGCCGGTCTGCTCGGCACGGGATCGGGCGGCGGCGCCAAGGACGAAGAAAAGCCCGAGCGGCTGAAGTCGTGGGGGGGAAAGCGGGGGGGATCGCGTCGCTCCGCCGACGCGCAGAACCTCCAGAGCTACGACCCCAGCATCGTCGTGCAGACGGGGCCGGGCGTGCCGCGATGGGCGGGCGCCATGGTGCATTTCGGATGGAACGGGCCGGTCGAGAAGGCGCAGCGGCTGACGTTGTGGTTGCTGCCGCCCTGGCTGAACGGGCCGCTGGCATTTCTGCGCGTGGCGCTGGCGGCGGCGCTGATCTGGCTGCTGCTGGGCGGCCGGCGCGGCTTCGCAGACAAGTGGCGGCTCGAGGCCGGCGGCGCGGCGCTGCTGCTGGTCGTCGGCGCGCTGGCGCTGCTGGCGCCGGCGACCGCGCGCGCGGCCGAGACGGCCCCGTATCCGTCGGAGGACCTGCTGACGAAGCTGCGCGAGCGCGTGATCGAAAAACCGAAGTGCGAGCCGGATTGCGCGTCGATCGGACGGCTGGCCGTCGAGGCCTCGCCCGATCGGTTGCGCCTGAAGTTCGACATCGGCGCCGAGGCGGTCACGGTGGCGGAGCTCCCCGGGCACGCCAAGCACTGGCTGCCGGCGCAGGTCCTGCTGGATGGCAAGCCGGCGGGCACGCTGGTGCGCGACAACGTCGGCTCGCTCTACATCCGGCTGCCGCCCGGCGGCCATCAGATCGTGATGGAAGGTCCGTTGCCGGCGCGCGACGTCGTCCAGATTCCGTTTCCGCTGGCGCCGCACGCGCTGACGACGGCCGTGCGCGGCTGGCGGGTCGAAGGTCTGAACGAGGAAGGGCAGGTGAGCGAGAGCCTGCAGCTGGCGCGCGAGCAAGGCGCGGCGCCACGCGGTGACAAGGGCAACCCGGGCGGTCTGGCGCCGACCAGCCTGCCGCCGTTCGTCACCGTCGATCGCACGCTGCAGCTCGGGCTCAAGTGGGTGGTGCGGACGTTGGTCACGCGCGCGTCTCCGACGGGCGCCGCGATCGTGCTGGAAATTCCGCTGCTGCCGGGCGAATCGGTGATCACCGAGGGCGTCCGGGTGGCCAACCGGAAGGTGCAGGTGAACCTGGGTGCCGAGGATCGCGAGCTGGCCTGGGAATCTACGCTGGAGCAAGCGCCGGCTTTGGCACTGGCGGCGCCGGCCGCGTCGACGGCGGCGTCCTGGTCGGAGTCCTGGGACGTAGAGGTCTCGCCGATCTGGCACGCCACGTTCTCCGGCATCCCGTCGATGGCGGGGACGGAGACGCCCCTGTTCCGTCCCTGGCCGGGGGAGAAGGTCACGATCGCGATCACGCGCCCTGCCGGCACCGGCGGTCAGACGCTGACCGTCGACGACGCGCAGCTGGCGCTGGCGCCGGGGATCCGTTCGACCGCGGCGACGCTGACCGTGCGGCTGCGTTCCAGCCGCGGCGGCGAGCACGCGTTCGTGCTGCCGCAGAACGCGACGCTGGAGCGCGTGAAGATCAACGGCGCCCCGCAGCCGCTGCGTCAGGACGGCGCGACGGTCACGGTTCCCGTCGCGCCCGGCGCGTCAACCGTCGAGCTGGGCTGGCGCGAGCCGACCGGCCTGTCGCCGCGTTTTCGCGCGTCCGGGGTCGATCTGCGCGTCGCCGCCGTCAACGCCTCGGTCAAGATGGATCTGCCCAGCGATCGCTGGGTGCTGTTCGTCGGCGGCCCGCGGCTGGGGCCCGCCGTCCTCGTGTGGAGCTTCGTGGTGGTGCTGCTCCTGGTCGGCTTCGCGCTCGCCCGCTCACCCTGGACGCCGCTGCGGGCGCGTCACTGGATCTTGCTGGGCCTGGCGCTGGTGCAGCAGCCGGTCGCCGCGGCGGCGGTCGTCGCCGGGTTGTTCCTGGCGTTCGGGTGGCGGCGATCCCGCCCGCCCATGCAAAGCGGCTGGCGCTACAACCTGTCGCAGCTGGCGCTGGCGATGTGGACCGTCGCCGCAGTCACCGTCCTGGCGGACTGCATCCATCGCGGTCTGCTCGGCTACCCGGAGATGATGATCGCGGGCAACGGTTCGCACGCCGGCGATGGTTCGGGGACGACGCTGATCTGGTTCGCGGATCGCGTGACGGGCGCGATGCCGCGTCCCTGGGTCGTGTCGGTTCCGCTGCTCGCGTACCGGCTGGTGATGCTCGCCTGGTCGCTGTGGCTCGCGATCGCCGTGATCCGCTGGGCGCGCTGGATCTGGGCCTGCTTCTCCGAGCACGGGCTGTGGCGCGCGCTGCGCTCGCCGAAACGCGTGGCGCCCCCGCCGCCTCCCCCTGCGCCGCCGCCGGCCGTCGCGGGTTGATCAGGCCTTCGTGATCGTCGCGTGCCAGCTGTTGCCGTCGACGAATTCGATGCGCGGGCGTCCGCCCGGGAGCAGCGACGTCAGCCGTTCGATGTCGGCGCGCGTCCAGTAGTGGGCGATGTGCGGGATCATCTGGTCGAAGATGATCGACTCGACGTTCTTGAACGACAGTGTCCCCAGGCGCTGGTAGTACTCGGTCCGCCAGGGGATGCTGTGGATGACGGGCCAGCCCACCAGCGCCAGCGCCCGCGCGAGCACGTGCGTCGCGCCGATCGGCAGCCGCGAGCCCAGCGCGCGGAATGACTGGATCAGCGGCAGCATCAACCGGTTGCCCTCCGTCGCATAGCACCACAGCACCAGGTCGCCGCCCGGCGCGACGCAGCCCCACATCCGTTCCAGCGCGTGCTCGACGTCGGCCAGGTGATGGAGGACGCCGATGCAGGTGACGCGATCGAAGGTTCCGATCGCCGCCGGATCCAGATCGTGCGCCGAACATTTCTCGATGCGCGCGTTTGCGAACGAGGCCAGGTTCTGGCGGGCCGCCGCCAGGCTGCCGTCGTCGATGTCGACCGCCAGCACCGACGCCGCCCCCGCCTGGAGGTACCAGTAAGGGTTGCGGCCCATGCCGCAGCCGACGTCCAGCACGCGCTTGCCCGCGAAGCTCGCCAGCGGCACCGACCCGAGCCAGCGTTCCAGCTGGCCCTTCGATTCGGGCAGGATGGCCGAATACGTCGACCATTCATAGCCGAAGCGTTCGGGCGAACCCTGGCGGGTCCTCTTGTCGTCAGCGTTCATGCGGAGGCGCCGGGGGACTTTAATGGCGTCGGAACCAGTGATCCAGCACGAGCATGGCCCACAGCGGTTTGCTGTGGTCGGCGCGTTTGGCCTGATGCTCGTCGTTCCAGCGGCGAAAGACGTCGCCGTCGAGGATTCCGTTGCCGAACGCCGGCGAATTCTTGACCACCTGATCGATGCGGTCCTTGAGCGGGCCGCGCAGCCAGGCGGCCAGCGGAATGCCGAACCCCTTCTTGGGTCGATCGATGATCTCGTCGGGAATCTTGCCGCGCGCCGCCAGCTTCAGCAGGTACTTGCCGGATCCCCGGCGCAGCTTGTAGCGCGACGGCAGCGCGGACGCCCGATCGACCATATCGTCGTCGAGAAGCGGCGGCCGCACCTCCAGGCCGTGGGCCATCGACGCGCGGTCGACCTTGGTCAGCACCGACCCGGGCATGTAGGTCGCGAAGTCGAGGGCCAGGATGCGCTGCAACCAGTCGTCGGTCTCGGGCAGCGGCGTCGCCAGCGTCGCCGGCAACATGCCTTTCGCCGCCGGGATCGCCCGCGCGAGATCGGGCAGGTCGACGCTGGACATCCAGCGGAGGTGGCGCGTCACCAGGTCGTCGTCCCAGCGCTTCGTGAACCTGCGCAGCTTCCATTCCAGGCTCTGGTAGCGGTCGTTGATGGGCAGGCGTCCCACCGCGCCGCCGATGACGAACTTCCGGATCCACCCTGGTACGCGCTGGTAGACCGCCGCCAGCCGGTGGGCACGGTACGTCGGGTAGCCGCCCCACAGCTCGTCGCCGCCGTCGCCGCCCACGACCACCTTGACGTGGCGGGAGGCGAGACGGGACAGCAGGAACGTCGGCAGGTAGGACGGGTCGGCCAGCGGTTCGTCGATGAAGTCGAGGGCGACGTCCATCACGTCGATCAGGTTGCGCTCGTGCAGCGTCTCGGTGACCCACTCGACGTCGAGCCGTTCCGCGACCATGCGCGCGTAGCGGGATTCGTCGAAGGTCGCGTCGTCGAATCCGATCGAGAACGCCTTCATGCGCCCCGCCGCCGCCGCGGCGGCGGTGGCGACGCACGACGAGTCGATGCCTCCCGAAAGGAAGATCCCGACCGGAACATCGGACACCAGTTGATCCGCGACCACGCGGCTCAGGTCCGACCACAGCTCGGCCGCGAGCTCGGCGTCGGGTTTGTCGGGTGCGGGCTGCGGCGGGGGCATCTGCCAGTACGCGTGCGGCAGCCCGAAGTTCCCGTCCTGCCAGATGATGCTGTGTCCGGGCGGCAGCTTGCGCACCTTGCGCACGATCGTCGCGGGCGGGTGCACGTAGTCGGAGAAGAAGTAGGACGCCAGGCCCTCGATCGACAGCTCGCGGTCGACGCCGCCGTGCGCGAGCAACGCGGACAGCTCGGACGCGAACACGATGCCGCCGTCGGGCAGCTCGGCGTAATACAGCGGCTTGATGCCGGCGCGGTCGCGCGCCAGTGTCAGGCGCCGCGTGCGCGCCTCCCAGATCGCGAACGCGAACATGCCGTTCAGCGCGGTGATCCCGCCGGCGCCGTGCTGCATGAACTGGTGAAGGATGACCTCGGTGTCGCTGCGCGTCCGGAACTGATGGCCCTCACGCTCGAGCCCGGCGCGCAGGCCCTTGAAGTTATAGACCTCGCCGTTGTACGTGATGATCACGTCGCCTTCGGCGTTCTCCATCGGCTGGGCTCCGCCCGCGACGTCGATGATCGACAGGCGCCTGTGGCCGATCGCGACCTGCCAGCCGCCCATGGTCCGATCCCACACGCCCTCGCCGTCAGGGCCGCGGTGCGCGATGCGCGCGAGCATGCGCGGGAGCGCCTCGGGATTCGGCGTTTTCTGTATGAATCCCGCGATGCCGCACATGAGCTGGCTGCTGTCGCTACTAACACGGCGGCTGGGCATTGTCCCGCTCGACGGGTTATAAAAGCGCCGTGTCGGAACGCCTCCCACAGGTTTCGATCGTCATTCCCTGTTTCGACGAGGAGCAGACGATCCCGCGGCTTGCGGCCGCGCTCGACGACGTCGTCGGCAAGCTGGAAGCCGCCGGGCGGCCCACCGAGGTCCTGATCATCGACGACGGGTCGCGTGACGGCACGTTCGATCGCCTCCGCGAGACGGCCGCGACGCGGCCGTGGCTGCGCCTGGTGCGGTTCCGGCGCAACTTCGGTCAGACGGCGGCGATGGCGGCGGGTTTCGAACGGGCGCGCGGCGCGTACATGGTTCCGATGGATGCCGACCTGCAGAACGATCCCGACGACATCCCGATGTTGCTGGCGCGGCTGGAGGAAGGGTTCGACATCGTCTCGGGATGGCGCAAGGACCGGCAGGACAAGGCGCTGTCGCGAAAGCTGCCCTCCAAGATCGCCAACTGGCTGATCGGCCGGGTCACCGGCGTTCGCCTGCACGACTACGGTTGCACGCTGAAGGCGTACCGCCGCGAGGTGCTCGAGCCGGTGCGCCTGTACGGTGAGATGCACCGGTTCATTCCTGTCTACGCGAAGTGGTCGGGCGCGCGGATCACCGAGCAGGTGGTGCGCCACCACGCGCGCAAGGAAGGCAAGTCCAAGTACGGTCTCGCGCGCACGCTGAAGGTGATCCTGGACCTGACGACGGTGAAGTTCCTGGGCGACTACGCGACGAAGCCGATGTACCTGTTCGGCTCGTGGGGCGCCATCTTCATCGGCGGCGGTGTCCTGTCCGGCATCATCACGCTGATCGAGAAGATCCGGTCCGGCGTCTTCGCGCACCGCAACCCGCTGCTGTTGCTGGCGGTGATGCTGTTCGTCGTCGGCGTGCAGCTGATCGGGATGGGTCTGCTCGCCGAGCTGCAGGTGCGCACGTACCACGAATCGCAGTCCAAGCCCGTGTACCTGGTCGCCGAGGAGGTCAACGTGCCGCCGGCGATCGTCGAGCCGCCGGTCGCGCGGACCATCCTTCCGGTCCCGCGGCGCGGGGGCGGCTAGCGCGGCGGCGCCGGCGGCGGCGCGGGCGGCGCGGTCAGGATCGGCTGCGTGGGCGCGCCGGGCGCCGGCATCGCTGCCTTCGGCTTGCGCTTGAGCAGCATCAGGCCGCCGGGGCGCTCGGTGATCTTGTCGAATTCGCCGTTCGTGAGCGCGCGGTCGCCGTTCGACCCGGGCGAATAGATGATCCAGTCGACGTCCAGCGAATCGTGCAGGCCCTTCAGCTTCAGATGCGAGACGTGGGTCATCTCCGCCTCGCCGATGCCCAGCGACGCGTCGGGCGGAACCATCGCGTGAAGCTCCTTGATGTACTTGTCCTTCTGCCGGTCGGCCGCGGTCGGCGCCTTCATGTTCATATTCGCGAACCCGCCATGGATCATGTCGCGCGGCGGGACCGCGCCCCAATACACGCCCGTCATCACCGTGGCGACGGCCAGCGCGCTCAGCGCGGCGCGGCGGCGGGCCAGGCCGACGTTCTCGAAGCCGTAGCCGGCGACCACCAGCGTCACCGCGGAGAAAACGTACGGGAAGAAGTGCGCCGAGTACTGGAATCCGATGTCGATGGTGGGCGGATACTTGGTCGTCAGCACCGTGAAGATGGAACCGGCGACCAGCGAGACCACGAGAAAGCTGCGCCGGATCGGCAGGAAGGCGAGCGGCACCAGGATCTGCAGCAAGTAGCGCAGCTTTTCCTGCGTCATCAGCGACTTGAGCGTGAACAGCGGGTTGCTGACCAGCGTCGAGATCACGCCGCCGAAGTTGGGCGCGCCCTGCGGAAACAGTTCCTTGTAGATGTCCTGGAAGCCCCAGCCGCCGAAGCTGGGCATGATCACGAAACGCAGCAGCACGAAGTAGGCAGTCGCGACCACCGCGATCACCAGGCCGGGCAAGACGCGATAGCCGGTCAACATCAGGAACGCGCCCAGGATCGCCAGCCCCACGGAGATGTCTTCACGGCACGTGATCGCTATGGCGAAGGCCAGCGCGCAAAGCCAGTAGCGGCGTTCGTCGACGAAGTCGATGACGAACAGCACGAACGTCGACGCGATGGGCTGCATGTGGAAGTCGTAGAACTGCAGCCCATGCATGGGCGGGTACAGCAGGTAGCAGAACGCGATCACCGCGGCGTACGAGCGCGGTAACCGGCGCGCGGCGAAGCGATAGACCGGGATCGCGCCCAGCCCCAGGACGAACGACTGCATCACCAGCAGGGTCGGGGCGCCCGGCTTGATGGCGTAAAACGGGATGAAGAAGAACACGGACAGGTCCGCGTGGTTGCGCAGGTCCGTCCAGTTCTTGTCGAGCCCCAGCGGCGACATGCGCAGCGGGTACCCGTGCATCAGGTTCCAGAACAGGTTGTCGTACTGGCCCAGATCGAAGTTGTAGGTCTGGAAGCGCCCGTGCATGCGCAGCGTGAACACGGAGAAGTAGATGCCGTACCCGATCGCGCCCGCCACCACCAGCAACGCCGGAAGCCATCGCCGCAGCCGCGGCGGCAGGGCGGTCTTCCACCACGGCGGATAGCCGTCCGCGATCGCGGCATCGCCCGGCGGCGTCTCCGCCAGGGCCAGCCACGCCATGCGGAAGAGGCGCTCGATCAGCAGCACGAAACCACCGACGACCAGCCCGACGTCCAGCGGGTTCGACCAGGCGGCCGCGTCGGTCAGCTGCGGCACCAGCCCGATCAGGATGAGGGGGGACAGCAGGTAAGCCAGCCGCCGCAGGCGGCGCGTGTCCTTTCGCCACAGGACCAGAAGGCCGATCAAGATGGCCACCGCCGCGCCCGCCGCCATACCGACGAGCAGCCGGGTCCGGTTGGGCAGCGTCATCACGTTGCCCGTCACGAACTGGCGCGTCCAATCGCCCATCAATTCCTGCACGAACATCGCGCAAGAGGCCCCCATCAACCCCAGCAGGGTCAGAGCGCGCAGGACGACGGCCATCGCGCCGGGCAGACTACCTCAGGACCCGACACCCTGAAATGGGTCCCGACGTCAGC
>Ga0068867_100003817_pt1 | contig 10600 bp, 9 predicted proteins | sample KBSMisM32_FD_65649 | JGI IMG/M metagenome (GOLD analysis project Ga0068867, IMG submission 65649) | Miscanthus rhizosphere microbial communities from Kellogg Biological Station, Michigan, USA - KBS Miscanthus M3-2 | ecosystem: Host-associated > Plants > Roots > Rhizosphere > Soil ...
CGATGTTGAACACCATCACCTCAATGGGGCCGCGCTCCTTTTCGACCTGGTCGATCAGCGCGACCACGTCCTCCTCCTTGCGTGCATCGCTGCCGTAGCCGAAGGCCTGGCCGCCTGCGGCGCGGATGCGCTCCACGGCCGGCTCCAGCTTGTCCGCCGATCGGCGCGTGAGGCACGCGACGTAGCCCTCGCGGGCGAAGCGCGCGCCGATCGCGCTGCCGGTGGCGTCACCGGCCCCAATGACGAGCGCCACGCCGCGAGGGTCTGCCGACTTATCCATGCGTCTCTCCTTTTACATAACGGTCGTAAAGTTATCGAACCATAATCAATGCACGATCGTTTGTCAAACGAATTCAACGAGACCGGACCAGCCGGTCGGGTGCATCGGATTCGCGAACACAAGTGGGTGCTACCGAGCGGCAGCGACGATGCCCCTGCACGCCCCGAAGCCGATGCGCGCGAAACCAGGCTTCTCGCACCAGCCTGTCAGCGTAATGGCGTCTCCATTGTGGAGAAACCCACGTTCTTCTCCATTGGCCAGACGTACGGGCCTGCGCCCGCTCTCGCTCAACTCGATCAGCGCACCCGCTTCGCCTGCGCCCGGCCCGGAAATCGTGCCACTGCCGAGCAGGTCGCCGCTTCGCAAGTTGCAGCCTCCGATGGTGTGATGCGTCACCATCTGCGCTGGGGTCCAGTATTGATGACGGAAGCTCGTCGTGGACAATCGCTCGCCCGCTGTGCCTGCCTGGCGGTGCAGCGCAGTTTCGAGCCAGACCTCGAGGCGAATGTCGACGGCGCCCGATGCGCGAGTGCGCTCAGTGTCCAGATATGCAAGAGGTTCCGGGGCGCCAGCGCTGCGCGGCCAAGGCGCTCGGAACGGCGCGAGCGCATCCATCGTCACGATCCATGGAGATACCGTCGTAGCAAAGTTCTTTGCAAGGAAGGGTCCCAGCGGAGTGGATTCCCAGCGCTGAATGTCGCGCGCCGACCAGTCGTTCAAAAGGCACATCCCGAAGATGTGCTCCTCCGCCTGGTCCAGCGCAATCGGCTCGCCTTGCGCGTTGCCCTGGCCAATATAAATTCCCAGTTCCAGTTCGTAGTCAAGGCGGGTCGAAGGGCCGATCGTGGGTTCAGCCGCGCCGTCCGGGAGCGACTGCCCAGTCGGCCGGCGCACCGTCTGGCCCGACAAGCCGATGCTGGACACACGGCCGTGATAGCCCAGCGGGATCCACTGGAAATTCGGGGCGACCGGCGCATCAGGCCTGAAGAGCCGCCCGATATTGGTCGCGTGGTCAATAGAAGTGTAGAAATCCGTGTAGTCGCCGATGCACGCCGGCAAATCGTATTCCACATCGGATTGCGGCACGAGGCAATTGCGGGCAGCCTCCCGAATGGAAGATGCGGCATCGCTATGCAGCAGATCGAACAAGGCCTGCCGCAGGGCTCTCCAGGCCGGGCGGCCCATTGCAAGGAAGGCATTGAGCTGCGGCGCCGCGCAGGCGCGCGCAGCCTCCGCGGCGACCCCGGAAAGCACGCCGGTGCGTGAAATCGCGGCGAGGTCCAGGACGCTATCGCCGATCGCGACGCCTCCACGGAACGCCTCGCCGTTCCCACGACGGCGAAACTCCGCGAACGGCAGGTTCTGCAGGGGGAAATCTCCCCCGCTGCTTGCCGTCGCGACCCAGCTTATTGCGTCACCGCCGTGAGTGCGATCGAGTTCAATCATAGGCGCCGCGCGCACTGCGCCTGCTCAAGAGCACCCGGCGGGCCTGGAGGTCTTGGATCACAGCCGGGTCGACACCACGTTCTTCGAGCAGTTCGACGTTGTGCTCGCCCTGGAACGCCGGGATTCCTGGCGCAGGCAGCTGCGACTCACTGAACCGCCACGGGGTGCCGGGCATCCGCACCGTTCCACCGCCCCGGTTGTCCACTTCGACAACGGCGCCCCAGTCCTTGGCCCACTCGGATTCAGCGAGCTCGCTGGTCGTTCGCACGACACCAATCGCCAAGCCTGCCTCACTGACCTGTGCCTGCAACAGCTCAAGATCGGTGAAGGTCAGCACCCAGGCCCGCACCTCGGCAAGCAACGCCTTCAGATTGGCGCGCCGTAGCGGCGCGGTGGCGTAGCGTGGGTCGGTCAACAGGTCGGTGCGGCGCATCATCGCGCTGAACCGCACGAACATCGGCGAGTAGATGGGACTTGCGGCGATGGTGACTTGCTGGCCATCCGGCAGTTGGAAAATGTGCGACTCCGGCGCGCTCAATGCCGGGGGTTCTCCCAGCGTGTCGATGCCGGACAACTGGGCGCCGGCGCGTTCGTTCACGGACAGCATCGTGGCGGCCATCGAGACGTCGACATGCTGGCCCTGCCCGCTCGAGTTGCGCGCCTGGAGCGCCGCCAGGACGGCGATCACGCCCTGCAGGCCGGTATAGACGTCGGCGTGGCTGCAGGCGTCGTTGCGCAGTTCACCGAGCGAGTCACCATAGTGTCTCTGCAAGATGTCCGTCAGGCCAGTTTCTGCCTGGACCGTCGGCGCAAAGGCCGGCCGATTGCGCCAGGGACCGGTCTGCCCATATCCGCTCATCGATACGTAGACGACGCGGGGGTTGAACGCCTTCACGTGCTCGTAGCCCAGCCCGAAACGCGACAGCGTCCCAGGACGGAAATTCTCCACGATCACGTCGGCATCACGGCAGAGGTCGGCGACGATAGTGCGCGCCTCCGGCCAGTTGAGGTCCAGGCTCAGGTTGCGCTTCCCGGCATTCTGCTGGGTGTAGTACACCGACATCTGATGGATGTGCGGCACCCCCGCGCGGCCTGCGTCTCCTGCCGGTGGCTCGATCTTCGTGACATCGGCCCCGAGGTCGCGCAGCGCCTTCGTGCAGTGAGGGCCGGCCAGTACGCGCGTGAAATCGATCACGCGCAAGCCTTTGAGGGGAGCATCCATTTCAGTTCCCTTCAAAGACTGCGGAGCCGGGTCCGGTTACCGCGAATGCGGCGAGGCCGCGTTTGCAATCCTTGCTGGCCCACATTGCGTTGCTCATTTCAGTTTGCCGGGCATCGGCCGCTGCGCTGCCGTGGCGGGCCGAAAGGTTGGCCAGAGTCTTGATGCTTCGCAGGGCGACCGTCGGGCCCGCTGCCAGCTGGCGCGCCCAGGACATGGAGGCTGTCGGCAATTCGGATTCGGAAACGACCAGGTTGACGAGGCCCCAGCGCTCCAGCGCGACAGGATCGTGGCGTCGGCCGAACATGGCCATCTCCTTGGCGCGCGCCGGGCCGACGCGCGATACGACACGTTGCACGCCGCCCAGCAGCGGAATCAAGCCGAGCGAGGCTTCGGCCATTCCGAACGTGGCCGTGTCCGCGGCCACGATCATGTCGCACATGACCGCAAGCTCAAGGCCCCCACCGAGCGCGGCGCCGTGCACGGCCGCGACGCTGGGAAGCGCGACGTCTTCGAGCGCGCTCCACAACTGATCGAGACTGGCTTCGTCCCGCCGACGGCCGCCATCCTTGAACCCTTCCACATCGGCACCGGCGCAGAAGTGGCGCATTGCGCTGCGAAGCAGGATTGCACGGCACCCTTCGGCCAGTGCCCGCTCGTAAGCAGCGAGCATGCCGTCGATGAGTGCACTGTCAATCAGGTTGTGCGGGGGCTTTGCAAGGGTGACGACGCCGACGGCACCGTCTTTTTCATAGAGAACGGACATGGAGATCTCCTGAGACTTATCGGGGTTGCAACTTGAGGGACCGGGCGACGCGATTGAATTTCTCGTATTCGCCCCTTAGAAATTCCGCCGCCTGCTCGGGCGTCATGGGGTCCAGCTGGCGCGAAATGTTGGCGGCGATACGCTCCTGGTTCTCGGCGCTTTTCAACCAGTTATTCATCGCGTGGTTCATGCGTGCGACGACGGCATCAGGCGTCTTGGGAGGAGCCAGCACGCCCGCCCACAGCGCGTACTGGAAGTCCTTGAGCGTGCGGCTCTCCGCGAACGCGGGGACGTTGGGCAATGCAGCCACACGCTTTGCACTTGCCACACCGATCGCCTTCATCTTTCCTGTCTTGATCATGCCGGTCGCGGGGCCGCCGCCAAGCGGAACAAATGTGAGGTCGATCTGGCTTCCCGCGAGATCAGCCATCGCAGGAGCAGCCCCTTTGTAGGGCACCTCCAGGAACTTGACACCGGCGCGTTCCTGGAAATCAGCCGCAACGATGTGCGGCGCAGAGCCTGTCCCCCAGTGAGCGATGGACAACTCCTTGCTGCCGGGCTTCTTTGCGTACTCGATCAGCTCGTCGACGTTCCTGAACGAATGCGAGGGACTGGACACCAACGCAAAGTCCGACATGCCGGTGATACCCAACAGTCGAAAATCCGTGGGCACGTACTTCGCGGACGCGACCATGAACGGGGCGACCATGAAGTCGATGCCGGTGGTTCCCAACAGGGTGTAGCCATCGGCCTGCGCTTTCGCCACAGCCATGGTGGCGATCGAGCCGTTGGCGCCCGTCATGTTGTCCGCGATCAGTGGCTGCGCCAGTTCGCGTTGCAGCACAACGCCTGCCGCGCGAAGCGATGCGTCAGCCGGCCCCCCCGCCGGAAAGGCCACCTTCAGCAAGATCGGCTTGTTGGGGTATGCGGGGGACTGCGCGAACACAGGAAGCGCAAGAGTGGCGCCAGCGAGGCCAGCGCCCGCTGAGCCGAGGAACTCTCGGCGTGAAACGGAGCTCATGGGGACCTCCAATGTTGATCGAGGCTTTATGTTAGCATCGATAACATGAGAATGCAAGCTGATGGTAAATTTCACATCATTCGACGCGAACTGGCAGATGGAGCCCCTTCGTTCGAATGCGCCGCATGGAGGCATCAAGGACACCTCCCCGAGATAAGCGCGTGGCCGTGTCGCAGAATGGAACCATGGCAACACACACTCCAAGAAAGAAGGTGCCTGCTCCGGCGGCCTACCACCACGGCGATCTGCGCAACGCGCTGGTGCGCGAAGGACGGCGTTCGCTCGAGGAGAACGGCGCCGGTGAGCTGAGCCTGCGGGAAGTGGCGCGTCGCGTCGGCGTCTCGGTGGCGGCACCGTCGCGTCACTTCGAGGGCAAGGAAGACCTGCTCTCGGCCATTGCCAGCGACGGCTTCGCCGAGCTCGCCGGCATCCGCCGCTCGATCGCCGGCGCGAACCTAACGGTCGTGGCCAAAGCACGCGAGATGATGCTCGGCTACGTTCGCTTTGCGCTTCAGAATCGGGGACTATTCAGCCTGATGGTCGGCCCTCGGATCATCGATCCGAAGAAGCATGCCGATTTGCAAGCGGCGACGTCGGAATCGTTCAACATGTTCTCGGACGCCCTTTTTGCGCTCGCGACGCAGACCGGTTGGCCCACGAAGTCAATGGATCTCGTCGCCCATGCGGCATGGGCGATGGAGCATGGATTGGCGACCCTGATCTTGGCGGACCGCGCGCCGCGCAAGGGCCGTGACGTCGACACCGAGACCATGATCGAGTTTTCGATCCAACTACTGCTCAGTGGCATCGCCGCAGGACCCGCGGCCCTTGGCCGAATGCCCGGCCTCGGCATGGCGCCCGCCTCGGCCCGCAAGAGCCGCAAGCCCGCCTGAGAGGGCTTCGCGGCCAGCTCCCGCCGATCATCCGCCGCGCCTTCGGCGCCGGTTCAGGCACCGCTTTCCGTTCTCGCGCGCCGACGCAAAAGAGTTCTGGACATTTCATGTGAACGCCGATAACATTAGTTGATCGGGTCACTCATCTCAGGAGACACGCGATGCAAATGTCCGACCAACACATGCTTTCCGTCACGCAGGCCGAGGCGTGGGACGCACTCAACGACATCGAGCTGTTGAAGTCGGCGATCCCCGGTTGCGACGGCATCACGCGCACCGGCGAGAACGCCTACGACGTCCTTGTCGTCGCAGCCGTCGGCCCGGTGCGCGCCAAGTTCAAGGGCAAGCTCAAGCTGACCGACCTCGATGCGCCCAACGGCTACACGATGCACTTCGAAGGCCAGGGCGGCGCCGCCGGGCATGCAAAAGGCAGCGCCCGGGTAACGCTCGGAGCAGTCGCCGCGCGCGAGACCCGGCTACGCTACACCGCCGAGGCATCGATCGGCGGAAAGCTCGCGCAGATTGGCTCGCGCCTTGTGGATTCCGCAGCGCAGAAGACGGCGCGCGAGTTCTTCGACAACTTCAACTCGGCGCTCGCGGCCCGCTACGGCGTTACGCCAACGGAGGTCGTCGCACCCGCCACACAGATGGGTGCATGGCGCCGGCTGCTCGCCTGGGCTCGACGGCTTTGGCCGGGCAAACACCGAGTCAGGCTCGGTGGCTGAGCAAGTATGTTATCACTGTTAGCATCAATTGACGGAGCACGCTTATGCAATCAACCCAAGTCTCCATTCAGGTCAATCACGAGACAGTCGTGCGTGAGGTCGAGCCGCGCGTCCTGCTGGTCCACTTCCTGCGCGATCATGCCGGCTTGACAGGAACCCACATCGGCTGCGACACCTCGCAGTGCGGCGCCTGCACGGTGCAGATGGACGGCATGACCGTCAAGTCGTGCACCGTGCTGGCCGTGCAGGCCGAGGGTCACCACGTCACCACGATCGAGGGTCTTGGCAGCCCTGTGAGCATGACGCCACTGCAGAAGGCGTTTACTGAGCTGCATGCGCTGCAATGCGGTTTTTGCACCCCGGGCATGGTATTCGCGGCACAGGCCCTGCTCGACCGCGTGCCCGACCCGACCGAGGCTGAGGTGCGCGATGCCCTGCACGGCAATCTGTGCCGCTGCACGGGCTACCAGAACATCGTCGACGCCGTGTTGCTCGCCGCGCGACGTGCGGCCGCGCTTCCGGCGCCCCACACCCTGGCGGAGACCGTTTGATGAATACCGCGAGCGAAGCCATGCACGTGCCCCTGGTGGGCCAATCGGTCCTGCGGCGCGAAGACCCGAAGCTGCTGACCGGCCGGGGCCGCTACACCGACGACGTGAAGATGCCGGGCCTGACCTACGCGGCGGTACTGCGCTCGCCGCACGGTCATGCGCGCATCCTCGCGATCGACACCTCGGCGGCCCTTGAAATGCCCGGCGTCGTCGGCGTGCTGACGCATGCCGACCTCGACGGACGCGTCGGCGACATCCGGCCCAACTGGGTGGTCGGCGATTCGATCGTGCCGGCGCACCCGCCGCTCGCTTGCGAGCGCGTGCGCTACGTCGGCGAGGCAGTGGCCTTCATCGTCGCGCAGACGCGCCAGCAGGCGGCCGATGCGGTCGAGGCGATCAGCGTCGACTACGAGATGCTGCCGGCCGTTGTCGACGAGGTCGCCGCGCTCGCGGCCGATGCGCCGCAGCTGCACGCCAACGTTCCCGGCAACTTGATCGGTACCTACAAGACGAGCGGCGGCGACTATTCGGCCGCCGCCGCGGCGGCCGATCGGCTGGTGACGCTGCGCCTCCTCAATCAGCGACTGATCCCGAGCGCAATGGAGCCGCGCGCGATCCGTGCGTCGTTCGACACCGCCGACGAGCGCCTGACGATTTACCTGCCGAGCCAGGTGCCGCACATGTCGCGGCGCTGGCTGGCCGAAACTCTGCGCTGGCCAGAGCATCGCATCCACTTGGTCGCGCCCGACATCGGCGGCGGCTTCGGCGCCAAGATGCATTTCTATGCCGAAGAGATCCTCGTCGCGTTTGCGGCCAGGCACTTCGACCGGCCGGTCAGCTGGACCGAAACCCGCAGCGAAAGCCATGTCGCGACCACCCATGGGCGGGCGCACACCGAGCTCGTCGAGGCCGCGGTCAAGAGCGACGGGCGGGTGCTCGGCATCAAACTGCGCTCGGTCGCGAATATGGGCGCCTATCTCTCGAACATGGCGACCGGCATCCCGACGGTCAATACCGCCACCTACGTCACTGGCAACTACGACATCGCCGCGCTTGACGCCGAGGTGCGGCTGGTCACTACCAACACGACGCCGGTCGATGCTTACCGGGGCGCGGGCCGGCCGGAGGCGGCCTACATCATCGAGCGCACGATGGATGCGGTGGCCGAGGCGCTCGGCATCGACCCGCTCGAATTGCGCCGGCTCAACCTGATCCGCGCCGACCAGTTTCCGTACACGCCGTATGGCCACCCGATGATCCGCTGGGACAGCGGCAACTATGAGGGCTGCCTCGAAGAAGCCGCTCGCGCCATAGGCTACGTCGAATGGCGCGAGCGCCAGGCCGGCCTGCGCGCGCAGGGACGCTACATAGGCATCGCCGTCACCTGCTACATGGAGCTCGTCGGCATGGGCAACTCGCGTACGCTGAGCGCGCGCGGCTTCGATCGCGGCGGCTGGGAGAGCGCGCAGGTGCGCGTGCATTCCGACGGCAAGGTCACGCTGTTCAGCGGCTCGATGCCGCAAGGGCATGGCCACGCCACCAGCTTCGCGCAGATTGTCGGCGACGCGCTGCAGCTGCCGATGGATCATATCGACGTGGTGCAGGGAGACACCGACCGTGTCGCCGCCGGCCATGGGACCTTCAACTCGCGCTCGATGTCGGTCGGCGGCTCGGCCGCGCACACGGCCGCGAAAAACATCCTGGCCAAGGCGACGCTGATCGCGGCAGCAATGCTCGAAGCCGCCCCCGAGGCCATAGGTTATGCGTCAGGGACCTTCTTCGTCACCGGCGAGCCGCAGCGCCGCGTGAACTTTGCCCAGGTCGCGCGCATGGCACATGTGGCCAACAAGCTGCCGGTTGGCATGGCGGCCGGGCTCGACGAGACTGTGTTCTACGAGCCGAAGGGCATGAACACGCCCAACGGCAGCCACGCGGCGCGCGTCGAGGTCGATATCGAAACCGGCGAGGTCACCATCCTCGACTACGTGGCAGTCGACGACATAGGCACTCTGATCAACCCCATGCTCTGCCACGGCCAGATGCAGGGCGGCTTGGCTCAAGGCATCGGCCAGGCGCTGTACGAAGGTGTCGACTACGACGAATCGGGCCAACTGCTGAGCGGCTCTCTGCTCGACTACGCGGTGCCCAAGAGCGACCAGGTTCCGCGCATGCGCACGAGCTTCCAGGTGACGCCGTCGCCGACCAATCCGCTCGGGGTCAAGGGCATCGGTGAAGCGGGCTGCGTTGCCGCGCCGCCGGTCATCGTCAGCGCCGTCTGCGACGCGTTGCGCAGCTTCGGCATTCAACACATCGACATGCCGATGACGCCGCCCAAGGTCTGGCGCGCGATCCAGGAGGCGCGGCGCGCCGCCACCCCCACTCGGAGCTCGACATGATCCCGAATGCTTTCGACTATGTACGCCCGACGACCCTGCAGGGTGCGGTCGCCGCGCTTGCGCAGCATGGCGAAGCGGCCCGGCCGATGGCCGGCGGCCATTCGCTGCTGCCGATGATGAAGCTGCGGCTGGCCGGCCCTGATGTGTTGATCGACATCAACGCGCTGAGCGAACTGCACGGCGTCGCGATCGGCCCGGACGAGGTGACTATCGGCGCCGCGACCACCCATGCGACGCTCGAGCACCATGCAGCGCTGGCACAAGCGCTGCCGCTGATGCCGTTGGTCGCGCACCAGATCGCCGATACGACGGTGCGCAATCGCGGGACCCTCGGCGGTTCGTTGGCCCACGCCGATCCATCGGCTGACTGGCCCGCGGCGATGCTTGCACTCGACGCACGCATCGACGTTACTGGCGTGGCCGGATCGCGATCAATCGCCGCGGCAGACTTCTTCGAGGGCCTCTTCACAACGGCGCTTCAGCCGGGCGAGCTCATTGTCGCGGTGCGCATTCCCGTGCAGCACGGCGTGCGGACTGCATACCGCAAGTTCAGGCACCCGGCTTCCGGCTATGCGGTGGTTGGCGTCGCGGTAGTTCTGCGCTTCGAGCGCGGCACTTGCTGCGGCGGGCAGATCGCAGTCACCGGATTGGCCGACCGTGCCTTCCGTGCGAAGGGTGCGGAATTGCTGCTGGCCGGATTTACCGGCCAGGCGGATCGCATCGAACGCCTCCTGCATCTCGCATTCGCCGACGTCACACCCCTCGCCGACCGTTTCGCCGACGCCGAGTACCGACTTCAACTCGGCCGCACGATGCTGCGCCGCGCGCTCACCGACGCCCTCGGCTGAACCTTTATGCGCTGGCCCATCGGACCGCCAACCCGGCGGCCCGTGGCCTTTCACACCTTGGAGAAATTCACCATGAGCCTCAAACCCGTGCTGCCGGCCGGCACGCTGGATGTGCAGCAGTTCATCGACAGTCGCGGCTTCTCGGCGCGCCAGTGGCTGGTCTTCGCAGTCTGCTTTCTCATCATGGTTGCCGATGGCTTCGACACGGCGGCCATCGGCTTCGTCCTGCCCTCGCTGACGAGGGAATGGGGCGTGGCCAAGCTGGCACTCGGCCCGGTGCTAAGCGCTTCCTTGATCGGCATGGCCATCGGCGCGCTCGCTGCAGGCCCCTGCGCCGACAGGCTCGGCCGCAGACCGGTGCTGATTGCGTCCGTGCTGGCCTTCGGCGTCTTCAGCTGGATCTGTGGGTACGCCGAGTCGCTGACCTCGTTGACGGTCTGGCGCTTTCTGACCGG
>Ga0068867_100003820_pt1 | contig 10596 bp, 10 predicted proteins | sample KBSMisM32_FD_65649 | JGI IMG/M metagenome (GOLD analysis project Ga0068867, IMG submission 65649) | Miscanthus rhizosphere microbial communities from Kellogg Biological Station, Michigan, USA - KBS Miscanthus M3-2 | ecosystem: Host-associated > Plants > Roots > Rhizosphere > Soil ...
CCCCGGCCTCTCCTCGCTGGAGATCTCCGCACGACGCCCCGACGGCGGCACCGACGTGCTGCTTGCCCTCACGGAACCGTCGGTTGAGTGGCCGACGCCGTACCTGCTCAAGGCACCGCGACTGCTCGCTCGCGGCACAGAGGTATTTGTCGCCGTCCGATTCTCAACCGCACCGCTTCGCCAGGTGCGAGTACGAATCAGCAAGTATTGAGCTGTCTTACGAGAGCGTATAATCGCGCCGCGTTACGACACAGGAGGGGCAATGCGAAACGTGTCTCTGGCCGGTTCGGTGCTGATGCTCGTCATTGCCGGCACCGCGATCCTCGCGTCGCAGTCTGGCTCCTCTGGCGCCGCCCTGTCGCGCCCCCTGGTGACAAAAGCTGAATACGAGCGTTGGCAGACGGAGCTCTCGAACTGGGGGCGCTGGGGCAAGGACGACGAGCTCGGCACGCTCAACCTGGTGACGCCAGCGAAGCGAACGCAGGCAGCCGCGCTCGTGAAAGATGGGGTCGCGGTGTCGCTCGCGTCGAATGCCGAGACCGAGAAGGGCGTTGACGTGCCCTGCCCGGTGGAATGGGCCATGGTCACGGCCACCGCATCAGCGGCGATGGATCGCATCGGCTATCCGTGCATCCATGGCGCCGGCACGACGCACCTCGATTCGTTCGCGCACGTCTTCTTCAACGGCAAGATGTGGAACGGGTATGCGGTCGACAAATTCGTCACCAAGGACGGCGGCGCGGCGAAGAACTCGATCCTGACGATGAAGAACGGGATCGTCACCCGCGGAGTGCTGTACGACATCCCAAGACTCAAGGGTGTGCCGTATCTCGAGCCGGGCACGCGGATCTTCGCGGAGGATCTCGAGGCCTGGGAAAAGATGTCCGGCGTGAAGGCGATGGCTGGCGATGCGATGCTGCTGCGCTGGGGTCGATGGACACGACGGTCCAAGCTAGGACCGTGGCCCATCAACGACGCGATGGCGGGGCTCGACAACTCCGTGATCCCGTGGCTGAAGAAACGCGACATCGCGATCCTCGGATGGGAGACGCCCGATTACGCGCCTCACCCGCCGGGCGATTTGCCGCCAAGCTCGCTGCATAATTTCGTGCTGACAATCCTCGGCGTGCATCTGCTCGATCGCGCCGACTTCGACGCGGTCAGTGAGGCGGCGGCGAGTCGCAGGCGATGGGAGTTCATGTTGACGATCGCGCCGCTCCCGATTCCTCGCGGAACGGGATCGCCCGTCAACCCGATCGCGATGTTCTGATCATGGTCAGCAAGCTCACGAACCCGCTCCGCTTCGCATGGTAGAGGCGCGTCTTCAGACGCGCCTCGATAGTCATCGCGCTCTCGCCAGGTCCATCACGACGTCGTACTGAAAACGGACGAATCGATGGAGCTCGCTCTCCAGGATTCGCTCCTGGTCGCTGTGCGCGCCAAAGCCCTTCCCCGCGTCCTCGGTGTCGATGGCAGGACCGATTCCGTAGCACTGAAGCCCCTTCGAGCGCATCTGAGACATGTCGGTCGCGCCCGTTCCCATGGTCGGGAGCGCGGCCGTGTTGTAGTGCGCCTTGAGCTGTGCCTGCAGCACGGTGAACGCCTCGGTGTTCAGACGCGACGCGCCGGCAGGCCGATAAGGATCTCGATACCAGCGCACCTCCACGCGTGGATCGTTGACCACTGCGCGGACGCGATCGAGAAACGTCTTCTGATCCTCTTCGGGGTGCAGACGGACATCGACGATCGCCTTCGCTTCAGATGGAATCACGTTGTAGCGATAGCCGCCCTCGATCACCGTCGGGACAAGCGACGTATGCAGCATGGACCAGTGCTGCGGCTCGTTCTCGAGCAACCATTCGTCCGCTGGTCCCGAGATCTTGGGATTCGGGTTCAGCACATCGCGATACCGCGCCGCGACGTCTGGTGGAACGAGCGGCGACAGCGTCCGGAAATACGCGACCGTCGTCTCATTGATCTGCAGGGGCGGCACCCACGCAGCGATCTTCGCCAACGCGTCGGAGAGGCGGACGACGGCGTTGTCCAATCTGGGCACCGAGCCGTGGCCGGCCGACCCGCGCGCGATCACCTCGATGGGGCGAGGCTCCTTCTCGGTCGTGCCGACGTTGGCTTGACGGGCCTGCCCGCCAGATCGCACAACGCCGCCGCCTTCGGCGAAACAGTACTCGGCATCGATAGCGGCAAGGTGGTTATCGATCATGAACTGCGCTCCGAACTCCGGTGCACCCTCCTCGCCCGATTCAGCCAGGAAGATGACATCGCGGTCGAGCGCGGCTCCCGTGCGCTTGAGCGTCAGCATGAGCATGAGCCCGGCGACGACGCTGTCCTTGTCGTCGACGGCTCCCCGGCCGTATACGTATCCACCATCCCGCGTGGCGGAAAACGGGGGGAACGTCCACTTCTTCGGGTCCACTGTGACGACGTCGGTATGCCCCATCACGAGGATCGGCCGCTTCTTCCCATTGCCCTTGATGCGCGCCACGAGATTGGGGCGCTGCGGGTCTTTCGCGAAGACCTCGTACGGGATGCCCTCTCGCTTCAGCACCTGTGCGAGATAGTCGACGGCACGGATCTCGTTTCCGGGCGGACTGCTGGTGTCGAGCCGCAGCAGCGCCTGAAAGTGCTGCATCGTCTCCTGTTCGATCGCAGCCGCATTCCACGGCGTCTGCGCACCAGGTATTGAAACCCATCCGGCCACGGCAAGCGCGATCAAGGTAAGCGCGCGCGCGGGCGTCTTCGAAGCAGTCATGCGTCGAAGAATATCGCAGTTAGGGCCGGAAGAACGTCAGTAGCCGGCCCGCCGACATCACGCCAATCCACGCGAGCAGCGACACGGCGCCGGCCATTCGCGCGGCCAGCGGCGGGGGCGTATCGGGAGGTGTCTCGAGCAGGCGGCGGAAGACGCCCGCGTAGAAGACCATCACGTTGAGCCCGGCAATTACGATGAAGGTGACTTTCCAGTAAAAGGCGCGATTGAACAGGTACTGATCGGGCGTGGCCGAGAGAAAGCAGAACCCGGTGATGAGGTTGATGACGAAACCGGAGATCCCGATCGGGATGAGGCGATGCAACGCGGCGATGGGGATGCGTCGCGCGAACCCGAGCAGTCGAAGATCGAAGACGCCAACCGTGCCGAGCAGCATCGACATGCCCGTGAAGTGAAGCGACTCGAAGATCGGCCACCCCCACTTCGCGGTCCGGAGGAACTCGCCCTGCGGCGTGTGTCGCAGGTAGGCCTCAACCGCGTGAAGTATCTGGTCTAGCACGTGGAGTCCACCGTCAGGCGCGTGCACGTGTACGCGAGCAGGCGTCCAGCGAAGATCACCGCAACCCAGCACCCCAGCGACACGGCGGCCAGTGTCCTGGCCGGTCTGGGCGCATCGCTATCAGCACGGACGTCTTGAACTCCGCGACGAATGCGCAACGCGAGCGCGATGCCCAGCCCGATCAGGGCGAGCTTTGCGTAGAAGAGCGGATTGGTGAGCGCCTTGGTCGGATACGCAATGAGCAGCAGCACGCCCGAGACCGCATTGATCCAGAAGCCCGCCCACATTACCAGGAAATACCGCCGCAGCGCGTCGAGTGGAATGCCCATGCTGAAGCCGAGGACGCGGACGTCCCACGCGACATTGGCGCCGACGAAGAACGCCAGCCCCACGGTGTGGAGGATCAGGACGAAGGGAAAGGCCCACAGCGATGGTGACTCCCGAAGCCACGTGCTGAGCGGCGTGGCCTCGAGCCATACAAAGAACGACTCCATGGTGGTTCCGCGCGCACATCCTAGCGGAGCCGTGGTCACGATGCGACTGAAGAGTTCCTGAATCAGAAGTCAGACTGTGGGGTCAGACCCCTCCCAGGTTTTCACTTCCAGCTCACTTCCATGCCGAAAAAGTGCATGAAGACCTCGCGATTCGGGCGATTCTTCGGGTTCTGTTGTGGACTGCGAATATAGAAGTCGATCTGCTGTGTAGCCGGGTTGACTTCTCCACCCGGCAGCTTTTTCCCTTCCATCGGATAATTGACCTTGAGCGTCTTCCGATCGCGAATCCCCTGAGTGACCATGAAGTGCACTTCATAGTTCTCGTAGAGCGGTTTTCCGTTCAGCGTCGCGTGCCCATCGCCCCACCCGGCCAGGTACACGAACGTCTTGGGCCAGTTGTTGTCGCCACAGCCGGAATCGGTCCCGTGCTCGTGCAGCGACGCCACGATCCCGCCATTCTGGCAGGGATTGAACTCGCGAAAGCGATCGAAGGCGACGACGAGATCCCCCTCGGGGATCTTCAGGCGGGCCTCGAACTTTCCGGTGTTCTTGATCTCGTCGACGTCGATCTCCACGGTGCCGGCAGCCGGACGCAGCGTTGCCGCCGCATTGTCCATATGGTCCCAGCCAGGGGCGTCCTTCAGGCCTCCGACCATATAGATGCGCGTGGCCGAGAGGATGAAGTGACCGTCGTACAAATCGTGCTGCTCGGGCGCGAACATCGTCACGCTTGCTCCCGGCTGCTGTCGTGGATTAGGTGCCTGTTGAGCGGCGACGGCCGCGGTCGCAGCCAGCCCCAAAATGAGAATGACAGTGCGCATGTCTCCCACGATAGCGCAATCCTGTGAAGGGGTCAGACCCCTTCACAGATCCTCCCCGGCTCACTTGGTCGAACGAAGATTCATGCGCACGGTCAAGCCAATGGTGCGCGGGTCTCCGGGCAAGCCGACGATCAGGCCTGAGTTGCCTGGCTGCGCCGTCAGGAATTCGAAGTATTGCTTGTCGAGCAGATTGCGCGACCACAGAAACACCGACCAGCCATCGCTCCAGCGGAAGCCTGCCCGCAGGTTGATCAAGCCGTATCCATCCACTGTCATGTAGCGCGAGGCCGAGGGACTCGACGAGAACTCCGAGCGGTAGCTCGTGTCGACGGCCCCGAAGAGCTCACCGAGCTGACTGAAGACCGTCGCAGGGTGGTTGTATTCACCACCAAACGTGAGTGCCCACTTGGAAATGCCCGGCAGGACCGATCCCGAGATGTCCTTCACCTGCGGACCGCCCGTGTCCTCGAGCGGCGGCGGCGCATCGGGGAACGACACGTAGATGCCGTCGGTGTAGGCAAGCGCGCCGTAGAACGAGAGCCGCCGGTTGACGCGCGCGTTGCCATCGAACTCAGCTCCTCTCACCCGCACCTTCTCGGCATTCGCGAGATAGCCGCGAAGTACACCGACCTGTGCGTTCACGACCTGTGTCTGGTAGTCCTTGATGCCCGTATTGAACACCGTAACGTTCGCCGTGTAGCCGGGATGGAACTCCGTCTTCACTCCGAATTCGACGTGATGGACATCTTCCGGCTTCACCGTGGCAGCAGACAGAACCGGATTGCCGAGTGCGTCGGTCGGCACCCCGTTCAGGTTGAGACCGACCGACTTGAAACCGGTCGAGTACGTGCCGTACGTGTTTACAGCATCCGAAAGCTTGTAGGCGACCGTCACCTGCCCCGACGTGTTGGTGTCATCGACGTCGGCTCTGTATGCCTGGGGCGCCAGCACCGAGAGCTTCAGGGCGACGAGCACCGGATCGGTCGTCTGCAGTCCACCGTAGACCGTCTGGTTGAAATCGACGTTCTTCTGGTCGTAGTTGAATCGGAGGCCAGGCAGTACGCGAAGGCGATCCGTGACCAGCCATTCGATCTGGCCGAAGGCTGCAGCGCTCGTGTTGCGGAAGGTGAGGAACTGATCGAAGCCGTAGCCGTCGAGCAGGCCTGGTGTCGCAGCGGCAGCGCTCGGCGCGAGCAGGAATCGCGCAGCGGCCGATCCCTGCTCTTGCCTAAACGACGGATTGGAATCGAGCGCCTGGTTGAACGCGAAGATGCCGGTCACGAGGTTCACGCGAGGCGACAACGCGCCTGCATAGCGGACTTCCTGCGTCCACTGGTGTTGCTTCGAGGGCGCGGCCGAAATCGAGGTGACCGGCAGCCCGATGAAGTCACGGTCATTGGAGGGATCCCACTGCCAGTAACGATACGCGGTTGTCGAGGTCACGCGCCCCGATCCCACCGTCCAATCGACATTGACTGACGCGCCACCCAGATCCTGGTTGGATTGCCAGCTCGTGTCGGTATCTGTCAGGCGATCGAACGCGTTATAGCTTGGCGGAGTGTAGTTGAGATCAGAGATTATTTGCGCCCATTGCCGATTCGCCGGACGGAGCGTCGGCGCCACACCTGCAATCACCTGCGCATATCCTTCCGGGCGCTGACGTGTGTGGTCGACCGAGACGTTCACGGCAACGCGCTTCGACGGCACGATCAGCATCTGCCCTCTGAAGCCGAGGTTGTTGAGCGTGTTGGTCTCGTTTTGCGTGACGGTGTTGAAGATGAACCCCTCGCGACCCGTACCCGAGAACGAGAGACGTCCAGCCACTTTGTCGCTGAGCGGGCCGGAGAGTGACGCCTTCGCCTGCATGAAGCTATCGCTGCCGTACGCGAGTTCCAGATTCGATTCCGGCGTGAAGTTCGGCCGCTTGCTGGTCACGTTGATCGCGCCCGCCGTCGTGTTCTTGCCGAACAGCGTCCCCTGCGGTCCGCGCAGCACCTCGACTTGTGCGACATCGAGGAAGTCGAGTGTCGCCGACGCTGGCCGCGCGTAGAACACGCCGTCGATATACATGCCCACACCCGGTTCGATGCCGTCGTTGGTCAAGCCGAACGGTGAACCGATGCCGCGAATGGTGACACTGGAGTTGCGCGGATTGGACGAGTAAAACTGGACCGTCGGGATCAGTTCCTTCACGCGGTTCACGTTGAACGCGCCCGCGCTGGACACGAGCTCACCGCTCAGCACAGACACTGGAATCGGCACTTCCTGAACGGCCTCTTCGACGCGGCGGGCCGTCACGACCACGCCCTCGGTCAGGCGAGCGGGCGTCAGCGTGATGTCGATCTTCGCAGCCTGTTGTCGTCCGTCAACGGCGCCACGAGCCACTGCTGGCTCGAAACCATCAAGGGTCGCTTCCACGCGATACTGGCCCGCCGCCAGGTCGGTAACCTGATAACTGCCCTCGGCGTCGCTCACTGCTTCCTGCGCAGCACCGGTGGCTTCGTTGATCACCCGAACCGTCGCGCCCGGGATGGCTCCCCCGAGTGAGTCGCGGACCAGGCCGCTGACAGTTCCACCAGTCTGAGCCAGGCCGGCTGCCGGCGTCAGTGCCGCGAACAGTACCGCGGCGAAGGTCAATCCTCTGCGAAACATCGAATCTCCTCTGGCCGATCGCGGATCGGCACCCCGAAAATCGCTGCGCACCGGCGCAGCCAACGTGTGTGATGAGGTGAATTGAGTGAGCCGAACGACCGCTGTGTGGCAGGTGGGAGCCGAACGATTCGAGAGCTAGCTCACCACCTGGTGGTCGTCGGCGTCATACATGTGCACCGACACGATGTGGGGCAACAGGGACATCGATGGGCAAGCGGAGACATCGCCACAGTGAGAGGCAAGACCTGGACCGTGGCAAATTCTGGGGCGAATTTGACTTCTCAGACCCGAATTGCCCTGATTCTATCAAATACACTAGATTTACTGTCATAATACGCAGGTAATATCCGTCATATGTCACAGAAGCATAGGGTCGCCGTCGCATCACGACTCGCCGCGGACGTGCTCATCAACGGCGACGTCCGTGCCGGCGAAGAGCGGCTCATCGGCGGCGACACCGGCCTGGCCGCGGTCATGGGCCGTGCACGCATCGTGTCGCGAAGCGCCGCGCCGGTGCTGCTGTTCGGCGAAACCGGAACAGGCAAGGAGATCATCGCGCGCGCCATTCACGAGCATTCCCCATTTCGAAATGGGCCGTTCCGGCGCGTGAACTGCGGCGCGATTCCCAGCGAACTGATCGACTCAGAGTTGTTCGGGCACGAGGCCGGCGCGTTCACCGGCGCCGTCAGCCGGCGCAAAGGCTGGTTCGAGCAGGCCGATGGCGGCACGCTGTTCCTCGACGAAATCGGCGAGCTCGCCCTGGCCGCACAGGTCCGCCTCCTGCGCGTCGTGCAGGACTCGGAAGTGGTGCGGGTCGGCGGCGAACGGCCGCTCAAAGTCAACGTGCGAATCGTTGCCGCCACTCATCGCGATCTACCGGGAATGGTCGAGAAACAGACGTTTCGCGAGGATCTCTACTATCGCCTCTCGGTTTTTCCGATCGTGATCCCGCCGCTGCGCGACCGCCCCAGCGACATCCGCGCCTTTGCCGAGTACTTCGCGGAACGAGCCGCCAATCGCTTCGGCCTTCGTCCGATACCTATCTCCGATGACGATGTGCGGCGGCTTGCCGAGTATCAGTGGCCGGGAAACGTCCGCGAGATGGCGGCGGTCATGGATCGCGCCGTGCTCATCGGTCAGGGGCGGACGCTCAACGTCGCCGGCGCACTCGGGCAGGATTCGCTGAGCACGAGCGCGGCGCCGGCTCGTTCCGCGGAGCAGCCCGCCGCTCGCATCGCCCCGCTCGACGTCGTGATCCGGCAGCACATCGAAGCGGCTCTCGAAGCCACCAACGGACGAGTTGAGGGTCCCCATGGCGCGGCTCGGCTGCTGCGTATCAACCCGCATACCCTGCGTGCGCGCATGCGCAAATTGAGAATCGACTGGCGCGGTTTCAAGCAGCCCCGTTGACAGCCATGCGGTAATCACGCAACGCTTACAGGCTCTACTCGACAGATGGACTCCTCGCAGTTAGCACTCGTCTTCATCACACTCGGCGCGGCCGTCGTCAATGGGGCGCTCGGGTACGGCTTCTCCTCGATCACCGTTCCGATCGCGCTCCTCTTCCTCACCAACCGTGTGCTCAACCCGGCGCTGGTGCCGATCGAGGTCGTGCTCAACGCGTACGTGCTCTGGGTCAATCGCGATGCGCTGCCGCGCGTGTGGCGCCGCGTGCTTCCGATCGTCATTGGTTTGCTGCCTGGCGTCGTTCTCGGCACGACGATCGTCTCGCAGGTCAATCCGGGCTGGCTTCGGTTCGGGACGTTCGTTGTGCTGTTGCCACTGATCCTTTTTCAAGCGGCAGGGTATCGGCGGCCAATCAAGTCTGAACAGTCGATCGGGTTCGTTTTCGGTGGCGGCGTCGGCGTGTTGTACTCGGTGACGACGATCTCGGGACCGCCGCTGGCAGTGATGTTGAGCAATCAGGGGCTGACGCAGAAAGACTTTCGCGCGGCGCTCGGGTTCATCCGGCTCGCAGAGTCCAGCTTTACGGCGGTGGCGTACGCGTATGCGGGATTGTACTCGGTGCAGAGCCTCGCGCTCATTCCGTACATCCTTCCGAGCATCCTGATCGGCGTCCCGATCGGCGGCCTGATCATCCGCCGCATCCGGCCGGAGACGTTCCGCCGGCTGTGTATGAGCTTCGACGCATGGATCGTGGGCTTCGGCCTCTCCACGCTCCTCAAAGATCTCCATCTCGTCGAAAGCAACCTCGCCTATCTCGTGCTCGTCGCCGTCGGGATTCTCGATAGCTTGCTACTCTACCGATTCTTCTCGGTGCAGTTGCCCGAGTACAAGCGTGCTGAGGAACGGGCGCGATCCGGAGCGCCGGCGCCCGACAGTGGGCGATCCGGGACGCAATGGCCCAACGCCGCGTCGCGATCGGCCACGGCGCAAGATTGACAGCATCTGACAGTAGTGGAGGTGGGTCTTAGACCCGCCTCCCGATCACCGCGACGCGACGACGAGAACGGCCGTCGCAGCATACGCACCCTGCTGACGCGCGACCTCGGAATACACTCCCTGCTTGATCGGATCGTTGTCGTTGAAGGTCCTTCGCTTTGAAACGTGCTGACGATAGGGCTGCCACTCTGCGAACACTTCCTTGTTGATCTCGTCGGGAAAGAAAATCTGACTCGCGACAACCTCTTTGTTCGCGAGAAAAACCTTGAAGTGAACGTGCGGCGTGCGGCCGCCGTACCAGCTCGGGAAGATCGTGCGGAACTGCACGTTCCCCTGTGCATCGGTGAACTGCGTGCCGCGCAAGTACTGTTTCCCCACGGCCGGCTCCGTGGAAACGCCGCCGACTCCGCTCTGCTTGGCGTAGCCCGAGTACAGTCCGATCGCGTCGGCGTGCCACACATCGACACGTGCCTTGGCCAGCGTCGCGCAGTCTCCCGCGCGCACAACTTGAAGAGCCAGCTCGAGCGGCGCACCAGGTTGTCCGGACGTGATGTCCGAGCGGAGCAGCTTGGGGTCGATGTAGTAGGGCCCTTCGCCTGCCTCCGGCGTCAGCACGCAACTGCGCGGACCCTGTGCCCATGCGCGCTCGACTCCCAGTGTCGATACGACGATGGCCGAGAGCCCGATGAGCGCGCGACGCCTGCCGATGTCGATCGAATTCGGGTGCCATACGGGATCGACCGGTTCAGATTCAGATGCCATTTCTACGTACTCCCTGGACAGATCGATACAGGATACCGCCGCAGACCTATCGAATCATGGCCATTTCGATCCCGCGCTCACACGGTCGATCGGTCATATAATCAGCCGGCAGCGGACGTTCGGAAACGAAGGGGAGGTGCGCAATGCGCAGCCTTGTCGTCGCTATGACCCTCGTCG
>Ga0068867_100003826_pt1 | contig 10578 bp, 8 predicted proteins | sample KBSMisM32_FD_65649 | JGI IMG/M metagenome (GOLD analysis project Ga0068867, IMG submission 65649) | Miscanthus rhizosphere microbial communities from Kellogg Biological Station, Michigan, USA - KBS Miscanthus M3-2 | ecosystem: Host-associated > Plants > Roots > Rhizosphere > Soil ...
CTACGGCCCTGCGTTCCACGACCAGCCGATCCTCGCCATCGACAAGGTGCGCTACGTCGGCGAGCCGGTCGCGGTGGTACTCGCCTCCGACCCGCATGTCGCCGAGGAGGCGGCGCACCTGATTACCGCCGAATACGAGGAGCTCGCCGCCGTGTACGACGAGGTCGAGGCGGTGAGCTCGAAGGCGATCGTTCATGAGGCACTCAAACCCGCCGGTACCTTCCCCGATCTGAAGCACCTCAAGGGCAGGGCACAGACGAACGTAGCGCTCGACTTTCACCTGCGCCGCGGCGACGCGCCCGCCGCTCTCGCGAAGGCCGAGCACGTCTTCGAGCACCGCTTCCGCACCCAGCAGGTGATGCACACGCCGCTCGAGCCGCTGGTCTCGGCGGCCGAATCGACCGAGAGCTCGCTCACGATCCATACGGCGTCCCAGAGCCCGTCGTTCGTGCGCATGGAGATCGCGCGGCTGCTCGGCTGGCCCGAGAACCGGGTCCGCGTGCGCGTGCCTTTCCTCGGCGGCGGCTTCGGCGCGAAGCTCTACATCAAGCTCGAGGCGCTGGTCAGTGTTTTGTCTTTGATAACCAAAAAGCCGGTAAAAATCTCGCTCACGATGGAGGAGCAGTTCTTCACCATCACCAAGCACGCGAGCACCTTCCGCATCAAGAGCGGCGTGAGCCGGGAGGGCCGCATCGTCGCGCGCGAGTGCGAGGTCTGGTGGAACGGCGGCGCCTACGCCGACATCGGGCCGCGCGTGACGCAGAAGTCGGGATTCACCGCGCCCGGCCCCTACGACATCGACAACGTGCTCGTCGATTCGTACGCGCTCTACACCAACCTGCCCCCCGCCGGCGCGCTGCGCGGCTTCGGCATCCCGCAGCTCGTGTGGGCCTACGAGGGGCACACCGACATGATGGCGCGCAGCCTCGGCATCGACCCCATCGAGTTCCGCCGCAAGAACCTCTTGCGCGAGGGCCGGCCGCAGGCGACCGGCACGGTGCTGCGCGACGCGGCGATCGAGAAGGTCCTCGACCGGCTCGCCGCGCTGATGGACTGGCAAAAGCCCTTCGAGCGGGGTACCAGCCCCGTGAAACGCGGGCGCGGCATCGCCATCGGCTTCAAGGCCTGCGTCTCGCCCACGACCTCGCTCGCGGCGGTCAACATCAACGCGGACGGCAGCTGCACCGTCTACTGCAGCACCGCCGACATGGGGCAGGGCTCGGACACCGCGATGGCGCAGATCGCAGGCGAGGTGCTGAACATGGCGGCCGAATCCGTGACGGTCGTGCACTCCGACACCGACGTTACGCCCTACGACATGGCGACGCTCGGCTCGCGCTCGCTTTTCCACATGGGCAATGCCGTGAAGCTTGCGGCTGAGGACGCGAAGCGAAAATTGGAATCGCTGCGTGAAGAACTCAAGCTTCCCGCCGATGCCGAAGTGGGCGAAGTGTTCAAGAAGAAGTACGGCATCCAGCAGGGGAGCGTCGTGGGCACCGCGAGCTACGTCCCGAGCTACAAGTCGCCGGACCAGAACGGCCTCACCGACAATGCCACGCCGTTCTGGATGGTCGGCGGCACGGGCGTCGAGCTCGAGGTCGACACCGAGACCGGCCGGGTGCGCATCACCCGCCTCGTCAACGTCGCCGACGTCGGCACGCCGATCAATCCCAGGATCGTCGAGACGCAGCTTTCGGGCGCGGCGATCATGCAGCTCGGCTTCAGCCTGTTCGAGAAGATGCAATTCGACGGCAGCGGGCAGCTTCGCAACGCCTCGTTTGCCGAATACAAGATCCCGGGGCTGCTCGACCTTCCGGCCGAGATCGTGAACGAGGCGGTGGTGGCGGAGCAGAGGAACGGTCCTTTCGGCGGCAAGGGTGTAGGCGAGACCGGTACCTTCGGCGTGTCGCCGGCCATTGCCAACGCGATCGACGACGCGGTCGGCGTGCGGCTCACGTCGCTGCCGATGAATCCGGAAGCGGTTTTCAACGCGATCTCCGCCGTGGCGGGACAAAAATGAGGAAGGAGATTCGATTCCGGCTGAACGGCGAGCCGGTGAGCGCGCAGGTGGCGCCGCACGAGACGCTGGTCGAGGTGCTGCGCGCCGAGTTCGGCCTGCACGGCGCTCGCGAGAGCTGCGGGCAGGGCATGTGCGGCTGCTGCACCGTGCTCGTGAACGAGCGCGCGGTCTCGGGCTGCCTGTATCTCGCCAGCCTGTGCGAAGACACTGATGTCCGCACGATCGAGGAAGGCAAGGCGCTCGACGCGGTGCAACAGGCCTTCGTCGAGGCCGGCGCGCTGCAATGCGGTTTCTGCACGCCCGGCTTCGTCCTGATGACCCGCCAGCTCCTCGACGAGATTCCCGACCCGGACGAGGACGACATCCGGCACTACCTCTCGGGAAATCTGTGCCGCTGCGCGGCGTATCCGGAGATCATCGAGGCGGTGAAGCTCGCCGCTCGCCGAAGAAAGACCACCCAGGAGGGAAAACGATGAAGCGCTTGTTCGTCGCGGCACTCGCATGCGTGGCCGCCGCGGTCCACGCGCAGGACTATCCCAACAAGCCCATCCGCATGCTGGTGCCGTTCGCCCCGGGTGGCGCGGTCGACACGACCGCGCGCGTGCTCGCGCAGGCGATGCAGCAGCGTCTCAACTGGCAGTTCGTGGTCGACAACCGCCCTGGCGGCAACGGCTTCATCGCGACCACGGCGGTGCAGAAGTCGGCCCCCGACGGCTACACGCTGCTCATGGCGCACACCGGCGAGTTCGCGGTCAACCCGGCGCTCTTCGACAATGTGCCCTACGAGCTCGAGCGCGATTTCGCGCCGATCACCATGGTGAGCGACGCGCCTATGCTTTATCTCGCGAAGGCGGCGGCGCCATTCAACAACTTCAAGGAGCTGATCGCGGCGGCGAAGGCGAAGCCGAACACCATCACATTCGGCTCGGCCGGCAACGGCAGCATCAACCACCTCGCCGGCGAATGGCTGGCGCAGGCCGCCGGGATCCAGCTCGTGCACGTTCCGTACAAAGGCGGCGCGCCGGCCGCGCAAGCGGTCGCGGCGGGCGACGTGGACTTCGGCGTGATGGCGGTCCCGGGTGCGCTGCCTCACATGAAGTCGGGCCGCGGCAAGGTGATCGGGATCAGCACGGCGAAGAAGTCACCGCTCGATGCTTCGTGGGCCACGCCGCGCGACGCGGGCATCCCGGACCTCGACGCCTCGATCTGGGTGGGCCTCTTCGCGCCGAAGGGCACGCCCCAGGCGGTGATCGACCGCGTCAACAAGGAAGTACGCGAGACGCTGAAGGTTCCCGAGGTGCAGAAGAAGTTCGTGGAAAGCGCGGGCGCCGAGGCGATCGGCATGACGCCTGCCGAATTCCTCGCGCGCATCAAGAGCGACGCCGAGCGTTACAGGCGCGTGGTGCAGAAGGGCGGCGTGAAGCCCGGCTAGCGGCTACTGCTTGCGAAAGGCGGCGGCGCCGGTGACGATCTTTGTGTCCTCGATGGTGTAGCCCACGCCCGCGCCCTGGGCGTTCACCCCGGCGAAAAATCCCCTCGTGGTGATCGTGCAGGCGCCCGCGCACCCGGTCGATGTCTGGGTGTTGAGCGAGAAATTGCTCGCCGAGGTCGTGCCGGCCGCAGTCCATGCGAACGTGTTGTCTGGCATCGCAGCCTGGAACTGCCCGTTGATGTTCGCCTGGGCGGCGCCGAAAGTCACGCTGAGCGAGCCGCTGAAAGTCCCGGGCGCGGTGCTTCCATCCACGTAAGTCGGGCGGCTCGCCCCGGCAAGCGCATACGTTGCAACGCCGCTTGTCGGCAGCACCGGCGTCGGCAGTCCGACGACGTAGTGGAAGCCTTGATTCGCGCTGAACGTCTCGTCGCCGCTTGGCAACGCGACCGGCCCGATCCATCTGCCCCAGGTGAGGATGCCGTCGCTGCCGAAGTCCGCGTGCGTGCCGCCGGGTTTAAGCGTGTACGTCAGCCCTCCGATGTCGGCACCCACAAGCTGCCCGGAGGCGTTGAAAGAGCCGGTGGCACCGCCTGTGTTGGTGTCGAACTGAAACGTGGACGAGGCGATCCCCCAGACGAAGGCCGCGGCGAGGCCCGAGACCGGTGCCGGCGCCGGTGTGACCGGCGGCGTTCCGGTGGTTGCCTTCGTGATCGTTGTGAGGTTGCCGCTCGCGTCGCGCTGCTCGCCTTCCATGTAGGCCACCGCCAGGATGAGCGGAGCCGGCCCAGCCTGTGGCGCCTGCGAGGTGCGTTGCGGCGGCGCGTCTGAATTGGAAGGCGCGAGCGCGGAAACGCCCGCGGGAACGTCGATCGACCCGGCCGGATTGGTGAGCGACCAGATGCCGCTCGTGCCGACGATCAGCGTCGAGCCGTCGTCGCGCACCTGGATCACGCCGCCGGTGCCGCGGATCCCGATCGTGGCCGTTGGCGTCGTGACCTGGTACTGGTCGCGGTTGACTCGGCCGACGAGGCCGCTGACGGTCCGCATTGCGCCCTTCAGGAGGCCGAAGAATCCTCGCTCGGTGCCGTCGGTCTTGCCGTCGAAGCGGTAGTCGCGGATCGCGAACTCGCTCTGCGGCTGCAGCGAAACATAGGCGCCGTCGCTGAAGCGTAGCTGCGCGCGTCCCTCCCAGGTGCGGATCGTGTCGCCGTTGTCCAGCTCGGCCCCGCGCACGAGGGGCTGCTCGCGCCCGTCCAGGCCGGCGACGGTGACGTTGCCGTAGACGAAATCCGCGCGCGCGGCGGCCGCGACTACGTCCCCGGCGGCCATGACCAAAAGCATGGCGACAGCGTACTTTTGCACGCTCCTCCCTTGGTTTCGTGAATTATTCTCGCCGTCCACCGGGTGGTTACAGGAACTTTGTCACGTTCAGAAGGTAAAGCGCATGGAAATTCCGGCTACGGTGCGGTCGAACTGGCTGATCGGGATGTTGGAGCGGTTATCCGTGTAGGCGACCTGGGCAATCACGGTCGTGTGGGCGCGCAACAGGTAGCTCACCCCGATCCCGAGGTCTGTCTGGCGGTCCCGGCGGGTTTCGAGAAAGATCGGCTCGGAGCCGCCGTAGTCACGCTCCTCATATGCGGCGCTTGCGAACACACCCCACCCGCGGCCAAAACTCAATTGAGCGCCGACCCGCACGCCCCAGAGATCGTAGCCGACGTTGGGAACCTCCGAAGCGAGCTGGCGCTCGCGGCCGGCATACGCGCTGCCGAAAACCACCGGAGCGTAGCGCACGGTGAACGCGTGGCCGTAGGCGATGCCGAGGACGTCGCGGTCGGCATCGCGGAGGCTCTGCGTCGGATAGCGCAGCCGCGCGTGCTGGCCGAAGAGGGAAATCTGGCGGTTGTCGTCGTAGGAATGCTGCCACTGCGCCACTGCGCCGGCGACCTCCCGGTAGCGCGCGTAGTCGAGCTGGAAGGATTGCAGCTGTCCGCCCAAGGTAATCGCATCGCTGCCGCGCGACCAGCGGGCGCCGAGGCTCCCGTCCAGAGTCATCTGGTCGAACTGGTCCTCGTGCGGATGCAGCCGCGCCGACCCGGATGCGTTGCCCACCAGCGCCCAGGCCTCGGAGAGCTTGTGGGTGACGCTGATCCCGCCAGCCAGGGCGCCGAAGCTGTCTCCGCGCCGGGTTGTGAGCGGGTCGAGCGTGGCGATGACCCCGCCGAGCGCAGGCAGCGCGACTTGTGCCGCACTCGTGGCGGCGTTGACGTTGCTGTCGTAGCCGGCCCCAAGCTCGATGAAGCCGTCCACCCGCGTGGTGTCGGCGGCGCGGATCGCGGCCAGGAAGCGCTCGATATTCGCTTTCGCCTGCTCTGGAATCGGCTGGCCGCGCACCGTCTCGAACTCGCGCCGCGCGGCGTCGCGCTCGCCCATCGCGAGGTAGGCGCGCGCGATTTCGGCGCGAGCTAGGTGGTTCTGGGGCTGGAGCGCGAGCACGCGCTCGAGCGCGAACACCGCGCGCTCGTGCTGGCCGGAGTCGTTTGCCGCGATGCCAAGAAGATAGTCGTACTCGATATCGCCCGCACGCTCGCTCTCGTGGGGCAGCAGGAGCTCGTAGGCTTCGCGGGCTCGGCGCTGCTCGAGAAGCTGCTTCGCGCGATCGGTGAGCTCATCGCAAAAGGCGGCGCCGCTCGCGACGAAGAGCAGCAATCCGACGATCCCTTGAGCGAGCGTTCTTGTTATCGCCGCACTCCCTCCGCGCCGGCTGGCGGGCGGGGGGAGTCTAGCACTGCGCTACTGCTGCTGCCGGACCATCCGTCCCTCTGGGGAGACCTGCACCCGGTCGCCCACCAGGAACGCGCGGTTGTCCATTACGAGCGTCTGGATGCTGCCGTCGTCCATCCGCAACGTCATGCGGTACGGTCCCATACCCGTGACGGCCGATGGCGCGCTTCCTCCGGCGGAAGCAGAGTCGGACGAGCCAGAAGGCGTGCCGAGACTGATGGACTGAATGACGCCCGCGCCAGGCTTCCAGCCAGACGATGCCGTGGGCGCGGGAACGGTCGTGCTCTTGACGGCCACGGGCGGCGGCGGATCGTAATAGGTCGTGCAGCCGGTCATACCGATGGCTGCGAGCGTGCAAAGGGTCAGCGGGAAGCGGCGCATGGCGAGCTCCGATCAATGAAGGCGCGTTGACCCGAGCAATTCGCGTGCCGTAAACGAAACTACCCTTCGAAGAACTCCTTGACCTTCTCGAGCCAGCCCTTGGCGCGCGGGTTGTGGCGCGCGCTGTCTTCGTTGCTGATCGACTCGAACTCGCGCAAGAGCTGGCGCTGGCGCTCGGTGAGCTGCACCGGCGTTTCCACCACCACGTGGCAGAAGAGATCGCCCGGCGTCTGGCTGCGCACGCCTTTGATGCCCTTGCCCTTCAGGCGGAACTGCTTGCCGCTCTGCGTTTCGGCGGGCACGCGGATGCGCGCCGAGCCCTCGAGGGTCGGGATCTCGATTTCGCCGCCGAGCGCCGCGCTCGTGATCGAGATCGGCATCTCGCAGTGGAGATCGTCGTGATCGCGCTGGAACACCGGGTGCGGCTTGATGTGCACCTGGACGTAGAGGTCGCCCGGCGGTCCGCCGTTCACGCCGGGCTCGCCCTCGCCCGACAGGCGCACGCGATCGCCCTCGTCGACGCCCGCCGGAATCTTGACCGAAAGCGTCTTCTGCAGCTTGACGCGCCCGGTCCCCTGGCAGGCCGTGCACGGATTGGCGATCACGCTGCCGCTGCCGCGGCAGCGCGGACAGGTCTGGGCGATCGAAAAAGGCCCCTGCGACACGCGCACCTGGCCCGCGCCGCGGCACGCCGGGCAGGTGATGGGCTGCGTGCCGGCGCGCGCGCCGCTGCCCTTACAGGTCTCGCACACGCTCGCCGTCGGGATGCGGATCTTCGTGTCCATCCCGTGCGCGGCGTGCTCGAGCGTGATCTCGAGGTTGTAGCGCAGGTCGGCGCCGCGGTAGACGGTGGAGCGGCCGCCGCGGCCGCCGCCGAAGATCTCGCCGAAGATGTCGCTGAAGATGTCGCCGAACCCGCCCATGCCCGCGGGGCCGGCCTGCGGATCCACTCCGGCGTGGCCGAACTGGTCGTACGCCGCGCGCTTGTTGGCGTCGGACAGGATCTCGTAGGCTTCCTTCGCCTCCTTGAAGTGCTCCTCGGCCTTCGGGTTGTCCGGGTTGCGATCGGGGTGCCATTTCATGGCGAGCCGCCGGTAGGACTTCTTGAGGTCCTCCTCGGAGCAGTCCCGGTTCACGCCCAGCACTTCGTAGTAGTCGCGCTTCGCCATCTCTCTTCCGGACAAACGAACGGGCCGTCCCGGTTCGGAACGGCCCGCTTTCTCTTACACGAAGCTTAACCCGCTTTCTTGTCCTTCACTTCGGTGAACTCGGCGTCGACCACGTTGCCATCGTCCTTCTTGCCGGGCGCCTCGGGCTCGCCCGCGGGCTGGCCCTGCGCCTGCTGCTGCTTGGCCTGCTCCGCGGCGTACATCTTCTCGCCGAGCTTCTGCGCCGCCTGGCCGAGCGCCTGCTGTCTTGCCTCGATCTGCGACTTGTCGTCGGACTTGAGCGCGCCCTCGGCTTCCTTCACCGCGGCCTCGATCTTGTCCTTCTCGCCGGAGTCGAGCTTGTCGCCGTAGTCCTTGAGCGATTTCTTCACCGAGTGCACCATCGCCTCGAGCTGGTTGCGGGCATTGACGAGCTCGAGCTGCTTCTTGTCCTCCTCGGCGTGCGCCTCGGCGTCCTTCACCATGCGCTGGATCTCGGCCTCGTTGAGACCCGAGCTCGCCTGGATCTTGATCTTGTTCTCCTTGCCGGTGGCCTTGTCCTTGGCGGTCACGTGCAGGATGCCGTTGGCGTCGATGTCGAAGGTGACCTCGATCTGCGGCATGCCGCGCGGCGCCGGCGGGATGTCGGTCAGGTTGAACTGGCCGAGCGACTTGTTGCCCGCGGCCATGTCGCGCTCGCCCTGCAGCACGTGGATGGTGACCGCGTTCTGGTTGTCATCGGCGGTCGAGAACACCTGCTGCGCCTTGGTCGGGATGGTGGTGTTCTTCTGGATCAGCTTGGTCATCACCCCGCCCAAGGTCTCGATGCCGAGGGACAACGGGGTGACATCCAGCAAAAGAACATCCTTCACGTCGCCCTTCAGGACGCCGGCCTGGATGGCCGCGCCCACCGCCACCGCCTCGTCGGGGTTGACGTCCTTCCTCGGCTCGCGGCCGAAGAACTCCTTTACCTTGTCCTGCACCTTCGGCATGCGCGTCTGGCCGCCGACCAGGATCACGTCGACGATCTTGTCGACCGTGAGGTCGGCGTCCTTGATCGCAGTGCGGCACGGCGGGATGGTCTTGTCGATGAGGTCCATCACCAGCGCCTCGAGCTTCGCGCGGGTGATCTTCATCGTCAGGTGCTTCGGGCCGCTCTGGTCGGCGGTGATGTAGGGCAGGTTGATCTCGGTCTGCTGCACCGACGAGAGCTCGATCTTCGCCTTCTCGGCAGCTTCCTTCAGCCGTTGCAGCGCGAGCACGTCCTTCGACAGGTCGACGCCCTGCTCCTTCTTGAACTCGCCCACGATGTAGTCGATCAGCCGCTGGTCGAAATCCTCGCCCCCCAGGAACGTATCGCCGTTGGTGGCGAGGACCTCGAACTGCTTCTCGCCTTCCACGTCGGCGATCTCGATCGCCGAGATGTCGAAGGTGCCGCCGCCGAGGTCGTAGACCGCGATCTTCATGTCCTTCTTGGCGGTCTTGTCCTCGCCGAAGGCGAGCGCCGCCGCGGTCGGCTCGTTGATGATGCGCTTCACGTCCAGCCCCGCGATGCGGCCGGCGTCCTTGGTGGCCTGGCGCTGCGAGTCGTTGAAGTACGCGGGCACCGTGATCACCGCTTCGGTGACGCTCTCGCCCAGGTACGCTTCGGCGTCCTTCTTCACCTTGCGCAGGATCTGCGCCGAAACTTCCTGCGGCGAGATCTTCTTGCCGCGGATCTCGATCCAGGCGTCGCCGTTGTCGGCGCGCACGATCTTGTAGGGCACGGCCTTGGTGGCCTTCTGGACCTCGGCGTCTTCGAAGCGCCGCCCGATGAGGCGCTTTACCGCGTAGATGGTGTTCTTGGCGTTGGTGACCGCCTGGCGCTTGGCCGGCGCGCCGACCAGGATCTCGCCGTCCTCGGTGTAGGCGACCACCGACGGGGTGGTGCGCGAGCCTTCCGCGTTCTCGATCACCTTGGGCTTGCCGCCCTCCATGATCGCGACGCAGGAGTTGGTGGTACCGAGGTCGATGCCGATGATTTTTGCCATTGCGATGTGCTCCGATTAATCCAAGTCTGTGTCGGATATGGGGTTTCCGGCCGGTTTTTCAACCGCCTTGGCGACCGTGACGAGCGCCGGGCGCAGCACGCGGTCGGCGAGGCTGTAGCCCTTCTGCATGACCGAAACCACGGTGTTGGGTTCGTGCATTTCGCCCGGCGGAGAGTCCACAGCAGCCATTGCCTGGTGCCGGTATGGGTCGAAGCGCTCGCCCGGCGCCGGGTCGATCTGGCGGATGTTCGCCTTGTCGAGCGCCGTGGCGAGCTGCCGCAGCACGAGCTCGACGCCGCTCAGGTCGGCGCTTTTGACCGCCGCCTCGAGGCTGTCGAGAACCGGAAGGAGCCCGTTGGCGAAGCGTTCGAGGGCATACTTCTGGGCGTTGGCGGCCTCGGTCTGGGCCCGCTTGCGGGCATTATCGGCTTCCGCGGCCGTGCGAAGCATCTGGTCGCGCTGCTCGGCGAGCTTGGCCCGAGCCTCGGCCAACTGCTCCTCGAGCGAGGGCGAGGGCTGGTTTTCAGCCTTTTGCGGTTGAACACTCTCTTCTTGCATCGAGTCGAACTTGGGTCGGGGCGCTCGGATTTCAAGCGCGCCCTGCGAAATTCAGGCGGAGACTAGTCCTTTGAAAGCACTAAAGATTTCGTTGTACCTGGTCCTCGGGCTGGTGGTCGTCGTCGTGGCGGCGGTGGCGATCTTCGCCATGACCTTCGATCCCAACCGCTACAAGGGCGACATCCAGCGCATCGTGAAGGAGCGGACCGGCCGCACGCTGGAGCT
>Ga0068867_100003852_pt1 | contig 10548 bp, 10 predicted proteins | sample KBSMisM32_FD_65649 | JGI IMG/M metagenome (GOLD analysis project Ga0068867, IMG submission 65649) | Miscanthus rhizosphere microbial communities from Kellogg Biological Station, Michigan, USA - KBS Miscanthus M3-2 | ecosystem: Host-associated > Plants > Roots > Rhizosphere > Soil ...
AGCTGACGGCCCGTGAACGCGGTTTGAACGCCGGGCAGCTCGCGCACGGGGCGGATGTTGCCGTACGTCTCGAACAGCGTGCGGAGCGTGACGTTGGCGCTCCGATTTCCGTGGCCGATCGGCGTCTCGAGGGGGCCTTTGAGGACGACGCGATTCCGTTCGATGGACTGAATCGTGTCTTTGGGAATACCCGTTACTATTCCCTTCTCGAATGCGCGGGCGCCGGCTTCGCACTTTTCGAATTCGACGGCGGCGCCGGTCGCCTTTATGATCGCGATTGCTGCATCAACAACCTCTGGCCCGATCCCATCGCCAGAGAGTATGGTTATCTTTCGTTTCGCAGTTGTCATCAGAGGAAGTTAATCCCTCTGGGAAGTCGTTTTCTTGCGCGCGTAGCTCAGTTGGATAGAGCGTCGGCCTCCGGAGCCGAAGGTCGTGGGTTCGAATCCCGCCGCGCGCATTTGTGCCTCTGAACCCGCGACTTATTTCATTGGCGGTCATGCTGGCCTCGGCCGCGTGCGCGACCGTTCCCGGATCCCAGCCGTCGGCCCCGCCGCAGACCGGTGAAGCCGTGCTCGCAGCAATGCACGATCGCTACGACGGCAAGTGGTTCAAGACTCTCACCTTTCAGCAGGCGACAACAGTCACAAAGCCGGACGGCACCAAGACGGTCACGACATGGTACGAAGCCGTCCGCGCTCCGCGGCTCCTCCGCATCGATGTCGGTGAGCCATCGGCCGGCAACGGAATGCTGTACATGCCGGACTCGGTGATAGTGGTGCGGAGTGGTAAAGTCGTGCGCGCGCTCGCCAGCGGAAATCCGTTTCTCCCGTTCGTCGTCGGCGTTTACACCCAGCCGCTCGCGACTACGCTTTCACAGCTGCAGCCGTGGAAGTTCGACCTGACCAAAGTCTCGACCGGCATGTTCGAGGGTCATCCGGTTTACATCGTCGGCGCCGGTCCGGGCAACGAGGCCATACCGCAGTTCTGGGTCGATCGCGACAAGCTCGTGCTCGACCGGATGATCGTCCCACTGAGTCCGACCGCGATGTACGACATCCGGCTTCTCAATTACCTCAAGCTCGGCGAGAGCTGGGTGGCGACGCGGATCGTGATGATGCAGGACGGCAAGGAAGTGCAGACTGAAGACTACACGGACGCGAAAGTCGATCAGCCACTATCGGCCGATCTGTTCGATCCCGCGAGCTGGACGACTGCGCGACACTGGCGCCAGGCGAGCGGCACCAACTAGAGAAGCGAAGCTACGCCGACTTGAGCGCCTGACCCACCTGTGTCAGCGACTGACGCGCATCGCCGAAAAGCATGCGCGTTTTCTCGTGATAAAACAGCGCGTTGTCGATTCCGGCGAAGCCGTGACCCATGCTGCGCTTGAGCACGATGATATTGCGCGCGCGATCGACGTCCAGGATCGGCATCCCGTAGATCGGGCTCGATGGATCGTCGCGCGCGGCGGGATTGACCACGTCGTTGGCGCCTACCACCAGCACCACGTCGGTCTGAGGAAACTGCCCGTTCACCTGGTCCATCTCGAGTAGCTGATCGTACGGCACGTTGGCCTCGGCGAGAAGCACGTTCATGTGCCCGGGCATGCGGCCGGCGACGGGATGAATCGCGTACTTCACGTCGACCCCGCGCTTCTCCAGATCAGTCGCCAGCTCGCGGACGGTGTGCTGCGCCTCGGCAACGGCGAGCCCGTAGCCCGGCACGATGACGACGCTCCGCGCGTAGGCGAGCGCGATCGCGGTGTCTTCCGGCGTCGTTTGACGAACCGTGTGACCGACCGTCGACGCGCTCGCTCCAGCCTCGCTGCTCGTGGCGCCAAATGCGCCGAACAACACGTTGCCCACGCTGCGGTTCATCGCCGTGCTCATGAGCAGGGTGAGCAGCGTGCCCGACGCGCCGACGAGCACGCCGGCCACCACCAGCATCTGGTTGTGGAGAACGAAACCGGTGAGAGCCGCGGCCAGTCCGGTGAGCGAATTGAGGATCGAGATCACCACTGGCATGTCACCGCCGCCAATCGGCAGGACGAACATCGCGCCCAACAGCAGCGCCGCAGCGAAAAGGGCCCACAGAGTCACCGTGCCACCGCTCATCACTACCATTACGCCGAGCGCGATGACAGCGAACAGTATCAGTGCGTTGACCAGCCGCTGGAGTGGAAACTGGAGCGGCTTGCCGGGAAGGATCTCCTGCAACTTGCCGAAGGCGATGATGCTGCCGGTGAACGAGATCGCGCCGATGGCGGTGCCGAGCACAATCGACGTTGCCTCACCGACGCCGATCGGATCGCCGATGCGCGAAAGCCTGAGAAATTCCGCCACTGAAACGAGCGCTGCTGTCCCACCGCCCATTCCGTTGAACAGCGCCACCATTTGCGGCATCGCCGTCATCTGGACGGTCCTGCCGAAGTAGATGCCGACGATCGCGCCGATCAGAGTGCCAATGGCAATCGTCCAGAACGAAACGATCTGCCGGTCGAGCAGCGTCGCGGCGAGTGCCAGCGCCATGCCGATCGCGGCGGTGCGATTGCCCGCGCGCGCCGTCCCCGGAGAGCTCAACTGCTTGAGCCCGAAGATGAACAGCACGGCGGCAACGATGTAGCTGACGGCGATAACGGACGCCCGCACATCAAGCATTCTTTTTTTCCGCCGGAGGTGCTTCGCGCTTCTTGAACATCTCCAGCATGCGATCGGTGACGACGAATCCGCCGAAGACATTGGCTGCCCCGAAGACGACGGCGATGAAACCGAGCGCGTTGAGCAGCGGCGTGTCGGCAGAGCCGGCGACCAGAAACGCGCCGAGCACGACGATCCCGTGGATGGCGTTGGTCCCCGACATCAGCGGCGTGTGCAGGACCGACGGCACCCTGCTGATCACCTCGAAGCCGACGAAGATCGCCATGATAAAGACGTAGATGCCCAGCACCAGCTCCTGACTCACTTGGCAGCTCCAGCGGTTTGGGTGGTGGATGTGAGGGGCGACATGCCGAGCCTGAGACGGGTCGGGTTGTGACGAACCTTGCCGTCGGCGACGATGGTCACCGCATCGATGATGTCGTCGGCCAGGTTGAGATTGAGCTCGCCTTTCGGCGCGAGCAGCGCGACCAGCGCGCCCAGATTCTTGGCGTACATCTGACTGGCGTGGTAGGCCAGCTCGCTGGAGATGTGCAGCGGAGCGATGATGGTCACGTCGTGGCGAACGATGGTGTCGCCGGGGACGCTCAGCTCGCAGTTCCCGCCCTGCTCGCCGGCGAGATCGACGATCACCGATCCGGGCCGCATGGCTTTGACGGTCTCGGCGCTCACAAGCATCGGCGCCGGTCTGCCGGGAATGAGAGCAGTGGTGATGATGACGTCGGCCTGAAGAGCGCGGTTGTGAATCAGCTCCTTCTCGCGCCTGATGTGGCGCTCGCTCAGCTCCTTGGCGTAGCCTCCGGCGTCCTGGGCATCCTCCGCGTGTACGTCGAGCTCGACGAAGGTGGCGCCGAGACTCTGCACCTGCTCCTTGACGACGGGACGCGTATCGAACGCCTCGACCACTGCGCCGATGCGACGCGCGGTGGCGATCGCCTGCAGCCCGGCGACTCCGGCACCAATGACGAGCACCCGCGCGGGACGAACAGTTCCCGCCGCCGTCATTAGCATCGGAAAGAATTTTTGCAGCGCGTTGGCGGCGAGGAGCACCGCCTTGTACCCGGCGACTGTGCTTTGGGACGACAGGGCGTCCATCATCTGCGCGCGGGTTGTGCGCGGCACGAGCTCCATGCTGAGAGCAACGATCCTCCGGTCGGCGAGCTGCTGAAACAGCGCCGGATCTCCGGCGGGCTGCAACAAACCGACGAGAACTGTGCCTTCCTGCATCATGTCCAGCTCCGCTTCGCCGCTGTTCTCTTCGCGGCCGGGGCGCTGGACCTTGAGAATCATCTGCGCCGCCGAGTAGACGTCCGCGGCCGAGTCTGCGATCTCGCAACCGGCGGCGCGATAGGTTTCGTCGGTAAAGCCAGCCCGCAGGCCGGCGTCGCGCTCGATCATCACCCGATGGCCGGCGCCGGTGAGCTGCGGAACAACGTCAGGAACGAGTGCGACGCGCTTTTCGCCGCTGGCTATCTCTCGCGGAACCCCGATCAGCATACGCTGGTTTTTTTGGCGGTCATGTATGCGCCATAAAATAAGCGCTCCGAATAGCCCGTGTTTATATTCGCTGCGTGCCCCAGCAACTACACTGGCGAAACCTGAAAGGCGGTATTATCGCAGCCGCCGTGCTAGTCTCGGTGATCCTTGCCGTTCTGTTGTTCGCGCGCGTTGGCGCACTTCATGGCAAGAAAGTGACCTTGTACGTGGTCACCGACGATGCATCCGGCGTACTCGCCGGAACCGAGGTGTGGCTCTCCGGCGAAAAGGATGGCCTGGTGAAGGATGTCACCTTCCAGTCCGCCAGCGTCGATACGATGGAGCGGGTCCTGATCACCACCGAGGTTCTGAGGAAAGCGCTCCCCAGCGTGCGGCGCGATTCCTACGCGCAGATCCGGCCCGGTGCCAACTTCATTGGCGTTCCAGTCATTTACATCTCTCCCGGCACCGTTGGCGCACGCCAGCTGCACGATGGAGATACGATACGCAGTCGCGCGAAACCGGAGATCGTCGATATCGCCGAGGGAGTAGGCAGCATCCGGCCGGAAGTCGCGGCGCTGGGGGCGGCTGTCAAGGAGCTGAACGCCAAGGTGAGTCGTCCGATGGGAACGATCGGGAACGCCAGGGCCTACGGGTTCGAGGACTTCGCGGACGTGAGCGCGGGAATATCGAGTCTGAGCGCCCGAGCTACCAGCGGCAGAGGAACGATTTCGATGGCGATGCGCGGCGGGCTGACGGCGCGGGCGAAGCACACGATGGCCGCAGCCGACTCCATTCGCACCCTCGTCGGATCGAACCGTGGAAGCCTGGGGCGGTTCCGCCGGGATACAACTCTCGTAACAAAGGCGCAACACGTTCTGGCCAGCCTCGATACGCTGCGCTCGCTGGCGCTCAGTCCCGTCGGCACGCTGGCGGCGATGCATTCGGACTCCGTCCTCGCGCAGCAGCTCGATCGAGAGCATCTATTGCTCGCCGAGCTGATAAAGGACGTCAAGGCGAATCCGTTGCGCTACATTCGATTCTGACTTGACCCCATTTTTTGTCACCGTTACCTTCGGTTGAACGCGGCGCTACAACGCGCACTGCATCCCTCCCCGCAACTCCACTCCCGCACGTACCTGTTTCGCTGAGCTGAACGAGCTCGGCCCCCTCCCCCCTTCTTTTCACAGCACAGTGGATATCGCAGAGTTAAAGCGAAAATCCGTCAATGAGCTGCAGGAGATGGCCGACGGCCTCAAGATCGACGGCTCGTCGGGACTCCGTAAGCAGGATCTCATTTTTCAGATCGAGCAGAATCTGCTCGACACCGACATCATGCTGCACGGTGACGGCGTCCTGGAGATACTGCCCGAGGGCTACGGCTTTCTGCGCAGCCAGGACTGGAGCTATCTGCCGGGGCCCGACGACATCTATGTATCGCCATCGCAGATCAAGCGGTTTGGGCTGAGAACAGGCGACGACGTGCGCGGGCAGGTGCGCCCGCCCAAGCCGTGGGAGCGCTACCTGGCGCTGCTCAAGGTCGAGAGCGTCAACGGCGACGACCCGGAGAAGGCGAAGGATCGCGTTCCTTTCGACAACCTGCGTCCGCGTTATCCGGACGAGCGTCTGCGACTGGAGACCACGGATGGCGACCTCAGCATGCGTGTCGTCGACATCATGGCGCCCATCGGAAAGGGTCAGCGCGGCCTGATTGTGTCGCCACCCCGCGCCGGCAAAACGATCCTGATGCACAAGATCGCCAACGCCATCGCCGAGAATCATCCCGAGGTCACGATCATCGTGCTGCTCATCGACGAGCGGCCCGAAGAGGTGACAGAGATGATCGCCAGCATGAAGCGGGCGGAGGTGATCAGCTCGACCTTCGACGAAGGCGCGGCACGCCACGTCCAGGTCGCCGACATGGTGCTGGAAAAGGCCAAGCGGCTGGTCGAAAGCGGGAAGGACGTGGTGATTCTGCTCGATTCGCTGACGCGGTTCGGGCGCGCGCACAACACCGTTGCGCCGCAGTCGGGAAAGATTCTGTCGGGCGGAGTCGACGCGAGCGCGCTGCACAAGCCCAAAAGATTCTTCGGCTCGGCCCGAAACATCGAGGAAGGCGGATCCCTGACGATCATCGCCACCGCGCTTACGGAAACGGGGTCGCGGATGGACGACGTGATCTTCGAGGAGTTCAAGGGCACCGGCAACATGGAGCTCGTTCTCGACCGCAAGATCGCCGACCGGCGCATCTATCCGGCGATCGACATCTTCCGCTCCGGTACCCGCAAGGAGGAGCTGCTCCTCAGTCAGGCGGAGATCAATCGCGTCATGCTTCTCCGACAGTTTCTGGCCGACATGCCCGAGGCGGAAGCGATCGAGTTTCTGCTGCGGCAGATGGCAAAGTCGAAAAACAACAAGGAATTCTTTACGCAGATGGCGCAGGGGTAGGGTTTGGCGAACCCGGCGCTCGCCCGCTTTCTCGCGGTGGACTACGGCCGCAAGAGAATCGGCCTCGCCATCAGCGATCCTTTGGGCATGATCGCATCGCCGGCGGGCTTCATCGAGCGCCGGGAGGGCAAAAGACCCCCCATCACAAAAATCATCGCGCGTGCTACCGAGCTTGGCGCTCAGGGGTACGTAATAGGCCTTCCGCTCGACGGAGAGGGCAACGAGACCGATTGGACCGCTGAAATCAGGGCTTTGGGCGCCGAAATCGCGAAACGTACTGCCCTCCCCGTTCGTTTTTATGATGAACGTTTTACCACGGCGGTAGCATTGCGTACAGTCAAAGAGCTGGGTGAGTCCACGCGCGGCAGAAAGGGCGATGTCGATTCGCTTGCCGCGACGATTCTGCTCCAGCAGGCCCTCAATGCTCAGGGTTGATACGCGCGTCGCGCTGATCGCGGCGTGTGTAGGAACAGCCGCGTGCGCCGGTCAGCCACACGGCGCGCCGTCGCGCGTCATCATTCCGCGCGGGGCGAGCTTTGGACAGGCTACCGACTCGCTGGCGCGGAGCGGAATCATCGGATCGCCGAAGCTGTTCCGGCTTTACGGCCGCTTCACCGGTGGTGACCGCAACATCAAGCCGGGCACTTATCTGCTCAAGCACGGCACGCCCTGGAGCGACATCATCAGCGCGCTCAATGGCGGCCACGGACTCGTCAACACCGTTACGGTGCCGGAAGGCTACACCATCTCGCAGATCACGCCGCTGCTGGCGCGTACCCTCAAGGTGCCCGCCGATTCAGTCACCGCGGCAGTCAGTGACACCGCGCTCCTGGCGCGTCTCGACGTGCCGAACAAGACCCTCGAGGGCTATCTGTTCCCGGACACGTACGCGTTCCCAATCGGCACGACGGCGCGTCAGGCGGTTCGCGAGATGGTGTATTCCTTCGAGCGGCGTTGGAGACCTGAATGGGATTCGAGCATCGTCGACCTCAGCATCAATCGCAACGACCTCGTGACGATGGCTTCGATCGTGGAGAGAGAAGCTCGTCTTCCTGAAGAGCGCCCCGTCATCGCAGCGGTTTACTACAACCGGCTCAAACGAGGCATGCTGCTCCAGGCAGACCCGACCGTCCAATACGCGCTCGGCCACCACGTCGGCCGGGTTCTGTACAAGGATCTCACCATCGATTCGCCGTATAACACCTACGTTCACAAGGGACTGCCGCCGGGTCCGGTCGCATCCCCCGGTGTGGCGAGCCTCGTTGCGGCGGCCAATCCGGCCAGCGTTCCATATCTCTATTTCGTGGCGAGCCGCGACGGGCACCACGAGTTCCGGATGACACTCGAGCAGCACACCAACGCCGTCAGACAAGTGCGCGCGACAAAGCCGGCGAAGAAGACGCAGCCGCGGATGCTGGCAATGGCGCCCGCTGCGAAGTCGTCCAGCCGAAGCGCTTCGCTCTCCAGCAAGGCGCCGGCGCGGACCACGGCAAAGGCAACGAGCACTGCCGCGAAGGCACCCGCCAAAACCGTCAGCAAAGCGACCGCTGCCAAGACCAGCGTCAAGACGCCCGCCAAGTCAACTTCAAAGAAAGCGCCCAGCCGCAGCACACAGACAAAGAAGACCACTCCCGCCGTAACAAGCGCCAGCCGGTAGTCCAAATGCTCGATCCAAAGATCCTGCGCCTCGTCGCCATCACTGACGACGCCGAGGATCAACGTCCAACGCTCGTCGATCGCGTGGCCGCGGCCGTGCGAGGCGGTGCGACGAGCGTTCAGGTGAGACTCAAGTCTGCGTCCTCACGCGAGGTCGTCGAGATCACCAGGGCAATCATCTCGAAGGTGGACGTGCCGGTGATCGTCAACGACCGCGCCGACATCGCGCTGGCGGCCGGGGCCGCGGGCGTCCACGTAGGAGAGGCTGATCTCCCCGTAGCTGCCATCCGGCGATTCGCTCCGGAAGGCTTCATCATCGGTGCGTCGCTGGGGAGCGATGCCGAGTTGGCGAACGCGAAGGACGCCGACTACGTAGGCGTCGGGCCTGTCTTCGCCTCGGACTCGAAGAGCGACGCCGGGTCAGCGATCGGCGTCGAGGGATTCACGAAACTGGCGGCGCTGGTATCGCATCCGGCCGTTGCTGTCGGCGGGATCGACGCGGAACGCGCGCTTCAGATCACAGTGCACGGCGCTGTGGGCGTCGCGGTGATCAACGCGATCTTCAGTTCTGACGACCCCGAGAGCGCGACCCGCGCGATCGCGGCCGCCATCGGAATGTGATATCCGGTCCTGGCGTCTTTTCGCCGCCGCGCCGCCGGTTGTGCCCATTGGCACGCGGTGAATGAGCGCGCTTCATCTCCTTTTCGATCTTCGCCAGGACGTCGGGTCTAAGAAATAGATCCACCAGATCGGGGTCGAACTGCGTGCCCTTCCCGTCCTCGATTGCCTTCGCCGCGACGCTGAAGCTTCGCGCCTGGCTGTAGCGTCGCTGGTGAGTGATCGCGTCGAAAGTATCGACGATGGCGACCACTCGCGCCTCGATTGGAATCCTTCGCCCCTTCAGCCCGCGGGGATAACCGCTGCCGTCCCAGCGCTCGTGGTGCGCGGCTACTCCCTTACCCAGCTCAGGATAGAACGCGGAGAGCGGTAACAGCACTTCGGCGCCGCGCAGCGGGTGGGTCTTGACCGCGCGTCGTTCCTCGGGAGTGAGCTTGGAGGATTCGTGGAAGATGTCAGTGAGGGCGCCGTGCAGTTTGCCGATGTCGTGGAAGAGTGCGACCCGCTCCACGCTGTGCGATGTCCGCTCGTCCAGGTCAGCGGCGTGGGCAAGTATGAGTGCGTAAGCAGCGACTCGGCGCACGTGGGCGCCGGTGACATCATCGTTGGCATCGATGGCGTTGAGCAGTGTTTCCATCGTTGCCGCGCTCAAACGCTCGGCTTGTGCGCGCAAGGTGTGCTCGCGAACTCCGAGTGCCGTGGCCGCGGCGCCAACTGAAATCGAGACGATCTCGCGCATCTCCAATGGTATGGCAAGAAGCCTGCGCGCGGGAAGAGCGAAGGATCCACTTGCGCGATTACATTCACGCATGACTGTCGCACGGGTGAGCGCGAAGGGAGCGCGCCGATGGGCTGCCGGCCATCCCTGGATCTATCGGACCGATGTAACGGAGCGCCCGATGATGGACGCGGGCGCCGTTCTCGTCCACGACAATCGCGGCAAGCCGCTGGGCTGGGCCCTGTGGAGCCCGCTGTCGGAGATTTCGCTGCGGCTGCTCGATCGCAACCCCGACGCGATCATCGACCAGGCATGGTGGGACGAGCACATCGCGGCGGCGGTCGCGCGACGCGTTCCCCTCGAAGATCACACCAATGCTTTCCGGCTGCTCCACGGAGAGGCAGATGGCTGCCCGTCACTGGTCTGCGATCGTTACGACGAGTGGCTGGTCGTGCAGTTCATGAGCGCCGGTCTCGAGCGGTTCAGGGAAGAAATTCTGACGTCGCTCAAATCACTGGCCGAGCCGGAGGGAATTCTGGCGCGCAACGACGTCCCGTTGCGATCGAAGGAAGGACTAGCGCGCGAAACGGTGATACTCCACGGCGATGTGCCGAGGGAAATCGAAGTCCACGAGTACGGCGTGAAGTTTCTCGCCGCGCCGTGGACGGGCCAGAAGACGGGCGCGTTCCTCGACCAGCGGGAGAACAGGCACTTCGTCGGCACCGTCGCGCGAGGGCGCGCGCTGGATTGCTTCAGCTATCACGGATCGTTCGCCCTGCATCTCGCCAGGAAAGCAACCCACGTCACGGCGCTCGACACGTCGGGGCCGGCTTTGATGAGAGCCGCCGAGAATGCCGCGAGAAATTCCCTCGACAACATCTCCTTCGTCGAGGCCAATGCTTTCGACTATCTACGGGAGAAGGAGCGCGAAGGAATAACCTTCGACACCATCGTGCTCGACCCGCCGGCGTTCGC
>Ga0068867_100003853_pt1 | contig 10546 bp, 6 predicted proteins | sample KBSMisM32_FD_65649 | JGI IMG/M metagenome (GOLD analysis project Ga0068867, IMG submission 65649) | Miscanthus rhizosphere microbial communities from Kellogg Biological Station, Michigan, USA - KBS Miscanthus M3-2 | ecosystem: Host-associated > Plants > Roots > Rhizosphere > Soil ...
CCTGGCGGCCGCAGCAGGATTCCTGTTCGCGAGCGGCAAGGTGGAGGTGCCGCGGATCATGCTCGATCCGGCCCGCTTCGGCCCCGACTGGCCCTACCTTGTGGGTGCGCCGATCGTCACGGTCTGCGTCACGGCCATCGCCGTGCTCTGGTTCCGCCGGCGTTCGGTGCTCGACCTCTGGCTCATGGTCGTGATGTGCCTCTACCTGGTGGAAGTGCCCTTGAGCTACTACCCGTCGCCGATGCGCTTCAGCACCGGCTGGTATGCGGTGCGCGTGGTCGGCTTCCTCTCGAGCAGCCTCGTGCTGACGGTCCTGCTGTACGAGATCACGACGCTGTACGCGCGGCTCCTCGGCGCGGTGCGCGGCCAGCGCCGCGAGCGCGAGGCGCGGCTCCTGACCGGCGACGCGGTCGCGGCCTCCATCGCCCACGAGATGAGGCAGCCGTTGACGGCGATGGTGACGACCGCCGATGCGGGCTTTCGCTTCCTCGACCGCGATGCGCCGAACCTCGACCGGGCCAAGGAGGCGTTCAGGCGGATCGCCGCGGACGGCCATCGTGCGGGATCGCTGGTCGGAAGCATCCGCGCCAACTTCAAGAGCGACGTCAAGGAGACGACGTCGTTCGACCTCAACGAGCTGATCCAGGAGGCGCTTTCCCTGGGAGGCAACGAGCTGCAGAGGCACCGGATCCTCGTCGAGGCGGAGCCGAACCGGCAACTGCCGGCGGTGAGCGGCAACCGGGTCCAGCTTCAGCAGGTGCTGCTCAATCTCATCATGAATGCCGTCGACGCGATGGCCCAGAAGAGCGAGCCGAGGATCCTGAGCATCCGGTCCGAGGCCTTCGAGGGCGACAGGGTGATGGTGTCGGTGGCGGACACCGGGCCCGGGATCGCGGCGCCGGACGTCGACCGGATGTTCACCCCCCTGTTCACCACCAAGTCGGACGGCATGGGAATGGGCCTGTCGATCTGCCGGGCGATCGTCGAGGCCCACGAGAGCCGGCTGTGGTTCACGCCGAACACGCCTCGGGGCGCGGTGTTCCGGTTCACCCTGCAGGCGACGGGACCGGCGCCGGCCGGCGCCTGATCGGCCGGTGCCGGACCGGCGTCACTTCCGCGGATGGCGGGAGTGGGTCACCGGCAGCTCGAGCGCCGCGGCCATTCGAACCAGCTCGGCGAACGACCCGGCCTCCATCTTCTGCATGATCTTGCTGCGGTGGATCTGCAGCGTCACCTCGCTGATGCCGAGCTCCACCGCGGCCTGCTTGTTGAGCAGGCCGCTCGCGATCAGCGGCAGCACTTCGCGCTCGCGCGGCGTCAGGGACGAAAGGCGCCGCTGGAGAACGGCCAGCGCCGCGCCCTTGTGCCGTGACTCGCGGCTCAGCGCCAGGCCGGCGTGGATGGCGCGCATCAGGTCTTCGTCCTTGAACGGCTTGGCCAGGAAGTCGACCGCGCCGGCCTTGATCGCCCGAACCGACGAGGGGAGGTCTCCGTGGCCGGTGATGAAGACGATGGGCGGAAGGCCTCCCTGAGCGAACCGGCCTTGCAGATCCAGGCCGTTGATGTCCGGAAGCTGCACGTCCAGCACCAGGCAAGCCGGGACGTCGGGCTTGGCGAAGGCCAAGTACTCAGCCGCCGAGCGGAAGGTGACGGCGTGCAGATCGGAGCTCGCAAGAAGCTCCGACAGCGCCTCGCAGATCCGGCGGTCGTCGTCGACGACGAAGACGATGTGATCGCGCGGATCGGTCATTCACGTCATCGTACCGCTGCGCCCGTTCACTTGTGCCCGTATTCAGTGAAGACGTAGTCCCGCTTCTTCGCGAGGTTGTGGCAGGCGACGCCGCACTTGGCGTCGTTGCCCTGTGGCGGCGTGTCGGCCGTGGTTCCGGGGGTGAAGGTGTCGGTCGCGGCGTCGTACCGGAACACGGCGTAGCCCCACCCGTTGCCGTCGGGGAACCGCTTGCTGTCCTTCACCATGAAGTCCACGTCGTGCTGGACGCCGGGCACCGTCGCGTCGGGGAAGAACTGGTTCATCTTGGGAACCCAGTGGACCTTCGCCATCCGCGCGCCGTCGGGGACAGGCTTGCCGTTGTCGGGAATGCCGGCCTTGAAGGCGCTGATCATCGCGGGATTGCCGAGGATCACCGCGATCGCCTTCCCGTTGTAGCTGACCGCGACGGTCTCCCAGGTTTCATACCCCTTGAACTCGGCGAATCCGAGCCCACCGGGCACCTTCACGCCGTACTTGTCCGGCCCCGCACCGGCGACGGAACCGACGAAAGCGACAGAGCCGATCAGAACGGCACAGCCAGCGAGCGCACCGAAAAACGTCCGAGCGGTGTACATGAGGAACTCCTTTTGACGTCGCGTGGTTGATCCGAAGTCCGTGAAGGCTTCGAAGGGAGCTCGATCACATCACGCGCTCGAGTGCGCGCCAATTGCACCTTGGTATCGAGAGACATGTCGTCGATACCCCCTCCGAAGGTATCGGGCGACACCATCGTCCAATCGACCTCGCTCCGTCGGGCTGGTGTGATCGCCCGGCGCTGTGCATCGATGCATTCGATTCGCAGTGCCTGAAGCCCACCAGACAAGGAGTCGCAAGTGACCTTCTCCCGAAGACGAACGGTGCAGTCCGCGCTTGCCTTCGCCCTGTTCCCCTTCACCTCACTCAACCAGGCCCAGACCATGAACACCTCCCTCCGACCCTTCAAGTACCGTGCCTCCGATGTCGATCTCGCAGAACTTCGCCGACGCATCGACGCCATGAAGTGGCCTGAGCGGGAGACCGTCTCGGATGACTCGCAGGGCGTCCAGCTCGACACCATGCAGGCGCTCGCGCGCTACTGGGGCAAGGACTACGACTGGCGCAAGGTCGAGACGAAGCTGAATTCGTACCCGCAGTTCCTCACCGAGATCGATGGGCTCGACATCCACTTCCTCCACGTGCGTTCGAAGCACGAGGACGCGTTGCCGCTCATCGTCACGCACGGGTGGCCGGGATCGGTCATCGAGCAGATGAAGATCATCGAGCCCCTCACCAATCCGACCGCGCACGGCGGCAGCGCCTCGGATGCGTTCCACCTGGTGATTCCGTCGATGCCCGGCTACGGCTTCTCGGGCAAGCCGACGGCGCCCGGCTGGGATCCCGAACACATCGCGCGCGCCTGGGTCGTGCTCATGAAGCGCCTCGGGTACAAGAAGTTCGTGGCGCAAGGCGGCGATTGGGGCGCGATCGTCACCGAGTACATGGGCGCGCAGGCGGCCCCGGAACTGCTCGCCATTCATACCAACATGGCCAACGCGGTTCCTGCCGACATCGACAAGGCGGCGTTCTCGGGCGCGCCGGCGCCCTCCGGTCTTTCGCCCGACGAGAAGGCGGCCTACGAGCGCCTGCAGTTCGTCTACCAGAAGGGCATCGGCTACGGCTTCCAGCTGGGGCTGCGGCCGCAGACCATGTACGCCCTGGCGGATTCACCGATCGGCCTGGCGGCCTACTTCCTCGACCACGACCAGCGCAGCTACCGGATGATCTCGCGTGTCTTCGAGGGACAGCAAGAGGGTCTCACGCGAGACGACGTTCTCGACAACATCACGCTCACCTGGCTGACGGGCACGGCGGTCTCCACGGGCCGTCTCTACTGGGAGAACAAGGCGGGGTTCTTCGGCGTTAGGGGCGTTACCGTTCCGGTTGCCGTGAGCGTCTTCCCCGACGAGCTCTATCCGGTGCCGCGGAGTTGGGCTGAGCGGGCGTATCCCAAGCTCATCCACTACAACAGGCTCGACCGCGGCGGCCACTTCGCCGCCTGGGAGCAGCCGAAGGTCTTCTCGGAAGAGGTCCGCGTGGGCTTCAGGTCGCTGCGTCGCTGAGCAGGTAGGCCCAGCGCTATTACAACCTCAAGCAGTGGCGGCATCACGCCAGCGGCGGACACTTCGCGGGCTGGGAAGAACCGCAGGCCATCGTCCCGGACGTGCGCGACTTCTTTCGCGTGCTGAGCTGACTCCCCTCTCCGGTCCGATCGCCCGGGGTCGCGACGCAGCCCGTTGCGCCCCGCCAGCCCGCCGCTCTACAGTCAGGCCCCTGCTCCTGGAGGTCTGCATGCCCGCTTCGAGACTCCTTGCCGCGCTGCTGCTCGCGGCCGCCGCCGCCGGCTGCGACACGCTCCCCTGGCGCACCCCGCAAGTCGATCGCCTCTACGTGATGGACTGCGGCCACAACGCCGCGCTCGACCAGGCGCGCTGGTCGCCGGGCGTCAACGTGGGCAAGCCGATCGAGCTCTCCGACAACTGCTACCTGATCCGCCACGGCAAGGAGTGGCTGTTGTGGGACACCGGCTACCCCGATGCCGTCGCCGACAAGCCCGTGACCTCCCCGGTCGGCACGGCTACCCGCGCCCGAAAGCTCGCCGCGCAGCTCGCCGAGATCCGCGTCAAGCCCACCGACATCCAGTGGGTGGCGGTGTCGCACACCCACGGCGACCACGTCGGCAATGTCGACATGTTCCCGCAGGCCACCCTGCTCATCCAGAAGGCCGAGCTCGACTTCGCCTTCGCGCCCGGAAAGCCGGCGCCGTTCCAGCGCGAGCGCCCGACGCGCGCGCTCGAGGGCGACCTCGACGTGTTCGGCGACGGCAGCGTCACCATCCTGTCGACGCCGGGGCACACGCCCGGGCACCAGTCGCTGCTGCTGCGCCTGCCGCAGACCGGCTGGGTGGTGCTCAGCGGCGACCTGACTCATTTTCGCGACAACTGGGAGAACCGCCGCGTCGCCTCGATGAACACCAGCCCGGAGCAGACGCAGGCCTCGCTGCAGCGCGTCGCCCAGATCCTGGCCGACAAGCCCGCCCAGCTCTGGATCAACCACGACAAGCCGCAAAGCAACGGCCAGCGGCACTCGCCGGCGTACTACGACTAGCCCCGGGATCGGGGGTGCACGGGCGGCACGGGAGCTGTAAGACTTCACAGTGCCGGCGCAAGGGCCGTCGGTGCATCGTCGACACATCGTGAAGGACCACCGCCCGTGACCGTCAGACACGCCGTCGATTCGTTCGCCTGGCTGGCGTTGATCGCCTTGATCGTGCTGCTCGGTCTCGTCGGCTAGCAGCAGTCGCATCGGCGCTCCCGCTCGCGCCGCCTCCCGTCCGGGCATGGCGTTGCGCCCCTGCCGGAACCGCCAGAATGGCCTTCCGGCGGAGGGATGAATGAGCGAGATCGTCGCGTTGCTGTTCACCGACGCCGTCGACAGCACGCTGACGACGCAGCGCCTCGGCGACGAGCGCGCCCTCGCATTGTGGACCGAGCATGATCGCCGGGCGCGTGACCTGCTGCGCCGCCACCACGGGCGCGAGATCGACCGCGCCGACGGCTTCCTCCTACTCTTCGACGCCGCGGCCGACGCCGCGCGCCACGCGCTCGACTATCACGCGGCGATGGCCGAGCTCGGCCTTGCGGCGCGCGCCGGGCTGCATGTCGGCCCGGTGGTGCTGCGCCCGGCGTCGGCCGCCGACATCGCGCTGGGCGCCAAGCCGATCGAAGTGGAAGGCCTCGCCAAGCCGCTCGCCGCCCGGGTGATGGCCATGGCACGCGGCGGGCAGACGCTGCTCAGCGCGGCGGCGCGGCAGGCGCTCGAAGGCGCCGGCCTCGACCCGGCGACCCAGATCCGCAGCCACGGGCACTACCGGCTGAAGGGCATCGCCGAGCCGGTCGAGGTGTACGAGCTCGGCACGCTGCCGCAGTGCAGCTTCACGCCCCCGGCCGATGCCGACAAGTCGTACCGCGTCGTGCGCAGCGCCGACCTGTGGCAGCCGGTGCGCGAGATCCCGCGCCATCTGCCGGCCGAGCGCGACGCCTTCGTCGGCCGCGGCGCCGACCTGCAGGCGATCGCACGCCACTTCGACGAAGGCGCGCGGCTCCTCACCCTGCTCGGTCAGGGCGGCACCGGCAAGACGCGGCTCGCCGTCCGCTACGGGCATGCCTGGCTCGGCGACTGGCCGGGCGGCGTCTGGTTCTGCGATCTCTCCGAGGCCACGACCCAAGACGGCATCCACTTCGCCGCCGGCAGCGCGCTGGGCGTGCGCCTCGGCGCCGGCGACGCCTCGGCGCAACTCGCCGAAGCGATCGCCGGCCGCTGCCGCTGCTTGGTGGTGCTCGACAACTTCGAGCAGGTCGCCCCGCATGCCGCTGCGACCATCGGCCGCTGGCTCGACGGCGCACCCGAGGCGGCCTTCATGGTCACCAGCCGCGAGCGCCTGAACGTCGCCGGCGAGGTGGTGCAGCCGGTCGAGCCGCTGCCGCTGAACGGGCCGGCGATCGAGCTCTTCGTCGTGCGCGCGCAGGCGCAACGGCCGGGCTTCGTCCTCGACGCGGCGCAGCGTACCGCGGTGGCCGAGGTCACGAGCCTGCTCGACGGGCTGCCCCTGGCGATCGAGCTCGCGGCCGCGCGCATCGCCGTGCTGTCGCCGGCCCAGCTCCTGCTGCGCCTGCGCGACCGCTTCGCGCTCCTCGCCGGGCGCACCGGCAGCGGCCGCCAGGCGACGCTGCGCGCGGCGATCGACTGGTCGTGGCAGCTGCTCAGCGGCTGGGAGCAGTCGGCATTCGAGCAATGCTCGGTGTTCGAAGGTGGCTTCACGCTCGCCGCCGCCGAAGCGGTGATCGACCTCGCGCCCTGGCCCGAGGCGCCGCCGTCCGTCGACGCCTTGCAGGCGCTGCTCGACAAGAGCCTGCTCAGGCGCTGGATACCGCCGCAGGCGCAGCCGCGCCACGAACTCGACGAGCCTTACTTCGGGATGTACCTCAGCATCCACGAATACGCGACCGAAAAGCGCCGCCAGCGCGGTCTCGATGTCGAGCGGGCGCTGCAGCTGCGCCACGGCCGCTGCTTCGCCGCGTTCGGTAGCGACGCTGCGATCGAGGCGCTGGCAACGCACGGCGGCATGCAGCGCCAGCAGGCGCTGCGCCGGGAACTCGAGAACCTGCTTGCCGCCTGCCGGCGCGCCGTGACCCGCGGTGACGGCGATGTCGCGGTCGCGTGCTATCGCGCGGCCTGGGAGGTGCTGGCCCTGCAGGGACCGTTCGGCGTCGCGGTGACGCTGGGCGCCGAGATCATGGCGATGGCAGGCCTGGACGTCCCGCTCGCCGAGACGGCCCGGATGACCCATTCGGAGGCGCTGATGCGGGTCGGCGCAGGCGAAGGTCTGGAGGCCGCGTTCGCCCAGGCGCTGGCCCGGGTGCGCGCGGTCGGCGATCGCCGGCTCGAAGGGCGCATCCTCAACCGGCTCGGCAACATCTGCCTCTGGGAAGGCCGGCACGGCGAGGCGCATGCCCACTACGGCGTGGCGCTCGATTGCTTCCGCGAGATTGGCAGCCGGCTGCTGGAGGCCAGAATGCTCGGCAACCTGGCGATCGCGCATCACGAGCAGGGGCGCCCCGCCGAGGCCCTGGCGCACTATGAATCGGCGCTCGCGATCGAGCGCGAGATCGGCAGCCTGCGCGATGAGGCGATCACGCTCTGCAACCTGGGCGACCTGTTGGGCGGCCAGGGCCGGACCGAGCCGGCACGCGCGACCTTCGCCGCCGCGCTGGCGCTGCTGCGCGAGCTCGGCGACCGCGACACCGAGGCCGTGACGCTCGGGCAGCTGGGCACCTTCGAGCTCAACCAGGGCCTGATCGAAGAAGCACTGGCCTCGCTGCGGGCGGCGCTGGTCCTGGCGCGCGAGACTGGCAACCGGCGCGTGCAGGCGTTCACCCTGCCCAACCTGGGCGACGCCCTGCTCGAGCAGGGTGATCTCGAAGGCGCGCGCGAGGCCTTCGAGCAGGCGCTGGCGCTGCTGCGCATCGCGCCGAACCGGCGCTACGAGGCCTTGGCCATCGGCGGGCTGGCCGCGCTCGCGCTTCGCCAGGGTCGCATCGAGGAATCCGCTTCCCGCCTCGACGAGGCCGAGGCGACGCTGCGCGAGATCGACGACCGGCCGCTGCTGGCCGAGCTGCTGTGCACCCGCGGCCGGGTCGAGCTGGCGCGTGCCGATCCGGTCGCCGCCCGGGCCGCGCTGACCGAAGCCGAGCAGATCGCCGCGGCCACCCACGCCGATGCGTCCTCGGGGCTACGCGCGCGCATCGAGCGCCTGCGGCAGGCGCTCTCGGACTGAAGCTCTTCCTTTCGCGCTGTCCGAGTCGGGCGAGCCAGGCGCCCGGTCAGCGCGGCGCGGCGGGCCTTTTCAGCGTGGTGTTCTCGTCGGCGTCCGTCGCCGCGTGGGTCGCGCCTGTCAGTCGCAGGTTCAGGGTGTCGGCGACACCGATCCGCGTGCCGCTGCGCACCGGGATGTCGGCGCCCCGGCTGACCGGCTGGCCGTCGACGGTGGTCAGGCCGTCCGACAGGGTGCGCAGGTGCAGGCCGTCGGGCGCGCGCCTGAGCTCGAAGTGCCAGCGGCTGATCTGCCGCGTGCGCGCCGGGTCGGGATGGGACAGCACGATGTCATTCGAACGCGGGCCGTCGGGCTCGTGCAGGCGGCCGAAGCTCACGATGTCCTGCTGTGGCAGCGCGATCTCCCGCCCGGTCTCCTCGATCAGCACTCGCCGGGGGAATGCGGCAGGGTCGCGCCAGTCGAGCTCGAGAAGATCGACCGGCTGGGCGACGCCTTTGAGGTCGCGCGTGCCGACGGGTCGACAGAGCAGCCGCAGCGCTGGCCCGAATTCGAGAAAGGCCTGGCGCGTGAGGCAGACGCCGCCCGGCTCGGCGGCACGCGCGACCCGCGCGGCGACATGCACCGAGTCGCCAGTGACCACGGTCCCGTCGGTCAGCGCCGGCCCCCAATGCAGGCCGATTCGGACGGCCAGCTGGTGCTCGCGCGCCCGGGCCGCGTTCTCTCGCGCCATCGCCTGCTGGAAAGCGACAATGCCGTGCACGCCCGCCTCGGCGCCGGGAAAGACGCAGAACACGCCGTCGCCGACGGCGTCGACGATGCGGCCCTGCGCATCGCCGGCGGCCTGGCCGAGCAGGTCGAAGTGCAGCTGGTGCAGCTGCCGGCCGACGGCGTCGCCGAAGCGCGCGAAGTAGGGCGTGGAGCCGACGATGTCGGAGAAGGCCATCAGCAACGTCCGCTCGAAGCGGCGCCTCAGCTCGAGCTGCAGCTGGTTCTGCAGACGAACGATTTCCGTCAGGCCGAGGGTGCCGAGGTCGAGCATGGCGGTGGGTGCGCGGACGACAGGCCGATTGTGCTGCGTGCGCCGGGCGCTACTTCAGCGAGCCTCGCGGAAGGCGACGATGGCCTTCGCCCCACCCTCGATGCGCTTCGCGGCGGGTGACGAGCGTGGCGGGCAGTGTAGGCCGCCGTGCCTGCCGGCCCGGTCCGCACTGGCCCAAAGGGGGGGTCTGCACTTCGCGCAGGGCTGTCGCTAGCATCGAACGCAGGGCGGCTCGGTCTTGCCGCTCACGGAGTCACCGCCATGGGTCTGCTCGGTTCGCTCGGCCTACCTCCCATCGTCGGCCCCACGGTCTCGCCGTCGCAGACCGCGCCGGTGAACAACAAGCAGGCGCCTCCCCAGGTTCCGGAGGCGCCGCTGCTGAAGTCGACGATCACCCTCGTCAATGCCTCGCCGCGCGAGCTGACGTTCGTGAAGTCGGCGCTGGACTTCCCTACCGCGAAGTTCGAGCCGCTCGTGCCCGTCAGCATCCCGGCGAACGGCGGCAAGGTCTTGTTCCGCGTGGTCGAGCCGACAATCGGGCCCAAGAAGACGGCCGGCATGGCGTGGTTCTCCTACCCGGGCAAGAAAGGCAAGGTCGACGTGATCTTCGCCTGGTCGGGCAAGAAGGCCGAGGTGAAAGTCATCGGCGACGGCACCTTCACGCGCCAGACGCAGGCCGTCGAGGACCTCGACCGCGGCAACGAGTACCGGATGCTGTTCAAGGAGGGCAAGGCCGACGCCGGCGAGATGCTGCCGCCGATGGAGGATCCGGATGCGCCGCCGGAGCCGCCCGTCGCCGACGGCAAACCCAACCCGCCGGCCAAGGTGACGATCGTCAACGAGTCCGGCTTCGGCATGACGCTCGGCAGCAGCGAGCTCAAGCAGCAGGCGACCTTCAAGTCGCAGCCGCCGAAGACCGTCGACGGCGGCCGCACCGGCCACTTCGAGGTGCAGAGCGGCACGCCCGACTGGCCGGCCACGGCGGGCAAGGTCACCTACACCTTCACGGCCGACGACCCCGCCGATCCGAACGCGCCGGGCGTCGTCCAGACAGCGAACTTCGAGTGGGAGGGCAACAACTGGACCGGCGGCCTGAACCCGGGCGCCGAAGACTTCAAGGTCGTGGTCGATGGCGGCACCGACAACTACCGCTTCACGCTCGTCGGCCCGAAGCTCGAGTTCGCGCCGCCGGCCGAAGCCAAGGAGCCGACGCTGCGCAAGGGCGACAAGAGCGGCGACGCCTGGGTGGAGTACCTGCAGACGGCGCTCAACTACCACATCAACGCCGGCCTCGAGGTCGACGGCGACTTCGGCGGCCGGACGCTGAAGGCGGTGAAGGCGTTCCAGCGCAAGTACAAGAAGGAAG
>Ga0068867_100003860_pt1 | contig 10538 bp, 9 predicted proteins | sample KBSMisM32_FD_65649 | JGI IMG/M metagenome (GOLD analysis project Ga0068867, IMG submission 65649) | Miscanthus rhizosphere microbial communities from Kellogg Biological Station, Michigan, USA - KBS Miscanthus M3-2 | ecosystem: Host-associated > Plants > Roots > Rhizosphere > Soil ...
CAGAATTACTTGCCGATCGATCAGCGCAAGTAAGTGGCCGCGAAGAAGAAGGACGCCGCCCCCCCGAAGCCGTGGCACGTCTCGACGTTCACGGACTGCTTCGCCTTCATCGGCGACCACATGCTGACGGGGCACGCGCTCGACAACGAAGTGCGCGAGTGGGATCTCGACGTCGGGATCGTGCTGAGCGCGCGTCGCAAAGGGCGCAAGAACAAGGACAGCGCGGGACCGATCGCGGTTCGTCCCGGCGCCGAGCAGTTCCTCGTCGAATGCAACGACACGCTCCTTCTATGGGCGCTCGACAAACCGGCGCCGGTGCGCGAGCTCGAGACGGAGGGAACGCGCTCGCTCGCGTGGATCGACGAGCGCCGATGCGCGTCCGGTGATTACAACGGGCTCTTGCACGTGTGGGACGTCGACGCCGGCAAGGTGCTTCGCGAGATGAAGCACGGCGATCAGGTCGTCGCGCTCGCGACGGACGGCAAGGTCGCGTGGACGGGCGGCTGGGAGAAGGTTCGCACGATCAAGCGTTGGGACGTCGAGACGGGCAAATCGCTCGGCGATCTGAAGCTCGACAAGCCGTGCGCTTCGATGTCGCGCTCGCCCGACGGAAAGCGCCTCGCGTGCGTGACGTTCGGAGGCGCGCTGCACGTCTTCGATTGGGCGAGCGGCAAGGAGCTCGCGAACGTCCCGAAAGCGCACGACGACCGCGCCGATGGCGTGGCGTGGACGAACGACGGACGGCACATCGTCACCGTCTCCGAGTTCGACGAGACGCTGCGGCTGTTCGACCAAAGCGGCAAAGCGCTCCATGCCATCCGCGATCTCCCGCGCCCCGCGCGTCTCGCGGTGGGACCGGACGGCGTCGTCTACGTCGCGATCGCGTACCAGCGCATCGATCGCTTCCGCGTCACGAAAGACGCCCTTTCGGCGATTTGAGGTACGATTCCATCGTGCGAGCTTGGGTCCCGGTCGCAGCCGTCGCCGTCTTGTGTGGGTGCACGCAAGATTTCGACAAGTTTCTCGACGGATCCGCGTCGAGCGACGGCGGCGTGGACGCCGGGTGCGACGTCGCGGCGAGCTGCATCGCGTCCGCGAGCTCGTGCGGGCAGGCGTGCATGACGGGTTACAACACGTGTGTGGGTGGCTGCAGCAACCAGTCGTGCAAGTCGCAGTGCAAGAACCAAGAGTCGACGTGCAACACCGTCTGCGTGAATACGTGCGTGTCGTGCGCGGACGCCGGGACGTGCGCGCAGACGCAGTGTCAGAGCGCGCTGCCCTGAGCGCCGGAGTTGATCTGCCCGAGCGCGAACGCGAGCTCGTCGGCGACGGAATCGACGAGCGACTTCACCATGTCGGCGCCGCCGTGACCGGAGTTCTTCTCGATGCGAAGTAGAACGGGGCCGCCCGCCGAATCAGCCTGGAGCTCCGCCGCGAACTTGCGCGCGTGCATCGGATCGACGCGATCATCGCTGTCGGCCGAGAGCAACAGGACGCTCGGGTACTTCGTGCCAACGGCGACGTGCTGATACGGGGAATATGCATAGATCGAGTCGAAGTCCGCGGCTTCGTCCGCCGAGCCGTACTCCTCGACCCACGTCTTTCCGGATCCGAACTTGTGGTAGCGGAGCATGTCCACGAGCGGGACGCCGCAGAGGCCGACCTTGAAGAGCTCCGGGAACTGCGTCACGGCTGCCGCGACGAGCAAGCCGCCGTTCGACGCGCCGCGCACCGCGATGTGATCGGCCGTCGTGATCTTGTTCGCGACGATCGTCTCGAGCACTGCCTTGAGATCGTCGAACACGTTTTGCTTCTTGTGGCGCATGCCGGCCTGGTGCCACGGCTCGCCGTACTCGGCGCCGCCGCGCAAATTCGCGACGACGTACGCGCCGCCGCGCTCGAGCCACGGATATGCCGACGAAGTGAACCTCGGTTTTTGCGTCGCGAGAAATCCTCCGTAGCCATAAACGAGGACGGGGATCGTGCCAGGCTTCTGCTCTTTGCCGTGCACCACGAAGAATGGAACCTTCGCGCCGTCTTTCGATTTCGCGAACGCCTGCTCGACGACGTACTTGGAAGGATCGACCGGGACGTTCAGCTTGAACCAGAGCTTCGTGTCGCCCGTCTTCACGCTCGTCTCGTAGATCTCGGTCGGATACGTGAACGACGTGAAGGAGAAGTACGCCTCGTCGTCCTCCGGATTTCCGACGAGCGTCGACGACGCGCCCTTCGTGGGGAGCGGGATTTCGCGCACGAGCTTGCCGTCGAGATCGTGCACCTCGAGGTGCGAGACGACGTCGACGAGGTACGCGAGCGAGATCTTTCCGCCGACGAGGTTCATCCCGTCGAGCGACGCGTCTTTTCGCTCGGCGACGATCTCCGTCCACGAGGCGCGATCCGCCTTCGCCGGATCGACGCGCATCACGTGATGGTTCGGCGCGCCGTCATCCGTCTCGACGTAGAAGCGATCCTTGAAGGCCCACACGTTGTACTTGTGCGGCTGGTTCGCGACGAGCGTCTTCCAGTCCTTCGGCTCGGTGCCGCTGCGCAAGTCCTTGTAGAATACATCCGTCGAGGTCCAGCCGTGTTGCACGTACAGCAGCAAGAAATGGCCATCGCGCGACATCTCCACGCCGAGGAAGGTCTTCGCGTCGTGCGTGGCTTCGCGCACCAGGCGGTCCTTCTTCGGATCGTCGCCGAGCTTGTGGAAGCGGACCTCGGCGAAGCCTGGACGATCCGCGACGGTGATCTGCGGCGAGACGGGCGGGAGGTACGTGTAATAGAAGCCGCTCCCATTCGGCGCCCACGACGTGCCGGCGTACTTCGCGCCGTCGATGACGTCGGTCGTCGAGACTTTTCCGGTTGCGACCTCCATCACGTAGAGCGTGGCCTCGTCGGAGTTGTGCTCTTTCTTCAAGTACGCGACGCGCGTCCCGTCGAGCGAAGGCGTCCACGCGCCGAGCGCCACGCTTCCGTCCTTCGACCATTCGTTGGGATCGAGGAGCGTCTTCTGCGTGCCCGTCTTGCCTTCACGCCAGAAGACGACGGCCTTCTCCTGCTTCGCGTCGCGGTGCGACCAGAAGTAACGGTTCTTCTCCTTCGACGGCGCGCTCTGCGTGTCGACGTAGAAGAGCTCCGTGAGGCGCGTCTTGATCGCGTCGCGATCGGGGAGCTTCGCGAATCGCTCGCGCGCGAAGGCGTCCTGCGCGTCGGCCCACGACTTCACCTTCGGATCGTTGCCGTCCTCGAGCCAGCGGAAGCGGTCGTGGATCGTCTTTCCGTGGAGCGTCTCCGTGACGTCGACCTGCGGCGTCGCCGGGTAGACGATGCGTTGCGCCGTCGGCCCTGCATCCACGGGCGCCGCGCTCACGGAAGCGCTCGGCTGCGGCACGGGATGCTGCACCGGCTCCGGCTCGGGACCGCACGCCACGAACGCGAGGACGACGAACGAAAGACGCTTCATGGTGCGTGTGGTACACAGCGACCTCGCCCATGGCGAAGAAAAAGACATCGAAGCCGCGCGAACGAACGGAACGCCGGTTTTTGCCGCAGGCGCAGGCGAACCGAAACGTCGTCTATGCCATCGGCGCGGTGGGAGCGATCGTCCTCGGCGCGGGCGTGTTCGAGCAGTTCGGCAACGCCGTACGCAAGGTCCAGGTCGACCCCGTCGATTGGGCTCCTTGGCTCCTCGCCGCCGGCGCCGTCATCGTCGGCGTGGCGATCTGGATCGGCACGAGCACCGAAGCCGCAGTGCGCGTCGGCATCGCTGGCATCGCCGAAGAGCGCAACCCGATGCGCCGCATGCCGTGGTGGAACGTCGAAGACGTGAACGGCACCGCCGACGCCGTCACCGTGCGCGGCAAAGACGAGCACGACGCGCCGATGCAAGTCCGCTTCACGCGCCGCGCGATGCCCGGAGCCCTCCCGTGGGTCGTGCGCGAAGCCAAAGAGCGCGCCCCCGAACAATTCGAGCTCTCCGACGACATCGTCGAACAAATCGGCAAACCCTCGAAGCACGCCGGCGAAGTCGTCGCGTGCCCGCCTTTGCAGGTCGTCGGAAAGCGCTGCGCCGAGAGCGAGAAGATGATCTCGTACGAGCCCGACGCCCGCGTCTGCCCCCGCTGCGAGCGCATCTACCACAAGGACCACGTCCCCAAGACGTGCGTCTGCGGCGCCAGCCTCGCCGACGTAAAGCAGCTCCCCGAGAGCGAATCCGCCGCCGCCGCCGAAACGTGAAGCGCACGGCGAAGGAGCTCCTAATCGCGCTGTCCGAGGCCGCATCGGCGGGAAAGACAGCCGCGGTGGAGAAGCTGGTCGCGCAGGGCGTCGATCCGAACAAGACGGCGGAGGGCTACATCGGGCCGGCGCTGGTGCTCGCCGTCAACAGCGGTCACGAGGGAACCGCGCGATGGTTGATCGGGCGGGGCGTGAAGCGGCCGCCGCGCCTGCTCACGACGGCGGTGTACTCCAACGCGATGTGGCCGCCGAAGTTCGAGTGGCTCGTGCGCGAGCTCATCGAGGGTGGCGCGAACCTGAATCGCGGCGGCGGTCCGGGCGACAGCGCCACGGCGATGCACTTGTTCCGCGATGCCGCGCTGCTCGAGCTCGCGCTCGCGCACGGCGGCAAGCTGAACGTGAAGGACGACGAAGGCGCGACGCCGCTCCACTGGGCGGCGCGCACTGCACCCGAGGCCTATATCGAGGCGCTGCTCGACAAGGGCGCTGACCTCGACGCGAAGGACAAGAAGGGCAAGACGCCGCTCGCGTACGCCAAAGCCCTCGGCAAATACGGCAAGGACACCGTGAAGCTCTTGCAAGAGCGCGCGGGGATCAAGCCGGTGCCGAAGAAGGGCTCGTGGCAGAAGGTCGAAGACGATCTCGTGAAGCGCGCGACCAAAGCGATCGCCGCGTTCGCGAAGAAGCACACGAACGAGACGTTCCAGCGCTTCGCGCTCGACTGCAACAGCGGTTACGACGAGGTGCTGCTCGCGTTGCAACCGGCGGACGCGAAGCCGAGCTGGTCGACGGGTGACTGGAAGCACTCGCAATTCGCCAACATCGAGCTCGATGTCGAAGCGCTCGGCGACGAAACCGAGGGCGAGCCGTTCATGACGATGGCGTGCCGCGCGCTGATGCGGCTCGAGAAGGAAAAGGCGTTCGCCCCGCTCGCACGCACGAAGAAGTTCGCGGTGCTCGCGCTCGATCACGACGAAGACGACGCGACGGCGACGAAACGGCTCGCGCGCCTGCGCCGCTAGCCGACGAGGACGGCGCCGCCGTTGACGTTGAAGATCTCGCCGGTGATGAACGTGGCGCCGCCGGTGCACAGGAAAACGATGGGCGCTGCGATCTCTTCGGGCGTCGCGACACGGCCGAGCGGGATGGTCGCGAGGACCTTCGCGCGCTCTTTTGGATCGTTCATCGTCGCGGAAGACATCGGGGTCGCGACCCAGCCGGGAGCGACGCAATTCACGCGGATGCCGAACGGCGCGAGCTCGGGAGCGAGGCTCTTCGTCAAGCTGATGAGCGCGCCCTTCGAAGCAGCGTAGTGCGAGTGCAGTGATTCGCCGCGCTGCCCGGCCGTGCTCGCGACGAAGACGATCGAGCCGGTCTTGCGCGCCTTCATGCGGCGGGCAGCGGCACCGGCGACGGAGAAGGCGCCGCGGACGTTCGCGTCCATCGTCTCGTCGTATTGGGCTTCGCTCATGGCGTCGATCGCGGCTTCTTTCCAGACGCCGTGGTTGATGACGACGTGATCGATTTCGCCGCTCGCCGCCAAGAGCTTTTCGCCTTCGTCCCAATTCGAGAGATTCGCGCGGACGATCGCGCCGCGGGAGCCGCGGGATTCGACGCGGGCGAGGACGTCGCGAGCGCCCGCTTCGTCGTCTTTGTAGTGCACCACGACGTCGAATCCCGTCGCCGCGAACATCTCGGCGCAAGCCGCGCCGATGCCTTTGCTCGCGCCCGTCACGAGCACCCGTTCCCGTGCCGCCATGCGCGCGTTATATACCCTGCATCATGAAATTGGCCGTCCTCGGCACCGGCACGATGGGGCAGGGCATCGCCCAGCTCGCCGCCACATCCGGCTACGACACGCGCGTCTACGACGTGGCGTCGCAGCGCGTGAAACACGCGATGGATGCGATCGCTGCGCAGCTCGACAAGCTCGTCTCGAAAGGCAAGCTCGACGCGACGGCGCAGAAGGACGCGATCGCGCGTCTGTCGATGGCGAACGACGTCCCGACGGCGTGCGCGGGCGTGGATGTCGTCATCGAAGCGGTTCCCGAAGACATGGGCCTGAAGGTCGCGCTCTTCCGCGAGGTGATCGCTGCGTCGCCGGAGAATGCGCTCCTCGGATCGAACACGTCGTCGCTGAGCATCACGGAGCTCGGCGCGAAGATCGGCGCGGCGGATCGCACGATCGGTCTGCACTTCTTCAACCCGCCGCCGGTGATGGAGCTCCTCGAGGTCGTGCGCGGCCTCGCGACGTCGGAAGAGACGGTGACGCGCGCGCTCGCGCTCGCGAAGTCGCTGAAGAAGACGCCGATCGTCGTGTCGGACGTCCCGGGCTTCGCTTCGTCGCGGCTCGGCGTCATTCTGGGCGCGGAGGCGATCCGCATGCTCGAGTCAGGCGTCGCGAGCGCGGAGGACATCGACCGCGCGATGGAGCTCGGCTACCGCCACCCGATGGGGCCGCTCAAGCTCACGGATCTCGTCGGGCTCGACGTGCGGCTCGCGATTCTGGAGCACCTCCATCGCGAAATCGGCGAGCAGTTTCGTCCACCCGCGCTCTTGCGGAAGATGGTGCGTGCCGGGAAGCTTGGTAAGAAAGTCGGCGAAGGGTTTTACCAATGGAAAGACGGGCAGCCGGTTTCGCGATCCTGATCGCTGCGTGCGGTGGTGACGCGCAGCAGACGCCGACGCATCCGCCGCCCGCGGCCGTGCTCGCGATGCAAGTGCGCGTCGACAGCGCGGGTGGCGACGACACATTTTGCCCGTCGCTCGAGCAGGGTCTGTCGCGGTCGAACCTCGCCGTCGTCGCGGCGGGCGCGCAGAGCGACGTTGTCGTCAACTGCCGCGTCGGCGTGTCGGAGGACACCGGCCTCTTCCGCGTGATGGTGAACGGCCAGCAGAAGATGCACTACACGGTTCGCATCGACGTGCGCGGGCCGAACGGGCAGGGCGTCGACTCGTTCCTTGCAGAATACAACGGTTATCGCGGCAACCCTCCGAACGAGGACGTCGTGTCGAAGGTCGTCCTTGGTTTCGCGTACTCGCAGCGCATCGCCGCGTACGCGCGCGGCGTTCAACGCACGAAGGCGTCGGGCGCCGTCACGCAACCCACGGCGACGGCCACCGCGGAGGTGCAACAGCCGCCGCCGCCCGCCGATCGTCGCGATGATCAAGCGTGGTTCGCGATCGACACGGTGAAGTGCAAGATCCCCGCGCGCGTCGAAGCGTGCGACCGCGTGCGGAGCTATCTGCAGCGTTTCCCGGGCGGCGCGCACGCGCAAGAAGCCAACGAGATCCTCACGACGGCGCAGCCCGCGCTCGAGAAGCTCCAAAAGGACGACGTCGGCTGGCAGAAGTCGAACCACTCGGAGTGCTCGCGACAGCGCAACGCCGATGCGTGCGTCGGCGTCGAGGCCTACACGGTGCAGTTCCCGACGGGCATCCACGCCGACGAAGCGCACCGCCTCTTGAGGAACGCGGGCGTCGAGAAGTAACTACTTCGGGCACTTCTGCAGACACTTCGTCGTGCAGTCCATCGCGTCGTTCGCGTCGACGCAGGCCATCTTGCAGCTCGCGCGGCATTGCTCGCGGCTCGGGCCCGCGACACGCGACGTCGTTGTTGCGGGTGGGGGAGGTTGGATTCTTGTTGTCGTCGTCGCCGTCGCCGTCGCCGTCGCCGTCAACGTAGCCGTGGCTGTGGGCGCGAGCGTCGCGATCGGCGCTTGCGTGGCGGTAGGCACGATGGTGGCCGTCGCGGGAGCGGTGATCGTCGGCGCGACGTACGTCGATGCGGGCGTGGGCTCGTCGGTCATCGCGCGGTACGCGAGGAAGACGCCCACGCAGGCCATCGCGCCGAGCGCGCCGAGCAGCATGAGCACGATGGCGACCTTCGCGCCCGTCGACATGCCCTGCTGCTGCGGCTGCATGTTCTGGTGCGACGCGTGGATCATCGGCTCGTTCGTCGACGCGCCCGCGTACGGCGGCGGCTGCGAGTGATACATCGGCACGTGCGGCGGTGTGACGTGCGGCGGCGTGACGTGCGGCGGCGTCGCGTACGGCGGTGGCGCGTACGACGGCGGCGTGACGTGCGGCGGCGTGAAGGCCTGTCCGAGCATCGTCGGCGCAGAGCTCATCACGGCAAGCTCGCGCGCACGAAGGAGCTCGGTGAGCTCCGCGATTTGCTCACCCGCGCTTCGATAACGTTGATCGGGCGTGCGCGCGCACGAACGAAAGAGCCACGCGTCGAGCTGCGGCGGAAGCTGCGGCCAGCGCTGCGACGGCGGATACATCGCGTACGAAAGGACGCTCCCGAGGATGTCGGGCACCGTCTTGCCGCGCCAGTACGGCTCGCCGGTGAGCAGGTAGATCGCGATGAGCCCGAGCGACCACACGTCCGTCTGCGGTCCGATGAGCTCGCGACGACCGAGCGCCTGCTCCGTCGCCATGTAGAGCGGCGTGCCCATCACCGCGCCGGTGCGCGTGAGCTGATACTGCATGCCGGGCTCTTGAACCTCGTCGAGCTTCGAGATTCCGAAGTCGAGGATCTTCACGACCGTCGAGCCGTCCTCGCGCTGATGGAGGAACAAATTCTCCGGCTTCAGATCACGGTGCACGATGCCCATCGCGTGCGCCTTGTCGAGCGCGCGCGCGACCTGACCGAGCACGCGCGAGACTTCTTGCGGCGGCAGCGGCCCGCTCTGCGCGACGATCTTCTGCAGATCATTTCCGGAGAGGAGCTCCATCACGAGGAACGGCGCGCCGCCGAGCTCGGGCGCCGCGTCTGCGTCGACGACGCGCACGACGTTCTCGCTCTGGATGCGCGCCGGCGCGCGAGCCTCTCGCTTGAAGCGCTCGATCGACTCCGGATCTTGCGACGCCGCGCCTTGCAGCACCTTCAGCGCAGCGCGATCGCCCGTGTTCACGTGCTCGACGAGGAACACGGCGCCCATGCCGCCTTTGCCGATTTGCTGCAGCACGCGGTATCGGCCGACGATGATTTGTCCAGGCGTGAGCACGAGACGGTAACCCTACCAGAGGAGTGCTACGCTGCGCCGCGATGAAGTCTGCCTTTTTGATCGACGCCGTGCGAACGCCGATCGGAAAATTCAAAGGCGCGCTCGCCGACGTGCGCACGGACGATCTCGCCGCGCACGTACTCGCAACGATTCTCGCGCGTAACGCGGGCGTGGCTGCGAAATTGGATCAAGTCGTCTTCGGCTCGACCAACCAGGCTGGCGAGGACAACCGAAACATCGCGCGAATGGCTGTGCTGCTGGCGGGGCTGCCGTACGAAATTCCTGCCGTCACCGTGAACCGCCTCTGCGGCTCCGGTCTCGAAGCGGTGATCGACGGCGCGATGCGCGTGCAAGTCGGCGACGCGGACGTCGTCGTGTGCGGCGGCGTCGAGAGCATGACGCGCGCCCCGTTCGTGATGAAGAAGAGCGAAGAGGTTTGGGGCCGAACCCCGCCGACGATTTACGACACGACGATCGGCTGGCGCTTCGAGAACCCGAAGATGGCCGCGCGCTTCCCTCTGAATTCGATGGGCGAGACCGCGGAGAACGTCGCCGAGAAATGGAAGATCTCGCGGCAAGAGCAAGACGAGTTCGCGCTCGCCTCGCAGAAGAAGGCGCAGGCTGCGATCGCCGCGCGCGCGTTCGATCAAGAAATCGTCAGCGTGTCGATTCCGCAAAAGAAAGGCGACCCGATCGTCGTCTCCAAAGACGAGTCGCCGCGCGATACGACGATCGAGCAGCTCGCGAAATTGCAGCCGGTGTTTCGCAAAGGCGGCACGGTCACCGCGGGCAACAGCTCGCCGATCAACGATGGCTCGAGCGCGGCCCTCGTCGTCTCCGAGGACGTCGTGAAGTCTTTGGGCCTCCAGCCGCTCGCGCGCGTCGTGTCGTACGCGACCGCGGGCGTCGAGCCGAACTTCATGGGCGAAGGTCCAATCCCCGCTGGCAAGAAAGCGCTCGCGCGCGCGGGTTGGAAGACGAGCGATCTCGATCTCGTCGAATTGAACGAAGCCTTCGCGGCGCAGTCGATCGCGTGCCTTCGCGGGCTCGAGCTCGACGCCTCGAAAGTGAACGTCAACGGCGGCGCGATCGCGCTCGGTCATCCGATCGGATCGAGCGGCTGCCGCGTCCTCGGCACGCTCCTCCACGCGATGAAGGCGAAGAACGCAAAACGCGGCATGGCCGCGCTCTGCATCGGCGTCGGCCAAGGCATCGCGATGTGCGTCGAGAGATGAAGTGAAAGTCGGGGAGGGACCGCCGCCGGGACCGCCTTGGGATCTTCCCGTTCCT
>Ga0068867_100003866_pt1 | contig 10535 bp, 13 predicted proteins | sample KBSMisM32_FD_65649 | JGI IMG/M metagenome (GOLD analysis project Ga0068867, IMG submission 65649) | Miscanthus rhizosphere microbial communities from Kellogg Biological Station, Michigan, USA - KBS Miscanthus M3-2 | ecosystem: Host-associated > Plants > Roots > Rhizosphere > Soil ...
GTCTGGCCGTAGACGTAGCTGATCATCTCCTGCCGGAAGGCGCCGTTGTGGAACCAGTCGTCGCCTTTCCAGACATCGACCATGGGGTTCATCGGCACGCTCGCCTTGAGCGCCGGGTGGGGGTTCACGAGGCTCATCAGCGCGGTGAAGCCGTCGTAGCTGGTGCCGATGGTGCCGACGCGGCCGTTGGACTCGGGCGTGTTCTTAACCAGCCAGTCGATGGTGTCGTAAGCGTCGGTCGAATGATCGACGGCCGATGGGTTGAGCGGTCCCCGGATGGGGCGGTTCATCACATACTCGCCCTCCGACTTATACTTGCCGCGGACATCCTGGATGGCGACGATGTAGCCCGCGCGGACCAGCTCGGCATAGGCGGCGGAGAGGATGTTTTCGGGCCAGGGGCCGAAGCCGCGTCCGGTGCCTTTCTCGGCCGAGTAAGGCGTGCGGTCGAGCATGATCGGGAACCGACTACCGCCTTTGGGTATGACGAGTACGGTGTAGAGCCTCGCTCCGTCGCGCATCGGGATCATCGCTTCGCGGCGGGTGTATTGGAACTCGCCGCGCGGGGCGGTGAAGGCGCGCGGAATGTCGCCGCCCTTGGGGACCGCGGCCATCGGCGACTGGAAGTTGGCCGGGATATCGCCGCCCGGCTGAACCGCCGGCTGGACATCCGCGACAGCAGCCCCCGCGCAAGCCAGCGCGAACACAAACGCCAACATCTTCAGATGCATGCGACTCTCCCGGGAGCCGCGCATGGCACAGCGCGACGGGATGCGGCAAGCGGCTGGCAGCAAGTCTCCCTAAACGAAGTTAAATTATGGGGGGCTAACCTATGTTAGGGGTTGCTGCCTCAAACAAGCGTAAGGTCTTCTCATCGCCGTCTCCAGCATCAGCCTGGCGGTGACCGAGGGTAAATGGAAAGCTCCCGCTGCGTAGGAGAGCTTCCATGCCCTCAGAAAACTACCGCTTTTATTGTCTCGATGCGGCCGGCCGTCTCCATGACGCCGAGTGGTTCGCCGCGACGAGCGACCAGGACGCGATCGAGCAAGTCCAGTCGAAGCACCCGGACTCGAAATGCGAGATCTGGCATGGCGGGCGCCTGGTGGCGAGCATCTCGCCAGCATTGCTTCGGGCATAAGCGCCATGCCAAACGCACTCACACGCCGCCTTGAGGAATATACAGCCTTAAGTCCCGAGGACCGGGCCGAGCTCGAAGGGCTCGCGGCCCTGTCCACCCATACCATCCCGCCGCGCCATGACCTGATCCGCCAGGGCGATACTCCCCGCTCGGTCTACCTCATCGTCGAGGGCTGGGCGTGCCATTATCGCGCGCTGGAGGACGGCCGCAGGCAAATCGTCGACTTCGCCGTTCCCGGCGACCTTTGCGACCTAAACCTGTTCATCCTCGACAAGATGGACCATTCGATCGCGGCGATTACCCGCCTCAAGGTCGCGGAGATCGGCCGCGAGGTCTTCCACCGCGTCGTCACCAACTCACCCAACATCACGACGGCGTTGTGGTGGCAGGAACTAGTGAGCAAATCCGTTCTGCGGGAATGGATCGTCAACGTCGGGCAGCGCTGCGCCTCCGAGCGGATTGCTCACCTGATGTGCGAAATGTTCCTGCGGATGGAGTCGGTCGGGCTGACGAACGGATCGTCCTGCGATTTCCCCCCGACGCAGCAGGACATCGCAGACGCCACCGGCCTGACCAGCGTGCACGTCAACCGGACGCTGCAAGAGCTGCGGCGGCAGGGCCTGATCGTCCTGGAACGGCAGCGGCTCAGCATTCCCGACATGCCGGCGCTGCAGGCGGCGGGGCAGTTCAACCCCGAATATCTGCATCACCGGCGCCTAAAGCGGCATACGCACGAGGGCAGAAGGGCCAGCGAGCCCATCCCCCTGCGTCTGACGGCCTGAAGGCAGAGGTTCGACGGGGCGGTAAATTGAAACCTGACGGCTGTTGCGCCGTTTACGCGGCATGGACTCAAAGAACCGCGAGAAGCCGAGCTACGACGAACCGAGCAGCGTCGCGGCGGAGCAAGGGAATGTGATCGTGGACGGCCCTGATGGAGTCGCGGTCACGATGACTCCGGAGGCCGCCAGGGAAACCGGGCGGCGCCTGATCGATCAGGGCGACGAGGCGGAGAAACAGGCCGACGATGGCTCCGACGCCGGCTGACGCGTCCACCCTTATTGCGAATCGCTTGCAATAGGGACCCTCCTCGATATGGGGCGTTGCACATACCCCCAATCGGAAGTGAGTGAATGGACGACAGGACTGGTTTCGACACCGCGACGCGCGTTGCCGCGGGCGACGACGGCACGACTTACGACAAGGTGGCGATCGCGCTTCACTGGGTGACCGCCGCGCTGGTGCTGTTCCAGTTCGTGTCGTCCTTCATTTGGGACTGGTTCGCAAAGCCGAGCAAGCAGGCGCTCGAAAGCGTCCACGTTTCTCTCGGAATCCTGCTTGCCGCCGTCGTCATCGCTCGGCTGTTGTGGCGCTGGATGCCTGGGCACCAGGTGTCGTCGCTTGAGGTGGGATGGGTGAAAATCGCATCCAAGAGCGTCCATTACCTGCTTTACGCCTTGTTGGTGGCGCAGGCGGTGCTTGGTTTCGTGATCGGCTGGGCCGCTGGCCATCCCATCCATTTTTTCGGAATCCCGATCCCCGGGCCGTTCGAGGCATTGGACCGGCCGCTTCGACATGAAATCCGGGAGATCCATGAGAAGGTCGGCTACGCGATCGTGATTCTTGCCGCCGGCCACGCGCTGGCGGCGCTCTATCACCATTATGCGCTAAGGGATCGCGTGCTCGGCCGGATGTTGCCGTGGGCGCGGCGCAGCGAGCGAGGCTGGAGGGGCCCGCTTCAACAACGTTGCGCGACTCAGCGGTTGGTGGTTTGTCGCCTTCCTCTCAAAGAGGGGGAGAGGGACATGACGAAATCATTGGCGCTGCTCGGCGCGGCGGTGCTCATCGTGAGCACCGGCGCCTGCGAGAAGTACGACAAGGCGGGGGCGAGCGACGCGGCCTCCGTCACTGCTGCAATCAAGGCCGACGAGAAGGCTTGGAACGAGCAGTTCAAGGCCAAGGACCAGAATGCGCTGACAGCGCGCTATGCCGACGACGCCAACTTCACCGTGCCCGGCGCACCGCCCGCGTCGGGATCGACCGCCATCGCCAAGGTCTATGCCGAGGCGCTGAGCGACCCGGCGTTCTCGGTCAGCTTCGCGAGCGACAAGATCGACGTGTCGAGTGCCGGCGACATGGCGGTTTCGAGCGGGCATTTCACTGAGAAGTACACCGACCCGAAGACCGGCAAGCCGATGGTTTCGAGCGGCGGCTACGTCACTGTCTACAAGAAGCAGAGCGACGGCAAATGGAAGGTCACCGAGGACATCACCTCGGCCGCCGAGACCAAGGAAGTCGCCCCGGGCAAGCCAGCGATGCGGGCCAAGATGGTGTCGTTCGGCTAAGAAAAAGGCCCCGGCGCGAACGCCGGGGCCGACTCTTTAACGCTGGCAGTCGAATTAGCCGCCAACGCTGGTCGAGGTCGTAGTGACCGTCGAGCCGCTGATGCTGAGGCTGGTCGCCGGAAGCGTGACGGTGCCGCCGCTGGTCAGGTTGACCTGAACGCCGACCACCGCGCCGGCGCGGTTGGTGAGCACGTTGGAGACCGTGCCGACGCTCGTGCCCGCGGAATTGTTGACGGTGAGGCCGGTGGTGAGACCGGTCAGTGTCGTTACGCCAGCGCCCGACAGCGCGCTGTTCGGGCTGGCGTGGGTCAGGCCGTTGATGTTGGCGTGGGCCGCACCCTGACTGTTGGCGCGTGCCGTCCCGCTGACGTTGGAGTTCGTTCGCGTGGTCGTCGTGGTCGTACCCGTCGTCGTGCCGCTGATTGCGCTATTCTGGTTGGCGCGGTCGATGGCGCGCTGATTGGCATATTCGGCGCCCTGGCTATTGACGCGCGCGGTGTCGCGGACCTCGGCGCCCGGGCTGGTCATTCCGCCCATGGAAGCGCTGGCCGATCCTCCGGCATTACCGCCAGCGTTGCCGCCGCCGTTGCCGCCCGGGGCCGAAAGGGCCGGGGCTGCGGCGACGAGCGCCGCGGTGGCGATCGATGTGATGAATGTCGTGCGAAGCATGACGCACTCCTTCTTTGATATGCGTGGAAACGTACCTCGATCAGTCGAGGAACGGCCCACCAACCATCGGTCGAAGGAGGTGTTTCGGCGGCGTTGCCGGAGGTTCAGGCTGGGGCGACGGGCTGTGGTTGCCGCAGGACGTTGCGCTTGTGCATTACAGGCAGGTTAAATCCGGATTACTTGGTCCAGGAGCCGTCACGGGAGTGAATCCCGTGACGTCAGTCGGGTTCGCTAAGCGACCCGCTGGCCGGCATTCGCTATCTCTTCGCGCTGCTAACGATTGCGCCGCAATCGCTTCGCTGCGCTCGGTAGCTCAAGCAGCAATGTCGTAGGGCTGTATCTCACCGGACAGATACAACGACCGCGCCTTCGTCCGCGACAATTTGCCCGAACTGGTACGGGGCAGGGTGCGCGGCGGGACGAGCTCGACCACCGGGCTGATGCCGGTGATGGCGTGGACGCGCTCGCGGATGTCGTTGCGCAGGCGCCCCCGCTCTTCGGGGTCGGAGACGCGGCAGTGGACGAGCACCGCCGGCGTTTCCTCGCCGGACGGGCCGGTGATCGCGAAGGCCGCGATGTCGCCGGCCTTGAAGCCGGGCAGCTGCTCGACCGCCCACTCGATGTCCTGCGGCCAGTAGTTGCGGCCGTTGATGATGATCATGTCCTTGGCGCGACCGACGATGAAGATGTAGCCGCCGGACATGTAACCCATGTCGCCGGTGTCGAGCCAACCGTCGTCGCTGAGGCAGGCCTTGGTGGACTCCTCGTCGCGGAAGTAGCTGTGCATGACGCTGAGGCCGCGGACAAAGACCTTGCCGATGCCGCGGTCGGGGAGCGTTTCGCCGCCGGGACCGCGGATTTCGATTTCCATGCCGGTGACGGGCTTTCCGCAATTGACGATGGCGCGGTAGCGGCGCGGGCGATCGCCACCGGAGGTCTCGTCACCCGACAGCTTGCTTTCCTCGACCAGTTCGAGCCGGATGCCTTCGCCGGGCGGCATCAGCGACACCGCAAGCGTCGCTTCGGCGAGGCCGTAGCTGGGGCAGAAGGCGGATGCGTGGAAGCCGGCGCTGTCGAAGCTGTCGACGAAGGCCTGCATCACGTCGGGACGGATCATGTCGGCGCCGTTGCCGGCGATGCGCCAGCGCGACAGGTCGAAGCGGTCCTCGGCCCGGGTCTGCGAGCTCATGCGGCGCGAGCAGATGTCGTAGCCGAAGGTCGGCGAGTAGCTGACGCTGGTGCCGGGATTGCGGCTGATCATGTCGAGCCAGGCGAGCGGGCGACGAGCGAAATCCTCGGTCTTCAAATAATCGACCGTCATCTGCATGGCGACGGGTGACAGGAAGCAGCCGACGAGGCCCATGTCATGGTACCAGGGCAGCCAGGAGATGACGCGGTCGGTATCCTCGACTTCGAGGCCGATGCCGTGGGAGCGCAAATTGTCGAGCAGGGCGCGGTGGGTGACCGCGACGCCGTGCGGAAAGCGCGTCGAACCGCTGGAATATTGCAGGTAGGCGATGTCGTCGGACTGCGGACTCGGCAGGTCGCCGGCCGCGGGTTCGATCGCGTCGAGGCTGTCCCACTGGCGGGCGTCGATGCCGCGCCTGGCGGCGGCCGCAGAGCAATATTCAGTAAGCTCTGGCGGGAAGAGCAGGAGCTGGGGATCGCAGCTGTCGAGCTGGACCTGCAGCTGTTCGACATAAGCCTCACGCCCGCCGAAGCTGGTCGGCAGCGGCAGTGGGACGGGCCATGCCCCGGCATAGACGGCGCCGAAGAAGCAGCCGGCGAACTCGCGGCCGGTCTCGGCGATCAGTGCGATGCGGTCGCCGGGCTTGATGCCGAGCGCGATGAAGCGCCGCGCCAGAGCCAGCGAGTCCTCACGGAGTTCGGCATAAGTGTAGGCCTGGGTCAGCGAACCGCGGGCATCGTGGAAATTGAGCCCGCGCGCACCCGTCGCCGCATAGTCGAGCGCTTCGCCGAGCGTCGCGAAGTCGGCGAGGCGGCGGGGAAGCGTATCGGTAGTCGGGGTAGCGCCCGCAGGGGCAAGCTCGGTTTCAGCCTTGGCGTTGCGATCGAGCACGCCCAATTCCTTTGTTATTGCCCACGGGCCGCAGGACATTGCTGCGACTGTCTTCCTGAATGGTCGGTGAGTGTGGCACAAAAACGGCGTGATGGCACATTTGAAGGCACGAAGGGCTCCCAAGCCGCTCAACGAGGAGACGCTGAACGAGCTTGCGCTGCGCTATGTCGGCCGGTTTGCGACGACGCGGGCGAAGCTTGGCGCCTACCTCGGCCGCAAGCTCCGCGAGCGTGGTTGGGAGGGGACGGCGAGCCCCGATCCGGAGCGCATCGTCGAGCGAGTGGCGGAGCTCGGGTACGTCGACGATGCCAGCTATGCGCTGAGCAAGTCGCGCAGCCTGACGGGTCGCGGATATGGCAAGCAGCGGGTGGCGCAGGCGATGCGCGTCGCCGGGATCGATGACGATGACAGCGAAGCGGCGCGCGAGTTCGCCGATGCGGAGGCGGTCACGGCGGCGCTTCGGTTTGCGGAGAAACGGCGGCTTGGCCCTTATGCCAGTCGTGAGATCGCGGACCCTAGGGAACGGCAGAAATCCATCGCTTCCATGGTCCGCGCCGGGCACGGGTTCGAGCTTGCCCGGAAGATCGTTTCGATCAGGCCGGGGGAGGACGTTGAAACGATTAACCTAGGTGAACGCTAGCGTTTTCACTTTCGTCAAAGTCGGTTTGCCGACAGAACGGCCGAATGCTAATAGAAACTGTGCCGCGTGCTAAAGCCAAGACTCCCGGGGGGGAGGCTGGAACCGACTTGCCTTCGGAATCCCCAGCCGAGACCACCGAAATGGAAGCCGTCGCCGGACGCGTAAAGTGGTTCGACGCCACGCGTGGATTCGGCTTCATCGTCAGCGACGATATGGAGGGCGACATCCTCCTGCATTTCAGCGTCTTGCGCGAGCATGGGCGCCGGAGCGTCCCAGAAGGGACGACCATTGAGTGCGTGCCGGTCCGTCTCGACCGCGGGCTGCAGGCCAAGAGGGTGCTGTCGATCGACCTGTCGTCAGCCTTGCCCCAGCAGCCTCACTCGTCCATTCCCGCCGCCGAACGAGCCGACCGCAAGGCGCTGTCCGAAGCGGCCGGCGGGTTCGAGGTGGTGGAGGTCAAATGGTTCAACCGGGTCCGGGGCTATGGTTTCGTCAACCGCATCGACGCGGAGGGCGAGGACGTCTTCGTGCACATGGAGACCGTCCGCCAATCTCAGCTCGGCGACCTGCAGCCGGGACAACGGCTCGAGGCGCGGATCGCGTCGAGCGGCAAGGGCCTGACCGCAACCGAATTGCGCGTTTCCGGGGCTTCCGACTTCTAGTACTGGCGCTTGCAGCGGCAAGCTCGGCAGCGTGCAGCAGCGCGCGCGGGCCGACCGCGACAGAAGTCCAGGCCGGGGCGCAGACGGGATTGGTACGAGTGCCGCTGACGATTCATTCCGCGAACGGCGCCCACAAGTTCGACGTCGACGTCGCCGCGACGCCCGAGCAGCAGGAAACCGGCCTGATGTTCCGGAAGGCATTGCAGCCGAACGAGGGCATGATCTTTCCTTATGATCCGCCGGCGACGGTCTCGTTCTGGATGAAGAACACTCTCATCCCGCTGGACCTAATCTTCATCCGCGCCGATGGCAGCATCGCCCGGATCACGCATGGCAAGGAGCTTGACCTGACGCCTCTCTCGTCAGGCGAGCCAATCGGGGCTGTTCTCGAAATCCGGGGCGGGCGCTCAGCCGAGCTCGGCATTCGCGAGGGCGACAAGGTCGACTGGCGCCACTGACGGGTTGCGAAGCCCGGCGCGACGGGGCAGAGGCGGCTCATCATGGGATGGTTGGCCAACGCATTCACCTGGTGGAACGGTGCCTCGTGGGGCACCAGCATCACGACTCGCCGCCACGGCAAGAAGGTCGGGCAGGACGAGGCCGGCAACGTCTACTATCAGGATAAGAAGAACCCGGCGCGGCGCTGGGTGATCTATTCCGGGGCGAATGACGGCAGCCGCGTGCCGCCAGCGTGGCAATCGTGGCTTCGCGGGACGATCGACGATCTTCCGGAGGAAGCGCTGCCGCCCGTCCGCAAGTTCCAGCAGGCTCCGACCCCGAACCTGACCGGCACCATGGCCGCGTTCCGGCCGGACGGTGCGCTCGGTTCCGGCAAGATCCGGCCGGCATCGACCGGCGACTATGAGCCGTGGATTCCCGAATAAACGTGAATCGCGCCGCAACTCCGCTCCTGATCGCGCTTGCCCTTGCTGCCGGATGCAGCAGCAAGCGCGCCGAGGAAAACACGTCCAAGCCGGTCATCGAGAATTCGACGGTCCCGCTAAGCCCGAACTCGCCCGGAGTTACGCCGATGGCGCAACGCACGGCGGTCCTCGGCATCCTCAACAAGCGCAACGGGATCGTGCAGGACGTCACCCTTCATCCGGGCCAGTCGGTTCGGTGGAAAGACGTGATCGTCCGCCTTCGCGCCTGCGAGGCGACTGCTCCGTGGGAGGAGGAGAAGCTGACGGGGGCGTTCGTCCAGGTCGACGTACAGCAGCCGAACAAAGGCTGGTCGCGAGTGTTCTCGGGCTGGCTTTACAAGGAATCGCCGTCGCTCAACGTGGTCGAGAACGCCGTTTACGACGTGACTCCCAAGAGCTGCGAGATGACGTTCCCCGCCGGGCCAACCGCTCCCGCGGCTCCGGTCAGTTCAAGCAACCTGTCGAGCGCGAAGAAATCGGGCGGTGCGGCAGGCGCGGCGACCGCCGGGGATGCTGCGCCCCCGGCTACCGAAGCTCCGCCGCCAAGCGCTGCCGCCAACAACGCGACGTAGGTTTCGCGGGGCACGTTGACTGCCCCGAGCGACGCCAGATGGTCGGTCATGAACTGGCAATCCAGTAGCGTGAAGTTGCCGACCTTCATGCGGGCCACCAGCCAGGCGAGCGCCACCTTGGACGCGTCCGTTGCGCGGCTGAACATGCTTTCGCCGAAGAAGGCCAGGCCCAGCTTCACGCCGTAAAGTCCTCCGACCAGTTCATCGCCGCTCCACACCTCGACCGAATGGGCGTGGCCTGAGCCATGGAGCGCGATCATCGCATGCTCGAGCTCGGCGTTGATCCAGGTTTCCTCGCGCTCCGCGCAGGCGGCGATGACCCGGGCGAAATCGCGGTCCCGACTGACCTGGAAGCGGTTCGAGTTGATCGTCCGGCGCAGTGAGCGGGACAAATGAAACCCGTCGAGCGGAATGATCGCTCGGGTGCGCGGCTCGACCCAATAAAGCTCGTCGGCTTCGCGGCTATCGGCCATCGGGAAGATGCCCGACGCATAGCCCTGAAGCAGCAGGCGCGGGTCGAGGCGGCTCATCGTCGCGAGACTACAGGATCTCGCGCACCGTGTCCTGCGGGCGGCATAGGCGGACGCCCTTGGGAGTCTCGACGAGCGGGCGATTGATGAGGATCGGGTGCCGCACCATCGCGTCGAGCACTTCGTCATCCGTCACGTCCGGCCGGTTGAGGTTAAGCTCATCGGCGAGCGCCTCTTTGGAGCGCAGGCCCTGGCGCGGCGTGATGCCGGCGCGCTCATAGAGGCGGACGAGATCGTCGCGACTCGGAGGGTTCTTCATATATTCGTGAACCCAGACGTCCGCGCCCGAGTCCCGCAGGATCTCGAGCGTCTTTCGCGACGTTCCGCACATCGGATTGTGATAAATTGTTGCTTTCATTGCTGCTTCTTTTCCAACTGCTGATTCAACCAGTTAAATCGATGTTTAACCCGCTTGCCGCGGATTTGGTGAAAAGCTTTGTCGCGGTTGCGGAACGATGACGCTAAATCGTCGTTCCTGCGTCCGTGGCATGCTCTGTCATTGGGGTCGTAAATCCGGGAGCATGATCCTCTGAGATCAATAGAACGGGAGAAAGACGATGCGTAAATCATTCCTAGTCGTAGCGCTGGCAAGCACCGTAACGCTTGGCGCATGCGCGGCGAACCGGACCAATGGCGACATCGCGCAGGGCGCGGCTGTCGGCGCGGTTGGCGGCGCTGCTCTGGGCGCCGTGGTTCCGGGCGTCAGCACCATCGAAGGTGCGGCTGTCGGCGCGGCGATCGGCGGTCTTGCCGGTGCGGTTTGGTCCGACAACAACAACGACGGCTATGTCGACGGCTACGTCTACAACGGCCAGTATTATTCGGGCACACCGCAGGGCTATGACCCGACGCTGCATCGGGTTGCCACGGGCGCCCTTGGCGGCGCGGCTCTCGGCGCGGTTGCCGGTGCTGTGATCCCGGGCGTCAGCGTCCTTGAAGGCGCGGTGATCGGCGCTGCGGTCGGCGGTCTCGCCGGCGC
>Ga0068867_100003867_pt1 | contig 10534 bp, 6 predicted proteins | sample KBSMisM32_FD_65649 | JGI IMG/M metagenome (GOLD analysis project Ga0068867, IMG submission 65649) | Miscanthus rhizosphere microbial communities from Kellogg Biological Station, Michigan, USA - KBS Miscanthus M3-2 | ecosystem: Host-associated > Plants > Roots > Rhizosphere > Soil ...
GACCACCAGTGCCGCCCAGGCCTGGGCTTCGAGGCTCAGCACCGGCGCGATCGCGCCGCTCGGCACGCCGGCCGCGAACTCGATGATCGTCAGCGCCTGCTCAAACATCGGCGCCCGTGCGGCGACCGCGCCGGCAGCATCGAGCGCGAACGACGCGCCGTCGAACACGACCTCGTCCTGCCCGCCCTCGAGGTGCGCGTACAGCAGCGGCATCGACAGCGCGCGCGCGCGCTCAGCCATGCGGTCCTCGCGCTCGGCGAGCTTGCCCAGGTGGAACGGCGAAGCATTGATCACGCACAGCACCTGGGCGCCCGCCGCCTTCGCGGCCTGGCCCGGCTCGTCGAACCAGGCGTCTTCGCAGATATTCAGGCCGAAGGTCAGGCCCTGCACCTCGAACACGACGGGGCCCTGCCGCGCATCGCGGCCCGACGCGAAATAGCGCCGCTCGTCGAACACCTGGTAGTTCGGCAGCTCACGCTTGCAATAGGTCGCCAGCACCTTGCCTTCGGTCAGCACCGAGGCGGCGTTGTAGCGCTGCGGCACCGAAACCGAGTTCGACCTAACATCACCGCGCTCACCGAACTGATGCGGATGCCCGACGACGACGAACAAGCCCGGCAAATCGGCCAGCGCACGCGCGCAGTCGGCGAGCGCCTCGGCACAGGCGTGCATGAACGCGGGGCGCAGCAGCAGGTCTTCGGGCGGATAGCCGCACAGGCCGAGCTCGGGCGTGAGCACCAGGCGCGCCCCTTGCTCGTAGGCCTGCCGGGCCGCATCGACGATGCGCCGGCCGTTGCCGGCAAGATCGCCGACGGTCGCGTTGACCTGCGCCAGGGCCACTTTCACCGCGGGTTGTGCTGACATGATCGGGGACGTTCGGTCGTAAAGATGAAGCAGGACACAGACCATTCAAGCCGCGGCACCCCGGGCGCAGAAGGCCCGAACGATTATGTCATTCGGGTCTTCGACGAGCCGGCTGCGATCGACGCGGGCCAGTGGGACACCCTGGCATGCGCCGCAGCGAGCAGCACCCCGTTCATGCAGCATGCCTACCTGCGCGCGCTGCACGAATCGGCCAGCGCGTGCGCCGAGACCGGCTGGTCGCCCCGGTTTCTCGCGGTTTTCGACGGCGCGGCGTTGATCGCCGCCTGCCCGCTGTACCTGAAAGACCACTCGTATGGCGAATACGTGTTCGATTGGGCCTGGGCCGACGCCTACGAGCGCCATGGCCTGCGCTACTACCCGAAGCTGCTGAGCGCGGTGCCGTTCACGCCGGTGCCCGGGCCGCGACTGCTGGCGCGCGATCCGCTCGGCCGGCGCCTGCTGCTGCGCGCGATGCAGCAACTCGCGCACGACGCGAAGCTGTCGTCGATCCACATGCTGTTTCTCGACGACGACGACCAGCAGGCCGCACGCGCCGAGGGCTGGATGATGCGCAGCACCGTGCAGTTCCACTGGACCCAGCGCGAGCCGCTCCCGTACGCCGACTTTGCCGATCTGCTCGCGAGCCTGCAGCGTGACAAGCGCAAAAAGATCCAGCAGGAGCGTCGCCGCGTGGCCGATGCCGGCGTGCACCTGACGGAGCTGCAAGGCGCGCAGATCACCGACGACGACTGGGACTTCTTCTATCGCTGCTACTGCCAGACCTACCGCGAGCACCGCTCGACGCCTTACCTGACGCGCGAGTTCTTCGCCCGCATGGCCAGCGACATGCCGCAGAACTGGCTGCTCTTCACCGCCTGGCACGGCGAGCGCCGCATCGCCGCATCGCTGGTGTGCATCGACCCGCTGCGCAGGTCAGCATTCGGGCGCTACTGGGGCGCGATCGAGCACGTGCCCTGCCTGCACTTCGAGGCCTGCTACTACCGGCCGCTGGCGTGGTGCATCGCGAACGGCTACACCCGGTTCGAAGGCGGGGCGCAAGGCGAGCACAAGATGGCGCGCGGGCTGCTGCCGGTGCAGACCTGGTCGGCACACTGGCTCGCCCACCCCCAGTTCGCGCGCGCGGTCGCCGACTTTCTGGAACGCGAAGGCGCCGGCGTGGCCGGCTACATCGACGAGCTGAACGAACGGCGGCCGTTCAAGGCCTGACGAGGCCGAGGCGCGCCGGCGGCGTCACGGCGAGGCCTTGAAGTCGCCTGCGTAGGCCGAGACGAAGGCCTCGGGACGGACGTACTGGCGGAACGCCGCATTCACCTGCTCCGGGGTCAGCTGCGCGATCGCGGCATCGACCTTTGCCGAGAACGCGAAGCTGCGGCCGAGGTACAGGTTGTTCGCGAGTGCCTGAGCCAGCCCCGCGTCCTGCGCGCGCGACAGGCGCCGGAAGTTCAGCAAGCTGCTCTGCGCCTCGCCGACCTCCTGCGCGCTGAAGCCGTCGCGCAGCGCGCGCGCGATCTCTTCGCGCACGCCGGTCTCGACCTTCGCGCGGTTCTGCGGCGCGAAGATCGCACTCGCCTCCCACTGCGAATTGCGATCGAGGTTGTTCCAGTCGATCGTGCTGCGCACGCTGTACGACAGGCCCTCGCCTTCGCGGATGCGCTTCCACAGGCGCGAGCTGCCACCCGAGCCGAGCAGGTAGTTGGCGACCGTCAGCGCCGCATAATCGGCGTCGGTGTCGTTGAGCGGCACCGCCAGCCGCACGAACATGTTGGCATTCGCCTTGTCCGGCGTCAGCAGCATCAGCCGGTCCGGCTTCAAAGCGAGCAGCGGATGCGGCACACGGGTGTACCCGGCGCCGCCATCCCAACCGCCGAGCGCCTTTTGCAGCGCGGCGCGGACCTTGCCCGCGTCCATGTCGCCGACGGCCGCGAATTCAGCACTGCGCGCACCATAGAAGCGCGCATGGAAGGCGCGCACCTTCTCGATGGTCAGCGCGGCATAGTCTTCGGCCAGCTCGTCGAAGGTGGCGCGATAGCGCACGTCGCCGCGCGGGTAGGGGTTGCCCAGGCGGTCGAGCGCATTGCGCGCCAGCGAGGCCGGATCCTTGCTCTGCTGCGACAGACCGCTGGCCACGCTGCGCTTGAACTCGTCCAGCGTATCGGCAGGGAACACCGGGTTGCGCAAGACGTCGCCGACCAGCTCGAGCGCCGCCGGCAGCTGCTCGCGGCGCGATGTCAGGCTGATCGTCACGCCGCCCTCGATGGCGCTGATGTTCAGGTCGGCCTTCAGCGCATCGAGTCGATCCTGGATCTGCTGGCGCGACTGCGTCTTCGTGCCCTTGTCGAGCAAGGCAGCGACCGCCTGCGCGGTCGCGCTCTGGCCCTTGAGAGTGGCCTCGTCGCCGAAACGAAGCGTCAGCACCGCGGTCACCGCCGCGCCGCGAGTGCCCTTCGGCAGCAGCGCGACCTTGACGCCGCCAATGTGGGCGACCTGGGTGCGCGCATCGATGTTGGCCGGCGTGGCATCGAAGGCCTCGACCTTCGCGGCCGCGGCTTGCGGCTTGAAGCTCTTCATCAGCTGCGCGAGGTCGACGCGGGCCGGCGCCGGCGCACGCTCCGGCTTGTCGGTGGGCAGGTAGATCCCCAGGGTGCGGTTGTCGGGCAGCAGGGTCTGCTCGGCGACGCGCTGCACCTCTGCCAGCGTGAGATCGCGCACCTGATCGCGCGTCACGAACAGCAGCCGCCAATCGCCCTGGGCGACAAACTCCGACAGCGCAAAGCCGACGGTCTCCGGGTTGGTGAAGTTCTGTTCCCAGTCCTTCAGCCACTTCAGCTTGGCACGCGCCAGTTCGTCGGCGGTGATCGGCTCGCGGGCCATCGACTCGACGGTCGCGAGCAGCTCCGCGCGCGCCTTGTCGACGTCCTGCCCGGGCGCGAGCTGCGCCGTCGCGAAGAACGCGCCTGGATCGGCGAGCTGAAACGCGTACGCACCGGTCGCCGCCGCGAGCTGCTTCTGCGTCAGGCGCTTGTAGAGGCGGCCAGAAGGCGTGTCGCCGAGGATCAAGGTCAGCAGCTCGACCGCGGCGCTGTCGCGGGTCGGCCCGGGCGGCGTGTGGTAGCCGGCCTGGATCAAAGGCGTGCCGCCAACGCGGCGCAGGGTGACGCTGCGCTCGCCGTCCTGAGATGGATCCAGGGTGTAGAGCGTCGGCAAGCTGCGCGTGGGCTTCGCGATGGCGCCGAACGACTCGCCGACCCAGGCCAGCACCCGTGTCGCATCGAACTTGCCCGAGACGATCAGGGTCGCGTTGTCGGGCTGGTAGTACAGGTGATAGAAGGCCTGCAGCCGCGGGATGTCGACATTCTCGACATCGGCGCGCGCGCCGATGGTCGAATGGCCGTAGTTGTGCCAGTCGAACATCGCCGCCATCATGCGCTGCGGCAGGATCCGGCTCGGCCGATTCTCGCCCGACTCCATCTCGTTGCGGACCACCGTCATCTCGGTGTCGAGATCCTTGCGCGCGACGTAACTGTTGATCATCGAATCGGCCAGCCAGCCGAGATACCACTGCAGGTTGTCGTCGTTGGCCGAGAAACGCGCGGTGTAGTTGGTGCGATCGAACCAGGTGCTGCCGTTGGCGGCGAGGCCGCGCTTCTGGAACTCGCTCCAGACCTTCTCGTGCTTCGGCGAGCCCTTGAACAGCATGTGCTCGAGCAGATGCGCCATGCCGGTCTCGCCGTAGTTCTCGTGACGCGAGCCGACGCGGTAGGTCAGGTTGACCGTCGTCGTCGGCTTCGAGTCATCGGCGATCAGCAGCAGCTGCAGCCCGTTGGGCAATCGGTATTCGTCGGTGCCTTCGACCGACGTGACCGCCGTGATGCCGGCGGGCAACGGCTGCGCCCGCGCGGGCGCAGCGACGAAGACGATGGCGGCTGCGAACAGGCCGGCGAGCGAGCGCAGAGTGTGGTGCATGGGCAGGCGATGACTCCGAAACGACGAACACGAGACGAGACCCCAGCCATGCGAACGACGCAGCAGCAGCGGGCGGGACGAACCCGCCCTGGGATTGTCAGGTGGCGCTTTGGTTCCGGTAGCTCGCGACACCCTGGCGAATTTCTTCCTTCGCCGATTCGGGGCCTTCCCAACCCTTGACCTTCACCCACTTGCCGGCTTCGAGGTCCTTGTAGTGCTCGAAGAAGTGCTGGATCGCTTTCAGGCGCATCTGGTTGATGTCCTCGGGCTTCTGCCAGTGCGTGTAGATCGGCAGGACCTTGTCGATTGGCACCGCCAGCAGCTTGCTGTCGCCGCCGGCCTCGTCGTCCATCTTCAGTACACCGATCGGCCGGCAGGTGACGACCACGCCGGGCGACAGCGCAAACGGTGTGATCACCAGCACATCGACCGGGTCGCCGTCGTCGGCGAGGGTCTGCGGGATGTAGCCATAGTTGCACGGATAGTGCATCGCGGTCGTCATGAAGCGATCGACGAACAGCGCACCACTCGCCTTGTCGACCTCGTACTTGATCGGGTCGGCATTCATCGGGATCTCGATGATCACGTTGAACTCGTCGGGCGACTTGGCGCCGGGGGTCACGTTGTGCAGGCTCATGGTGGCTCTTTGATGGCGGAATGCGCAAATTTTATCCGCAGGCCTTGCATGCGCCTGACCGGCGCCGAATCGATGCCGCCGTTGCCGGCAATCGGCCTTTCGGGGCGAAATCGCCCGATGGAAAACACCATGCCGGCGTCATTGCCTTGCACCACCCCATCCCGTAGCATCCCGCGTGGCTCGGCCGGGCCCGCCTTCGCAGCGCATGCGGCAGGCGCGACGACCGATTCGGCACATTCCCCAACAAGCACTCGACGAGGAAGGACACCCCCTTGATCACCACATCGATGGCGCTCTATTTTGCGCTGGCCTGCGGCCTGGCCGCAGTCGTCTACGGCTTCGTGCAGCGAAGCTGGATCCTCGGGCAGGACGCCGGCAATGCGCGCATGCAGGAGATCGCGAGTGCGATCCAGCAAGGTGCCGCGGCCTACCTGGCGCGCCAATACAAGACCATCGCGCTGGTCGGTGTGGTGCTGGCGATCCTGATCGGCGTGTTCCTCGATCCGATCTCGGCCATCGGCTTCGTGCTCGGCGCGCTGCTGTCGGGCGGCTGCGGCTTCATCGGCATGAATGTCTCGGTCAAGGCGAACGTGCGCACCGCGCAGGCCGCGACCAAGGGCATCGGGCCGGCGCTCGATGTTGCGTTCAAGGGCGGCGCGATCACCGGCATGCTGGTCGTCGGCCTGGGCCTGCTGGGTGTGTCGCTGTTCTTTCTGTTCCTGACCGGCGGCGGGGCGAACATGGCCGACCTGTCGAAGTCGCTCAAGCCGATGCTGGGCTTCGCGTTCGGCGCCTCGCTGATCTCGATCTTCGCGCGGCTGGGCGGCGGCATCTTCACGAAAGGCGCCGACGTCGGCGCCGACCTCGTCGGCAAGGTCGAGGCCGGCATTCCCGAAGACGACCCGCGCAATCCGGCGGTGATCGCCGACAACGTCGGCGACAACGTCGGCGACTGTGCCGGCATGGCGGCCGACCTCTTCGAGACCTACGCCGTCACCTTGATCGCGACGATGGCGCTGGGCGCCCTGGTCGTCAAAGGCGCCGCGACGATGTCGGCGGTGATCTATCCGCTGATGCTCGGCGGCGTGTCGATCATCGCGTCGATCATCGGCTGCTTCTTCGTGAAGGCCTCGCCCGGCATGAAGAACGTGATGCCGGCACTGTACAAGGGTCTCGCGGTGGCCGGCGTGCTGTCGCTGATCGCGTTCTACTTCGTCACCACGACCGTGATGCCCGCCGACGCGCTCGGCGCAGGCACGCACCTGAGGCTGTTCGGCACCTGCGCCGTCGGCCTGGTGCTGACCGCCGCGCTGGTGTGGGTCACCGAGTTCTATACCGGCACCCAGTACGGCCCGGTGCAGCACATCGCGCAGGCCTCGACCACCGGCCACGGCACCAACATCATCGCCGGCCTGGGCGTGTCGATGCGCTCGACCGCCTGGCCGGTGCTGTTCGTCTGCATCGCGATCCTGACGTCGTACTGGCTCGCCGGCCTGTATGGCATCGCGACCGCGGCGACCTCGATGCTGAGCATGGCCGGGATCGTCGTCGCGCTCGACGCCTATGGCCCGATCACCGACAACGCCGGCGGCATTGCCGAAATGGCCGAATTGCCGAAGAGCGTGCGCGACGTGACCGACCCGCTCGATGCCGTCGGCAACACCACCAAGGCCGTGACCAAGGGCTACGCGATCGGCTCGGCCGGCCTGGCCGCGCTGGTGCTGTTCGCCGACTACACGCACTCGCTCGAAGGCCGCGGCATCAGCGTCAGTTTCGACCTCAGCGACCCGCGCGTGATCGTCGGCCTGTTCATCGGCGGCCTGATTCCGTACCTCTTCGGTGCGATGGCGATGGAGGCGGTGGGCCGCGCTGCGGGCGCGGTCGTCGTCGAGGTGCGGCGCCAGTTTCGCGACATCAAGGGCATCATGGAAGGCACGGCCAAGCCCGAGTACGGCACCGCGGTCGACATGCTGACCACCGCCGCCATCAAAGAGATGGTCGTGCCCAGCCTGCTGCCGGTCGTGGTGCCGATCCTGGTCGGGATGCTGCTCGGGCCGGCGGCGCTCGGCGGCCTGCTGATGGGCACAATCGTCACCGGCCTGTTCGTCGCGATCTCGATGTGCACCGGCGGCGGCGCCTGGGACAACGCGAAGAAGTACATCGAAGACGGCCACCACGGCGGCAAGGGCAGCGAGGCCCACAAGGCCGCTGTGACCGGCGACACCGTCGGCGACCCCTACAAGGACACCGCCGGCCCGGCCGTGAACCCGCTGATCAAGATCATCAACATCGTTGCGTTGCTGATCGTGCCCTTGCTGCCCGTCGGCTCGGCCGCGACCCACCCGGCCGCAGCCGCGCCGGCCGGCGTGGTCGCGAGTGTCGAGGCACCGGCGGCGAAGCTCGGCGCGACCTCGCGATAGCGCGATAGCGGTCCACGCGATGAGAAGAGGCCCGGGCGCAGCCCGGGCCTTTGTCATTTTGCAGGCCGACTCTGTGCAGCAGCCACACTAACGGAGTCACGCCAGCGCGTGTCTCATGCCGGTGTTGCGCGGGTGGTGCTCGGCCTGCCTGTGCAACGTCTATCGGATGAGCAGCACCGGCACCGAGCAGCGCGCCAGCACGCCGCTGGCAACCGAGCCGAGAACCATGTTTCCGAGCGACGTGTGCCCGTGAGAGCCCATCACGATGAGATCGCACTTGTCCGACTCGGCGATGCGAGCGATCTCCTCGGCGGCGTGGCCGCGGGCATGCACCGCGCGATACGTCCAGTGCTGCTGGTCCGCGAACGCACGCACGGGTTTGAACACCCGCTCGGCCTCGTCGGTGTAATAGCTGTCGAGCGTGCTTCGGTCCAGAAACCGAGACGCGTGCGAAGGCACGGGCGCCACCGCGGTGAACAGGATGTATTCGTGGGCCGTGCCCAGCAGTTGGCCGTGCACCCCGATGTAGTCGAGCATGCGCTTCGTGTAGTCGCTGCCGTCGACGGGCAAGAGAATCTTCATGGAACACTCCGGTTCAAAGGGTCGAGACAATCGTCCTGCGGCGCGGGCCGCCATCGATTGATCGGCATCAAGGCCCGCCGTTGCCATTTTGCGCTCGTGTCGCGCCGGCAATGAGCTGGCACGTGATTCGGCGCCCGGGCATCGGCTATCGTTCGTGATCCCAGACCTCGGGTCTTGCCAATCGTTCGGATCATGCACCGCTCGCGCCCATTCGAATGAGATTCGCCGCGTTCGCTCCGCTGCGCGACACCGTCTTTCGCGGCCTGTGGTTCGCCTGGCTGGCGGCCAACATGACGATGTGGATGAACGACGTCGCCGCCGCGTGGCTGATGACCTCGCTCACGACCAACCCGGTCATGGTGGCGCTGGTGCAGACCGCATCGACCCTGCCGGTCTTCCTTCTCGGCGTGCCGAGCGGCGCAGTCGCCGACATCGTCGACCGCCGCCGCTACTTCGCCGCCACGCAGCTGTGGGTCGCGGCAACCGCGCTGCTGTTGGCCGTCCTGTCGCTCAGCGGGTTGCTCAACGCGCCGCTGCTGCTCTTGCTGACCGCCATCAACGGCATCGGCCTGGCGATGCGCTGGCCGGTGTTCTCGGCGATCGTGCCGCAGGTGGTGTCGCGCGAGCACTTGTCGATGGCGATCGCGTTGAACGGCATCTCGATGAACCTGTCGCGGGTGATCGGGCCGGTGGTCGCCGGCGGGCTGATCGCGCTCGTCAGCCCGGCTGCGGTGTTCGTGCTGAACGCGCTGCTGGCGGCCGGCGCGATGGTGCTGATCCTGCGCTGGCGCTCGGTGACCGAGCCGAGCCCGCTGCCCGGCGAGCGCTTCATCGGTGCGATGCGCGCCGGCATCGGTTTCACGATGCAGTCGCCGCGATTGAAGGTCGTGCTGCTGCGGGTGCTGCTGTTCTTCATCCAGTCGTCCGCGCTGCTCGCGCTGCTGCCATTGGTAGCTCGCCAGATGCACGGCGGCGGGCCGGCGACCTTCACGGTGCTGCTGTCGAGCCTGGGCGCCGGCGCCATCGTCGCGGCGCTGTATTTTCCGCGTTGGCGAGCGCGCTACGACCGCGACCGCTTCGTCCTCGTCGGCACGTTGGCCCATGCGGCGTTCAGCCTGGTGGTCGTGTTCGTGCACGAGACCTGGATCGCACTGCCGGCGATGGTGGCCTGCGGCATGGCGTGGATCTCGGTCGCCAACTCGCTGACCGTCGCGGCGCAGATGGCGATGCCCGACTGGGTGCGGGCCCGCGGCATGTCGATCTACCAGACCGCGCTGATGGGCGGCTCGGCGGCCGGCTCCGTGCTCTGGGGCCAGGTGGCGGCGTGGTGGGACGTTGACGGTGCCGTCATCGCAGCGGCGGTGTTCGGCGTCGTCGCGCTGGCGCTGACGCGCCGCCACACGGTCGACGGCGGCGCGGAGCTCGACTTCACGCCGGTCCCGGCGCGCCAGTTGCCCGAGCCCGCGGTTCCGATCGGTCCGAACGAGGGGCCGGTGATGGTGACGATCGAGTACCTGATCGACCCGGCACGCGCCGTTGAATTTGCCGCGGTGATGCAGCGCACCCGCCAGGCGCGGCTGCGCCAGGGCGCACTGTCGTGGGGGCTGTTTCGCGACGCGACCGACATCGCGCGCTACATCGAATACTTCGTCGACGAGAACTGGGTCGAGCACCAGCGGCGAATGATCCGTTTCAGCGCCCACGATGCCGAGTTGCGCGACCTGCGGATGAGTTTTCATCGGGGCGCCGAGCGGCCCGAGCTGAAGCGCTATGTCGCCGACGCGTCGACGCCACCGCCGAGCACCTTTCGGTAGGCCGTCAGCCCGATCGCCGGCAGCACCGTGCAGCGTTCGCGTGACCGATGCGCGCGCGTTCCGCCTCGACACAGGATGCTGACTTCGGTCAGCCGAAAAGACAAAAGCCCCAGCAGGTGTCAACCTGCTGAGGCTTGTCTTTGTTGGTCGGGACGGCGGGATTCGAACTCGCGACCCCTTGCACCCCATGCAAGTGCGCTACCAGGCTGCGCTACGCCCCGATGAAGCGCAGA
>Ga0068867_100003871_pt1 | contig 10532 bp, 9 predicted proteins | sample KBSMisM32_FD_65649 | JGI IMG/M metagenome (GOLD analysis project Ga0068867, IMG submission 65649) | Miscanthus rhizosphere microbial communities from Kellogg Biological Station, Michigan, USA - KBS Miscanthus M3-2 | ecosystem: Host-associated > Plants > Roots > Rhizosphere > Soil ...
CCATTGTTGAGCTTGCTGGTGATGTAGACCGCGGACCGGTCCAGACCCGCGGCGCGGATGCCCTGCCCGACGCCGCGTTCGTTCTGATACATCTCCGCTGTGTCGATGTGTCGGTAGCCGATCTGCAGCGCGGTCTCGACCGCATCGGCGGTCTCGTCGGGGGGAATCTGAAACACCCCGAAACCCAATTGCGGAATCAGCGCGCCATCCCGCAGTTCGATCATGGGAACGTCACTCACGTCGTACCTCCTTTACTACCGTCACGGAATCTCCGTGACTTTGTCGTGCGTTGACGGATCACCCGAAGCACCTTGTATCTGCGAGTTCCCGGGCAACGCCCATCCAACTCCTCCACGATGGCCCGCGGGCACGCGACTGACCATGGTGCTGCCGCCAACCATGACTCCGTGACAGCCTCAACGACGACCTACCTGCCAACCGCCGCCATCGCTGGTCATCGCCAGGCGTCTGGCGTGACAGCATCTGCTCTTCAACCGCGGCGACCGAACGCTGTGCAGCGCCGAGACTTTGGCGGAATGAGGGTCGGGATCGACTTCGGCACCACGCACACCGTCGCGGCGATCGTCGACAGAGGCAACTACCCCGTCGTGTACTTTGACGGCGTCGACACGTGGCCATCGCTCGTCGCTGGGAACGCCGCTGGAGAGTTGCGCTTCGGTCTGGACGCCGCCGCCGTCGGCCGTGAGGCAGGGTGGTCGGTCGTGCGGTCCTTCAAGCACCTGCTCAACAACGCCGGGCCCCGGACCGAGGTGACGCTGAGCGGGCGCATCCACCGGTTGTCCGATCTTCTGACGGGCTTCCTCGTTCAGCTGAAGAGCGACCTTGTCCGTCGCGCGAACGTCGAATTGGAGCCGGGTGAGCGCATCGAGGCCGCGATCAGCGTTCCGGCCAATGCCTCGAGTGCTCAACGCTTTCTGACGCTGGATGCCTTCCTCACTGCAGGCTTCGAAGTCGTCGTTCTCCTCAATGAGCCGTCCGCCGCGGGTTTCGAATATGCCCACCGTTACCGCTCGACCATCACCGGCAAGCGCGAGTACGTCGTCATCTACGACCTCGGCGGTGGCACGTTCGACGCGTCGCTGTGAAGATGACCGGGCGGTGGAACGAAGTGGTCACGAGCGAGGGCATCCAACGCCTCGGCGGCGACGACTTCGACGAGATGATCCTGAAGCTCGTCCTGACAGAGTCGAAGCTGCTTCACGAACTGGATCCGACCACGCGTGACCTCCTGCTCGAGGAGTGCACAGCCCGCAAGGAAGCCGTCGGGCCGAACACGCGCCGCTTCCTGGTGGACCTTTCCGAGATCGATCGGCCACCGCTCTCCCGTCCAATCGAAGACGTCTACGCGGCCTGCGCACCGCTCGTCGACAAGACAGTCGAAGTTCTGACCAGCGTCCTGCGCGATCCCGCCAGGCACCGCGGCCACGTGGAGTGGTCAGAGATCGCCGGTATCTACACGGTGGGCGGGGCCGCCGGCTTCCCGTTGGTAGGCCGGATGCTGCGCAAATCCTTCGGTGAAAAGCGCGTGAAGCGCTCACCGCACCCCTTCGCGGCGACGGCCATCGGCCTCGCGGCATTCCTCGACAAGGAGGCCGGCTTCGCGCTCTCCGACCGCTTTTCGCGGCATTTCGGGGTCTTTCGCGAGGCGCACAGTGGCGAAGACGTCGTATTCGACCCCATCCTTCCGAAGGACCTTTCCCTGCGCCGGTGGCGAGCCCCCGCTCGTGGTGACGCGGAAGTATCGCGCCGTACACAACATCGGACACTTCCGGTTCGTCGAGTGCAGTCGCCTCACCGACGGCCGCCCAGACGGCGACGTGACGCCCTACGATCCGGTCTTCTTCCCGTTCGATCCGGACTTGCACGACGAGGACGACCTCAGGCACCGGCCGGTTGGCCGCCGGGAGTTCGGGCCGGATGTCGAGGAGTGCTACACCGTCACGCCAAGCGGCGCGGTAGAGGTGATCATCACAACGCTCCCAGCAGGCTTGACGCGGACCCTTCGGCTGGCGCGACACGTGCCTGCGAGCCTGTGATGGACTGAAGGTCAGCTTTTTCTCAGCAAGCGCTTCGAGACTGGCGGAGTGCCACCGATCGCTCCTTCGACCACACCCCCGGTTCCCACTCCGATACCGATGCCCCCGCTGCCCGACCCCGATTTCAGCAGGTTCGGGCACGGGATCTCGCTGCTGGGCGGTTGGCTTCCAGTCACAGCCGAAATCCTGGCGGTCGTCGCGCTGGTCATTGCGATCGGTTGGCGAACCCGTCGCTGGCGATTCGTCTGGGTACCGGTCGCCGCCGCCGTCGGAGTCGCGGTGGCCCTCGGCGCGCGCGCCTACATGAACTCTGAAGGGCTGGCGTCGGACCCGGCACCGTTGCGGCTGTGGCTGTGGACATCGATCTTTGCGGCCTCAATAGCGGTGGCGGTGCTGGGTTTTCGCGGTACGCCATGGTGGCGTCGTGGACTGTCTTTCCTGGCGATTCCCCTGACGCTGCTGTGCACTCTGCTGGTGCTGAACAACTGGGTCGGCTACTACCCGACCGTGCAGAGGGCGTGGGGCGATCTGACCTCGGGCCCGCTACCTGACCAGACCGATATGTCCGCGCTCGACGGCCTGCGCAACACGCATCCCGAAACAGGCAAGTTGGTGCCCGTCGACATCCCCGAGGACGCCAGCGGCTTCAAGCACCGACGCGAATACGTCTACCTCCCGCCGATCTGGTTCACCGGGACGGCACCGCCACCCCTTCCGGCGGTGATGATGATCGCCGGGGAGTTCAGTAACCCGACCAACTGGATGCGGACCGGAAACGCAGTGTCCGTGATCGACGAGTTCGCCAAGGCGCACGCAGGTGCGGCGCCGCTGTTCGTGTTCGTCGACTCCAGCGGGAACTTCAACAACGACACCGAATGCGTGAACGGCCCGCGTGGCGACGCCGCCGACCACCTGACCAAAGACGTCCGCCCGTTCGTGGTGTCTCGATTCGGCGCGTCGCCGGATCCTTCGCAGTGGGGCGTGGTCGGCTGGTCCATGGGTGGCACGTGTGCCATCGACCTCACCGTGATGCATCCCGACCTGTTCACGACCTTCGATGACATCGGCGGTGATCGGGGTCCCAATTCCGGTACCAAGCAACAGACGATCGAGCGCCTGTACGGCGGTGACGCCGCGGCCTGGGCCGCGTTCGACCCACGCACCGTCATGGCGAAGCACGGACCCTATATCGGCGTCGCGGGATACTTCGACGACTCTCAGGAACCTGCCGACGATAAGACAAAGAATCTGCCCGAGCGCCGGCTGCAACGCGATGCGCCAGTGGGATTCGGCGGCCACGACGACGCAGACGAGTTCCGCGAGAAGGGCGCGCTACCGGATCTGTGTGCTGCCGCGCTCAAGGTCGACATCGGATGCTCGTTGCGGGTGTATCCGGGCTACCACACCTGGCAATTCGCCGCGAGGGCTTTCTCCAACGACTTGCCATGGCTGGCAGAGCGGGTGCACACGCCCGGGGTTTGACGATGGCGCGGGGCTTGTGGCGTCAGAACTTTGCAACCGCTCCAGCGTCGATCGGCAGCGCCGCTCCGGTTATGTACTGTGCTTCGTCGGAGGCGAGGAAAAGCACGGCATTGCTGACTGCTCGCGCCTCGATCACTGGCTTCGGCAGCAGATGAAAGTGTCCGATCACCTGTGTCGCGTCGGCCATGGTCGGCTCGGCGAGGTCCGGCCGCACGGTGCGACGAAAGTGGTCGTTGTCGATCATCGGTGTCAGGATGTTGCCGGGGTGTATCGAGTTCACTCTGATCCACTGCGGTGCAAGCTCATTGGCCAGCGAGTTCATCAGGCCGACCACGGCGTGCTTGGCCGAGGCGTAGCCGGCCATATAGCCCCCGCCGCGCAATCCCAGCATCGAGCTCACCAAGATGATCGATCCTCCGCGGCCGTCAGACATATGGGGCAGTGCCACCTTGACCGTGTGCATGACGCCGGTCAGATTGATGTCGAGCATTGTCTGCCACGCAGACTCGTCGATCAGGGCGGCGGGGGAGGGGGACCCAGCGATACCGGCATTGGCCACGACCACATCGGGCCTGCCCAATTCGTCCACTCCCCGTTGCAGCGCGGCGCGAAGACCCTCGAGGTCCCTGACGTCTGCCTTCGCGGTGACGATGCGCCGGTCGAGCTTCTCGACCAGTGCCGCGGTTTCGTCGAGATCCGCTTCCGTCGCACCGGGGTAGCCGGCGCTGCCGATGTCGCTGCACACATCGACCGCGATGATGTCGGCGCCTTCCTCCGCGAGCCGGATGGCGTGTTCGCGGCCCTGGCCCCGCGCTGCACCGGTGATGAACGCGACCTTGTCGGCCACTCTGCCAACTGTGTTCGTCATCGTTACCTCTCGTGCAGAAAGATTGGCCCCTATACCTTGCACGAATCACCGGTGGCGTGGGTACCGTCACGTCGATGAAGCTGATTTCGCCGACCGATTCGTTGTTCCTCATCGGCGAATCCCGTGAACACCCGATGCACGTTGCAGGCCTGCAGCTCTTCGAACCTCCCGAGGAGGGCGGCCCCGATTTCATCCGCGATCTGCACGAGGCGATCGTCGAGCACGATGACTTTCAGCCGACGTTCAGAAAGCATCCCGGCAGACTTCTCGGCGGCTTCGCCAACGTCGCCTGGGAATTCGATGATGACGTCGACATCGATTACCACCTGCGCAGGTCGGCATTGCCGCGTCCCGGCCGAATCCGTGAGCTGCTCGAGCTCACATCCCGGTTACATGGCACGCTGCTCGATCGGCACCGACCATTGTGGGAGGCCCACCTCGTCGAGGGCCTCGAAGACGGCCGCTTCGCGATCTACACGAAGATGCACCACGCGCTGCTCGACGGAGTCTCTGCTCAGCGCCTGACGATTCGGTCGATGACAACGGACCCCGACGATCTCCAAATCCGAGTGCCGTGGACACTCGGCCCGAAGCGAAGGAACAAGGACTCGGGGCAGTCGCGGTCTGCACTGCAGTCAATCACCGGCGCAGTCGGATCGGTTGCCTCGCTGGGCCCGTCCACACTCTCAGTGGCCAGGGCCGCGCTTTTGGAACAGCAATTGACCCTGCCGTTTCGCGCGCCCAAGACGATGTTCAATGTGCCGATCGGGGGAGCGCGACGGGTCGCCGCACAGTCATGGGCGCTGGCGCGCATCCGCGCCGTCAAGTCCGCCGCAGGCGTAACCGTCAACGACGTCGTGCTGGCGATGTGCTCGGGTGCGCTACGCGCCTACCTCATCGAACTCGACGCACTGCCCGACACACCTCTGGTGGCGATGGTTCCGATCAGCCTTCGCGGGCAGGACGAGCAGGACGCGGGCGGCAACATGGTTGGCACGATTCTGTGCAACCTGGCGACCGACACCGCCGACCCCGCCAAGCGGCTCGAGGCGATCAACACCTCGATGCGCGACAACAAGAAGGTGTTCGCCGAGCTTCCACGAAACCAGGCGCTCGCGTTGTCGGCGTTTCTGATGTCCGGCATCGCACTGGCGTTGGTGCCCGGGTTCGTGTCGTCGGCGCCGCCGCCTTTCAACATCGTCATTTCCAACGTTCCCGGTGCGCGCGAACCGTTGTATTGGAAGGGCGCCCGACTCGCCGGCCATTACCCGCTGTCGATCGCGTTGGACGGGCAAGCCCTCAACATCACGCTGACCAACACCGCCGACAACCTCGACTTCGGTCTAGTCGGGTGCCGCCGTAGCGTTCCACACCTGCAGCGACTGCTCATCCATCTCGAGGACTCGTTGGCCGATCTGGAACGAGCTGTCGGAATCGCGAATTGATGCTGTCATTCTCTGCACAACGGGAGTTCTCGGCGTACGGCCCGTCGCACTTGGTGGTGCTCGCGGTGTTCGCCATAGGCGCTGTGCTTCTGGTCTGGATCGGACGCCGGCAGACCGAGTCTCAGGCCCGGCTCCTCGGCCGCGTGCTGGCCGCCCTGATCGTCGCGGCATTCGTCGTGGCGCTGGTATACAAGCTGATCCGACCCGCCCTCGACACCTCGGTTCCGCTGCAGCTGTGCGACGTCGCGGAACTCACGGCGGCGTATGCCTTGTGGTCGCAACGGCATTGGGCTTTTGTGCTCACCTATTACTGGGGCCTCGTGCTGAGCTCGCAGGCGTTGATCACGCCGGACGTCGGCACGCCGGAGGAAGGCGCGCCGGACTTCCCTCACCATCTTTTCCTGACGTTCTTCACGCTTCACGTACTCGTGGTATGGGCCGCCATCTATCTCACGTGGGGGCAACGGAATCGGCCAGGGTGGCGCGACTACCGCTTCGCGATCATCGTGACCCTCGTGTGGGCGGCGTGCACGTTCACCTTCAACGCGATCACGGGGACCAACTACGGCTACCTCAACAGGAAACCGCCCACCGCATCGCTGCTCGACGTGTTGGGCCCCTGGCCGCTCTATCTTCTGGCCGAGGTCGCGATCGTCCTGATCGTATGGGCCCTGATGACCTGGCCGTGGGAGCGGAGCCGGCGCCACGCAAACGCTGTTGCGAGACCGGCCTGAGGAACTGGTCGACGGATCCTCTCAGTACGGACCAAGCCACGGGCGAGGGCTCCGAACGCGCTCAGCTTGCGATACCTGCCGTGAGTGAGCGCCGTCGCCATCAATCCGGTGAGCACGCCGAGGATGAAGTACCCGCGGGCACGTCTCTTGTTCCTCAGAATCACCGCCGATGCGATGAAGCCACACACTGCCCCAGTGCCGAACGCCACGAGCAGAATCAGTTGCAGCGGTCCGGCCGCACTCACGTGGCAACCTCCAGACAATCGTTCGCACAGATCGGTTGCCCGATCAAACCACCGTCGTCGTCAAGCGGGAAGCGCGCGCCCGTTGTCGTGACCAAACCGAGGATGAGGTGTAACCCCGGTCGGTTGATCCAGGGCGTGTGAGAGTCTCAGGACGGCTCGACAAGATCATGGCGACGAGGCGGCGCGTCCATCGAATGCGTCGCGCGCAAGCTCGATCTCGGACATGTGCCCGTACGCCCAGTCGCGGATCGCGTCGACCGCTTCCGTCAGGCTCTGCCCAAGGGGCGTGAGCCGGTATTCGACCGTCACCGGCACCGTGGGGTAGACGGTCCTGCTCACGAGCCCGTCGCGCTCGAGTGCCCGCAGCGTCTGCGTGAGCATCTTCTGACTCACGCCCTCGATCCGACGGCGCAGCTCGGAGAAACGCAGTGCCTCGTCGCCCTCGAGCGCCGTGATGACAAGCATCGCCCACTTGTCGGCGATGCGGGCGATCACCTGGCGCGTCGGGCAGGCCGCCTTCATCGCGTCCCACCGGATACAGGTTTCCATTGGGTACCTATACTTTTCAAGTGCTATTTTCCAGATGGAGAGCTGGTCTCATACGGTTCCCACCATGAAGGCATTCGCTGTCGCTCGGGACGACGCTCCCGCGATCGAGATGATCGATGTCGACGCACCAACCCCCAGACGCGATGAGGCGGTCATCGCCGTACACGCGTTCTCGGTCAACAGAGGTGAGACGTTCCTGCTCGAGCGCGAGCCCGCAGGCTGGCGCCCCGGCAAGGACATCTCGGGATCGGTAGTCGCCGCGTGCGCAGACGGCAGCGTCCGGCCGTCGGAGCGCGGGTGGTCGCCCACGTCGATGCGGGTGGCTGGGCAGAGCTGGTCGCGGTGGGCTCGGATCGTCTGGTCGAGCTCCCGGAATGCGTATCGCATACCGATGCGGCCACACTTCCGCTCGCAGGCCTGACCGCGCTCCGACTCCTGCGGGTTGCGGGACCGCTCTACGGCCGCACCGTGCTGCTCACCGGCGCGTGTGGTCGCGGCCTCGCGGCCCCGCCAGGCCGGACATCCGAATGGAGCACCGGACATTTGGTGCTGGGCCGGATGTGTTCACGTATGAGTCGCCCTCGCGAGCCCGGCCGAGCGGCGCGCTGTTGTGGATGCATGACGGGGGCACGGTGATGGGCGCCGCGCGTCAAGATCACGGATGGTGCGCTCGTCTGGCCGACGAGCTCGGGGCTCTGGTGATCAGCGTCGACTATCGCCTGGCGCCTGAGCATCCGTTTCCGGCCGCGCTCGACGACTGCTATGCCGCGCTGCTTTGGCTGTGCGACAGCGCCGGTGAGCTCGGGGTCGATCCGGCTCGGATAGCGGTGGCAGGCGCGAGCGCCGGCGGCGGGCTTGCGGCGGTGCTTGCCCAGCGCGCACACGACACCGGGAGCCCGGTCTGCTTTCAGCTGTTGGCCTACCCGATGCTCGATGACCGCACCGTCCTGCGGGCCGCGCCGCAGGACCGCGCGTACACCTGGACGCCGCGATCTAACGGCTACGCCTGGACGGCCTATCTCGGGCGCCCGCCACGTGAGGACGACGACCGTGCGTACATCGCGGCGGCACGACGTGAGGACCTTCGGGGGCTCCCGCCCGCGTGGATCGGCGTTGGCGACATCGATCTCTTCTACCCCGAGGACACCGACTACGCCCGCCGACTCGAAGCGGCAGGGGTGGCGTGCCAGGTGCACGTGGAGCCCGGGATGTATCACGCCGCCGACGTGTTCCTCGACGGCAACGCGCCATCGATGACGCGCTTTCGTGGCGAGATGGTGCGCGTCCTGGCATCGGCGCTGCGATGATAACCACCGATCAGCGACTCTCACCCGCCGTGGACCAGTTCTCGGAGTCCGGCCACGAGGATGAGGCGTACCGGAACCGATGTCGGCGTCCTCGAACGGTGATTTACGTGTGTGATTTCACGCAGCAGCCTGCAGCGTGATCTCGGAAATCTCCGTCCGGCTTTGGCCATCGGTCATGCCCAATTTGGTGATCCACACCAAAACATTGGATGTTTTGCTGCGGTCGTGCACTTCTACTCGATTGTGTCCCGGCTGCAGTGGCGTGGTCGGGGTGAGCTCGGTGGTGTCGGCCAGTGTGGCCGGGGTTTCGGTGGACGAGGAGCGGATCTGAACCTCGGTTCCTGTGCTGGACAAGTCGATCGTGACGGCACTCAGCGCGGTCGGTTCGGACAGGTGCAGCAACAGACCCTCTCCCTCGACGAAATTCGGGAATGGGACGGGGTCCTTATACGTAACGGTGGGCCACGACGTGTCTGGGTTGCCGTCGATCGCCAGGCTGGCCTTCTGCGGATTGTCTGGGGACCCGCTGGGTGAGAACACGGTCGCACTCACCGGCTTGACGATTGGTCCTGGGCGACTCCAGATGCCGAATCCATCGGTGAACCACAGAACCGCAGCCGCCGCCAACACGATCACACCGACGAGTGCGAAGAGTGCAACCTTCCGGCGCCTTCTGCCTTTCGGTGCCTTGTTGCGCGGCGTCTCAGCACGGACCCGAGGCGACCGTCGCTTGGGACGAGCCCCAGTCGAAAAGTTGACGATTGTGTCTGCGTCGAGGGTGCGACCGTCCCAGACGCCGCTGACCTCGACCTCGTCCCCGTGTGCGAGCTGCCCCGCTACGAGTTGAGTTTGGATCTCAACCGGAATGGGAGCACGCCGGTTGTCTGTCGAGTCATGGGGCACGACTTGAAACGACAAGGTTCCGACCTGATGTCGAGTACCGACCGCGCTTTGCTGTACGCGGCGTGCTGTCCCTTGAACGACCACGCGCTCGAGACGTTGGGTGGGTGGACGACCGCTTGCACCGAGGTCCTCGGCGGGACGCAATCCCGTTGTCTGCGAGCCGCTTTGCGGAGGTGGGCCCTGCGTGAGGGCTCGGGCAAAGGCGAGGCAATTCGGGTATCGCTCGTTGGGGTCTTTGGCCAGCGCCCTTGCCAGCACGGCGTCGAGATGGGCGAGATCGGGTCGGCGGTCTGATATTCGCGGTGGCGGCGTATGTAGGTGGTGGCTGATCACGACAGCGCGATTCGAGTCTTGAAAAGGTGGCGCGCCGGTCAGAAGGTGAAAGGTCGTGGCGGCCAACGCATATTGATCCGCGCGCCCGTCAAGCGGCTTGCCCAAGAGTTGCTCGGGAGCTATGTAACTGATGGTTCCCACGGCGACGTTGTCGTCAGTGAGGTTGCTGACATCATCAATTCTGCGAGCGATGCCGAAGTCCGTTAAGAGCACCCTGCGCCGGTGGCCGTCGGGCGCGGTGACGAGGATGTTCTCCGGCTTGACGTCACGATGGAGCAGACGTCGCTCATGACCGAAGTCGAGCGCGTCAGCCACCGCTGTGACGATTTCCGAGACATCTTGTTCGGGCATGCCGCCCGGGTACTGCTCTCGGATCAAATGAGCCGCGTCAGTGCCATCCACGTAGTCCATCGAGATCCAGAGCCGGCCGTTGAACTCGCCACGATCGAGAACGCCAACGATATGTGGGTGCCACAGCGTCGCGGCCAATTCGGCCTCGCGGTTGAATCTCGCCCTGAATTCGTCGTCGTTCGCCGAGGCCGACGACAAGATCTTGAGCGCGTCTTGACGAGGCAGACGAGGATGCTGGGCGAGGTAAACCTCGCCCAT
>Ga0068867_100003885_pt1 | contig 10516 bp, 14 predicted proteins | sample KBSMisM32_FD_65649 | JGI IMG/M metagenome (GOLD analysis project Ga0068867, IMG submission 65649) | Miscanthus rhizosphere microbial communities from Kellogg Biological Station, Michigan, USA - KBS Miscanthus M3-2 | ecosystem: Host-associated > Plants > Roots > Rhizosphere > Soil ...
GGCGCGGAAAATCAGCATTCACCAATTGCAAATGATCTTTTGCATAACCGGTAAAAGATTCGTGCTCGAAATAATCTTTGTGCAGACGAATGCACGGGCCGCACCAGTCAGAACCGGAAAAATTAAGAAGAATAAATTGATGATCAGCTTTTGCAGCCCGCTCTGCTTTATCGAGATCTGTCCCCCAGCTTAGACCGGTGACCAACAACATACTTGTGAGAGCAGAGAAGAGTAAGCGCATAAAATATTTTTGTAAAAATTGCTGATAATTTTCACAGTTCAGCATGCGCAGCTCCAACTTAACAAAAGATTATTAAGCGACCGGTATCCTGTTAAAAAAATACAGGTCTTCTTAACAGGAAATTACAAACTGATAATATCATTTCTCAGCGCGTACAAAATGACACCGATCGAGTTCCGGGATTTTGTCTTATCCAAAAGTTTCTTACGATAACCTTCTACAGTGCGGATATTCTTTCCCATAATATCTGCCATTTCGATATTAGAATGCTGTTTATACAACAGTTTGATCAGGCGGATCTCAACGGGCTTAAATTCGATTTTCTTTGTCCGGGTTGTTTTGGCGGCTTTTTTCATTTTTTGAATTTTGATAAAATTGCGTAGTTATACTGTTCTTTAAAAATATCAGAAAGCAATTTTACATGAGTTTGACAATAAAGAACCGAATGAATTCCGGGTAAAATTTGGATTTATATATATTACCTTTTAAAAACAAAGAATACTATCTTGCTAATAAGGAGTTTACGTAATTACCGGGGGTACTATTTTAATTTTTTCATCGCGGTTGCTAAACGCTTCTTCCACCCTGCGATCGGTTCGGGATTATATACCGCTTTGCCTTTTTTATCTATGAGACCGGATGAGACGGCTATGGCACGGCTGAGTGCCGCTACTTTCTTTGAATGCGAAGGCTGATGTTTCGCATAAAATAATTCAAACGCTTTTATCGCTTTACGGATAAGAGCGGTTTCTTTTTTATACTCTTTTTCCTTACGATAAAGGATCATGAGGCGATGATACGCATCTGTATCAAGCTCATTCTTTTTGATGCGCTCTTCGTAATGCTTTATCGAAGCTTTCGGATCTGTCTTTTCATCCTGTAAAGCTTCTTCCTGCTTCATTTTATGCACCGGTGCCTGCATACGGAGCAGGTTTCAAATAACGTACCGTGTTATCGGAGATAAAATAAATTTAAAGGTTGAAATTATTTTGCGTCTTTCTTCACACGCGGCACCCAGGGGATCTCCTGCACCTGCAAGAGATGAGCGGCATACCTTGAGAGGGTAAATAAATGATCGCTGAGGCGGTTAAGGTATTTGATCACCAACTGATCCACAAACATATTTTCTTCCTGCAACTGTACGCATGAACGCTCAGTACGCCTGCATACGCAGCGCGCTATGTGCAGCGTAGAAACTGCGGGATGGCCGCCCGGCAAAATAAAGGACCTCATTTCGGGTAATACTACCGTCATGCGATCGATATCTTTTTCTAAAAAATGAATATCTTCTTCAGTAAGATCAGGCAGCTTCATTTGCGGCGCTTTATCGGGATCGCAGGCAAGCGATGAACCGATGGTAAAGAGCCTGTCCTGAATTTCTTTCAACACTGCTTTACATGAAGCATCCGTAAGCAGGTCATTGCAAAGACCGATATATGAATTCAATTCATCTACATTGCCGTACGCTTCTATGCGGAGGTGGCTTTTAGATACCTTGGTGCCGCCGATAAGGCCGGTCTTTCCTGCATCTCCTGTTTTGGTATAAATTTTAAACGCCATAACCGGTTAATTGGTTGATTAGTGGGTAGTGGAAGGGTCACTGATCAACCCCTCAACTGTTTACACATGCACCACTCTTTTCTCATTCTGCATATCCGATTCTATCATGCCGTCTTTCAGGCGGATCACTCTTTTGGCAAATGAAGCAATATCTTCTTCATGTGTCACGAGTACGATCGTATTTCCGTCATCATGCAGCTTGCCGAGGATATCCATGATCTCGTAAGATGTTTTGGAATCCAGGTTTCCCGTGGGTTCGTCGGCAAGAATGATCGCGGGTGAATTCACAAGAGCTCTTGCAATGGCCACCCGCTGGCATTGTCCGCCGCTGAGCTCATTGGGTTTGTGATGCATGCGGTCCTCGAGCTTTACCTTGTGCAGCACTTCCTCCGCCCTTTCGATGCGTTGTTTTTTCCCGATGCCGGTATAGATCAGGGGCAGCGCCACATTTTCTGCAGCTGTAAGCCGCGGTAATAAATTGAACTGCTGAAACACGAAGCCGATCTCTTTGTTGCGTACCGCCGCCAGGTCATCATCTGCCATACGGCTCACGTCCTGCCCGTTGAGGATATAGCGTCCGCCGGTCGGGGAATCCAGGCAGCCCAGGATATTCATCAGCGTGGATTTTCCGCTGCCGCTGGGACCCATCAGCGCCACATAATCATTCTTTGAGATGTTCATGGAAATACCCTTGAGCACCGGCAGCTCCTGCTTTCCGAGAAAATAACTTTTCCGGATATTTTCCAGCTGAAGAATGATATCTGACGCCATGCGTTGATTATTTTTTGATCACTTTTGGTACGATAAAATAAGGAGCATTTTTTTGTGCAGCATTCTTTAAAGCGGCTTCATTTGTGATGCTGCCTTCCGTAACATCATCCCGCATGATATTTACATTGCCGGAAATATGCAGCAACGGCTCAATATTTTCGGTATTTACTTCGTTAAGCTTTTCTATCATGCCGATCATATTTTGCAGTCCCGTTTTGATCCCGGCCCTTTCTTCGCCCGTAAATTTTAAGCGCGCCAGCTTCGCCAGACGGTCAAAAAGCGCATCATTCACTTCCATCTTACAAATATATTGCTTATTGTCAATTGCCCATTGCCTATTGTCTATTGCATACTATCTTCGCCGCAATATTTAAACAATGAGTGAACAGGCAACAAAAGGCGGAAAAAAGATCGTAATGAGCGGCATAAGGCCGACGGGTTTTTTGCACCTGGGTAATTATTTCGGCGCTATACGCAACTATGTAAAGCTGCAGGAAGAATTTGAATGTTATTTTATGGTGGCCGACCTGCACTCACTCACCACACATCCGGATACCAAAGAACTTAAATCGAATGTATACCGCGTGCTTGCCGAAAATATTGCCTGCGGACTTGACCCTGATAAAGCTGCCTTTTACTGTCAGAGCCATTTATACGAAACGGGTGAATTATATCTTTACCTAAACATGATGGCTTATAAAGGTGAGCTGGAAAAGACGGTAACCTTTAAAGAAAAAGCCCGGCAGCACCCGGAGAACATTAATGCCGGGTTGCTTACCTATCCTGTATTGCAGGCTGCGGATATCCTGATACACCGGGCAAGCTATGTGCCCGTCGGCAAGGACCAGGAGCAGCACCTCGAAATGTCGCGAACATTCGCGAACCGCTTCAACCATCGCTACGGAAATGTTTTTCCCGAACCGGTTGCATTTAATTTTAATGAGGCGTTGATAAAAGTGCCTTCCCTCGATGGTACAGGCAAAATGAGCAAGAGTGTAAACGAGTCTGCAACGCTGTATCTTTCTGATGACGATGATACGATCCGTAAAAAAATAATGAAGGCGAAGACGGACAGCGGGCCGACAGAAAAAAACTCGGTAATGCCGGATTACATTGAAAATATTTTTATGCTGATGAAGCTGGTCAGCACGGAAGACACGATCGGTAAGTATACGGATCAGTTCACTAATGCCAACATACGCTATGGCGACATGAAGAAAGAATTGGCGGAAGATATGATCCGTTTTATCAGCCCCATCCGTCAAAAAACAAACGGGCTTCTTGCCGATGAAGCCGCCCTCAAAAAAGTGATGGAAAAGGGTGCCGAAAAGGCCCGCAAAAGCGCGGAAGCTACAATGAAACTCGTAAGAAACAGCATCGGCCTGAGTTATTAATTAATAATTATTAATTAATGATTATGTCCTTACATTCGTATTCCTTAAAATTAATAATGTTCACGGATGGCCAAAGCTAAAAAACCAAAACACATTGCAGTTGCAGGAAATATCGGTGCCGGCAAGACAACGCTCACTGAAATGCTGAGCAAGCATTATAAATGGATCCCGCAGTTTGAGGACGTAGATCATAATCCTTACCTCAATGATTTTTACGAGGACATGCCGCGCTGGAGCTTCAACCTCCAGATATTTTTCCTGAACAGCCGTTTGAATCAACTGTTGGAAATACAGCGGGGCACGGAAACGGTGATCCAGGACCGTACGATCTTCGAGGATGCAAATATATTCGCACCCAACCTGCATGATATGGGCCTGATGGGCAAGCGTGATTTTGAGAATTATTATAAATTTTTCGAAACGCTGAAAAGCATGGTGCAGCCGCCCGACCTGCTGATCTACCTCAAAGCTTCAGTGCCTACCCTTGTATCCCAAATACAAAAAAGAGGCAGGGAATATGAAGAAAATATCCGCCTGGATTATTTAAAAAAGCTGAACGATTATTACAATAACTGGATAGATAATTATAAAGAAGGAAAGCTTTTGGTGATCGATGCCGATAAAAATAAGTTCGCTGAGAACGAGGACCATTTAGGCGAGATCATTTCGGGTATCGATGCACAGTTGTTCGGACTGTTTTAGAAAGACCACCGACCACCGACCACGGACCACCGACGAACCTAATCGAGAAGACGATTTTTCATTGCGTAAAACACAAGTCCCACTGAATTTTTCACTCCGAAGCGCTCCATCAGCCTGTCCTTGATGGCTTCAACTGTACGCGCGCTGATATCCATTTTTCCCGCGATCTCTGAAGCGGTAAATTCCATGCAAACGAGCATCAATACTTCTTTTTCCCTTTCACTCAGCACGGCTTCCGATGCGAGTGAGGGATTGAATTTTTGCTTGCTGTAATTTTTCTTGATGAGGATACGGTTTACAAACGGGCTCAGGTAAAAACCGGTACGTTTCACGTCATTGATCGCTTTATAAATTTCAGAAGGGTCGGTGCTTTTGAGCAGGTATCCGGCTGCGCCGCAATCCATAAGATGGCCCACGAAACGGTCATCCTCGTACATGGTAAGGATGATGACCCTTACAGTAGGGAATTCTTTGGTAATGGCTTTGGTAACATCAATGCCGTCGCGGCCGGGCATTTTAAGATCGCAAAGAATAACATCGGGAACATTACCGGGAAGCTTTTCCAACAGATCGTTGCCGTTTTCCGCCTCAAGTACAAAGCGGATATTGGTATATTGCCGCATCGACAGGATCACACCCTTTCGGAATATTTTATGATCGTCTGCGATGCCAACGGTTATTTCAGCAAGCATATGTAAGTGTGTTCAGGTTTTTCAGAATACAACAAAGGTAATCAACTATACAGGTTCTTCTTTCGGTATTTCTAAAGTGATCTTATAATAGGTTTGTGCTGCATCCAGCTCAAATAATATTTTTCCGCCCAATACCTTGATGCGGCTGGCAATATTTTTAAGTCCGAGCCCCGACCCCATATGGTTGAGCCTTTCAAACTCAGATTGTATCAGCCCTTTGCCGTCGTGGTGGATACGTATATAAACATTATTGCTGCTTACATTTTCCGTCAGGTGAATGAAACCTGCATTGCTGTGCTTAAGGATATTATTGATAAGTTCCTGTATCACCCGAAAAGCCAGCATTTCCTGTTCCGGTTTCAATCTTTCCCGGTAATCATGAAAGCGGGCGGTGGCTTTGATGACACCGCTGCCGTTTATTTTCTGAAAAAGATCGCTGGTAGCGCTTTCCAGTCCGAAGTTCTTTAATGTAGGCGGCATCAGGCTATGGCTTATATTTCGGATAAGCATGATGGCGTCGTCGATGATCTGCTTGGCGCTGAGGATGCTTTGCACCTGCTGGGCCTTTTCCTGGTTCACCAGGTTATCGTTGAGGTAGAGCCTTACGGTGGCAAGCAGGGGCCCGGCATCATCATGCAGGTCGGCCGCAATGCGCTGTCGTTCTTCTTCCTGGAAACGAATACTTGCCTTAAGAAATATTTGTTGCTTCTCAAACTCCAGGCGCTTCATCTCGTGGTGGTAGCGGATCACTTTGCGCTGGTGCATGGTCACGAACACGATGATCACCACGGCAAGAACTACCATGCCCGCGGAACCGATGATCATCATCCGGTTGCTCAATGAATTTTCAGCGACCTGTAAAAAAAACATGTGCACTAGGAATTAATTGGTAAGGTGAAAGAAAGATCTTCATCAAGATGTAAGTCCTCCGGTATTCGAAGTTCCTCTTCTTTAGTTTCATTATGTTCCTGTGCAAACCAGGCCAAACAAAGAATAATATCTTTAGTAATGGTAACAATAGTGTATACAATTTTCATTTCTGTAACCAGTTTCTTATCACTAGTCGAGGTTAGAAAAAGCAAGTAAAAAAAATTGCCTGTGAAGTAAATGAAAAACCCTACGCATAGCCAAAATGAAATGGATTGATATAAGGGAGTCATAGTTACTATGCGCATTTTTTCATACAAATAATATGAAATAATTCCTATAAATAACGAAAACTCAACTAATAAGGGGAGAGTGTGAAGACTTGTTTTATCAGAAAAAATATAATTTATTATACAAAATATTGCAAATGGAATTATGCTTAGCTTAATAATCCGTCCTATAAGCTTGTTCTTAACAATCATAGAAAAAAACCAAGCCAAAAGGATATATTCGGTAAGTATATAAGCTCGGATGTTCAACAAATAATAAACCCTAGATACACCATAGTTTACAAAATAATATCCCAAGCCGATAAAGGACGCTAACAGAATAGCATAAACGAAAAAAACCTTTAACGGTTTTGTAGTATTTTTTTTAAAGAAAATAATACAAAACAGTAAAGGTAGAATCTCGAAGAGATAAGTAATATTTGAAATTAGTTTCAGTTCTACACGGTTAGTTAGGTCAAATATAACTAACTGCCCTAAGAAAAAAAAACTAATTAACCTCCGATGAGGTCAGAGATAAATCCCAAAATTTCAGATAACATTTTTGTAGGTTTAAGTGTAAGGAGACTAATTTCTAATACAAACTTCATCTATTACCTAGCGTTTCCAAAATGGCCATTCTAAAAATTGTATCATATCATTTTTATATATTGCTAATATTCAAATAGTTATGATGACAACGAGAAATTATATCATCTAATCTTTAGCAAATATACTTATATTTTTGAGTAAATTTACTATTGAGTTAAATGTATTTTTACGTAGTATTTTTGCATTCCTATTAAGGCTTATAAACATTTTTAATAAAAAGTGGATATCTTTTAAGATTAGTATTTGCTATTACTGAACTGTAACCTCATTCAAATAGTAATTTTGAATTCATTATATTCACAAAAGGTTTAAAAACTAACTTTTGCCAAATGTCTAATAACCAAATGATTAAGTTTGCGATTGCAGACGACCATAAAATTTTCAGGGATGGGATCAAGATGGCCTTGTCAGGTAAAGACAATCTGAAGATGCTTTGGGAGGCAGAGGACGGCAAGGATATGATGCATAAGATAGCGATCAAGAAGCCGGACGTACTGCTGATGGATATACGGATGCCGGAAATAGACGGGATCAATGCTATCCAGATTTTGAGGAAGGAATACGAAGATATCAAGATCATTGTGCTGACCATGTACGATGATCAGCAAATGATCAATAAGATGATGGAGATGGGCGCCAATGCCTACCTCACCAAGACCACAGACCCCGAGGAGATATATGAAGCCATCCTCACCTGCATGAACGATGATTTTTATTTCAACGACCTGGTGAATAAGGCCGTGATGGGAAAGCTGATGCAGAAAAAGAATGTGCGTCAGATCTATGCGGACAGCCTTCCGGTAACATTCAGCGAAAAGGAAATAAAAATTTTGCAATTGCTTTCCGAGGATAAGACCACGGAAGAAATATCCAAGATCGTTTTTCTAAGTCCGCGTACCGTGGAGACCATCCGCCAGAACATGAAAGCTAAGGTAAACGCCAAGACCATCGGCGGATTGATCATGTATGCCATGCGGAATAAGCTGATCGAATAGATTAAAACACTACAATGCCGTTCTTAACCGCATAGATCGCCAAACCAACACGGCTTTTTACATCCAGCTTTTCAAATAATCCATCTCTTAGCCCGTCAATAGAACGAGCGCTGATATTCAGGTTCATTGCGATCTCTTTGTAAGTCATGTCTGTGCTTGCAAGCTTTAGGAATTCGATCTCGCGGTCATTCAGTACTCCTTTTTCAAATGAAGATTGTCCGTCAGCATGTTCATAAAAAAAGGAAGCTAATTTGCCTGTAGATGAATTACAATAGTAATAACCGTCTTGCGCTACGGTTAGTATTGCTGTTTTGAGGTCATTGGGATGGATATCTTTTTTTAAAAATCCCCGAACCCCGGTTTTCAATAACCGAATAAGGGGCACCTCGCTGTCAAACATCGTGAGGATCAATATTTTTATCTCGGGTCTGTTAGCCCTAAGCCAGTTTGCCGTTACATAACCGTCCATGACAGGCATATTCAGATCCAGGATAATGAGATCTGGTTTAACGCCGGAATCCAAAACTTTTATAAGTTCTGATCCATTTGAGGCCGCATCGAGGACTTTACACCCATCAAAATTATTGATCAGCGTAGCCAGGGCATCTCTTAAGAGTACATGGTCATCTGCAATTATTAATTTAATCTGGCTCAATGGATTCATTTATGGGGATGATCAAATTTAAGGAGGTGCCAGTTCCGGGTTGGGAGCATATTTCACAATTCCCCCCCAAGAGCGTGGCTCTTGTTTTTATATTAATAAGCCCGAGTCCTTTAACCGCCGAGGCTGTAAAGCCAGTGCCATTATCGTTAATGCTGATAATTACATCGTCAGGCTTATATTCCGCGACGATCCAAACCTTAGTGGCTTTTGCATGTTTCACGATGTTTTGCAGCGCTTCCTGTATTATTCTAAAGAGAATCAACTCTTTTTTACCGTCCAGGAACACATTCTCTACAAGCAATTCAAATTTAATTTCAAAAAGATTCGTTTTCGCCAGCTGGGTTACCTCGTAATTAATGGCTTGCGCGAGCCCGTTTTGCAAAATAATATCCGAGCTAAGCGTTCGGCTAAGATTTCTTAGATCATCAAGGGCGTATCCGATCGTAGCAGCAATATCTTCAAGCTGTATTTTATCACTCCCCTTAAGACTAACAAGCTGCAGTTTTGCTAGGGTTAGTTTTTGACCCACATTATCATGGATATCTCTTGAAATATTTTGAAAGGTTTGCTCCTGTATCTCAATCTGTGCCTGAAGGATAGAATTTTCATTATCTATTTTAAGGAGCTCAATTGTGTTTAAATAGTTATTTTGTTTTTGCTTATACAGATAAATAACTAAAATAATAAAAATGCTCATTATTAAAATTAATAGGGAGCAAGAGATGAGCAAGGCGACAATTAGCTGTTTTGTGGAAGACAACATAAGTAGGCTTTAATAAAAAAAGTATGCATTATTCCATAACCTAAAATTGCACATATTCCGAACAGATAGCCAACACTAGTACTTGTTATTTGTAAAGAACTTAAACTTGCTAGAAAAAAAGGAATTAACATTCCCGCTCCCAGCAATATCCCGCAGCTCACCCAAAACACGGCCTCTTTGTTTAAATGTAAAACAGGTGGGGAAACAAATAAATTGAAAAAATAGTAACAGCAAAGAATGAATAGGGATCCATTAACAATCGCGAATCCGAATACAGTTTTACAAACGATGTCCCAATAGACAAAGGGGATAATAATTAACAGAAAAAGTATGGCTATATAGCCAAATGATTTTTTTTTATTAACTCCTTTATATAGAAAATAACTTAAAAAAGAATAGTGGTAAAGAAGAGATATTTTGTTTGTAATTATGTACGTTCCAAAAGGAATAAGATTAAAAAATTTTGACCAATACAAAATTGTCATGATACATCCCGCAAGAGGATACCAAAAAAAGGACCTTAAGTGATTTGCAGGGGATAACTTTGGAGTTACGATAATTGCGCAAAGAAATGAAAGTATGTATAGACAACTCACCACTATTTGAGTAATATAATATGCTATTAACCACATAGATTGCAAATTATCTATAATGTGGGATCTTGTAAGAGTTAAAAAACACCATATCCCCGTTTTTTCCTCTTCCAAATATTCAAATTATCTCCCATCTTTACTTCCGTTAAGCCGTACCCTATCAGGCTTGAACAAAATGATCAGGATCTTTATCTTCGGGAACTACCAGTGACCGGGTGATAACAGGTCCTGGTTGTTTTATGCCCTATGCCGGTCATTTATACCTGAACATCAGTGTATTTTCATATGAGAAATTTGCGTGTTTCTACGCTATTTTTCACGGCCGCGTAATTTGCCTCCAGTTTTTACGTTTTATATGGCGTAAACTTACTTGCATTAAATAAGCTATTTTTACAT
>Ga0068867_100003888_pt1 | contig 10509 bp, 8 predicted proteins | sample KBSMisM32_FD_65649 | JGI IMG/M metagenome (GOLD analysis project Ga0068867, IMG submission 65649) | Miscanthus rhizosphere microbial communities from Kellogg Biological Station, Michigan, USA - KBS Miscanthus M3-2 | ecosystem: Host-associated > Plants > Roots > Rhizosphere > Soil ...
CCATAGCCTGCCGGAACCACTCCTTCCCATCTCGAACAGGACCGTGAAACGGCAGCACGCCGATGATAGTGCGCAGCTCGCGCGCGAAAGTAGGTCATTGTCAGGCACCCATGCAACAGAAAAGCCCAGCTGATCCAGCTGGGCTTTTTTGTTCATGCGACGCCCGGCCCACGGGTTGACGCCGCCGATTCATCGAGCGAACCTACGCGCTCGCCTCCCGACAGCGAGGACGCCATGGCAACTCCCGCCTGGAAGATCTCCGGCCAGTACTACGAAACGTGCAACTGCGATTTCGTGTGTCCATGCGTTCCCGCGCAGATGGGCGCACGCCCGACCAAGGGCGCGTGCAACTTCGCGATGGGCTTCCGCATCGAGCAGGGACGCTTCGGCGACGTGACCCTCGACGGCCTCGGCTTCGTCGTGCTCGGCATGACGCCGCAGGAAATGAACAAGGGCAACTGGACCGTCGGCCTCATCGCGGACGAGCGCGCGACCGCGCAGCAGCGCGATGCGATCACGGCGATCGCGAGCGGCGCCGCAGGCGGACCGATGTCGGCGCTGTCGGGCCTGGTCGGGACGTTCGCCGGGGTCGAATCCGCGCCGATCGCCTTCGGCCGCGACGGCGTCGGCTGGTCGGTGAAGGCAGGTAAGCTCGTCGACATGGCCGCGCGTCCGGCGATGGGGCTCAATCCCGACGCAAGCCGCCCGCTCGAGCTCGCGAACACCGGCCATCCCGCCGCCGATCGCTTCGCGCTCGCGCACGCGACGCGCAGCCACGTGAACGCGCTCGGCTTCCGCTGGGACGACGCGACCGGCCGCAACAATGGCCAGTACGCTCCGTTTGCCTGGCAAGGCGGCTGAGCTCGCCGTCCTCGCCGGTGCGATCGGCGTCTCGCTGATCGCATGGGCGTGGCTGTGGCACATGGGATCCGCGTCGGCGCCGTACGCCGCGTGGACCACGACCGACGCTGCGCTGACCTTCGCGATGTGGGCGGTCATGATGGTCGCGATGATGGCCGGCCCGGTCGCGCCCGCGCTCATGCTGTTCGCCGGCATGCAGCGCACGCGCGACCGCGGCAGCGCGGTCCCGATGTTCGCGTGCGGCTACGCGCTCGCGTGGGTCGGATTCAGCGCGGCCGCGACGCTTGCGCAATGGCTGCTCGACCGCGCGACGATGCTCACGCCGGACATGGCGCTCGCGAACGCGCGGGTCGGCGGGGCCATCCTCGTGATCGCCGGCGTCTACGCGTTCACGCCGCTGTCGACCGCCTGCCTGCGCCATTGCCAGTCGCCGCTGGGATTCTTCATGACCCACTGGCGCGACGGCGCGGTCGGCGCGCTTCGCATGGGCATGCGTCACGGCCTCTACTGCGTCGGCTGCTGCTGGGCGCTGATGGCGATCCTGTTCGCCGTCGGCGTCATGAACCTCGCATGGGTGGCATTGCTGACCTTGCTCGTGCTGCTGCAGAAGGTGAGCGCGTCCTCGGCGTGGATCGCGCGCGTTGCCGGTGCGGTGCTCGCGCTCGCCGGCCTCGCGATGATCGTCAATCCGGCCTGACGCCGTAGCGCGCGAACTTCGCGACGACGCGCGCCATCTCGTCGTCGTCGAGCTCCACCGGCTCGCCGATCTGCAGCGCGCGCCAGTATGTCTCCGCCAGGGACTCGACCTCGATCGCGAGCTGCAGCGCGCGATCGAGGTCGCCGGCGAACGCGACCATGCCGTGGTTCGCCATCAGGCACGCGCGTCGGCCGTCGAGGGCGGCAAGCAAGCCGTCGGCGAGCGCCTGCGAACCGAACGTCGCATACGGGGCGCAACGGATGTCGCGACCGCCCGCGACCGCGACCATGTAGTGGAACGGCGGAATGCCGCGGCCAAGGCAGGCGAGCGTCGTGCAGAACGGGGCGTGCGCGTGGACGATCGCATGCGCGTCCGCGCGCGCCGCGTAGATGTCGCGGTGAAAGCGCCACTCGGTCGACGGCGTGGCGTCGCCCTGCGTCACGCCGTCGTGCGAAACCGCGGCGATGTCCTCGGGACGCAGTCGCTCGTAAGGAATCGCGCTCGGCGTGACCAGGAAACCGTCGAAGCCCGGCCCGCGCCAGCGCGCGCTGACATTGCCTGCCTTCGCGCGGTTGATGCCCGCGTCGTTCATGCCGCGCGCCGTGGCGACGATCCGCTCCCGCAGCCGCCGCCCGGCGCCGTCGTCGATCATGCGAAGCGTTCGGGGAACAGCGAAGCGAGACCGGCCTCGGAGGGCGTCGCGACGCCGCGCTCGGTCAAGAGGCCGGTGACCAGGCGCGCCGGCGTGACGTCGAAGGCAGGATTCAGCGCTCGCGAGTTTTGAGGCGCGATGTCGACGCGCGTCGCGTGGCCGTACTCGTCTCGGCCCATCACCTCGAGCACCTCGTCGGCGGAACGCGATTCGATCGGGATCGCATCGCCGTCCGCGAGGGAAGGGTCGAACGAGGGCGACGGCAGCGCCACGTAGAACGGGACGCCGTTGTCGCGCGCGGCGAGCGCCTTGTCGTAGGTGCCGATCTTGTTGCATACGTCGCCGTTGCGCGCGACGCGATCGGCGCCGACGAACACCACGTCGACATCCTTGCGACGCATCAGCGCCGCGCACGCGGCGTCAACGATGATCGTGTGCGGCACGCCGCGCTGCGCGAGCTCCCATGCGGTCAAGTTCGCGCCCTGCAGCCGCGGCCGCGTCTCGCTCACCCAGACATGCACCGGCATCCCGCGGGCGTGCGCGAGGAAGATCGGCGCCGTCGCCGTGCCCCACCCGCAGGTCGCCAGCGCGCCGGCATTGCAATGGGTCATCACGTTGATCGGCCCGGCGCCGCGCGAAGCGATGCGCTCGAGGAGCTTGAGCCCGTGCTCGCCGATCGTGCGGTTGATCTCGACGTCCTCGGTTGCGATCGCGTCGGCTTCCCGCCATGCCGCATCGGCGCGTTCGGACGGCGGCAGCGGCGCGACGGTCCTGCGAACGCGGTCGAGCGCCCAGCGCAGGTTGACCGCGGTCGGCCGCGTGGCGTCGAGCGCGGCGTGCGCGCGAGCGATCCCGGCGTCGGACGGATCGCGGTCGAGCCCCATGGCGAGGCCGTACGCGCCGACCGCGCCGATCAGCGGGGCGCCGCGCACCCACATGTTGCGGATCGCCATCGCCGCGACGTCCGTGTCGCCGATGCGCACCGTCACGACCGCGTGCGGCAGCGCCCGCTGGTCGATCGCCTCGAGGTGACGCGCTCCCGCGGGACGTCGCAGCGCCCGGTAGGGCGCAGGGTCGGCGCGGCCGGTCGCCGGTGGCTCGCCGCGATGCATCTACTTGAGCACCTGCACGAGGTTGTTGAAATCGTCGGTCCACAGTCGCCAATCGGGGCGCGGCTCGATCGGCGTTGCGGCATCGGCGATGACCGGCTTCTGCAACGCCTTGAAGTTCTTGGTCAGGAGCACCCATTCGCTCCGGCTCGCGAGGTTGCCATCCCCGTTGTCCGAGATGAACGCGGCGACCAGCCCGTGCGCGCGCGCGAGCGCCTCGACGACGGGCACGAGGTCGAGGTAGCGATTGGTGACGTGGAACGCGATGATGCCCGACGGCTTCATGTGCTTGCGGTAGATCGCGAGCGCCTCGGACGTCATCAGGTGCACCGGGATCGCGTCGCTCGAGAACGCGTCGATCGCGAGCACGTCGAAGCCCTGAGGCGGCTCGCGTTCGAGCACGAGGCGCGCGTCGCCGAGCGCCGTCTCGATCGTCGCCTCGCTGTCCGAGAGGTAGGTGAAGTCGCGTTTCGCGATCTCGACGACCGACGGGTTGATGTCGTAGAACCTGTAGACGTCACCTTTCGCGCCCCATGCGGCGATGGTCCCCGTCCCGAGTCCGATGATGCCGACCTTGAGCGGCTCGAGGCGGGGATGCAGCGACTCGATCGCCCGGCCGATCCCCGAGGCCGCCGTGTAGTAGGTCGTCGGCTCCTTGCGAAGCGCCGGGTCGCGGTACTGGTTGCCATGCATGATCGTGCCGTGGATCAGCGTGCGGCGCCCGGTCTCGGCGTCGCCGGTCTGCCACACGCGCAGCACGCCGTAGAAATTGCGCGTCGCGACGATCGTTCCGTCGTAGAACTCCCGGACGGTCCACACGCCGCAACCGATGGCTGCGATGAGCGACGCCACGCCGAGCACGCGGAACACCGGGTGGTCGCGCCGCACCTGCCACAGGAGCAGCAGCGTGCACAGCACGATGCCCGCGACCAGCTCGAAGTAGGCCGGCAGCACGAGCGGGGCCAGGAGCCCGACGACGACCGAGCCCAGCGCGCCGCCCAGCGAGATCATCAGGTAGAAGCGCGTCAGGTAGCGCGGCGCGGGCTTGAGGCGCACGAGCTCGCCGTGGCAGAACATGCAGGCGAGGAAAAGGCCGATGCAGAACACCGCGACCTGAAGCCCGAGCTCGTGGGTGAGGGCGGTGTCGGCTTGCGTCCACGCCATGACCCCGAGCGCCGCAGCCACCATCGACAGGAAGATGTCGCGCTTGTACCAGCCGGTGCCGTCGAAGCACAGGATGAACGTCATGAGGTAGATCGACAGCGGCACGATCCACAAGAGCGGCACGGCCGCGACGTTCTGCGTGATGTGGTTGGACACCGCGAGCAGCAGGATCGATCCGGTCGCGGCGAGTGCGACCCACAGGAGTTGGCGCCCAAGCGTGGGCGGCGCCTCCAACGTCGCGTCGACCGGCGTGTCGCGCTCGCCCGGCGCGGCGCTCGTCGAAGCATCGGACGATTTGAGGCTCGCGAAGCCGGCTGCCGCGCAAAGGCCGACGAACGCGACGTAGCCGATCGACCAGCCCCATGCCTGCATGCGCGTCACGACCCAGGGCTCGAGCAGGAACGGGTACCCGACGAGCGCGAGCATCGACGCGAGGTTCGACAGCGCGAACAGGCGATACGGGCTCCTCCCCGGAAACCGTCGGGCAAACCACGCCTGCACGAGCGGGCTCGTCGTCGAGAGCAGGATGTAGGGCAATCCGATCGTCGCGGTGAGCATGCCGAGGATCAGCCACGACGGGTTCTCGTTCCCCAGCGGCTTCCAGAACGCGGCCGGCACGATCGGAAGCAGCGCGACGCTCACGAGCAGCAGTGCGACGTGCACGCGGATCGACACGCGAGGCGTGAGCTTGCGCACCGTCCAGTCCGCGTACGCGTACCCGAGCAGCAGCGCGGTCTGGAAGAAGACGAGGCACGTCGTCCAGACGTTGGCCGAGCCGCCGAACCACGGGAGGATCTGCTTCGCCATTACCGGCTGCACGAGGAACAGCAGGAAGGCGCTCACGAAGATCGTGATCGCGTAGAGCGTCATGGGAGGCAGCGGAGGACGTCGGGCCCGCCATTGTAGGCGACGGCCGAATGCCCCGCGTCCGGGGCGCGAGCGCCTGGCGCGCTAGTAGGTCGTGCGCGGGCGGAAGTACTGGACGCGATCGATGGAGTTGACCGACAGCTCGCGCACGTCGGCGCCCTGGAGGAGCTTCAGCGGGACGGCCGACCCCGCGCTTCGGCCGGTCCAGACCTTGCGATAGAAGTCGCTTTGCGTGCGCACCGCCTCCCCGTTGACGGCCAGGATGATGTCGCCGACCTGCACGCCGGCTTCCTCGGCCGGTCCGCCGGCCGACACGCGCGACACGATGAGCCGTCCCTGCACCTCGTCGGCCGCGACGCCGAGCCACGGTCGCGGCGGTCCCTTGCGGTGACCTTCGGCCACGAGGTCGGGCAGGATCGTCTTCAGCGTGTCGATCGGCACGAACAGGTTGCCGGGCACTTTCGCGTCGTCGCCTGACGCGTCGCGCACGATCAGCGAGCCGATGCCGACGAGCTTCCCGTCGCGGTCGATCAGGCCCGCGCCGCTCCAGTTGAGCATCGGCGGGCTCGTCCACAGCGCCTCGTCGAGCATGTATTCCCAGTTGCCGGAGAACGCGCGCTTCGACACGATCCAGGCGAACGCCACGTCGTCGACGCCGGTGTGGCTCGCGATCAGCACGGGATCCCGCTCGGTGAGCGCCGTCGACGAGCCGAGCGCGATCGGGTCGGCGTCGATCGGCACGATCGCCTTGAGGAGGCCGAAGCCGGTCGCGTGGTCGTAGCCGATCACCTGCGCGGGCAACGAGCGGCCGCGGTAGTCGACGATCGACACCTGGTCGGCCTCGACGATCAGGTAGCCGATCGTGACGATCAGCCCGTCCTTGCCGATCAGGATGCCGGTGCCTTCGCGCTCCTTGCCGAGCGTCACGGCGCTGCGCGCGCCGGGCACGGCCTGCGTGCGCACGGTGACGACGGCGCGGAACAGCTTTTCGGCGTCGGGGACCGGGACCTGGACGTTCGTGTCCGCGGCGCCCGTCGTCAGCGCGGGATCGGCGGCGGCGATCGCGACGGGCATCGCGATGACGGCGATCCACGCCAGCAAGGCGAGCGGCAACGACACGGTCGATGGAGTGGCCACGGCGGCCTCCGGCAAGCATCGGGCGAAAGACCGGGCCACTATAACGCGCGCCACGCGCTCCGCAAGCGGCACCCGCGACCCTCGGGTGTCGGCGCGTGCGATCGCGGGTGTCGGTGTTCGACGCACGTCTATAATCGGCCCCCCATGAAAACCATTCCCGCCGCGAAGCTCGTCGACTTCGTCGCCGCCGTGATGCACGGCGCCGGCTCCTCCGACGCCGAAGCACGCACGGTTGCGACGCGGCTCGTCGACTCGAACCTCGTCGGCCACGATTCGCACGGCGTGTTGCGCGTCGGCAAGTACCTCGAGTGGGTGCGCGACGGCACGCTCAAGCCGAACACGGCCCCCGAGATCGTGTTCGACAGCGACACGATCGCGATCGTGGACGGCCGGCGCGGCTTCGGGCAGGTGACAGGCGAGCTCGCGACGCGCATGGGAATCGCGAAGGCGCGCGTGAAGGGCATCGCGATGGTCGGCCTGCGCAATTGCGGCCACCTGGGCCGGCTCGGCGACTGGGCCGAGATGGCGGCCGAGGCCGGGCAGGTGTCGCTGCACTTCCTCAACACGTCGGGCGCGCAGCGCGTCGCGCCGTTCGGCGGCAGCGACCGGCGGCTGTCGACCAACCCGATGGCGATCGGCGTGCCGGTCGCGAACGCACCGCCCGCGATCCTCGACATCACGACCTCGACGGTCGCCGAGGGCAAGCTGATGGTCGCGATGAACAAGGGCGACCACGTGCCCGAAGGCTGGATCGTCGACAAGGCGGGCCGTCCGACGACCGACCCGAAGGATTTCTACGACGGCGGCGCGCTGCTGACGATCGGAGCGCACAAGGGCTCGGGCCTGTCGATCCTGACCGACCTCCTGGCCGGCGCGGTGACGACCGGCCGCAGCTCGGATCCCGACGACACGATCCTGCGCAACAACATGCTGTCGATCTACGTCGATCCGTCGGTGTACGACCGCGACCACGTCGTGCTTGCCGAAGCGCAGCGATTCGTCGAGTGGGTCAAGGCGTCGCCGCCCGCGCGCGCCGGCGAGCCGGTGCTCGCGCCCGGCGACGTCGAACGTCGCACGCGCGCGGCGCGCCTGGAGGGCGGCGTGCCGCTCGACGACAAGACCTGGCAGGACCTCGTCGCCGCCGCGCAGTCGGTCGGCATCGACGCGGCGCGCGCGTCGAGGCTCGTGGCCTGAAGGTCGTGAACGCCGACGCCGCGCTGTTCCCGGGCTTCGAAAGCCGGCGCATCGACGGCGCAGGCGCGACGATCGCTTGCATCGTCGGCGGCAGCGGCCCGCCGGTCCTGCTCCTGCACGGCTATCCGCAGACGCACGCGATGTGGCACCGCGTCGCGCCCGAGCTCGCGCGGACGCGGACCGTCGTGGCGGCGGACCTGCGCGGGTACGGCGACTCGTCGAAGCCGCGCTCCGACGACACGCACGCCGCCTACGCCAAGCGCGTGATGGCCGCCGACATGGTCGCGGTGATGCGAGCGCTCGGTCATGCGCGCTTCGACCTCGTCGGCCACGATCGCGGCGGCCGCGTGGCGCATCGGCTCGCGGCCGACCATGCCGACGCCGTGCGGCGCGTGGCGGTGCTCGACATCGCGCCGACCTACGCGATGTACGCCAAGACCGACCTGCGCTTCGCGAAGGCGTACTACCACTGGTTCTTCCTGATCCAGCCCAACGGCCTGCCCGAGCGCCTGATCGGTCACGATCCCGACGGCTACCTGATGACCAAGATCGGCGGGTGGGGCTCGGCCGGCACGTCGTTCTTCGACCGCCGCGCGGTCGACGAGTACCTGCGCTGCTACCGCGACCCGGCGACGATCCACGCGACCTGCGAGGACTATCGCGCCTCGGCGTCGATCGACCTCGAGCACGATGCCGCCGATCGCGAGGCGGGGCGCCGCCTGCGCATGCCGCTCCTTGCACTCTGGGGCGAGCGCAATCGCGTCACCCATGGCATCTACGACACGCTCGCCGAGTGGCGGGAGGTCGCCGACGACGTCCGCGGCGGGCCCATCCCCTCGGGGCACTACCTCCCCGAGGAAGCCCCCGAGGCCACGCTCGCGGCGCTTCGCCCGTTCCTCGACGGGTAGGCGGGGGCCGGCGAGCCCCGCCGGCTTGCTATAATCACGGGCTTCGGCCAAGTAGCTCAGTTGGTAGAGCAGAGGATTGAAAATCCTTGTGTCGGCGGTTCAATTCCGTCCTTGGCCACCAGACAATGGAGTCAAAGCCTTGCCGGCCTGACGGCCTTGCAAGGCTGTAACGCTACGCGCGGCGCCAGGAAGGCGCCTGCGTAAAGGCCCTGACGTATCGCGAATGCGTTACGGCACGGGCACCCCGTCGCGTTCCCCTGCTTGTGCTCCCACGTGTCCAGCCGCCGTGGGCACGGTCCATGCAACTGCATGGGAATTGCCGAGGGGGAGGTAGCAAGCGTTGCCCATACCGGAGTGCCGTTGGACATGCGTGCAACGCGCGCCGGCGACCTTTCGCACTCGAGGCGTTTCCCACCACGACGGTTCGATCGCTGCTAGCATCCGCGCGCGCCGTGGGCGCCTCGTGGGGGAGCGGGTGCATCGTCGGGCCGTCGGGTCGTTTCGTCGCGTCGCCGCCGCGCTCTCCCGCCTTCCCATCTTCGCCGCCGCGCTGCTGGCGTTCGCCGCGCCCGCGCACGCGGCGATCAACGCGAACAAGTCGTTCACGCCCGACGTCGTCTCGGTCGGGCAGGTGTCGACGATCACGTTCTTCTTCCTGAACGCGAACTCCACGGCCGCGACCGCGCTCGCGTTCGCCGATGCGTTCCCGTCGGGACTCGTCGTCGCGCCTGTGCCCAACGTCACGACGAGCTGCGGCGGGACGCTGTCCGCGGTCGCCGGCGCGTCGTCCGTGTCGTTCTCGGGCGGCACGGTCCCGGCGGCCGTCGGCACGACGCCCGGCAACTGCCAGGTCACCGTCAACGCCGTCGCGACGCTGCCCGACGTGTACATCAACACGATCGCCGCGGGCGACGTGACGTCGAGCGAAGGCGCCAACTCGCAGTCGGCCGAGGCGACGCTCAACGTGTCGGCGCTGGTCCCGATCGCCGGCACCAAGGCGTTCGCGCCGACCACCCTGCACGGCGGCGGCGATCCGTCGGTCGCGACGATCACGCTGACCAATCCCAACGGCGTCGCGCTGACCAACGTGACGTTCAGCGATCCGCTGAACGCGGCGCTGCGCGTGTCGGCGACGCCCGCGCCCGCGACGACGTGCGGCGGCACGCTCACCGCGACCGCGGGCGCGACGTCGGTGAGCCTCGCCGGCGGCTCGATTCCCGCGAGCGGGTCGTGCACGGTGACGTTCGGCGTGCAGATGGCGGACCTCACGACGTTGCGCAACGGCAACGTCACCAACGTCCTCGCCGCCGGGACGATCACGACGTTCGAGGGCGTGACCAACCCGACCATCACGTCCAACAACCTGCTCGTGCAATCGGGCATCCAGGTCGTCAAGGCGTTCGCGCCGACGTCGATCACGTCGGGCGGCACGTCGACGATCACCGTGACGGTCCGCAACTTCAACACCACCACGATCTCGCCGCTCGGCTTCACCGACACGTTCCCCGCGACGATGACGATCGCGGGTCTTCCGTTGGCGACCGGGGGGACGTGCGTCTCGACCAACGGCGCGACGTTCACGGTCGCGGCCGTGGGCGGCAACACGTTCACGACGTCGGGCGGCTCGCTCCCGGGCGTCGCGACCAATGCCGGCAACCTGTTCACGTCGTGCACGTTCACGATCGACGTGACCGCGACCAACGCCGGGCCCGCGCAGGCCACGCGCACCAACGCGATCCCGGCGAACAACTTCGGCGGCATGCCGTACGCCGCGGCGAGCGCGGGCCTCGTCGTCAACGCGTTCAGCAACATCTCCGGCACGAAGGCGTTCACGACGCCGAACGGTCCGGCCGCGCAGACGAACTGGGTGCTGGCCACCGTCACGATCACCAACACCGCGGCGACCCCGGCCACCAACGT
>Ga0068867_100003893_pt1 | contig 10501 bp, 2 predicted proteins | sample KBSMisM32_FD_65649 | JGI IMG/M metagenome (GOLD analysis project Ga0068867, IMG submission 65649) | Miscanthus rhizosphere microbial communities from Kellogg Biological Station, Michigan, USA - KBS Miscanthus M3-2 | ecosystem: Host-associated > Plants > Roots > Rhizosphere > Soil ...
GCACAGCAGGAGCAGGAACCATTCGAATTGCACGTTGAATCCAATCAGTAAAGGGAGCGGCTACCCCATTGTAGCCGCTCCCAGCCGGTTAGTTGGACAGGACCATGCCGTGTACTCGCGTGTACGAGATACCACGGCCTGCCTGCTTGCACTCTTCGATGTGCCACAGGAAGTCCACGATGTTATCGAACTCCTTGACCTGTCGGCCTTCGCCCGTCCACCCATCATTGGTGGACTCGACAGACCAGACATGTCCGATGAGAGCACCCGCAGACCTGAAGGCGCGGATGTTTTCCTGGTGGAACCACTTCTCGTCAGCGAGCTGCAAGTTGAGGTTGTCCAGCAGCGGCTGGACTGCGAGCATAGCCCGCTTGTCAGCACCCTGTCCGATCCACATGCCCAGCAATGTGGTCATGATGATTGCGAGAACGAGGGCGATGAAGAGGATGGTGACGATGTCCATGCTAGTCCTTCCTTGACTATTCTAGACTTGATAACCTAGACTCTCTAGATTACCTAGATAGATTAGAGATTTCTCTTCTCTCTTTCTCTATCAAAAAATACTTAGTTGTTAATGGGCTATAGCCATAGCCCGTGCACAGCCGTGCACTAGCTGTTAGCCAACAGCTGCTCACAGCAGTGAGCTTGACTTGTCCCGTACTATTGAGGGAACTTGAAGCTCCGGAGCGAGGATGAGTGGGCTGAGTTTCCATGCGAGACATGGGTTCGGATGCGAGGCACAACGACCACAACGAGTCCACAACGAGTGCCACAACGCCCCGCTTTCCATGCGAGACATGGGCACAACGACCTCAACGAAATAACGACTGTAACCCTAACGCGAGAGCTCATACACAGTACGGAGTACTAGTTGTAGGGGCTTCGCTCAGGGTTACCCTCGAAAAGTCGTTGGACTCGTTGTGCCCATCTCTCGCATGGCAACTCGCCCCGTTGTGGGCACGTTGTGAGGGCGTTGTGATCGTTGGATCCAACGACCACTGACGTTACAGTGACAATGAGACGTGACTACGTCACGTGACAATGCTATGACTGGAAGGCTTGCTACGCAAGCGTAGAGCTAAGCTCAACGTCATGATTAATGTACTAAGCCTAGCTTAGTTACTATACTAAACTATTAGTTAGTTTTGTATAAGTATCATTTAACAATTGACAGGTCCACTCGTCTAGAGCTGGGTACCCACCTTGCTATTCAGCAAGGCAAGCGCCGAGTGGCTAGGATAGTTTGGTCTATTAGGTCTTGGTCGTCAACTGTCAATTGTTAAATTAAAAAACAAAACTAATAAAATAAAATAGTGATAGTGGGCCAGCCGAAGCTGACCCACTATACTAGACACCACAGTCGAACTGATGGTGTTCGTGGCACTGACCGTAGCTAGGCTTCATGAGCCATAGCATAGGTTCAGGCGTCGATGTCGTTGACATCGAGGCGGTTGTTGTGACGGTACGTCTCGATCAGGGTGTTGTGGCCCTGACGGACGTTGTCGATGAGCAGCTGACCCACAGGACCGCGAGTCTTCTCACGGACCAGGTGGACATCTGCGATGGTGTCGCCTTCGAGAAGCTCCATCAGCGAGCTGTTGAGCTTGAGGGATCCCTTGACAAGGATCTGCTCAGGAGTGAGCTTAGCCTTGACGGGACGGCGACGGTTACGGCGTGAAGCCATAGTAGATTTCCAATCTAGAAGTAAAACATGGACAATAAACACTAGCACAAAACCACTAATGATACCAGACGATGCAAAGATCGAAAAGTAGCAAAGAAAAATGACAATAAGGAAACGAGCCCAGTGACGATTAGCAATTAGACAAGCACAGGGGCAAGATGATCCCAAAAAGGGACAATAAGATACTTATATAATTATTAAATAGGGGGGTATATAGTGTTTGTTATGTTTATTTATTATTACTTCGATCTGCCCCGAAAAGGTTTCCGAAAATGACAAATCCGGTAAGCCGTCCAAAGAAACTTTGAGGAGGGACAGATCCTCTAGCTTTTGGTTGTGACCGAGAAAGAAACCAGCAACCTGTCCGTAGAAAGTTCCGGAGCTCCTCCCCGCCGACAGGTTCCGCTAGAGCACCCGTCCTGCTCAAGCTCGCCTCCCGAAACCACTCCGAGCGTGGTACAATTGGTGTGCAGAGACCGTTGGCATCGAAGGGGTGGACATGTTCACAATTCGTGAGAATACCCTTCTCTCGATCCCGGTGACGTAGACGTGGCTCTCCAGAGGTCTTCGGGACCGAGTCCGTTCGACACCGCGGCCCCTGCTGGTCTGAGGCAGCAGAGGACTGAGACAGCTGACTGGAGCTCAGCCGGGGATGCAAGCAACCCGTTCCGCAGGCTCCCTGCTTGGCAGACTGGCGGGCAGCAGGGCTCCACAAGGAACGCGTTCAATGACGAGTTCTTCACGAAGATGTACGACCAGTACGACGAAGAGCAAGAGAAGCAGCGCAAGAACCCCAAGTACGTGTCTGACCTCATGCTCCGGGAAGACTACACGGGGATTGTCGGGTGGGACCAGACGTTCACGGATGACAACCCTGTGTTCGGGGAGCGGCTCCGCTCCCGTGGCGAGAAGGAGCGCACCTTCCGCGTCGGGGACATTTACGAAGACGGTCGGTTCGCTGGCAATGTCTACGACGAGAACTCCGGGTTCACGAAGGAGGAGGCCAACGCCTTCATTGCTCCGCACATCTTCGGCAAGGATGCCGAGAAGCGGTACAAGGAAGCCGACGGGGACCAGGACAAGCTTGAGAAGATGATCAAGGACTTCGGTCGCGATCAGGGCAAGCAGGTCGAAGCGTACATCACGAGGAAGCCCTACCAGGACAAGGTTGACGACCTGCTTGAGGACTGGGGCGGGTGGAACATCCTCGATGAAATCCTCATCACCGCCTCTGGCGCTGTTGGAGGCATCGTTGCAGGCGCGGCGGGTGGAGTCCCCGGCATGATCATCGGCGGTGTCGCCGGTGGCATCGGCTCCTTCATGGCTCAGGACGAGGCGAGAGCTCAGCTTGCTCAGAGCTGGGCCAGCACAGAAATCATGACCGAGGACCAGGGCGGCTGGGCCGGTCTGGTGCACGGCATCGGCAAAGTCGGCGAGTTCGGTATGACCCGGCTCAATGTGATCGGCAACCTCGCCTCAGGATCGGTTGACACCTTCACCGGCAACATCGGTGATTCTGCCTCTGAGCTCAGGAAGGCCGCTGGCGAGGGCAACATAGCTGCCCTTGCCACGACCGGAGTCACCGGTCTCGTGGACGGACTCCTGACTGCCTCCACCGGCGTCGGCGCTGTCAGCTACGCCGCCACGATGGGCACAAGTGCCGTCTCCACTGCGTTCAACAAGGCGACGCAGAGGGGCGAGTGGGACGAGACAACGGGAAGCTTCCACGAGTACGAGAACATTGCACAGGGCCTCGCGGGCGCAGGCGCGAGCGTCATTGACATCGGCCAGATGATGCTCCCCTCCCTGCTACGTAGGAGCAACGCTCTCGGCATTGGCGGGAAGAAGGCCGCTGACAGCTTCGACGACCTGATCCCGGTCGGTGGTACCAAGAACGTGATGACCATGGACCGGTCGTTCACGTTGGAGAAGCAGGCCGACAACACCTTCAAGGCAATCAGCGAGGGCAAGGCTCAGTCCTTCGCTGCGTGGGCAGCCCCCAGCACAGCCATTGGAAGACTCTCAGTCAGAGGTCAGGCCTACGCCGACGTACTCAAGGCTGGTCGCACGAGCGTTGTTGCCGACGACCTCTACAAGGCCGCGATCAAGATGGAGACCGCGAACATTCCGGTCAAGCTTGCTATCGTCAACGGCTTCGGGGAGGCGGGCGAGGAGGTCCTGCAGACCTACCTCAACGGCGTGGCTGTCGGCTGGGCACCCTCTCAGAACGAGTTCCTGCAGGCTGGCATTGCTGGCCTTGCAATGGGAGCTGGCATGTCTCTCGGTGCCAGGGTCGGTACGATCTCCGCAGACAACAGGATGCGCGACCGGGCGAACGGCATGGCGCAGGCTGTCGGTCAGCCGGGCTGGTCAAGAGCCGCCTGGAAAGAACTGTCTGACGTGGAGAAGCGGCAGTTCGCCACTGCCAACAAGACCTCCGACCGACAGATCCGTGACCAAAAAGCGGACTTCATGGCGGACTTCGAGAACGACGCTGTCACCAGTGTTGTCGGTATCGCCAAGAAAGAAGACACTGCCAAAGCCTACCGTCAGAAGAACAAGCCCAAGCTTGAGGGTACTGCCGACGAGGACATGGCCGACATCCTGCCGTTCAACAGGATCGAGTCCCCGAGCTACCACATCTACCACTCCGGCCAGACCACGATGGAGAAGCTGGAGGCCAGGTCAAGGGCTCTCGTCCGGCAGGTCGATGCTCTCACCAAGCAGATCGAGAACCCCGAGCGCGAGACCAAGGAGAACCAGCTCGACCACCTGGAGTCGGTCCAGGCAATCTCGGATGCCCTGAGAGACCTCCTTGACAACAGGCTGGCACCACTCTACCAGGAGTTCAAGCAGACCGGCAACGAGGCCGCTCTCCTGCAGATGAACGACATCCTTGAGGACTTCTGGCAGGGCAGAGACAAGACCACCCAGAGCGCCTCTGGCTGGCAGAAGCGAGCCGTCGAGCTCGTCTTCTCTCGCCCGCCCAACGACAACCCCGGCTCCTTCCAGATGCTCCTGCCTCAGATCAGCGTTGAGCTGGAGGTCCAGGGGAACCACGGCTCCAGCCAGATCAGTCAAAGCTTCGAGAAGGTTCTGAGCCACGACAACGACGGTGACCGCCTCAAGCACATGGCGCGGTACATTCCCGATGACTTCTCACGCAGCAAGCTCCGGGAGGGCCACAACCACTGGGCTCCCATCGAGGGAGTCAAGGGTCCGGGCCAGGCCCAGGTCATCGAGGGTACCGACGAGGAGTCACTCGGTAAGGGTGCCGGATTCCTGAACATGGCGAAGCGCTCCTACGAGGACGCGCGCATCACCGCCATGACGTTCGTGAAGTCCGGCTGGGACCCGTCTGAGCAGAAGATTGTGAGCCAGAGCTTCGACGACCTCGTCGGCCTCCTAAGAGAAGCACTCGGTGGAACCGTCAGGGAAGAGACGTTCACCAACTTCCGCCTCATGCTCGACAAGCACCCCGGTGCAGCCAAGAAAGAGCTGTACCGCATGCTGGCAGAGGACGCTGGCAAGATCTTCGCACTCGGTCACCACGGCACCAGGCCCAAGAAGGCCGAGAAGATGCGTCCGGAGGCAGTCATCGCTCCCGAGACTGCTGTAGACCTCTGGATCGAAGACACGATCCAGCGGTATTTTGAAGTATGGCGCGACGGACTCGCGATCCGCAACAACACCGAGTTCATGATGTCGGACTTCACCGGTGGCGCAAGGCCCACGCCGCTCCCAGGAGGACTCAGGTCCAACAGGGAGACCGAGGCCGCGACGATCGGCCAGACGAACGAGCAGAGAAGCGGAGGCTCAGACGCTTTCCGCTCTGTCATGGCCCTCGCCTACGGCCCGATCAACTCCGTTGCAGTAGACGCAGCAGGAGTCAAGGACTCCAGCCAGCTCCGCCAGGCGATCATCGAGTGGTACACGAACCTCTCCCGCTTCCGCCCGTTTTCCGCTCTGGAGACTCTGGACATGGGCGGCAACCCGGTCGTCAACGAGGCCCGAGCCGACCTTGAGAACCTGGTGAGGGCTTACTACCCCGACCTGTACAACAACTCCCGCACCAAGGACGAGGCGATGATGCGGGTCGCCAACATGCCGTTCTGGAACGTGGACGAGTCGCAGGTCGAGACCTTCGACTTCGACAACCACGACCCAGACGCCACTGTTGGCTCCGTGCTGATCAAGGCCGCTGCTGCCCGCCAGACCAAGCTGACTCCAAAGGCTAGCATCGAGAGCCTCGACGCGTCGGAGGCCTTCGCCTCTACTACTCCCGCGCGCGCGATGACCCTGCTCATGGGACACGTCGCTCCCGAGAACGTTCTCGCTACCGACGAGGCCGCTCAGCTCGGGCACTTCTCTACCCTGCGCACCCTCACGCGGGACTACACCCAGTCCCAGACTCACGAGGAGCGGGTCAACTGGCGCAAGCGTGCGGAGCTCCACCCCTCCTACAAGGAACCGAGCATAGACGGTACGGTCTCCCTGTACCGCCTGTTCGTGGACACGATCCGCGAGAGTGCTGATAAGGAGCTCGCGCACGGCCCGCGTGAGGGTGAGAACGCAGGGCGTGCCACCGGCAGGTTGGCAAACGAGGACCGGAAGTTCCACGACACCGTCATCCTCGACATCTTCTTCAACATCGGCAGCATTGCCAATCGCCTCGGCTTGCGCCAGATGAAGACCTCGCAGGAGGTCATTACCAAGCTCGAGAACAACGGTCAGATCCTCTCTCAGATTCTGGACATGCTTCCGTCTGAGATGCGTCTGATGGTTCTGCAGCAGCCTGACAAGACCAGCGCCACGACCATCCAGTACCCCAAGTGGTTCTTCGAGATGTTGCTCCAGCCGAACGCTGAGAAGGCCGCGTACGTCTTCTGGGATGCGATGCTGCAGCACGACATCGACATGTACCAGAACGACCTGGCTCCGGGCAACGCCTGGGTCAAGCTGTACCAGTCTCTGGAACCGGCAGATCAAGAAGCCTTCAACCGAGCGAGGGCAGAGGCGACCGACGTTCAGTCGTTCGTGAACCTTGTGAACCGGGAGTGGGGCTTCCTGAGCGCCCCGCTCATGGCCTACCGCACCGACACATCGCTGTTCGACCCTGCTTCCAGCAAGAACGGCTGGCAGTGGTCGGCTCCGTCCGCCGAGCGCCGTCAGGCTCTCCGGGATGCGAACAAGTACTTCAACGACCGTGGCACGATCCTGAACGACGAGCGGGACCAGGCCACGAAGAACCTGGCCTACGCTGACGGGCTGCTCGACGCTCTGCGCGACCCGAACAAGTACCGCTCGCCTGCTACCAAGGCTGCTCTCAGTGCCCTGAAGAACCGTCTGAAGCAGGCTGGAGTCTTCAAGCGTCCGGCCATGGCTCCCGGTGGACGCAGAGAGTTCGTTTACCGCGCCGTCAGGGGCCTGGACCCTAGCTCTGCCAGTAAGGGCGTGGCGGGGCCGGGAAGCGCCCAGGTCGGAGACACGGACGTTCGCCGTGATATGACCTCCTTCGGGAGCCAGCTGGACCAGGTCTTCAACGCAATCCTCACCGGCAACGTGAAGGACCTCGGCTTCAACCCGCAGTCCCTCATGACGGAGCTCCGACTCCAGACAGCCAATGGCGCGACGATAGAATGGTCCCCGCTGACCGAAGAGCAGTTCCTCACGCTCTTCATGGCGGAAGACGGAGCATACCAGAACTTCCTCTTTGCGCTGATGAACCCCTCGGTCTACGAGGAGAACATCACCGGCAGGGCCACCCAGCAGTACCTGTTCCCGCAGGACCTTGAGACCCTGATCGGGACCGACTTCTACACCGACCTGATCCTCGGTACCGGTCGCAACCGCGACGAGACCAACGAGCTGTTCCTCAGCTACATCGATAGTCTCACGGACAACAACCTTGCGACCCGTATGCTGGCCGACGCTGCTATCGCGTACACCACGAAGAAGGAGTTCAGCGGAGAACTTACTGACACGCAGTACGCGCAGATCGTCAACAACGTCGCTGAGGCTATCAGAGCCACAATGTCCCTCACTGACCTCGGTACTGAGGGTGTCGGCGACTCTGCCAGCCAGGGCGAGGACCTCCGGGCGAGTATCAACCTCTCCTCGCTCATGAAGCTGTTCCCGAAGGGGTCCGAAGAGCGTGCCGCTCTATTCCCCGGTGGGAACAAGATCCAGGAGAACATCGAGAAGTACGAGGCGATCGTTGAGACCACCCGACGCCGGTACGAGTCTGAGCCGGAAGGTCAGAAGAGCCTCAACACGACGGCTGAATACCTGGACGCTCTCCAGAAGCTCGCCCTCGCGAAGTCTCTCGACCGCTCCAAGATGTACGGGCAGGCACAGCTTGAGGCTCTCAAGATTGACTGGGAGGATGAGGCCAGCTCCCGCGTCACACGAGCTGCCCTGACGGACTACATTCAGATCTTCGAGGCAGAGATCGCCACCAGTCAGACCGGCGATGACGCCGAGATGATTGCCTTCTGGAACATGGCCACCACCGATCACATGGACGTGCTGAAGACCTTCGGGGACATCAACACTCCGGAGGGCGAAGCGGCCAATCGGAAGGCCTGGGACAAGCTCGCCAAGATGGTGGCCCTGCACCAGACCCTCCAGAAGTCTGGCTTCCTTGCCAGCGCGACCTTCTCGTCCCCCAAGACACAGGAGTGGGAGCGGTTCGACCCGTCCTACGCCTACCTCACGCACGGCCTCACCAGCGACACGTTCCTCAAGGTTCTGGATCAGGTCAAGCAGTCTCTGCCTGAGGGTACGCTCCAGCCCAAGAACGTTTCTGACGTCATTAAGACCTACGAAGAGACCATTCTTCACAAGGACTTCCACGGCAAGTGGGTTCCTGACCTGGTTGTCCAGCACAACGGGGCCAGCCGCTACCTCGACGCGGCAGCTGCCCCGCAGCAGGTCGCAATCGGTGGAGACCTCCTCAAGAACGTCGAGGCGGCCACGCACGCCGCCCAGCGGTCCAACCTGCACCCGCCTGCAGAGATGGCTCGCAAGTACTCTATCCCGCTCGATGTCCTCCTTGCTAGCCAGGACCGTGCCCTCACCGACAAGAGCCTCGTTAGTACCGGTCCCGATGGTCGTGTGCACCAGGAGCCGTGGATCGCGATCGAGAACGGCTCGGTCATTACCCAGCGGTACGACGAAGACAACGCCACCTGGACCGGCAACGGCCCCGTTGTGGTCATTCGTGATCGGCAGGGCCGTGAGGTCTCTCGTTCTGAGCTGGGCTACCAGGGCACGTCTGTCATCCAGACCAGCGGGAAGACTCCTGACGGGTCCCCGACGACCATCCGAGCTATCACACAGGACGGTCTCATCGACGCTGTCCTTCTGCGCATCGGAACGCTCCAGCAGGGGCAGTCGGCTACCGTCGAGTTCCAGATGTTCAACCCTGCTGACAAGCCTGCGGACCCGAAGTGGTCGAACAACATTCACTTCGACGGCACCCTCGGTCAGATCGACGACTACCCGAGCATCTATGCCGCTCTCGTTGCTGGCGTCGACGGCCTCGTCCAGCGCCTAGAGCGTGCTGCTCTTGACTCCATCAAGGGCTCGCTGGCAATCTTCACTCAGGCGCACCCGCGAGGCTTCGACGGCAAGGACCCTGCAGACTTCGCGAACCTGCTCCACGACATGACCAAAGAGGTCATGCTCACTCCGATGGGAGAGAACTATTACTTCCCGGACAATGCATATCGTGGCGTATACCGCATGGTTCGTGATCGTCTTGTGGTTGTCGGTCGAGCACCTGACGGGACGAAGGTCGTTCTTTCCTCGGAGCAAGCCCTCACCGGAGCAATGGAGGGGCTCACCGCCCTTAAGGTTGTCGAGCTCTCCCGAGAGACCCTAGAGACTCTACGTGGCTCTGAGTCAGGCTCTGGCCACCCGCGTTACATGAGTCGTGCTCCCCGAACCGGCGGCTATGGAGAGCGCTGGCAGGGTTCATTCTCCCCCGAGCAGCTCGCTCGCGTCCCGCAGCTCGGGGAGAGCATCACAAGTCTCAACGACATCATTGCCTCGTTCCGAGTCTCTGGTCTCCTGGACGCTGAGCGTATCAAGTCCTACAAGTACCACACGTGGACTGCCGACATTGACGCTCGCAAGCGCCGCCCGTTCGAGGAGTACGACGCTGAGCGTCAGAGCATCCTCGACAACCGGGCCAGGCGCGAGTTCAAGAAGCAGGACCGTGACGCCACTGAGGGAGTCCTCAAGGCGTGGCTCAACTCCCTGAAGACAAGCGGTCGTGTCGACAAGGCTACCGTCGACAACATGAAGAGGGACCTCGGAGCTGTCACCCCGGACCGTAAGCTCCAGCTGGAGACAGCAACGCAGAACCTCGCGAGTCTCTTCAACTACCTGACGGGGCACAACGGGCGCGCCTTCATCGTTGACCCGAGGAACACTCTAGACTCTTCGAAGGGCTACCTGCCCTCGGTTGGTGAGAAGCGCGGGGAGCTTCACAACCACGTCGCACCTGACATGGACGTTACGCTCCTTGTTCTGGACGGCTACTCAGGAGCACCGGGGACTCCTGAGTGGAACCGTCAGGTGGCAGAAGAACTTCACCTGATGAAGCAGCGCGGGCAGGTCATCGGTCTGACCCACACCACCGACCCGCGTGGCGTTGACTTTGCCCGCGAGATTCTCTTCAAGATCGACGGTCCCTACAAGCAGGTCAACGCAGACCTCGCAATCTTCGTCCCAGACAAGATGAGTGACCTCGGTCGCACAGCCAAGGCTCGCAAGAACAGCATGGGCGAGGCTCGTGTTGACGACGTCAGC
>Ga0068867_100003898_pt1 | contig 10495 bp, 9 predicted proteins | sample KBSMisM32_FD_65649 | JGI IMG/M metagenome (GOLD analysis project Ga0068867, IMG submission 65649) | Miscanthus rhizosphere microbial communities from Kellogg Biological Station, Michigan, USA - KBS Miscanthus M3-2 | ecosystem: Host-associated > Plants > Roots > Rhizosphere > Soil ...
CCGCTTTGCTCGCCTCGGACCATCTTCCTCTGGTCGCCTCCTTTGACCTAGCGCTACCCAAGGCTCCTCTCGCTTAACTCGAGTTTGCCTCCCCCGACGACCCAGCCGTTCCACACACAGTCCCGCCTTGCGATCAAGGCGCATCCAGGCCAAGGCAGGCTTCGCTCTCTGGCCCCGGATCGAACGAAGATAGACCGAGCCCAAATCAGGCTCAGCGGAGGGGGCAGCCACCAACGCTTAGACGGGGGGATCGAACCACCTCTGAAAAATCTCTTGTTGATTCTAAGTACATGAAATAAAATACCTTATGTGGAAAGTGGTGGGGCGTGGCGAGGCTACCCACAGCCCGATCACTTGACAACAAATTCGTTCACTTTTTAGAATTAGCACTCGAAAACAAGGAGTGCTAACAATCAGCTCTCCTGATTCCAGCTATCAAGAAAACAGATTCTGAAGTATCCAAACAGCACCCCAAATTCTGAAAGGAGTAGGAACAATGGCTACGAAATTCACTCCGCTGCACGACCGCATCCTGGTTCGTCGGGTCGAAGAGTCGGAAACCACGCGCGGTGGAATCATTATCCCGGACAGCGCCAAAGACAAGCCGCAGGAGGGTGAAGTCATCTCCGCTGGCAAGGGCAAGATCAGCGAAGAAGGTAAGGTGCGTCCTCTTGATGTGAAGGATGGCGACCGCATCCTGTTCGGCAAGTACGCCGGGACTGAAATCAAGCTGGATGGTGAAGAGTTCGTCATCATGCGCGAAGAGGAAGTTCTGGGCATCCTGACCGGTGCCGCGAAGCGTGAGACCGTAGGTTCGAAGCGGTAGTTGACCCTTTGCGGTCCGGTGTCTTCGGAAAACGTCAAAGGTTTTGGGTTTGGCTAACAGTAAGAGCTAAGAGCTGGTTGCTCACAGCTCCTGGCTCGCAGCCGGCAACATGATTGAGAAGAACGAATTCTTAAGGAGATTCACAAATGGCAAAACAAATCGTACACGGAGAAGAGTCTCGTCAGGCGATTCTTCGCGGCGTCAACGTACTTGCTGACGCCGTTAAGGTTACGCTCGGTCCCAAAGGTCGCAACGTCGTCATCGACAAGAAATTCGGTTCGCCGACCATTACCAAGGACGGCGTCACCGTCGCAAAGGAAATCGAGCTGAAAGACACGCTCGAGAATATGGGCGCACAGATGGTGAAGGAAGTCGCTTCGAAGACCTCCGACGTCGCCGGCGACGGCACCACCACGGCCACCGTTCTCGCGCAGGCCATCTACCGCGAAGGTGTCAAGACGGTTGCTGCAGGCGCCAATCCCATGGCTTTGAAGCGCGGCATCGAGCAGGCAATCAACCTGGTCGCTGGCAAGGTCAACAAAGACGGCGAGCGAGAGAAGGGCGACCTCGACAAGCTGTCAAAGCCGGTCTCCGGCGAAATGATCGCGCAGGTGGGAACGATCTCGGCGAATAATGACGAGACCATCGGCCGGATCATTGCAGAAGCGATGAAGAAGGTCGGCAAAGATGGCGTCATCACTGTCGAAGAGTCCAAGACGCTCGAGACCCAGCTGGACGTGGTCGAAGGCATGCAGTTCGACCGCGGCTATCTGTCTCCCTACTTTGTTACCGATCCCGAGCGCATGGAAGCCGTGCTCGAGAACGCCTACATCCTGATCCATGAAAAGAAGATCTCCTCGATGAAAGACCTGCTCCCTCTACTCGAGCAGATCGCAAAGAGCGGCAAGCCGCTTGTAATCATTGCGGAAGATGTTGAGGGCGAGGCACTGGCGACGCTCGTGGTCAACAAACTGCGCGGCACGCTGCACGTGGCTGCCGTTAAAGCCCCGGGCTTCGGAGACCGTCGTAAAGCCATGCTGCAGGACATCGCTATCCTCACCGGCGGCAAGGCCATCACCGAAGACCTCGGCATCAAGCTGGAGAACGTTCAAGTAAGCGACCTTGGTCAAGCCAAGAAGGTCACCATCGACAAGGACAACACCACCATCGTCGAAGGCAAGGGCAAGCATGGCGAGATCGAAGGCCGCGTGAAAGAAATTCGCAGCCAGGTCGACAAGACCACCAGCGACTACGACCGCGAGAAACTGCAGGAACGCCTGGCAAAGCTTGTCGGCGGGGTGGCGGTTATCAAGGTTGGTGCCGCGACCGAAACCGAAATGAAGGAAAAGAAAGCTCGCGTTGAGGATGCGATGCACGCCACCCGCGCGGCCGTCGAAGAGGGCATCGTCCCTGGCGGCGGAGTTGCGTTGGCCCGCACCGCTCAGTCGCTCGAAAAGCTGAAGCTCGACGGCGACGAGCAGATTGGCGTCAACATCGTGAAGCGCGCCATGCAGGAACCGCTGCGCCAGATCGCCGAGAACGCCGGCGAAGAGGGCGCGGTGGTGCTCGGCAAGGTGCTCGACGCGAAGGATGCGAACTTCGGTTACAACGCCTTCTCGAACGAGTACGAGGACCTGGTTAAGGCCGGCGTGCTCGATCCGACAAAGGTGGTCCGCACCGCGTTACAAAACGCCGGCTCGATCGCAGCCCTCATGCTGACGACCGAAGCACTGGTCTCGGAGCTGCCGGAAGAAAAGAAAGCCCCGGCGGCACCAGGCGGCCACGGTATGGGCGGGGATATGTACTAAAAAGCTCTGAGCTGCCAATCACTAGTTGACAGCGAAGACCAAGAAACGGCGCTCTGATCTTCAGGGCGCCGTTTTGTTTTTGGCTAGACAATTCCCTATCTCGAAGGGTGGCGGAGCCTCCCATAGACCTCGCCAGCCTGCAGCTCGCTGAGTGTAGTTCCACAGCAACTTCCTTCGCCGAGCGGGGTTTCGGTCAAAGGTAGCTTTGCCCTGCTCAGAGCTTCACCTTAGTCGGGGGAGATGGGCTTCTGAACATCGCCAAACGTTGATCCCGGCGCATATTGGTCCGCGCCTAGACAAACCGGGCGGATGCTCTGCTGACCCATGCCCAGGAGGCGGAACTATGAAGAGATTGGCGATCGTCCTTGGTCTTGGAACGCTGATGGCTGCATGCGCAACCGATCACACATCCATTAATGGGACCTGGAGGGCGACCTTGTCGAGCAGCAACGGCGCGGAAGAGTTCGATTTCACGACCGGCCTGGTCGCAATCAGCAATAACGGCCTGAATGTAACTAACTTAACCTTCAACTCACAAAACCCATGTTTTCCCGGCACCTCCACAGCCAGCGGAGCATTTGCATCTTCAGGAGACTTCAACGGGAATGCGAGTGGAGGGTTTCAGCTGACGGTGAATTCCACGACCGGTGGAAATCAGCTGACGCTGATCGGGATGCTGAATCAGAACTCCCTCGCAGGAACGTGGACGCTCACGGGGCAAACCTCAGGTTGTACGGGCTCGGGAACGTTCATCATGAACCGGGGATAAATGGAAGACCGAAATCCCTCGGATGGCCCTTTCTGCCCTTGGATATAGCCCGCCACAATCAGGTTTGCGATGGGGATGATACTTAGCCCCCAACAATAGGGCTTGTGACGACCTTCCGCGAGGCCCACCCAGACCAAGATCACCATCATGATGTTCAGTGATTCCCCTATGTTCGGAAAGTAACATCAATCATTCCCTTATGTTCGAAAAGTAACATTTGTTGCGGCCTTCCATGAAAGTGTTTGGGCGCGGGCGAAACTTCTTCCGAGATCCGGGGTTCTGAAACGGAGGTCGAATGTAGGTCACCTCCCAGGAAGGAGTAACTCCATGTCTTCCCCTTTAAGGCTTCTCGCATTTGCCCCTCTCGTGGTTCTCGCGGGTTGCAGCAATGCCTTGAATCCATTTTGCGGTAGCGCCAGACCGGCGCCTCTGATTGGTTCCCTGTCTCCAAGCTCGGTAACCTTTACAAGTGTTCAGCAGGGCGTGCTGCTCAAAGTTAATGGAAATCATTTCGTTTCCGCGTCGGAGATTCTGGTGAACGGCAAAGCGCTTGGCCCAACGGTAGTATCGAATCAGCAACTACAAATAACGCTCACCACGGGCGTGATTTCCGGGCCTGGACAATACAACGTCAAAGTGATGACGCCGAGCGGCAATGTCGGGGACGTAGGTTGTTCGAGCGGAGGCACCAGTAGTGGCCTCACGTTGACCGTACAGTAGTGGTCTAGAAGCGTTCGCGATGTGGTGGGCGACCAGGGCGTCTGCGACGTTACTGTGCGCGGGGAACGAAGTCGAGCTTAACTTCAAAGGTGTCGGTATTTTCGCCGGGAGCGTATTTCCACTGCTTCACCGCATCGCTGGCGGCATCGACCAAGATCGGGTTGCCACCGACCGGGGTTATGCTCTTCACATTTCCGGCTGGTGAGACGACGATTGTCAGTCGTACAACTCCGCCGATCTCGTGGGTTTTGAGATATTCGGGATACTTCGGCGAAACGCGAGTGATCAGTCTTCGTGGTACTGGATCTTCAGCACGGACGCGCGGCGCCAGGATCGCAGCGGTTGCTGCGAGAGAAATGGTTAGGATTGCGCGAGCAGAGCTGCGCAAGAAAAGAGACGAACTCCAGGAAATTCTTGTGGCCAAGGCACACGCCCCAATTCGGAGAATCTGGGGCTGACTTTAGCAAAATGGGGTAATCACAGAAACGTCACTAAAGTCATCAGGCCTGGACCTTATCCAGGGTAAGACGCCGAAGGACAACTCCTAACGTACTGCCCGCGGGAAGGAGAACGTGGGATCGATGTCAACCGGGATGCTGTCCGCCCTGGCGAGGGATTCGCGCAATTCGGGCGAGATCACATCGTACTTCTTGAACCACGCCTCGACGCGGGCTCGGTCGCCTGAGGCTTCCATTACAAGGAGTTCCTTGGCGAGGGCCTCGATCTGGACGGGCATTTTGTCGTAGTCCACCTCATACTTACCCGAAGGCAGACGACGAACCGCCCCGTGCTCAACGTAGTAGTTGAACTCCATCATTTCGGCCTGACCATGGGCTTCTGCCGCGCCGAAGCGGAGGGTGCGGAAATTTCCCGCGAGATAGGAAGCGTAGTATTCGCGAAGCTTATTCTTGGGGAGAACCCCGTGGTCCACGAGCCATTTAAGGGCGAACATTCCGACCACATCGGCTTTCGCCTCTTCCAGTCCGCCGTAACTTGGGCCAATCGCCTGGCGAATGTCGATTTTGTCCCCGAAGCTCGTATGCGCAAACGCTGGCCCGAGGCCGTGGCATATCTCATGCAGAATTGTGCTCAGAAGATAGCCGTCCCCGGAGACGTAATCGACCTGCTCGGCGGGCATCATGTATTTGGCGAGCGGGAGGATGACGTAGTTAACGCGGGCGTCCATGAAGTTCTTGAAGAACATCTTCTTGCTGCCCTTAAGTTCGTGGACGTGCGGATCGTTAGGAAGATTGTCGGCCACCGCCTGATAGCCGTGCCCGAGGTCGGCGGTGCGAAAAGGCACGTCGACGACCTCCATGGGAGTTTCCAGTCCGCGCTTGGAAGGCCGGTCGCCCTCCGGAATGGGGAGCGCGTCCTGAATGTCGGCCACGTACTTCTGAAAGGTTTCCATGCGTCGGCTTTCGGCTTCGTCGCGGATCATGACTGAGCCGCCATAAGTGGCTTTCACCCCAAGCAGGTCGTCATTGTAAGTCTCGTAGGGGGCAAAAATGATGTCCACTTTTGGGCGCTTTAGCTCGAGCCAGGCAACGTCACTTTCGAAATATTTGTCCGTAAGCAGCGCGTCGGCGCGAAGGCGCAGAAATTTGGCAAACGCCTCGTCGGAGGACAGGTCTGCTGCATCGCGGAGGGCTTGGGCAGCGGGCTCAAGAAACTCGCGAAAAGAGATGTGGTACGGGATACCCTCGAGATCAGTTCCCTTCCGACGAACGATGGTGGTGCTGCTGTAGATTTCAGCGCGCTTTTCGGGATGAGCTTTGACGTAAGCCTCGATCTCGTCGCGCGTGATCCCTTGCGGGTAGAATCCGCCCCAGGGAGAAGGTTCGAGACCGGCTACGAAAGGCTTGTCACCGTTGAGGAGATCGAAGCGGGAGCCGTTGATCCAGAGGAAGCGCCGGAGAGTGACGTCCTGGGGGTTGTTGCTGCCCTCGAGAGAGTTGTAAAGGGAAAGCGCTCCAGGATCGACTTGGCGCCAATAGATGTCTTCCAGGTAGCGGCAGGCCTCGACTAATTTGAGGACCATCCCCTTTTCCCGTGCGGACAAGCCTTCGAAACGGAAGGGCATCTCCACTTGGCGGAACCTGGCGACACGTTGCTGAAGATCGGGAACCACCTGCACCTGCACGCTGCGGGGTGCGGGGTCCGCGGACTTCTTCGGTTGAGACTTTGCTGGACCTGATACGATCAGGCACACCAATAGGAGCGTTGCAGCTTCCCCCCTGCTGACCATTCCTTTAGATTTTATCAGCAAAATGATTACGGTCCGTTTCAACGATGATTCCTTTATTGATACGAAGGTACATTTATGATGGTTCCGTGCCGCGCGTTCCTCCTCCCCAGACCCTTCTGATCGATGCCGATGACACGCTCTGGGAAAACAACATCTATTTCGAGCGGGCGATCGCGGATTTCATTTCATTCCTCAATCATCGAGAACGGACTCCGGAGGAAGTACGACAAATTCTGAACGATGTGGAGCGTGATTGCATCGTGAGTCATGGATATGGACTGAAGAGTTTCGCTCAGGCACTGGTGAAGACATTCACGCGAATTTCGGTGGAACCGATTACCCCGGAACTTCACCAGACAATTCATGGATTCGCGCACACGATTGCGAGGCAACCGATACAGCTTTTGGCTGGGGTTGAGAACACGCTGGAGTATCTCGCGGGCCGCCACCGACTGGTGGTGGTCACAAAAGGTGACCCAAAAGAGCAGTCCGGCAAAGTTGAACGTTCAGGCCTCAAGAAATTTTTCTCCGCGGTGGAAGTTGTGCCGGAAAAGGACGAGGACACCTATGCCGGCGTGATCGCGAAGCATGAGCTCGTTCTCGAGAGTACATGGATGGTGGGAAATAGTCCAAAATCCGACATCAATCCGGCTCTGCGGGCAGGGATCAATGCCGTGTTCGTTCCCCACGACGACACGTGGGTTCTCGAGCACGAAGAAGTGATTTCGTGTGAACCGCCGAAACAGTTGCTGGTGCTGAGAGCTTTCCGGGAGTTGGCGGAGTATTTCTGACAGTGAAGCTTAACTTGAGTGCCGGCAAGCAAGTCTAGTGAGTCGGGAGTCTGCAAGAAGGTCTTTGTGGGCCGAAAACTGGTTACTTATTGGCTGCCGACTTCAAGCGATCGAGCGACTTTCGCGCATCAGCGGCGAAGGGTCCATTCGGCAGAATCTTCAAATAAGCCTCGTAGTGTTGGATGGCGTCTGAAGCACTACCCACTTTCTCTTCGCATTCGGCAAGTCGAAAGTTAGCGAGTGCATCGTTGGGTTTGTAAACAAGTGCGTCTTTGTAGCGTTCCAGAGCGCCTTTGTAGTTTTTACGCTTGAAGTAGTAGTCGCCGACTTCGATGTCCTTCGCGGCCTTGTGCGGGTCCCAGGGATGCATCTCGTCCACGTCAGAAGGGGTTTCGTCGTCATCGGTAATGATGACGCTATTGGGGTGATTCTTGGCATCGTCTTTCGGCGGACTTAAATCGATGCGCGTGTCCTTGCTGGAGCTCATTTCGGTTTCGCGCGCAGAGTCCCGCGAATCGTCGCGTTGGGGTTGGCTGGCGGCGCCAGAGCCAGGGTCGCTTTCCGCCTGACCCAGGCAGATCGAACACGACAAGAGCAACGCAATGACCAGGCAGGAAAGAAGCCTTCCCATGCGAAGATTTTAAATGAGAAGTAAGATTTTCGGCGATCTCGGGAACCTTGGTTATGGAGCAACAACCTGCTCTTCCCCGATCGTCCGCTTGCAGCTCTACGGGACCTGCCTGAAGTCACAAGAGAGGTCAATCTCGAGCAAGCTGAATAGCAAGAAAAAAAGGCCACTTGCTCATAGCAGAGTGGCCTTTGGCGAAGTCCTCCGGGGAGGAGGGAAAAATAGACTTACATCGATGGCGGCGTGGTCGGCGCCGAACCGGTGTTGGCGGGCTGTCCCTGGCCTTCGGTGGTATTCGTCATCAGGCGGATATCCACTCGGCGGTTAGCGGCCCGACCTTCACGAGTTTTGTTCTCTTGCGCCGGCTTGTCCTTGCCCAGGCCGATCAGGTAGATCTTGTGCGCCGGAATGTTGTACTTAGATCCGAGATATTGGATCACGGAGTTGGCCCGGCGTTCGCTGAGGCTATAGTTGTAGTCCGCAGGCCCTACCGAATCCGTGCCACCTTCGACGGTGATGATATAGCCCTTGGTATTGGGGACACTGGCAGCCAACTTATCCAGCTCTTCCTTGGCTTGGCTGGTCAGGAAATCCCTGTCGAATCCGAAGTGAACGGCGGTCTCGCTGACCACACGATAGTTGTCGAGATTGGCGACGGCGTTGGAAAGCGCGTCAACGCGGTGAACAGCGTTGTCGGCGAGCTGCTGCGCCTGCGAGGCCTGCTGACCGGCGGCTTGCGCCTTCTGATCGGCAGCCGCTGCGGCCTGCGTCACCTGCTGAATCCCCTGCTGCGCGCGAGTGTCAACGTCTTTGATCGCCTTGGTATTCTGGGCGGTCAAGTCGTCTAATTCGTTGGTCTTGTTGATAAGAGGCGTGGTCTGTTGCTTGACGTAGTTTTTGCTGGTGCAGCCGACCGACGCCGCCATGCTAGCTGCCAGTGCGATGACTAAAGAAGCGCGATTCATGTTTGGAGGACTCCTTCCTCACTGATGATTTAGAAACCTGGGCAACAGGAGTTTTGACTCTGTTCCCTGGGGAAATGCGCAAACAGCGCATTTAACAAATCCGAAAACCTGGGTCGCATGTCCCTCATTCAAGGAGCTCTGCGAATGCTGCTTACCCTCCGTTCGCTTCCCGCGAAGGTTGAGCTTACAGCCACTCTCGACTAAAGCACGGTCATTGCCATCCTTCCCAACCGAATGTGCATGCCGTACATGATTCAAAACACATGGCTTAGATGCCGGGCCATGGTAAAGCCGATGCTTTCCGGATCCCAAGTTGAGGAAAAATTTATACGGTTCAGGCAAGCAAGGCATCGTTTTTCGTCGTCCAGGGTTCGATTGGCTCCCCAGGCTGGCCCAGAACGCCAACCGATATATTCTGTCTCACCCAAGGAGCAAGCGCGCCTTCCCGATGTAACCGACCGGGTATGACGAAGGAATTCCGAAATCGCCTCAAATTACAGATGTTTCGACCCGCCGGGGTCCAAGGCAGCGATACCGATCCCTGGTAGAGCTGGGGCGGACTGGGTTAGAAGCTTCTTCTTCTAGAATAGAGGTACACTCCCCGTGGATCTACAACAGAAAATTCGCACCATTCCGGCTTCACCGGGCGTGTACCTGTACAAGAACGCCACTGGAGAGGTGATTTATGTCGGCAAGGCGAAGAGCCTACGCCACCGGGTAAGTTCGTATTTTCACGAGGGCCGGGTAGCAGATGCCAAGACCGGAACGTTGCTGCGTGAGGCGGTTGATGTCGATTACATTGTCGTCGCCAATAATAAAGAGGCGCTGGCGCTTGAAAACCACCTCATTAAGCAGAAGAAACCTCGCTTCAACATCCTGCTTCGGGATGACAAGACCTACCCATATGTGAAGCTCACGCTGGGAGAGCAATACCCGCGAGTCTATGTCACGAGGCGACTGAAAAAAGATGGAAGCGCTTACTACGGGCCTTACTTTCCTGCCAATCTGGCGTACCGGATCGTCGACCTGATCCACCGCAGCTTTCTCGTGCCCTCGTGCAACGTGGATTTGAGCCGAACCCATCCCCGGCCCTGCCTGCAGTACTACATTGGACGCTGCCTGGGGCCCTGTGTGGAGGGTCTGACGACGCCCGGGATATACCAGGAAGCGGTGCGCGATGTGAAGTGGTTCCTCGATGGCCGCCAGGGCGAGTTGGCGAAGTCGCTGCGCGAGCGCATGGCGAAGGCGGCGGAAGCCCAGGAGTTCGAGCGTGCCGCCAAATATCGAGACTTGATTTCTACCGTGGAACAGTTGCAGGAAAAGCAGCGAATTGCGGCGGTTGAGGGCGATGACGCCGACGTGTTTGGATACCACTACGAAAATGGCATGCTCGCCGTAAATCTGTTTCACATGCGAGGCGGGCGGGTGCTGGACCGACGTGAATTCTTCTGGGAGGATTTGCCGGAGTTGGAGGAAGCCGGCGGGGACGGTTCTGGGCAAACGGCGTCTCGCGGATTCGACCCTTCCTACTTCTTCTCCCAGTTGCTCACCCAGCTATACATTGGACAGCCCTATGTCCCGCGCAACATCTATGTTCCTGTGGACTTCGAGGACCGGGAAATGCTGGAGGAAGGGTTATCGGAACAGACCGCGGGCGAAACTGCCCGGGGGACACGAATCCGCATTTTGGTGCCGCAGCGTGGGGATAAGCGGTCGCTGATCGATTTGGCTTCCAATAAT
>Ga0068867_100003900_pt1 | contig 10494 bp, 13 predicted proteins | sample KBSMisM32_FD_65649 | JGI IMG/M metagenome (GOLD analysis project Ga0068867, IMG submission 65649) | Miscanthus rhizosphere microbial communities from Kellogg Biological Station, Michigan, USA - KBS Miscanthus M3-2 | ecosystem: Host-associated > Plants > Roots > Rhizosphere > Soil ...
CCAGCTGGTCGAGGACGTGCACGCCTTCCCCGGCCACATCGCCTGCGACAGCGCCTCGAACAGCGAGATCGTAGTGCCCCTAATCCGCGACGGTGAGCTCATCGGCGTGCTCGACATCGATAGTCCAAGCACCGCACGCTTCGATCAGGAAGATGAAGCCGGCTGCGTGAAGCTCGGCGAAATCCTCTCGCGCGTCCTCTAGCTTAACTGCTCCAGTCGCTCATCGCTGAGCGATCCCGGGATGATCATGACCGGGCAGGGTAGCTTGCCAGCATCGTGATCCGTGAAATGGTCGACGAGCACGCCGGGATGTCCGCTAGGCGCCGCGCCGAGGACGAGCGCGTGAACGTCCTCGCGCTCGCCGATAAATTCGCGAACCGTCTTCACTGGCTCGCCCTGCCGGACGACGATGTTCGCTTCGACTCCGCTTTCGTCCAGGATCTCGCCGACGGACGCGCTGACTACGCCTTCGATGCGGAGACGCTGCTCTTCCTCGATCGCAGCTTGGACTCCGCCAAACTGCACGAAATCCTGCGGCTCGACGATGCCGAGTACCTCGACGCGGCCGTTGGTCTTCGCCGCTCGACGTGCGGCGAAGCGGAGCGCGACTCCGGCTTCGGCGCTGTCGTCGATCACGACCAGGTAGGTGCGCTTGGCGTCGTTCCCCATGAGCAACGAGTGCTGCGTTAATCTGGCATTCAGCGCAAGCGGCACGTCGTGAATTGAGCGCTTGCGGCCTTCGCCTCGGCGCTGAAAGTCGGTTGCACCAGCGCACTCGCGCCTTGACCTAGGTGTCCGCATTGGCTTTGAGCCGCGCAAGCTTTGACGCGCTAGGACGCCACATGCCCATCGAACTGAAGATGCCCGCCCTTTCCCCGACAATGGAGGAGGGCACGCTCGCCAAATGGCTCGTGAAGGAAGGCGACGACGTGAAGTCGGGCGATATCCTCGCCGAGATCGAGACCGACAAGGCGACGATGGAGTTCGAAGCGGTCGATGAAGGCAAGATCGCCAGGATCCTGGTGCCCGAAGGCAGCGAAGGAGTGAAGGTCGGCGCGCCCATCGCGATCATGGCGGGCGAGGGCGAAGATGCGGGCGCAGCCGCCAGCGCAGCGCCCAAGGCCGACACGCCGCCGCCGGCTCCTCCGACCGCACCAAGCGCTCCGAAGGCTGATGTCCCGCCGAAAGCGGCGCCAGTCGAGACTCCGTCGGCTCCTGCCGCTCCCGCTGGGCCGACCGCTGAGCGCGACGGCGATCGCGTGAAGGCGTCGCCGCTCGCCCGCCGTCTCGCCCAGGCGCAGAACATCGACTTGGGCAGCATCCAGGGCAGTGGCCCCGGCGGCCGCATCGTCCGTGCCGACATCGACGCCGCTGCTGGCAAGGCTCCGGGGGCCGCTCCGTCGGCGCAACCGAGCGCTGCTGCCGCAGCTCCTGCTGCCGGCACCGTTCATCTGGTCATGCCCGGCCCGATGGAGCAGGCGATCCCGCACGAGGAAGCCAAGCTCTCCAACATCCGCAAGACCATCGCCCGCCGCCTGACCGAAGCGAAGCAGCAGGTCCCGCACATCTACCTCACCGTCGACATCCAGCTCGATGCGCTGCTGAAGCTGCGCGGCGAGCTCAACGCTGGGCTCGACAGTCGGGGTGTGAAGCTCAGCATCAACGACCTGCTGATCAAGGCGCTCGCCCAGTCGCTGATAGAAGTGCCGGAATGCAACGTCGCCTTCGCCGGCGATCACATGCTTCAGTACAAGCGCGCCGACATTTCGGTCGCGGTGTCGATCCCGGCCGGCCTGATCACGCCGATCATCGCCAGCGCCGACACCAAGAGCGTGTCCGCCATCTCGACCGAGATGAAGGAACTCGCCGGCCTGGCGCGCGACGGCAAGCTGCAGCCGCCGCAATATCAGGGCGGCACCGCCAGCCTCAGCAACATGGGCATGTACGGCATCAAGCAGTTCGAGGCCGTCATCAACCCGCCGCAAGGCATGATCATGGCGATCGGCGCGGGGGAGAAGCGGCCCTACGTCATCAATGACTCGCTGCAGATCGCGACCGTGATGTCGGCCACCGGAAGCTTCGACCACCGCGCGATCGACGGCGCCGATGGCGCGAAGCTGATGCAGGCGTTCAAGCGGCTCGTCGAGAACCCGATCGGAATGCTGGCTTGAGCCGAGAGGCGGTGATCCGCGTCACCGCCATGCCCGCCGACACTAATCCTTACGGCGGCGTGTTCGGCGGCTGGCTGATGGGCCAGATGGGTCTCGCCTGCGGTTCGTTCGCCTCGCGCCGCACCAACGGCAAGGCGATCCTGGTCGCGGCTGACTCGGTCAAATTCCCCGGCGCGATGGCGGTCGGCGATGAGCTCAGCGTCTATGTCCACCTGTTGAAGCAGGGCCGCACGTCCCTACGTCTCAAGGCGGAAGCAATCGCCCGCGAACGCGACGGCGAGAACGAAACCACGGTCGCGGAAGGTGAGTTCACCTTCGTCGCGCTCGACGACAAGAACCAGCCGCGGGCCATCGCGGCGAAGGAAGAAGCGAATGGCTGACCAATATGATGTGATCGTCCTCGGCTCCGGACCCGGCGGCTACGTCGCCGCGATCCGCGCCGCGCAGCTGGGCCTCAAGACCGCGATCGTCGAGCGCGAGAACCTTGGCGGCATCTGCCTCAACTGGGGCTGCATCCCGACCAAGGCGCTGCTGCGGACTGCTGAGGTCTTCCACTACATGACCCACGCCGACGCCTACGGCTTAAGCAACGACAAGCCGTCGTTCGATCTCGCTAAGGTCGTCGCCCGCAGCCGCGCCGTCGCCAAGCAGCTAAATCAGGGCGTCACGCACCTGATGAAGAAGAACAAGATCACGGTCGTCATGGGCGAGGGGGCGCTGACCGGAAAAGGCAGGCTTTCGGTCAAGGGCGCGGACGGCAAGGCGACCGAACTCGCCGCCAAGCACATCATCGTCGCCACCGGCGCTCGGGCGCGCGACCTGCCGTTCGCCAAGGCCGATGGCAAGCGCATCTGGACCTACCGCCACGCGATGACCCCGCCGGAAATGCCGGGCGAGCTGCTGGTCATAGGGTCGGGCGCCATCGGGATCGAGTTCGCCAGCTTCTACGCCGATCTCGGCGCCAAGGTGACGGTGGTAGAGATGCTCGACCGCATCGTGCCGGTCGAGGATGCGGAAGTCAGCGCGCAGCTCCAGAAGAGCATGGCCAAGCAGGGCCTGAATATTCTCACGTCGGCGGGCGTCGAAAGCCTGACCGCTGACGCGAAGGGCGTCACTGCCAAGATCAAGACGAGCGACGGAAAGTCGGCCGACCACAAGTTCAGCCACGTCATCGTCGCGGTCGGTATCGTCCCGAACACCGAGAATATCGGGCTCGAAGCGCTTGGCGTAAAAACGACTAAGGGCCACATCGATACCGACCCCATGTGCCGCACGAACGTGCCGGGCCTGTGGGCGATCGGCGACGTCACCGCGCCGCCGTGGCTCGCGCACAAGGCCAGCCACGAAGGTGTCACAGCCGCCGAAGCGATCGCGAAAGAACTAGGCAACAAGGACGCGCACCCGCACGCAACCGACCCGAAGAACATTCCCGGGTGCACCTACTGCCGGCCGCAGGTGGCGAGCGTCGGCCTGACCGAGGCCGCAGCGAAGGAGAAGGGCTACGACGTCAAGGTCGGCAAGTTCCCGGCCATCGGCAACGGCAAGGCGATCGCGCTGGGTGAGGTCGACGGCTTCGTAAAGACGGTGTTCGATGCCAAGACTGGCGAACTGCTCGGCGCGCACATGATCGGTGCCGAGGTCACCGAGCTGATCCAGGGCTACACCATTGGCAAGACGGCAGAGCTGGTCGAGACCGACTTCATCAACACGGTCTTCCCGCACCCGACATTGAGCGAGATGATGCACGAAAGCGTGCTCGCCGCATTCGGGCGCGTGATCCATATTTGACGACTACCGAAGGGGGAACAATGAAGCGCATTCTTCTGGCGGCCGCTGCGGCCGTTTTCATCGCCATGCCGGCATCCGCGACGACCGTCGTCACCGCCGACCGCATGCTCGACGTGGCCAAGGGAACCTATGTCGAGCATCCGGCGATTTTCATCGACGACAGCGGTCACATTACTTCCATCGCGGATGCACGGACGGTGCGCTTCAGCGACCAGGTCAGGCATATCGACTTGCCGGGCGAGACTTTGCTTCCGGGGCTGGTCGATATGCACGTCCATTTGACCAGCCTGGCCGAGATTGGCGGCTACCAGGGGCTCAAATACACCGACAATTTTTGGACGGCGGTCGGCGTCGCCAATGCCAAGACCACGCTCGACGCCGGCTTCACGACGGTCCGCAATGTCGGTTCGTCAGATTTTGCTGATGTAGCTCTCAAGCAGGCCATCGACGGCGGTTGGGTAGAAGGGCCGCGCGTCGTACCCGCGACCTACGCGATCGGTGCTACCGGCGGTCACTGCGACGACACAGGCCTGCCGCGCTACTACGACAAGAAAGCGGATTCGGTCATCAGCGGGCCGCAGGACGCGCGCGAGAAGGTGCGCTGGCTGCACAAATATGGCGCCGAAGTCATCAAGATCTGCGCGACAGGCGGCGTGTTTTCGCTCGGCGACAGCGTCGGAGCGCAGCAGCTCAGCCTCGAGGAAATGAAGGCCATCGCCGATGAGGCGCACATGCTCGGCCTGAAAGTCGCCGCCCACGCGCATGGCGACGAGGGCATACACGATGCGATCCTCGCCGGCATCGACACGATCGAGCACGCCAGCCTTGCCAGCGACGCGACGCTGCAGCTGGCGAAGCAGCACGGCACCTGGTTCGACATGGACATCTACAACGACGACTACATCCTCGCGACCGGCACTTCGAACGGAACGGAGCAGGAGAGCCTCGACAAGGAAAAGGCGATCGGCCTGAAGCAGCGCCAGACTTTCCAGCGTGGCGTTCGCGCGGGCGTGAAGATGCTCTTTGGCACGGACGCGGGCGTCTATCCGCATGGGCAGAACGGCCGTCAGTTCGCCAAGATGGTGCAGTGGGGGATGAGCCCTATCCAGGCCATCCGGGCGGCAACGACCAGTGCGTCGGAAGCGCTTGGACGCCCTGAGGTCGGGTCGCTCCAGCCCGGTGCTTTCGGGGACATCATTGCCGTCCGTGGCGATCCGCTTACGAACGTCGCCGTGCTCGAGCATGTCGACGCGGTCGTAAAGGGCGGCAAGCTCGTGAAGGCGCCCTGAGCCGCCGTTAATTCGATTTTAGCGCCTGGTGGGCAGGCTCGCTTCCGAAAAGGGAGCGTATCATGCTGATGTTCAGGGTTCTGGGTAGCTGGGTTCGCGGGCTGTATCTGTTGGGCTTCGGCGCCTTCTGGGTTCTCGGCGCTTATTATCTGCGCACCGCTACCGGTAACCCGGGGACGACCATGTTCGCGATCGGCGGCCTGATGATGGTTTCCGGCGGCATCGTCATTGCGCGCGGGCTGGCGATGACCACGACCGCGCGTTCGCCGTTGCCCAAGGATGCGGTGGGCTGGCGCGACGACGGCAAGCCGATCGCTAGCGACACCGGCTTCGACGCCGATGCGGCAATCTCACGCTATTTGCAGAACCGGCCTCAGGGCGCGCCAGATGCGACGCTTGCCGCCGGACCGTCCGCAGAGGCAACGCCAGCCGCTCCGCCGCGGCCAAGTTTCGGCCGCAAGCAGGCCTAGCCTTTCGACGCGTTGCGCTGCGCCCTAAAGGCCGGTAGCGCCGCGCCGAATGAGCGCGACGCATTCCAATAACCGCACGCTAATCATCGCACTGGCGGCGAACCTCGGGATCGCTGCCTCCAAGTTCGTCGCGGCCGCCCTGACCGGCTCCTCCGCTATGCTGACTGAGGGCGTCCACAGCGTCGTCGATTCCACCAACCAGCTGCTCCTGATGTGGGGCCGAAAGCAATCGCGAAAGCCGCCCGATAAGTATCACCCGTTCGGATACGGCCGTGAGCTCTATTTCTGGAGCTTCGTGGTCGCGGTGCTCGTGTTTTCCCTGGGCGCCGGCGTGTCGGTCTACGAAGGCATATTGCACATCCTCGAGCCCGAAGAGGCGGTGTCGCCGGTCATCGCTTATGTGGTGCTTCTAGTCGCCTTCCTGCTCGAAGGCTGGTCGACGCTCGAAGCGTTCAAGGAATTCAGGGAAGCCAAAGGGCGTGTCGGCTGGTTCGCCGCGATCAAGCGGTCGAAGGACCCGCCAGCATTCATCGTGCTGCTGGAAAATGGTGCGGCAATGGCGGGTATCGTCGCGGCGGCGCTTGGCGTCTTCCTGTCTCAGATTACCGGCAATCCTTTCTGGGACGGTGCTGCGTCGGTCTTCATTGGCGCGATCCTGGGTGTGACCGCCATCTGGCTCGCGCGTGAGTCGAAGGGCCTGCTGATCGGCGAAGCCGCCAATCCGGAAATCGTGAAGGGCCTCCGCGCGCTGGTGTCGGATCAACCTGGCGTGGTCGGCGTCGGCCACGTGCTGACCGTCCACTCGTCACCTGACCAGATCACGGCAATGATCAACGTTGATTTCGACAACGATATGCGCGCTGGCGAGGTCGAACGCATCGTTTGCGAAGTCGAGCGTGAAGCGCACCGGACCTGGCCCGAAGTCCGCCGCCTGTTCATTCGACCGATGCAGGGTGCTGCCGAGGAACGGAAGAAGAAGTGACCGCGAAGCTCGATCGAGAGAAGGTCCGCAGGGAGTTCGCCGAGGTGGTGAACATGACGGCTCCAGAGATTGAGAAGTGGTTGCAAACTCCCGAAAGCAAGAAGGTGGGTTTCAAGGGCGCTGATGGTAGTCGAACCGAAAGCGTAGGACACGCCAGCGGGCGGCGGATCGTGAAAATCCTCGGCAAGCAGCGCGACGAGCTTACGGACGACGATTACACTCATATGCGAAAGGTGGTCGGCTACGTCCGTCGCCACTCCGCGCAGCGGCCGGAGAATGTCTACACCTCGCGCTGGCGTTACAGTCTGATGAACTGGGGACACGACCCCACGAAATGAATCGAGGCGGTTACCGCCCGATGAAGGATGCTTTTTCACCCTTAGTCAGTCCGCGGCTCGGTAATTTGGAGGCCACGAGGGGAGAGAGCTATGAGCAGCTTTCGCCAGTCGCGCAGCCGAATCTTCTTCGATACCGTCTGCGCTTTTGGGATGTCGACATTCTGCGCTGTGGCGTGGACGCAGATCGACGCGACCGCGATGCTGGGCGCAGCGGCCGTGGCCGGGATTTACGGCCTTATGCGTTTCACTGACATGTTCCAGCGCTCACCGGTTGCAGATCAGGGGGCGGTAGAAGAGCCGGCGATTGAGGTCGAACAAATCGCGATCGAGCCTGAGCCGATGACACCAGCTGTTGAGCGGAAGCCTGTCGATCTTGCAGGCCCGGCGCCGGAGCTTAAGCCGGAGGTCGTTGCTGCATTGGTGCGCAAGCCGAAACGCAAGCCCGCCAGGAAGCCGGCCAAGATCGCGGCGCCGGTCGAACAGACTGCGGCCGATGAGCCTGCGTCAGTCGGGCAGCCGAGCGCCGAGCCCGAGCAACCAAGAGCGATTGAGTCGGAGTCCGATTATTCGGCACCAATCGCCCCGCTGTTCGAGCCGGAGCCGTTTGTGCGCCAGCAGCAACGTGCCGCGTTCGGCCGCAAGTTCGGAACTCGCTGACCGCCGCGGCGCAGGCACTTGCCAAGGCTGGCATCACGCTCCACGCTTCGTGCATGGCGCAGATGCACGACGTTTCGGACCCGCGAAACGCTGAAATCCTGATCAATGTGAACGGCGAGCTGAAGCCCCGCGCCGAAGCCGTCGTGTCCGTGTTCGACAGCGGGTTCATGCTGGGCGACGGCGTGTGGGAGGGCCTCCGCGTCCACAAAGGCAAACTCGGGTTCCTCGATCGCCATCTCGATCGTTTGTTCGAGGGCGCAAAGGCAATCGCCATGGATCTCGGCATGTCGCGAGAAGAGATCGCCAGGCGGCTTTACGATACCCTCGACGCCAATGGCATGAGCGAAGGTGTCCACGTCCGTCTGATGGTTACGCGCGGCGTTCGCTCCACGCCTTACCAGGACCCACGCGTCGTCGTCGGCGGGCCGACGATGGTCATCATTCCGGAATATAAACAGCCGGATCCAGCCGTCTACGAGCGCGGATTGAAGCTGTTCACGGTCCACGTCCGCCGCGGCGATCCGGCGGTGCAGGACCAAAAGATCAATTCGCATTCGAAACTGAACTGCATTCTCGCCTCGGTCCAGGCGACTCAGGCTGGTGCCGACGAAGCGCTGATGCTCGACCCGCACGGGTTTGTGGCAACCTGTAACTCAACCCACTTCTTCATCGTCCGCAAGGGCGAGGTATGGACGTCGAGCGGCAAATACTGCCTCGGCGGGATCACCCGGCAACTGGCGCTCGAGGTTGCGCGGGAAGCCGGCATTCCGGCAATCGAGAAGGATTTCTCGCTGACCGACGTCTACGGCGCCGAAGAGGCCTTCACGACGGGTACGTTCGCCGGAATCGTCCCGGTCCGAGAGATTGACGGGCGGCAGCTGACCTGCCGCGGACCGATGGTCGAACGCCTGCAGGAGCTCTACGCCGAGCGGGTCGAACGCGATGCCGGAGAGCAAAAGCGTCCGTGACCAAGCGCATTGCCATGTGGTCCGGGCCTCGAAACCTCTCCACCGCGATGATGCGCAGCTTCGGCAGTCGCTCCGACACCTTCGTTTCCGACGAGCCCTTCTACGGTTGCTTCCTGAAGTCGACGGGTGCTCCTCATCCGATGTGCGACGAGGTCACCTCCGACATGGACTGTGACTGGCGCAGCGTCATGGCGACGCTTAGCGGACCCGTGCCGGGCGGGTCGCCAATCTGGTACCAGAAGCACATGTGGCACCACATGACGGGGCCGATCGGTTACGAGGATTTCGCCGGCTTCACGCACGCCTTCCTGATCCGCGAGCCTGAGCGGATGATCGCTTCCTATTTGCGCAAGCGCGAGGCAGCTGAGTTCAGGGACTTCGGGATGGAGCGGCAGGCCGAATTCTTCGAACGAGAGGCAGATCGGCTCGGCCGGGCGCCGGCTGTCGTGGATGCCAACGACGTGCTCGCCAGTCCTGAAGCCGTACTGTCGAAACTCTGTGAGGCGATCGGCATCGCCTGGGGCCCGGCGATGCTTAGCTGGCCGCCAGGTCGCCGCGATACCGACGGACCGTGGGCGCCCCATTGGTATGCGGCGGTCGAAGCCAGCACCGAGTTTGAACCGCCGGAAGCGGATGAGGTTGAGCTACCGGACGACGCCCAGCGCGTCGCCGACCAATGCCGCCCTTATTACGAGCGGTTGGCGAAGTACCGGATCAGGCCCTGATCAGCTGAGCGTCTTGACGCCGTTGGTTGCCCATTCCTTGTCGAGATCGACTTCCAGCTGCGCCCATTCGGCGCGAGTGTAGCACTGGATCGTTTCCATCCGGCTGCCGGTGTTGGGATCGACGCGGAGGCAGTAGCGGGTCGCGTTGTTGCCGGCCGGTGCGGGTTGGCCCTGCGCCCATTGCAGGCTTGCGGCCGATGCTCCCGACGCAGCGATCATTGCGGTCAATGCAACGGCCAAACTAGTACGGGTCATCTCATGTCTCCCTTTGTGGCGTGCGGAGCACTTATCGACCAAATCGAAGTCGAAGGCGAGATTGTTTCGACGAAGGGGGCATCATGCTGCGGCTCAGCGACGCTTGTAGGTGCCGATCAGTTCGCCCTGAGCGATCGCGTGCTTGGCGGCGGCTTTTTCGACGTCGATTACCTTGGCGCCGCTTCCAACGCCGAGCTTGTCGACGCTGAGAGCGAACAGTTTGAAGTGATAGTGGTGGAGACCATGGCCCGGAGGCGGGCAGGGGCCGGTGTAGCCTATCGACCCCTTGTCGTTGGCGACTTCGGTTCCAGCTTTTTGGGCGCCGCCGATCGATCGCGCCGACGCCGGAATGTCATATGCACCCCAATGGCGAAAGGTGCCCCCTGGTGCATCGGGATCGTCGATGACGAGGGCGAAGCTCTTCGTTGCTGCCGGCGGATTACCCCAGCTAATCGCCGGCGACTGGTTCGCTCCGTCGCAGCTGTACTTAGTCGGGATCGGCTGGCCGTCGTTGAAAGCATCGCTGGTCAGGCTGATGCGGCCGATAGTGTGCTTTTCCACGGCTGCGGCTCCGTTGTTCGAGTCCTGGCTCGCGCCGCAGCTGGCGAGGGCGATGCACAGGATGGCTGGGACGAGCGCTCGCATGGGTGTCACACAAGTTTACGATAACCCGCTAACGGGCGCTCATCGGCCGTGTTCCGTCAACTGCCCTGCAGGTCGTCAACGTCGACGCCCCGACTCTTCCAGTCCTTCCTGGTGCGGCATTCGCGGCGGCTGACGTGGCTGCCGGTGTCGTCCTTGAACTCGATGCAATAGGTTTGATCAGCGACCGCGCGCTGCTGCTTAGGAGC
>Ga0068867_100003906_pt1 | contig 10489 bp, 11 predicted proteins | sample KBSMisM32_FD_65649 | JGI IMG/M metagenome (GOLD analysis project Ga0068867, IMG submission 65649) | Miscanthus rhizosphere microbial communities from Kellogg Biological Station, Michigan, USA - KBS Miscanthus M3-2 | ecosystem: Host-associated > Plants > Roots > Rhizosphere > Soil ...
TAACCCAGGTTCAGCGTGACGCCTTTATACGAGGCACCCAACCCCAGATCCAGCTTTTCATTTGCCCGATAATCCAGATCAGACATTCCCGAAGATTCACGAAACCGGAACGAAGAATATTTCTGCGATGCATAGATCCGCGCCGTCACCGTGCCGGGATACTTCCTGTAATATGCTGAATCGTAGGGATGTGCTTTCTGTGCATGTGCAGATAGACCTGTGAATAATAAAAGCAGGCTGTGAAAGAGATAGTGTTTCATACTGGTATGTCATCAATAATAAGTCCACATCTCTGTCCGGAACCGGGATTTTTGGATCCAATGGATCCATTGGGTCCGATAAAATCTTGCGAAAAGCTTTGAAAAGCGCAAGGCGGTCCAACTTTAATGAGGACCTCAATCTGCACTGCCCCAAAATAAAACATCTGCATCTGTAACGGCACCTATATTTTAAAGATTTTTATGATGCAAACATTCATCTAAAACAAAATTTATGAAGCGTATTCTTTTTTTATTCATCATGCTCTCTTCTGTATATTGCCGTGCGCAGGTGATCCCTGCCGACAGCACACTCATCCGAGAGGCTTGCGAAAATTATGTAGGCGGATTTTATAATGCCGACACCATGCGCCTTGCACAGGCCCTGCACCCAGAGCTGGCAAAAAGGATAGTTGCCAAAAGAATGGATGACAAGCTCATGAACATGAGCGCGGCCGAGCTCATCAAAGCGGCGAAAGGGTTTAAAAATACCAATGATAAAAACCCGCAGGAACCCTTTAAGATAACCGTGTTCATCTACGATATCGCCAACGATATCTCCGAGGCGAAGATCATCACCAACAAAATGAACTTCATCGATTATGTGCAGCTCGTAAAGATAAAAGGAGCGTGGAAGATCATCAATGTGCTTTGGGCGTTCAATAAGAGTTAAGATCTGTCTGAACCGGATTTGCAGGATTAAAAGATTCGTTAGAGTTTAAAATACATTCCTGATCTAAAAATCATACCAATCCGACAAATCGTGTTCAGACTATCTTACATTTCCATTGAAACTTATGCCTGACCTGTTGTTCATGATCACATCCAGGTGCGCGTTTCCGTTATCATAAAATGTAAAGCTCATCGAGCTCACCCGGGCATTGTCTGCAGGCTTGATCACAATATTGTGCTCGCCTTTTTTTCCGCGCAGCGGTACACCGGAAAAATCCGTTGAAGTAAAATCCAGGGGGTTATCTGATGACATCACATCCGCGCCGCCATAAGCCTCACCAAAATAAGGAAGGTATACCCGCAGCTTTGCGGGCGTATAAGTGACCGTATAGTTTCCGTTTACGGGACCCGACCTCCCTGTTTGCGGAACTGTATATGTAGCTGTAAAGATCCAACTGCTGTCGTTGATCACCGGAGCGGGAGTATTGGAAGAATGGGCATGCTCAAGCGTGCAGGAAGAGCATACAAACACAATTAATAGAATCGCAACCCGGGACGTTGAAACTTTTCGCGCATATTTAAACACGTGTTTCATAGCCGTTTTCCTGCAATAAATGAGCCATGGAAGAGTATGCGGTTCTTAATGTCCGGTAGACTAAGCGGTTAACACTAACCACTAACTGTTTACAGAGACGGGAATAAAGTATACTAATCTTAAGGAGCGGCAAGGGAGTATGCCGTACATCGACATTAAAATACAAACATATGTTTTCCGGTCACGATAGGGTTCATCTAAAATCTTAACATTTTTTGGTACAATCCCGGTATTTCATGCAGTAATTCATCACCCAAAAATCTACCATTATGAAAAAGATGATCCTCGCTTCATTATTCTCTGCCTGTCTTTTTACTGCATGCAAAAAAGATAATACTGCATTCAATGCGTACAACAGTTCATTGGCCACAAACACTGTGCAGTATAATTTTACCGCAAGCATACCGGGCAACTACACTTTTAAAACAATTACCGGCAAAGATTATTTCAGTGAGACCCGTTACACGAATACTTGGTCAAACAAAGTTACAGAACAGGGAGATGGTACTGCTACATTTCATGTATACCAGCCTGCAGATTGGGCAGGTACAAACACTTCAGCAAATGTAAATATGCAGATACTGGTGAACGGTAAGCTCGCGGCCTCCCTTGATACAACGCTGTATGGATTGGATCACGCGGCGGGAGTGGAACTTTCGGCAAACTATTAAGAAGATGCGTAATTCAATAGTGCACGCCACAAAAAGAACGGCCCGTGAAATCACGGGCCGTTCTTATATTCCAAATAAATATTTTATAAATTATCCACCTGTGCTTCCAGCACAGTCTGCGTAGCTGCAGGCAATGCAGAAAGCAGGTCGAAGCCGGTAGCTGCTTCAATAGCATCTACGGAAACACGGTATGTTTTCCAATTTGAATTTACGGTATTGATATTCGGTGTGATCACAGAGATCACTCTTGTGGTAGTAGTAACACGCGCAAGGTCGCCATCGCCGTTGTCCAGCAACACCACTACTTTCCAGATATATGCAGGAACGTTAACATGCCCCGCGGTGATCGTGGTAGCATAGCCGCTTGAGCCTGTACCGCCTGAACCGTATTGTCCCATGATGATGTAAGCTTCTTTGCCTGCAGCGACCTGGGCACGGATATAATTTTCCATACCGTCCCACATCACCTGGTTATGCTGTGGCGCCTGCGGGATGAAATTGGTCATCAAAAATGTAGATGAGTTTGCCGCTACAGATGAAGTGCGATCGCCGCTCGGGCAATTATGCCCGCGATCGAAGCCGCTGCCGCTGTAATCAAAAGATTGTACATGGTACCATGCTGCAGGCAGGGCCAGGTCGTTCGCGCGGAAATCATCCTGGCGCGGCGTGCTGCCGATATCGCTGCTGTACAGGTGCCAACTCACCCAGTTCGGTTCACCGAGTGTAGCGTTGTAACTCATGATATAATACGTGCTGTTCAGCAGGTAATTATTCAAATTGCTTACATCCGCTGTGGCGCCGCTCGGGTTGCCCATGAGCATATTGTCATTGTCCCCGCCCGGCGTTGGTGTCGTGGGTGTAGTGGGGGTGGTGGGCGTTGCAGGGGTCGCCGGCGTTGCAGGCGTATACCCGTAATCGACCGGTGATTTCTTACAACCACTGATAATCAATGCTGTGAATGCTACAGCATAACCAAATTTTTGAATATTTTTCATTTTCTCCAGTTTCCGGGTACGGAGAAAAATATGAAAAAAAATTAAGGGGTAAAGATAGGGAAAACCGGCGGACGGGAAGTAGCGTCCTGTATTATTTTTGTGTAGAATAACGCTTTGCCGTGGCGGACGGGTAAAAGGCCAATGGAAACGTATCCGGATATTTGGAACCCAAATGTGCTGCTGCTCCGGCAAAATAACCGGAAAATTTTTGAACAAGGATTACACGGAAGGCACGGATCTGATCCGCGTCATCTGTGTAATCTGTGTCCTGTTTTTGGCTCGGGTTACGCCGGCTGTTGTTGCTGCGACATCTCGTACGTCGGTCCGTAGATGCTCGGCACAATATTACCGGTGCTGCGGAGATACACGATCATCTCACCGCGGTGGTGATACAAATGATTGTATAAAAATCCGCGCACCACCTGTATCCGCGGCATTTCCGGGAAGATCGGCTCATCGCTGCCCATTACCATTTTCCATGGCTCGAACATGCTTTCATCGGTTGCAGCCTGCAACGCTGCACGTGCCCGTTCTACATTCTCTTCAAATTTTGCTACGATGGTGGATGCTTTGCTGATATCGCCTTTGTCGTATTTGTATGTAGCCATATCAAATACGTTCTGCTGAAGCGTGGGCGCATACCAGTTATATACTTCGGCAATATGCGAACCCAACTGACCGGTGGTCCACGAAAAATCAGCAGGCTTATAATTAAGCGCGCTGTCCGGTATCGCCTTTAAAAGATTGCGGGTGTTTTCAACCTCGTGTTCGAATTCACCCAATAAAGATTTTACAAGCATGGCAATAGTTTTATAAGTTATAAAATATGGAAGATAAATTTAAACTATTCGAATGATGTTTCCTTGCCGGGAGGATGATTTTAATATTAATAATGACAAGCGGCGGGGGAGGGAAAAATTTTGAATGATGAATTTTAAATGAGGAAACCTCAAATGCATTAAAGCCCGGGGGCAACGTAATTCGTAATTGAAAAAATTGCTCTTGCTAAAACTGAAAATAAATAAAGGAACTGCTGCTTTCCTGGCTCAGGATCAGAAGTATAAGCATTGCACTCCATGCCAGGCTCAACAGCCACCAGGGCATTTTCTCAGCAACCGATAACACGCGCCGGTTACGCATGAACCAATGGAAGGCCAGCATCATCGCAATGATCACAGAAACTTTTATTATGCTCAAATTAGATAAGAGCGCTGCTCCTTTCGGCACCACGGAGAACATGGAAACCAACATGCGCCATGCAGAAGTAAAATCCGGTGAGCGAAAAAATACCCAGGTCACATTTACCAGGAAAAAAGTGAGCAGTGCATATAAAAAGTTTGAAGACGGCTTTATTTTCAGGAACCGCGGGGCGTGTACGCCGTGCAGCACTATATGGGGATCGGCAACCAATTCCGGTTGTAACTGCATTTTAGGCCTGAGGTCCTGTATGAATTTTTCAGCCATTAAATAAAACCCATGCAGTGCACCCCATACCACGAATGTCCAGTTGGCGCCATGCCAAAGCCCGCCGAGAAGCATAGTGATCATAAGATTGATATAGGTGCGTACTGTTCCTTTGCGGTTTCCTCCGAGCGGAATATATAAATAATCGCGCAGCCATGCCGACAATGTGATGTGCCAGCGCCGCCAAAAATCTGAAAACCCGATAGCCGCATATGGATATAAAAAGTTTTCCGGCAACACAAATCCCAGGCAGGATGCCACACCGATCGCACAGGTGGAATAGCCCGCAAAGTCAAAAAATATTTGTCCCGAAAATGCCAATAAGCCCATCCAGGCATCCAGGGTATTCAACGGTGCCTTTGAATTGAATACAGTATTTGCCGGCCCGGCCAGCATGCTATCTGCCAATACCACTTTCATGAACAAACCGAGCGATACCATCAATAAGCCCTGCATTAATTGTTTTTGATTAGCTGTGCGCGGCGAAGCAAACTGCGGAACTAATTGCGGGGGCCGCACGATGGGCCCGGCCACAAGGTGCGGGAAAAATGTTACGAACAAAGAAAAATCGAGGAGCGACTTAACGGGCTCACTTCTTTTCTTATACATATCGATCGTGTAGCACAATGTGGTGAACGTATAGAAAGATATTCCCGCCGGCAAAATGATATTTGGCGGAGCCGGGTGATAATTGATGCCGAATGCATTGACGAGATGTGTGAAATTTTCCAGGATGAAGCCACCATATTTAAAGAAGCAAAGCATGCCCAGGTTTCCGCAGAGACTGAGCACAAGCAACAATCTTCTTTTCTGCTTATTGGGTTGTGTGTATAAAGCACGCCCCACAAAATAATCAACGATCGTTGCCAGCCAGAGCAATAAAATGAAGGGAGGGTTCCATGCTGCATAGAAAATATAGCTGGCAAGCAACAGGTTGATCTTTTTTACTTTCCAGGGAAGCGGCAGGTTATGCAACAGCAGCACCATCGCGAAAAAAACAATGAATGTGTAAGAATTGAAAACCATAACATAAATATTTGCGGCGAATGATTATTGAATGGCAACGGTGCTGTGCGGGAACCTCCAGCCTTTTTCTTCCCGGAGTATTTTTACGAGATTGGTTGTAAATACAATTGCATCCGAATGTTTCAGGTGTGAAAATTCGGGACAAACAAAATGCGCGATAGCGGGGTGGTCTTCAAAGTGTATCCCGGGGCAGCCGGTAACGGCCAATATCCGCTCCCAAAATTTTTCGCGCGGGAAAGCCATTTTTTCCCCGGCAAGGTAAGGGCCGCTTGAAGGAGTGCGCACAAATATTATTTGTCCGCCGCGGGCTTTTATTTGATCAACATCAGCTTTTACAGTTGCCAGGATGGAATCTGCTTTATGCCGGCTTGGTAATCCCTCTGTGTTTGTCTTGCGGTAAAAATCCCAGAGCCCTTTTACCTGGTTTTGAATAACGGTGTCGCGGAGAAACCGGTCCGTCATAATATCCTGCCGGTCGAAAGTTACCGCCCCGAAATCGCGCGGGCAATCATAGGGGAGCGCAAAAACACCGGCTCTTTTTTTCACAGGCATCCGGTCCAGCAATGCATTTAAAGAAAAATAATTTTTATCCAGGAATACCAAATGATCCTCCAGCACTTTATTTACGAGGAAGCTGAAGCGCTGTGCCGGCGTTCGTTTATGGTAATACTTTATTCGGTCCTGCGGCTCTGATATATTCTGTGGGTTGGTAGTGAAAAATAAACCTTCCGTTACATCGATGATCAGCTTGCCTTTAAAGTTCTTATCCCTGGCCAGGTCATCCAAAACAGGCAGCGGTGAATTGCCTTCGATAGCTAACTGTATCGGGTGGTCACCGGTGAGAGATCTCCATGTTTCGATATCGAGATCATATTTATTACGCGAAGAGCCGATAAAAACAGTGGCATCATCCTGCGGCTCGTATACCATTGCTCTTTTATCCGCCCAAAGGCTCTCGCCGTCATCATAAGAAATTTTGATGCCCCGGCTGCGAAGAAATAATTCCCAGCTTGTAAAAAATGCAACAACAAGTATCAGGGTTAAAAAGCCGGCTTTCAGAAACGACGATACAGTCATCAGGGATAATTTATTGAGTGAAAAATATCTGCTTTAAGAATATTGCTGTCACTAACTGCATAAGTCTCAGCTTAAAGATAATGATGTTTAATATATATATTAAATTAAAAACCTCCTTGAGGGAGGCGGGCGATTGTAAAAATTAAAATTCAATATTCATGGTCATAGCTTCAGCTCGATCCACACGGGCGCATGATCGCTCGTTTTCTCCCGGCCGCGTACATCTCTGTCCACACCTGCCCCGATCAGTTTTTTATCCAACTGCGGACTCAATAAAAAATGATCGATGCGTATGCCTGCATTGCGGCCGAATGCATTCCTGAAATAATCCCAAAATGTATAAATGTTCTCATCGGGATACAATTTGCGGAGCGCATCCGTCCACCCCTGTGCAACAAGTTTTTTATATGCAGCCCGGCTTTCCGGGAAAAACAATGCATCCTTTACCCAACGCTCGGGCTTGTACGCATCCTGTTCTGTAGGGATCACGTTAAAATCACCCGCGAGCACAACCGGCTTACCGGACTTTATTAATTTACCTGCATGGGTGTGCAATCTTTTAAACCATTCGAGTTTGTAATCGAACTTTGGTCCCGGTGCAGGATTGCCGTTGGGCAAATAAAGGCAGCCGATAATAATGCCGTTGATAACTGCCTCGATATAGCGGCTGTGCATGTCTTCGGGATCGCCGGGAAGCACGCGGCGCAATTCTTCGGGCTTACCGATGCGCGATAATATAGCCACACCGTTCCAGCTTTTTTGTCCGTGCCGGATGAATTCATAACCGGCATTATTGATCGCTTCCCATGGAAATTTTTCATCCGGCGCCTTGAGCTCTTGGAGGCACACCACATCGGGCTCCGTCTCCTTAAGCCAGCGCAGCAGCACAGGAAGTCTGCCGTTAACTCCGTTCACATTATAGGTGGCGATCTTCATCAGAGGAATGTGGAAATGATACAATGCAAAGATGGGCAAAATTTAATCCGGAATTTATTCCTTTGTGCTGATCTTTTATGTTCGGGTTCGATGTGACTTCAAATAAATGATCTTCAAACGCAATTTTTCGCATTTTCCTATTTGCACCTCTTCACATTTCTCAAGGGGTTCTTTAACAAAATCTATGTAAACTTCCCGAACCGCTCTCCATCTAATATTAAACCGGTTCCATTAACACATTCCTCTGTTTTTGCCGGCTGAAATAAAGGAGCAAAATAAAATATCATGAAAAAGATCTTTACATTAATGTTTGGAACACTTGCCGCAGTGGCCGCTTTTGCTGCTGCACCCCGTCCGCAGGTGATCATCAATTCTACGGGTAATTACGAAGTACGCATTGACGGGCGCGCGTATGTTGATTTTAATGACGGTTCTTACGGGCAATTCAGAAATTATAATAACAGCAAAACAATTGCTTTAAACCCGGGCATCCACACGGTGGAAATATACCGTCCCGGCAGTGGCGGACTTTTTGGTAAAAGAAGGAAGCTGGTCTCTTCACAGCAGTTCAACATGCAGTACAGTGATATCATGATCAACGTAAGCCAAAATGGGTATGCGCAGATCACCGAAAATCGCAAAAATTGGGACCGCGGTCGTGGTCGTGATCGCGATGATGACCGTAACGGACGCGGAAACGGTGTCTATGAAAACGGAAGGAATAATAGCGGAGGGTATAACAACGGCGGTTATAATAATGGAGGTTATAACAACGGTCGGTACGGCAACTAATTTTACTCCCGCTTAATAAAAAAACCGCCCACGAGCGGTTTTTTTATTAATGTTTCAAATGAAGAGGCGGATGCTTTTCCGGCTTCATTGGCTTTACAGGTTTTGGAGGATGAGGGCGATAGAGGTGTTTTTGCTCCTCCCTTGCCCTTCTTTGTGCTTCTTCAGTTGCATGCCGTTGCGTTTCGTAGGTCTTGTGCAGTCCGTGGTAAGTCTGCTCATTTTGTTTCTTCTGCTGCTGATATTGAAGTTCAATGCTTTTTCTTTGCGCCTCCCGTTGCCGGGGACTCAATATATGGTTGGCATTTATAGCAGCCATTGCATTTTTCCTGTTTTGCTCGATGGTCCGTTTCTGTTGCTCATATTGAGCTTTAGCCGTATTCATGTCCTGCGCTTTAAGGGCTGACTGACCGGCCAGGCTAAAAAAACAGCAGAGCATTATTGTATTCAGTTTCATAAAAGATCTTTCGTGAAAAAATATTATACATGACTGTTCCAAAACTTTGCCGGGCTTTGTTAAGGGCCTGCAACCGCTGCAGGGAAAAAGGTACAGGAGGAGAATATACTATTGACTTTTAATTATCTTTTTCATTAAGTTTATATTCATAAACCTTTAGGTTGTGAGAAAGATTATTTTCCTTTTAGTGCTTTTTGCATGTTGCTCGTCTTTTATTCCCATACCCGTCAGCGTTGCATATCCCTGTTCGTTCCCAAAGGACAACTCACTGCAATACCTGCGCGGAGTCCTGGATTTTGGTAAATCACGCGGCTGGAGCACCATTATCCAGGACCAGCGATTTAATAATTCGATTGCAAGGTTCTCCGCAAATTCTATTACAGCGGTAGCCGGCATTATCCGCACTGCCAATACTAATTCAGCACAAGTCTTTGCGTTGAAATCTCTGCTGGATGGAGATGATTACCCGGAGATCCAAAGATTTATAGGCGAGCTCAATCAATATAACGAAGCATACCAGCAGCAGCACTGCCTGGTGTTCAATCCCCGGGGGTTGGTGCAGAAATGGCAATACTCCTGTTCCATCGCCGTGGTGCTTACTTACCTTGCCGAGCTGAACCCGCGCTATGCCTGGGATATGAAAAAGGTTTCGGGCTACGATCAAATGATCAACGACCCGAACAACGCTATGGCAATCCAGGAAAAAATGCTGCTGGAAAAATACGGCGGCCGCGCCTCAGCCCGCGGCGATGCATCCGGTAAACAGATCGGCCTGCTCGAACCGATCGACGACCTTGTGGGGAATATCCTGGGCGTACGCTTCAATTTTCAGCAGATCAACGGAAGCCGTGCTGATGCATTGGAATCAATACGGGAAATACTCAATACGGGAATGAATGTACCGGCACTGATCAATTTTTTACCGGGTGATGCATCTCATTTTGTGCTCTTTATGCGCGACAAATATGAGCAGGGGCAATATTGGTACATGATATACGAACCTTGGGAAGGCAAATGCGCTTATGTAAGCAGCTCCGCTATTTTATCCGATTCTATGTCGCCGTTGTTATCACAATGGAGTGTAAGGCTTACTTATTATTATACAAGTGCTCCTAAGTAGCGCATATGCTGTATTTAAAAAAAACAACCTGAATTAATATTTTTAATAAACTTAATTTATTAATTTAGAAAAAGAAATCAGTCATCAAACTAACAACTTAAATTTTTTTTATGGACCGGATCGAACAAAGAATCTCAAAACTCGAAAAAAGCGTCAGGCTTTACCGGGCGTTTTTCAGCAGCGCCGTCATACTGCTGATCGCCGTTGTATTTATGTCTTCAGGCAAAAAAAATGATGTGCCTGATATTATAAAAGCAAAAGACTTCCAGGTAGTGGATGATTACGGCAACGTTTTACTGGAGCTGAATAAGGCCAAGGGCAACGGGCAACTTACCACTTACTCACCTTCAGGCATCAAGCTCTGCCGCCTGTTCACTTCTGAAGGCGGTGCCGGCGCCATTAATACTTTTGACGGCAACGGGAAATTGAA
>Ga0068867_100003915_pt1 | contig 10475 bp, 14 predicted proteins | sample KBSMisM32_FD_65649 | JGI IMG/M metagenome (GOLD analysis project Ga0068867, IMG submission 65649) | Miscanthus rhizosphere microbial communities from Kellogg Biological Station, Michigan, USA - KBS Miscanthus M3-2 | ecosystem: Host-associated > Plants > Roots > Rhizosphere > Soil ...
GGCGGATAGCTGTCCTCGTCGAAGCTGATCTCGGCCTTTGATCCCGGCAGCGATTGCGCGACGATCGCTTTCATCTTCGCCTGAGTTCTTGCGATCTGCTCCTCGCTCAACGCGCGCATGTCGCCACGTGCGATCGCAGTGACGGCGATGATGTTCGTCTTGCCCGTCGCCTCGATACGGATCTTTCCGCCGTCGAGCTTGGCCGACTGGCCGCCGCCGACCAGCCCGACATTGTAGGTGAGCCGGTCGTCGGGGAGCTCGCGCCGGAACGCGTCGATGATCCGCGCCAGTTCGTAGATCGCGCCGAAGCTTCCACCTTGGCCGCCAGTGCCGACGCCGGCGGAATGGCCACTCTGTCCCGTGACGGTCACCGTCCAGCTCCCGGCGCTGCGGCGAGCGATCGAACCGAAGTCGGCCGGCTTGCCGTCGGGACCGTCGTCAACGGCCAGGTCCTCAAAGTCGAGAGCGACGTCGGCCTTCTTGCCTTCTGCGATCAGGTCGCGGCGGGCGAGGGTGATCGGGCTCCCCGCATCCTCTTCGTCGCCGGTCATGAAGACGGTGATGTTGGCGTTCTTCAGCGTTCCCGCCGCCTGCATTGCGCGTAGCGCCGCGACGATGACCGCGATTCCGCCCTTGTCGTCGCCGGAACCCGGTCCGTGTGCCTGGTTGCCTTGCCGCTCCCAGCGTTGAAACGGCGAGTCCGGTTCGAACACAGTATCGAGATGAGCGATCAGAAGCAGTCGCTTGCCGCTGCGGCTCCCGACGTGGCGCGCAACGAGGTGGCCCGCGCGTCCGGCGTCCTTCATGTCGATCCACTCGGTCTTGAAGCCAAGCTGCTGGAACTCCGGCTCGACCATTGCCCGCACTGCCTGGACTCCGGCGATGTTCATGGTGCCGCTGTTCTGGTCGACGATACGCTGGAGGAAATCGACCGTGCGTGCCTGCTCGGAATCGACGGTCGTCAGCATCTTCTGTTCGGCGGGAGTGAGTGCGGCGTGGGCAGTAGCCGGGAGCAAGGCGAGCGCACTGAGCGTGATCAGGAATCGTGACGTCATGCCGTCAGGTTAGCGAGCGCAGACGCGCTGGTCACCCACCTGATCTGGCACAAACCATTTTCCTACATATCACCTATTTGGCTAATTCGTCGCGACTCGGAAGGGAGACGTTATGGATGAACCAGCCAGCATCAGCGAACTGATCGACGCGCTGATTCAACGCGAGGGCGGGTATGTAAACCACCCGGCTGACAATGGCGGTCCGACCTGTTTCGGCATTACAGAACCAGTGGCTCGGGCACACGGTTACGCGGGAGCGATGCGCGTTCTGCCGCGCGAAGAAGCAGCGCGGATCTACGAGCGCCTTTATTGGCTTCGGCCACGGTTCGATGAAGTCGCCAAGCGTAGTTCGCGCCTCGCCGCCGAGCTGTTCGACACCGGCGTAAACATGGGGCCGTCGGTTGCGACGACTTTTCTCCAACGTGCGCTGACCGCGCTTAACCGCAACGGGTTGGACTACCCCGACCTCGTTCCCGATGGCCGCATCGGCAGCCAGACGTTGGTCGCCCTCGATGCCTTTTTCGCCAGGCGCGGCAAGCAATGCGGTGAGACCGTGCTCCTGCGCGCCCTCGAAGCGCTCCAGGGCGAACGGTACCGCCGCCTGGCCGAGCGGCGGCCGGCAAATGAAGTCTTTCTCTACGGGTGGCTCGCGAACCGGATCGGCGAGCGATGAACTCCAAGGTTACGAAGTGGAGGAAGTGGAAGGACCCCCGTTTTCACTCATTGGAAAGTCACTCTTGATGAGATTGCCACCACCAAACACTTTCGCTGAAGGCCAGCGGCTCATCTACGGCTTGCTCGCAGCATCCGCCGGCATGTTTTGCGGGATCGGCGCCGTCGCGATGATCGCTCTGCTGATGTGGGGTAACTGGTCGCGCGCTGAAGAACACACGATCGTGATGACCTTCGGCCTTGCGCTTGGCGGGTTCATTGCTGCGATGGTCGTCGTAATTGTCGGCTTGCTCGCCGGCGGGCCCGTCGGGCGGTTCAAGGTCACCGCGAGCCGGGATGGGGCGAGCGTAGAGGCCGACCAATGATCCTGCGCTTGCTCAACTGGCAGGGCATTGCTGGCATCGTCGTCACCCTCACGCTGATAGTGGTGCTGACGGTGCAGAAGGTCGAAACCCTTCACTGGAAGAAGCACAGCGAAAAATTCGAGCAGCTCTACCAGCAAGAGCAGGCGGCCTTCGCGACCACGACCGCGAATTACCGTGCAGCCGCGGCGCAGGCCCGCGCGAAGGACGCCGCGAACGCGGAGAGGGTGCGCGCCGCCCAGGCGGACATCAATCAGGAGACTCAGGATGCCTTTCAAATTCGCCTTGCCGATGCTCGCACTCGTGCCGAGCGCTTGCGCCTCGACGCCAAAGATCCAGCCGATTCCCGCATTGGCCGAGCAGCGCCAGTGCCCGGCCTTCCCGCTCCCACCGGAAGCGCTTCTAAAGACGCCGGCGAAGACCGACTTCTTGCCACCCGACTGAACTATGAAGACGCCCTGATCGCAACCGAGCAGGGATCCAGCTCGACGAGCTAATCCAATGGGTCCGAAAGCAGCACGCGGTGGAGACGAGCGCCGAGCCGAGCACGCAGCCCTGACCAGCCGCTGAACCCAACCGTTGTTTGAACGTTACGTTCGCACCCAAGGCAGGAGGACTCGCAATGAGCGGCTTCGAAGACATTCGCGAACATATGAAAATCATCGGCGCGGACGGCGCTCCCATCGGCACCGTCGACCAGGTCGAGGACAACCGCATCAAGCTGACGCGCCACGACAGCGGTGCGGGGCATGAGCAGCATCACCACTTCATTCCGCGCGGCCTTGTTGCAGACGTGGAAGGCGACACCGTCCGCCTGAGCGCCAACGGTGACGTCGTCGCCGACCTGTTCGAAGAAGAGCAGAGCGGCGAGCCGATCGGCTGACTTGACGCGCATCGCCCTTCCCCACAGGCTCGGCCTGAGGGGAGGGCGCCATGCGTCGAACAATCATTATTCTATGTACGACTGTCGGCCTCGCGGGCTGCAACCAGCCTGCCGAGCAGCCAGCGAATAAGGCTGCGGCCGCCAACACGACGGCTCCCAAGAAGGCGGGCTTCTGTTTTTTCAAGCCCGAGGAGACGAAGGGCTGGAAGGCGGCCGTCGATGCGAAGGGCAACATCACGGTCACGGGCAAGGCGCACGTCAAGGACTCGCGCTACGTCGCCCAGTTCGGCGAGACGGAGATCGAGGGGTCGAAAGCGACGCTACCACTGACGATCGCGCAGAATAGCGGCACGTACGGCGCGACCGACGATTGGTGGGATGTGAAGGCGGCGATCCCGGCCAATCCCGCTCTTCAAAGCGTGACCGTGATGTGCGGCCCGAAGTCCATCGCGGAACTGCCGCTCAAAAAGGGCTGACCGGCGCGATCCAAGCTTGCGCCGCCGTGCCGGTGAGCGCACTTGGGACGCGTGGACGACAAGGGTGAAGCGGCCCCTGTAAAGGTTCGAAACTGGACCCGGGTCGATGACTATTTCGAATCGCTGGCGCGGCGCCGGACGGCAAGGCGGGCGCGCGAACCGGTGCAGCGCACCGAGCCGGAGGCTCCGCGGTTCGGGCTCAGCACCCTCCCGTTCCTGGCCTTGTTCTTCGGACTTGCGGTCCTGGCGATCGGCATTGCGGTTTCCGCCTGGCCCGGCTCGCAGCCGCCGCCCGCCAAATGGGTGCAGAAGCACGAAAAGGGGTTCGCCCCGAAAGGCTGGTTGCAGGAAGCTCAGAAGGAAATGCACCGCCAGAACTGACCCGCTTTTTTCTCAGGGTAGCCGGGACGCCGGCGCAAAAACTTCTCCTCTCCGCCAGGCGTTCATTTCCCCGCAACCTCGATATAGGGAATAGGACGCCATGCCCGCCGGTCTCACCGTATTGGCCTTGTTCGCCCAGGCGGCGACGGCGCCGGTCGGACCTGCGGCGCCAGAACAGGAGAAGGCCGCCACCACCACAACCGCCCCGGCTTGCCCTAAGGCGGCCGATCCGAACAGCAACCAGATCATCATCTGCGCTCCCCGGATCGAGGGCTACCGCCTGAACCCCGACGTGCTCGAAGCGAGGCGCGAGATGCGCAACCCCGGGAGGCCGAAGCGCGGCGGCCCGGATCTCGCACCCTATCGCGACTGCACGGTCGGACCGATGGGTTGTGGACCGCAGGCCGGCATCAACCTGCTCGCTGCGGCGCTGACCGCTGCCGAAATGGCCAAGCGCCTCTCCGAAGGCAAGGAGATCGGCAGCATGTTCAAGACCGATCCGACGCCCAGTGAATATCAGCTCTACCAAGCAGCCAAGGAGCGTCGCGAGGCTGAGGAGGCGGAGAAGGCCGGCAAGGCGGCCGCTGCCGCGGCAAAGGCCAAGGCCGAAGCGAAGAACCCACCGCCAGCAGAATGATTTGACATCGCTAACCGCCTAGTAAGCCTCTTAGGTTAGCGTCGCTTCATGGCCAGTTCGTCGATCGCCCGATACCTCAACCCCTGGAAGTTTCGCCGGGACCAGCAAGCGCAGCGCCTTCGTGCGTTGCGGGAGCGCGATGGCGATGCGTGCGCCCGCTGCCGTCGCCCCGTCCGCTTCGACCTCACCGAAGGCCATGACCAGGGCGCCAAAGTGGAACTCGTAATTCCAGCCAATGCCGGTGGTGGCGAGGATCTGGACAATCTCCGTCTATGCCACCGCCGCTGCAACGCGCCCGGGCTCGACCACACCAGCGAGGTCACCGAGCGAATGCGACGCAAGAACGAAGCCGCGCTGCTGTCGAAATCGCGCAAGAAGCCGAGGAAAGCCGCATGAAATTTGAAAGGACGAAGGCTCCTTCGTCAATGCGGTGAGTGATCGTTGACTAACACCAGCACCGGCCATTCGCCCGAGCCGCGGTCGGACAAAGTGAGACCGAGCTTCTCGTAAGCTGCAGAGACTGCGCCAGCTTGGGTATCGAGGAGCCCGGCAAGGACAATCTTCCCGGCGGACGTCAGTGCTCTGGCGAATTCCGGCGCCAGCTCGATCAGCGGGCCGGCAAGGATGTTGGCGACGATCAGGTCGAACGGCGCCCGCGCCGCGAGCATGGGTGAGTCCATTCCGTCTGCGACGGCAAGCAACAGCTCGCCAGCACCATGTCCCACCTTCACCTGATTGATCACGGCATTTTCGCGCGACACGTCGATGGCGACCGGGTCGATGTCGGTCGCGATGCACTTTGCCTGGGGCCACAAGGCGAGCGCTGCAAATGCGAGTAGGCCGGTTCCCGTGCCTATGTCCGCGATGTTGGCGAAGCTGGCAGCGCCTTCGCGCAGCGCGTCCAGCGCCGCGAGGCACCCGGCGGTTGTCGCATGCTGGCCAGTGCCGAACGCAAGCCCCGCATCGATCTCGAAATTGATGCGGTTCGGTTCGGGCTTGAAAGTCGGCGTATGGACGGTGAAGCGGCCGGCACGGATCGGCTGAAGCCCAGCCTGGCTCATCGCCACCCAGTTCGCGTCGCCTAGTTGCTCAACCTGCGGCGGCCCGCTTCCCAGTCCCGTCAGCGTTGCGATTTCATCGCCCGTTGGATGGTGGTCGAAATAAGCGTGGATCAGCCACTCGTCGGGCCTGGACTCGTCCGGCTCGTCGGCGACCAGGATCGGCGGCTTGTCGCCGAAGCCCGCCAGATCCTCCATCGCGCCGATCGCCTCACCTTGCGCTCGGTTGCAGGCGATGGTGACGCGGAAGCTCACGCCCCTCCCCCGGAGGGGGAGGTGGCAGCGCGGAGCGATGACGGAGGGGCAGCTGAGGATTGCGCGACCGCCCCTCCACCAGCCTTTGGCTGGTCCCCCTCCCCGTTTCGGGGAGGATTTGCCTCCTTGGCCAGGCGCTCGTCGAGCTGCTTCGTCAGGCCCGCCGCGTAATCCTTGCAGGCGTTGGGGTTCTCGACCTTCGCCAGCGCGAGCCGGTTGACCATGTCGCTTGCGGACGGGTGCGGCGTTAGCAGGATCTCGCAATCGAGCGCCGCGATCTTCGCGATGCTTGCGCGGTAGGCCGCGAGATATTCCGGATGGTCGGTGAAGCGGTAGTCGTCGCGGCTGACGGGCGTCAGGCTGTCGGCATAAACGATGGTCCGGCAGATGCCGCTGTAGCAGCTCACCCAATGCCAGCTGAGCGCTCCCGGCGTGTGGCCGGGCGTTGCGACCGCGGTCAGCATCAGGTCGCCGAGACGCACCTCGTCCCCGTCCTTGATGATCCGGTCGACGCGAGCCGATTCGAACGGCTTCTGCATCCCCGCCTGCGGGTCGCCCGCGCCGGCGGCACCGGTCGCGAAGACCTTCGCGGCGGGTGCCGAGGCGTAGAGCTGCGCTCCGCTCATGCGCTGCAGCTTCGAAATGCCGCCGACGTGATCGATGTGCTCGTGGCTGTGCAGCAGGATTTTCACGTCGGTCACGCGGAAGCCGAGCTTGCGGATGTTCGACGCGATCAGGTCGGCGCCTTTCTCCGTCCCGCCGTCGATCAATATATCGCCATCGCTACCGGTGATGAGGATCGACGAAATCCCGCACGCCCCGACGAGATAGGTATTCGCGTGGATGCGCACGGGCGGCGCCGGCTTGTCCCAGTCGTCCCAATCCTTGCATGCAGCCGCGAACAGCGGGCCGTTGGTCTGGATGACCGCCGGCGGATGATAGACCTGCGGCGGCGGCTTGCCGAGCGGAACGACAATCTGTTGCGCCGCGGCGAGAAAGGCGAGGCTAGCGAACATAGCTGGCGCCGTTGACGTCAACGACATTGCCCGTTGCTGAAGCAGGCGCTTCCGTCGCGAGCCAGCGGATTGTTTCGGCGACCTCGTCGGTAGAAGCGACCCGGCCGAGCGGGATATCCGCAACGATCTGCGCGCCGCCACGCCCTTGCAGATATTCCTCGGTCATTTCCGACACGGTGAAGCCGGGTGCGACGGCGAAGCAAAGGATACCTTCTGACGCATAGCCGCGGGCGATGGTCCGGGTCATGCTGACCATCGCGCCCTTGGACGCGGCATAATGCCAGTGGTTCGGACTATCGCCGCGGAAAGCTGCGCGGCTGGCGACGTTGACGATGCGGCCCCCGCCGCCGCGCTCGCGGAAGTGCTGGATGGCCAGCCGCGACAGGTCGGCCGAGGCCTGCAGGTTGATGGTCAGCGTGCGCTGCCACTGGGCGTGCCACTCGTCCTCTTCGGAACTGTCCCCGACGCCTTCATAGATGCCGGCATTGTTAATGAGGACGTCAATGCGCCCGCCAAGCCGCTCCAGCGCCGACGCCCAGAGGCGAGCCGGCGCGGCGGGGTCGGTCAGTTCACCCGGAATCAGCTCCTCCGTGCCGCGGCTCGAATGCCCAGCGACGTTGTGCCCGCGCGACTTGAGGAGGTTGTACGCAGCCGCGCCAATGCCGCGGCTCGCTCCGGTGACCAAGATGTTCATTGCCCCCGCCTACTGCCGCTGGGGCGGCGGGGGAAGAACTCTACGCGGCCATCCCGTTCACGAACGCCTTCGCCGTCGACTTGAAGTTGGCGATCTGCTCGCTGAACTTGCCGAAGCCCTGCTCGACCTGGTCGATGTCCTTGGCGACATTTTCGGTGTCGGTGCGGATCGCGGCGATGGTCGAGCTCATCGAGTCGGCGGCAAGCGCAGTCTCGTCGACCGCCGCGGTGATCATCGTCACCGTCTGCGCCTGCAGCTCCATGGCCTGGCGAATGCGGTCGGCCGAATGCTGGACTTCTTCGACCGTGCCTTGGATCGAGCCATTGGCGTCGACCGTCTCGCGCGTCGCCTGCTGGATCGCGGTGATCTTGGTCGTGATGTCGTCGGTGGCGCGGGCCGTTTGCGAGGCGAGGCTCTTCACTTCCTGCGCGACGACCGCAAAGCCACGGCCGGCGTCGCCGGCACGAGCCGCTTCGATGGTCGCGTTGAGCGCGAGCAGGTTGGTCTGGCCGGCAATGTCTCGGATGAGCGACAGGATAGATTCGATTGCCTCGACGTGAGCGGACAGGGCCTGGCTGACTTTCACCGCCTGGCTGGCCTGGTCACCCGCGCGGGTAGCAACCCCCGCCGCAACCTCGACTTCGGACCTGGCATCCTCGATCGCGCGGATCAGGCCGGCGGCAGTCTGGGCGGCCTCGCGCATGGCGACAGCGGACTGTTCCGCCGCGGCAGCGACTTCACTGGTCTTGCCGAGCATCCCCCGCGCCGAAGCGGCGGTCGAGCGCGTCCGGTCGGTAAGCTGCTTCGACTGGTCGCTGCTCGCGCGGAACAGTTCTGAAACGCGAGCTTCGAACTGCTCGCTGTCGCTTCCGCGCATCTCAGCGGCCTCGATTGCCTCGAGCAAGGCGACCTGCGCGAGGATGATGTCCGTTTCGTAGCTCGTCAGGCGCTGGAAGCTGGTGATGCAGCGCTGCAGCGTCGCGCCGTCGTTGGCGTAACGTTCGAACAGCCGTTCGTTGATGCGCGTGATGAGCTGGTCGCGGGCGACGATGTAGCCCGGCACGGAGCTCTTTTCGCGATAGATCCGGCGGCCGTATTCGGCGACGTTCTGGACCCAGGTCGCGTCGACCTTGCCACTGTAGTGAGAGTGGACCCGCTCGGCCGCTTCAGGACCGAACTGCGCGCGGACCTCGGCGTCGATGATGTCGCCAGCATCCTGCCACAGGCCGCGGACGTCGCGTTCGAGCGCTCCGTCGGCATTGTATGCCTGAAGCCGTGCATTCACCTGCGCGTCGGTCAGCCGTTGCAGCTGCCCAGTCTCGACACCCATCGATCCAGTCTCCGTGTTCCTTGTGCTCCCCTCAGGAGCCCGTGATGACCGCTTTGACCGACAATGGTTAAGACCCGGTTAGGGCAGGTTGGGGAAGTCGCTCCAAATCTTGCCTCTGGAGGGAGCAGACCTTAAGCGCCCCGCATGGCTTCACAACATCCCAGACCCCTCTCCCCGCACCTCACCGTCTGGCGGTGGGGACCAGGCATGGCTGCCTCCATCTTCCACCGCATCACGGGCGGTGCGCTGTCCGTCGTTGGCCTGGCCGTGCTCACCTGGTGGCTCGCCGCGCTCGCCGGAGGGTCCGAGACCTACGCGTCGTTCACCAAGGTGGCGACGAGCATTCCCGGCAAGATCGTCCTGATTGGTCTGACCTGGGCGTTCCTGCAGCATTTGTTCTCGGGCATCCGCCACCTCGTCCTTGATACGGGCCAAGGGTTCGAGCTCGGCGTCAACAAGACGTTTGCGCTGCTGACGTTCGTCGCTTCGGTCCTGCTGACCGCAGCCCTGTGGTGGTATCTTCTGGGAGTTGTGAAATGAGCGTCGGCGAGAGTTCCACCCCGCTGGGCAGGGTCCGCGGCCTCGGCTCGGCGCATCATGGCGGCGAGCACTGGCTGACCGAGCGAGTGACCAGCATCGCGCTGCTGCTGCTCGGCGTCTGGCTAATCGCTTCGCTGCTGATCCTTCCGGCCCTCGACTTCCGGACGATCCTCGAATGGCTGCACGCGCCGAGCGCCGCAATCCCGATGGCACTGCTGATCATCGTCGGGTTCAAGCATGCGCTCGACGGCATGAAGGTCGTGGTCGACGATTACGTCCATGACGCGGGCAACAATTTCGCGCTGAACACCTTCCTGCTGTTCCTCGCAGTCGGCGGCGCAGCGATCGCTTTGTTCGCGCTGGGCCGGATCGCGTTCATGGGTGCCGCGTGACCGCATACCAGATTGTCGATCACACATATGACGTGGTGGTCGTCGGCGCCGGCGGCGCCGGACTTCGCGCGACAATGGGCTCGGCCGAACAGGGCCTGAAGACCGCCTGCATCACCAAGGTTTTCCCGACCCGAAGCCATACCGTCGCCGCCCAGGGCGGGATCGCCGCAAGCCTCGGCAACATGGGCCCGGACCACTGGACCTGGCACATGTACGATACCGTCAAGGGGTCGGACTGGCTCGGCGACCAGGACGCGATCGAATATCTGACTCGCGAAGCGCCGGCCGCGGTGATCGAGCTTGAGCATGCCGGCCTGCCGTTCAGTCGTACGGCCGAGGGGAAGATCTACCAGCGCGCGTTCGGTGGAATGACACAGGATATGGGCCAGGGCCCGCCCGCCCAGCGCACTTGCGCCGCTGCCGACCGCACCGGCCACGCCATGCTTCACACGCTCTACCAGCAGAGCCTGAAGTACGACGCCGACTTCTTCGTCGAATATTTTGCGATCGACCTGATCATGCAGGATGGCGTCTGCCGCGGCGTCGTCGCCCTGTGTCTGGACGATGGCTCGATCCACCGTTTTCGCGCCCAGGCGGTGGTGCTTGCGACCGGCGGATACGGCCGCGCTTACTTTTCGGCCACCTCCGCGCACACCTGCACCGGGGACGGCAACGCGATGGTGCTCCGCGCCGGCCTGCCGCTCCAGGACATGGAGTTCGTCCA
>Ga0068867_100003922_pt1 | contig 10469 bp, 6 predicted proteins | sample KBSMisM32_FD_65649 | JGI IMG/M metagenome (GOLD analysis project Ga0068867, IMG submission 65649) | Miscanthus rhizosphere microbial communities from Kellogg Biological Station, Michigan, USA - KBS Miscanthus M3-2 | ecosystem: Host-associated > Plants > Roots > Rhizosphere > Soil ...
GAGCCGACCGGCGTCGAGTCCGACAACCCGTGGCTGGCCGCGCTCACCTGGATGAAGGGTGTGTTCGCGAAGCAGCAACGGCTGTCGCAGCGGCCGGCCGAGGAGTGCCCCGAGCACACCGTGCCCGAGCGCCTGCGGCCCCACCTGCTGACCCTCGACGCGGACGGCAAGCCGACCGGCGTGAAGGCTGACCGCTACGAGTTCTGGATTTACCGCCAGTTGCGCAAGCGCCTCAAATCGGGCGAGATTTACCTGGACGACAGTCTGCAGCACCGGCACCTCAGCGCCGAACTGGTCTCGGCAGACAAGCAGGCGCAGGCGCTGGAGCAGATGGACATCCCCTGGGTGCGCCGACCGCTGGACGAACAGCTGGCGACCTTGAGCGCCGAGTTGCACGAGCAGTGGCTGGCCTTCGATCGCGGGCTGCGCGAGGGGAAGCTGAAGCACCTCGACTACGACGAGGCGACAGCGACCCTGACATGCCGCCGTCCCAAGGCCGAGAACGATGCCGCGCAGCAGGATGCCTTCTATGAGCAACTGTCCTTCTGCGATGTGGCCGATGTCTTCCGCTTCGTGAACGAGCGGTGCCGGTTCCTGTCGGCATTGACGCCGCTGCAGCCGCGCTACGCGAAGCAGGTCGCCGACGAGGACAGCCTGATGGCCGTCATCGTGGCCCAGGCGATGAACCACGGCAACCTGCTGATCTCGCGCACCAGCGACATCCCGTACCACGTGCTGGAGGCCACCTACCAGCAGTACCTGCGCCTGGCCACGCTGCAGTCGGCCAACGACCGCATCAGCAATGCCATCGCCGAGCTGCCCATCTTCGAGCATTACTCGTTCGACCTGGAGACGCTGTACGGCAGCGTCGACGGCCAGAAGTTCGGCGTCGAGCGGCCGACCGTCAAGGCGCGGCACTCGCGCAAGTACTTCGGCCGCGGCAAGGGCGTCGTCGCCTATACGCTGCTGTGCAACCACGTGCCGCTGCAAGGCTGGCTCATCGGCGCCCACGAGTTCGAGGCTCACCACGTGTTCGACATCTGGTACCGCAACACCTGCGACATCGTGCCCGAGGCGATCACCGGCGACATGCACAGCGTGAACAAGGCGAACTTCGCGATCTTGCACTGGTTCGGGCTGCGCTTCGAGCCGCGCTTCACCGACCTCGACGGGCAACTCGGCGAAATCTACTGTGCCGGCGACCCGGCGCTGTACGAGCACTGCCTCGTTCAGCCGGCTGGGCGGATCGATCTGCAGGCCATCACCGACGAGAAGGAAAACATCGACCGCATCGTCGCCACGCTGGGGCTGAAGGAGATGACCCAGGGCACGTTGATCCGCAAGCTGTGCACCTACACGCAGCCGAACCCGACGCGCAGGGCGGTCTTCGAATTCGACCGGCTGGTGCGCAGCGCCTACACGCTGCGCTACCTGCGCGACCCGAAGCTGCAGCGCAACGTGCACCGCTCGCAGAACCGCATCGAGTCCTATCACCAGCTGCGTTCGGCGATTGCCCAGGTCGGCGGCAAGAAGGAGCTGACCGGCAAGACCGACATCGAGATCGAGATCAGCAACCAGTGCGCGCGGCTGATCGCCAATGCGATCATTTACTACAACTCAGCGATCTTGTCGTGCCTGCTTGCCAAGTACGAGGCAAGCGGAAATGAGAAGGCGCTGGCACTGATCAAGTCGACGTCGCCGGTGGCTTGGCGGCATGTGCATCTGAACGGGCACTACACCTTCCGCGACGGCGGGCGGGCGATCGATCTTGAAGCAATCATCCAGGGACTGAACCTGGAGTAGCGTCGAGTCTCCTGATGCCAGTTCCTTGAACGCACGGCTGATGTCCCATCGTGCAACAGGGGCTATTGGCTCCGTCCGTCTGTGCCGGCTTCGTTGATCAGAACGGTCCTTCCACTGAGCAGCGAGTCAAGGATCTGGTTGACCAGGACGGGATCGTCCCAGCCACTTCAGTCGGTAGCTATCCCACGTTGGCCTATGAAGGCGAGCTGCGAAATTGGACACGTTCGGATCGATGTCCTATAAACGATGCCGTCGGCATCGAGGCCCACACTGATGGCACGGCCGGCAAGGGAGAGAAAAATGACAACGCGTGACGCGAGGACGTCGCGGGTGGGGTCGCCGCGCCGAAATGTTGTGCTCCATGGGGCGGACGTGTGAACTGTCCTGCCACCACCAACGCTGACGCTGCCCCCGCACCGGACCTGCTGGCGCGAGCCTTCAACGCAGCACCGAACGGTTTCGTGCTGGTGGACCGGCAAGGGCGAATCGTCTCGGCCAATGCCGAACTGCACCGCATGTTCGGCTACGCGTTGGATGCGTTGACCGGGCTCGCGCTTGAATCACTGTTGCCCGACGCATTGCGCGAGTCGCACGTCGGACTGCGCACTGGATTCTTTGAACGTCCTGAGCCGCGCCCCATGGGCGCCGGGCGAGTGCTCTACGCGCTGCGCGCTGATGGCCATGAGTTCCCCGTCGAGATCGGGCTCAATCCGCTGGTGGGGCCTCACGGCCCTTTGGTGCTGGCCTCGGTGGTCGATGTCAGCGAGCGCCTCGGTCTGGAGTCGGCCTTCCGCGGTCTCTTCGACGCATCTCCATATGGGCTGCTCATCGTCGACGACAGCGGCAACATTTCGCTGGCAAACCAAGTCGTTGCCGATGTGCTGGGTCACACCCCGACTGCTTTGCAGGGGCAGCCGCTACATACCTTGTTGCCAGAGCGCTATCGCCCCGACCACGCTGCGCTGATGGCTGGGTACCGCAAGATGGGTGAGGCCCGCATGATGGGCCGTGGTCGCGACTTGACCGCCTTGCACGCCGACGGCACCGAATTGCCGGTGGAGATCGGACTGAGCCGAGTGCGCTGGCAGCGGCGCATGATGACGCTGGCAGTGGTCAGTGACATCAGCGTTCGCAAGCGGCTCGAGCTCGAGCTGCGCCAAGCCAACGACAACCTGCAGGAGTTCTCCTATGTGGCGTCGCACGACCTGCGCTCGCCTCTGCGGGGCATCGCGGATCTCGTCGAGTGGATCCAGGGCGATCTGGGCGAGCAAGCTCCAGCGGAGGTCACACGCAATCTTGGTCGCATCACGCAGCGAATCCAACGCATGGAGCGGCTCATCGACGACCTGCTCAGCTATGCCCGCGCCGGTCGCGCTGCCACCGAGTTCACGCCGATCGATCTTGACGCTCTGGTAAGAGGGATCATCGAAATCCAGCCCCCACCTGCGGAGTTTGCGGTCGATATCGACCTCGCGGTTCCAGCCTTTTTGGCTACACGCATACCGCTGGAGACGGCCCTTCGCAACCTTTTGAGCAATGCGCTCAAGCACCATGATCGACCGAGCGGGCGACTCAGCGTCGCCGCGTGTGTTGACGACAGCTTCTGCCGCATCAGCGTGACCGACGACGGCCCTGGCGTACCCGCGGCCGCGCGCGAGCGCATCTTCAAGCTCTTCCAGACGCTCACGGCTTCCGAGCGCGGCGGTTCCGGGATCGGGCTTGCACTGACCAAGCGGCTGGTCGAAGTTCATGGTGGGCGTATCGAGGTGATCTCGCCGGTGAGCGAAGGCCGCGGAGCGTGTTTCCGCTTCTGGTGGCCGCGCTTTCCCAGGAGAACCAGCGATGAATAATGCCTTGACCATCCTGCTTGTCGAAGACGACGACGTGGCGGCCGAGTCCGTGATGCGAAGCCTTAACACGAAGAGTGTGCCGTTTCCGGTCGTCTGGGCCGAAGACGGACTTGCAGCGCTGCAGATTCTGCGCGGTCAAGACGCTGCGCGGCACATTCACCGCCCGCTCGTGATCTTGCTGGACCTGAACATGCCGCGCATGAACGGCTTCGAGTTCCTGCAGCAGCTGCGCGCAGACCCCGATCTCCGCGACGAGGTCGTGTTCGTGTTGACCACGTCGGATGCCGATGCGGACCGCACGCGCGCCTATCACGAACAGATCGCGGGGTACATGGTCAAGTCGGCGGTCGGCCCGCAATTCGCCAAGCTGGCGCAGCTGTTGCTCAGTTACGCGTCAGCAGTCAGGTTGCCCTGATGATCGGCTTGGCGACGCACGCCGCTCTGCCACACATGTCGGTCTTGGTGGTCGACGACGATGACGTCGACCGCGAACGCGTGCTGCGCATCCTGCGGCATGCGCCCTTCGATGTTGATGCGACCGAAGCGACGTCCGGTGCGCAGGCACTTGAATTCGTCAAGGCCCAGTTGTTCGATTTCATCGTGCTGGATAACCAACTTGGCGACGCGCTTGGTGCGGAGATACTGCCGATGCTCAGGCGGACCTCGCGGCAAGCCTGTCCGGTGATCATGGTCACGGGCGAGGGAGACGAACAACTCGCAGTGCGGGCGATGCAACAAGGCGCGGCAGACTACGTACCCAAGCGGCACATGAGCACTGATGTCATGCTCCACTCGGTCCGCCATAGCCTGGAGCAGCATCACTTGCGCGAAGAATTGGCACTCGCTCACCGGCAATTGGAGCATCACGTCCGTGAGCAGGCTCGAACGATCGAGCAACGCGAGCGCGATCTGAAGTCCATCCTCGATCACATGCCGGCCCTGATTGCCTACTGGGATGCGACGCTGCACAACCGCTTCGGCAATCGTGCTCACGAAGACTGGTACGGGTTGGCCAGCGAACGCATGCCGGGCATGCACCTGCGTGCGGTAGCCGGAGAGGCCGGTTGGCGCGTGGCCGAGCCATACATCGAGGCTGTACTGGGCGGGAGGGAACAGAAGTTCGAATACACCATCCCGTTGCCGGGTGGCAACGGGATGCGTCATGGCGAGGCGCACTTGATTCCCGACTGGGGATCGGGCGGCAGCGTCGCCGGCTTCTATTCCCTCGTGACCGACGTCACAGCCGAGCGCGCCGCCAAGGCTGAACTCGCGGCTGCACGCGACGGGGCGAATGCGGTGGCGCAGGCCAAGGGCAATTTCGTGGCCAACATGAGCCATGAAATCCGCACACCCATGAACGCCATCGTCGGGTTGTCGCGGCTGGCGCTGGAAGACGACCTGCCTCCGCGTGCGCGCGACTATCTCGACAAAGTGCACAGCTCCGCCCTGGCCTTGATGGGAATTCTTGACGACGTACTGGACTACTCGAAGATGGAGGCGGGACAGTTGCGATTCGAATCGGTCGAATTCGACCTTGACGATCTGCTGCAGCGCATAGCGGACCTGTTCGCGGCGCGCACCGAGCAAAAGGGGCTCGAGTTCGTGTTCGAGGTGTTGCCGCACGTGCCGACTCGCCTGGTCGGCGATCCCTTGCGACTGTCCCAGGTCCTGTGCAATCTGGTAGGCAACGCCGTCAAGTTCACCGCGCAAGGCGAGATCCTGGTTGCCGTGGCGCTGGTCGAACTTCGCGGCCCGTCGGTCTGCCGATTGCAGTTCTCGGTGCACGACACCGGTGTCGGCATCGCGCCTGACAGTAGGCCAGGACTGTTCGACGCCTTCACGCAGGCCGACAGCTCGATCACGCGACGCTTCGGCGGCTCAGGCTTGGGTTTGACCATCTGCAAGCGACTGGTCCAGCAGATGGAAGGTGAGATCGATTTTTCCAGCACGCCGGGCGGCGGCAGCCAATTCAGCTTCACCGCCGCGCTCGGCATTGCCGACCCTGTCAACTCAATTGCCGAACGAAGCGAGGTTGCCGGCTTGCAGGTCCTGGTGGTCGATGACAACCGGGCCTGCCGGCGCGCGTTGGTCAACGCGCTGCAAGCGCTTGGGATACACAGCCACACCGCCCAAGGTGGTGCGGCCGCGCTCAGGCACCTCGAACGCGCATGCCGGCAAGAGCGCCCTTTCGACGCGGTCCTGCTGGACTCCAAGATGCCAGGAATGGATGGCCCTCACACGCTTGGCCGCATGCAGGAACAGGCGAATCGGCACGGTCGGCGGCCAACCCCGGTCATCATGATGGGGACCACGGGAGAACGCGAGCCGATACAGGCTTGCGCCGATGAAATCCATCCGTTTCATATCCTAGCGAAGCCGTTGTCGCGCACTCAATTGCTGGATGTCTTGTTGCGGCTGCGTCGCGGGCAGGCGGCAGGCGCGTCGACTGGTCAAGTGTCAACCATGGAGCACCTGGGCACACGGGCCTTAGCCCTTCACGGGGCGCGGGTCTTGGTGGTTGAAGACAACCTCGTGAATCAGCTAGTCGCGGCCGAACTGCTCAAATTCTTTGGTGTGGAGGTCACTCTCGTGGATGATGGTGTCGACGCCCTGCAAGCCGTACGCGATGCTGAGGCCAGCTGCTTTGACGCGGTGCTGATGGATCTGCATATGCCGCGCATGGATGGTTTCGAGGCCACGCGGCGAATTCGGGCCATGCCGCACGCCTCGTCGATTCCTGTGATCGCTATGTCGGCCGCAGTTCTGCCCGAGGATCGAGCGCAATCATTTGCCGCCGGCATCGCGGACCATATTGCCAAACCCATCGTGGCCGAACGCTTGGTGGAAGTCTTGCTCAAGTGGCTAAAGCCGAAGCCACGTCAATCGCCTCCTTGAATACTGACGTCGCCAGAGACAGGCAGAAAAAAATCGGCTTTGGGCTTACACCCCCAGCTGCGGGTCAAGGACTTGGACTTCGAACATCAGGCGATCGTGGTGCGCAACGGTAAGGGAGGCAAGGACAGTTGGCGCGCGCCAGGGTCATTTGGTCGGCTGACCGGGCGGCCGGTCGAGGTGGCGTGTTCATGCCCGATGCGCTGGAACGCAAGTATCCGCGCGCCGGTTCGTCATGGAGTTGGTTCTGGGTCTTCCCATAGGCCAGTCATTCAACCGATCAGCGCTCGGGCGTAGTCCGCCGACACCACATGCACGACCAGGCGTTCCAGCGCGCTTTCAAACGCGCCGTCCACGGCGCCGGAATCCTCCAGCCGGCCACGCCGCACACGCTGCGCCACTCTTTCGCAACCCATGTCTTGCAAGCCGGCTATGACATCCGCACGGTGCAGGCGTTGCTGGGGCACGCCGACGTCGCCACGACGATGATCTACACCCATGTGCTCAAGGTCGGAGGCGGTGCAGTGCGCAGTCCGGTCGACTCGCTGTCTCTGATTTGATCGGCGAGCGATGATGTCGGGGTTCACTCGGCGCCATCGTCAAGTCCACGCGCAGCCAGGTGAGCGAGACCGGCATAGCCCAGCACTCGCAGTGTGGCGTTTGGGTCATCGCCCTCCCTGTTGACGATGAAGCGGCACTGCACCCGCAGCAACTTGTCCAGGCGCAGCCCGGTGAAGAACGCCTGAAGACGGTCAACGGCTTCGAGCTTTTCGATATGCAGTGTGCCAGGCATCCCGGCACCATCACAGACCGCGAATTGGTACGGCTTCAGGTCGATGACCACGGTGCGGATGCGGCGCATTCTTCGCCGCAGGTCGGCAAGCGCGGCTCGCAGGCACGCCGCGCCCACTCCGGGGCGTGAATCCGCTCGGCGCTCCCACAGCCAGACGAACGCCAGATCGCCGGCTTCGATGAGCATCTGCGCATCGCGATGCTGTTCCAAGAAGGCGTTGACTTGCATGAGATCGACGTCCGCCATGCAATCGGAGGCAGTCAGCAGATCGCCCTGCCCGCCCAACGCCACACCGCCCTCGCGCTCGAACGTGTAGGCCATCCCGCAGGCGATCGCGTCCGGCGTTTCGCTCCCGGTGGCCTCACGCAACTCGGCGCGCCACTCGTAGGCGCGCACGGGGACCTCCTCGTCTACCGCATAGCGCAGCACTTCGATGCTCACGTCGCCGGCGTTCGTGGAAACGATATGACGTGCCAGGTCCTTTCCTGCGCCTTCGCGCGCGCGCATCTCCGGATTCCAGCGTCGATAGCCGTTGCTTGTGACGTCCACCGTGAAGAACGAGCGGATCGTTCGATGAGACAGCTTCGATTTGAGGACCTGATACAGGGCATCGGCCAGGCCTGCCTGATTGGCTGGCTCATGGACCCATCGAGCGAGGTCTTCGGGATGCTCGCCGCCGCTCACCGCGAACATGCTCGCTTGCATGCCGTTGTCCCTGTCGTCCTCGATTCGGGGTACCACGACAAGAAGTCTCGAAATGACCTCGACGCACAGCCGCTGTCGGGCCAGGAATTCGACGGGAACCGGTGGCCCCAGCTTTGTCACGAGCGAGGCGGATAGCAATCGCCCGAACGTGCTATCGGGATGCTTGAGCGACGCCGGCAGTTCGACGACGGCGTCGCAGCCGCTGGCGGCGCGTATCAATTCCCCCAGAAACTCGCGCACTGACGCAACGGTTGCGTCGTGCAACTCGCCAGGCAAGAGCTGAACGGGCATGCCCAGTTCGTCGTCGTCCAGCCAGCGCGCATACACGGCAACCAATCTTCGGAGCAACGAGGGTGCAATCACGGTGACAGCCCTGTGTCGTGCCCGACATGAAGCATTCAACATGGCACGAGCTTCCAGCCAGTCTACTGCCAAGCCCAGTCCGCGCACACAAGTCAGCTGCTGTCACGCCACGAACACTCTTGCGCCGACTCAACCTCGTTTTGAGGCCATCCGGGTGGCTCCATAGCGGACGGTCACGTACTTCCGCTTTTGGCCGGGACTGTGAGTTCGCGGACGAGCCCGGCAGCGGTCTTTCGGCGTCCTCACAAGTTTGCTCTATGGCGGCTTGCGGCGAGTTCTGCGAACAGGTGGTCCCGGCCAAGAGCTGTCGTCCGCGAACGTCAGCTCTTGCACAGCTGACAAATGATTTTCAGTACGTCTATCTGGCCCCAGCCGGCGAAGTCGATTTGAGGCGGCCGAGATGGGCATGAGTGTCTGACGACGAGGTCGAGCTAATGTTCGCCAACATATCGGCAGGACTGCATACGTCGCCCAGGCTGTGGTGCATCACGTGCGTATAGATCAAGGTGGTCTCGACGTCCTTGTGTCCGAGCAACTCTTGAACCATGCGAATGTTGTGTCCGGACTCCAGCAGGTGTGTTGCGAAGGCGTGTCGGAACGTGTGGCAGCTCACCGGCTTGTTGATACCTGCGGCGGCCACGGCGTCCTTGACAGTTCTCTGCAGCGTCTTCTCATGGATATGAAACCGCACTTGACGACCTGTCAACGGATCGACGCAGCGATTGGCGGAAGGAAAGATGAACTGCCACCCGAGAAGGTATCCCGCCTTGGGATATTTTCGGACAAGCGCTCGTGGCAGCGGCGCCTCTCCGAAGCCGACCTGCAGGTCTTGCTGGTGGAGGGTAGACACTTTCTCCATGTGCAATGCCAGTGGCCCTTTCACGCTTTGGGGCAGCACTGTAATCCGATCCTTGCCTCCCTTGCCATGACGGATGATTAGCTTGGAACCAGGTAGGTCTACGTCCTTGAAGCGCAGCGACAGACATTCATTGAGTCGCAAGCCGGCGCCGTACAGCAAACTCACCAGCAACCAGCGCGTACCGGTGAGCTTGCTCAAGATCGCCTGCACCTCCCCACGCGTCGGCACACAAGGGAGCCGCTTCTTGGCCTTTGCGCGCACGATGGCGTCGAGCCAAGGTAACTCGCAGCGCAGGACGACCTTGTAGAGGAACAGCAAGGCTGCCAAAGCCTGGTTCTGCGTCGAGGCGGCAACCTGCCGATCTTCGGCGAGATGGCTCAGGAAGGAGGTGACCTCCGAGGCACCAATGTCCTTCGGATGGCGCACGCCATGGAAGAAGATGAACCGTCGCACCCAGTGCACGTAGGCTAGCTCAGTCTTGTGGCTGTAGTGGCGCGCGCGAAGTGCTAGGCGAAGGCTGGGTAGCAACCGGGGAGGTTGCAAGGAGAGCTGATCGCCGGATTCACCCTGCATTCAACAAGTAGGCGCAGTGGACGAACGATGTCACGATGCGTCATCATTGCGTCAATTTAATGACGCGGAGTTGCCTGGCGCGCCGTTTTAGACGACATCGGGGGGTTTTAGTGGACACCAACCTTCTTAGACGACAGCCATGTCGTTCAATTCAAAGTTAGGCCGCCTCGGAGGTCCATGTCACTTCGCTACGCTCCGGCGAGGTTTCCAAGCGGGCAGGGCGCGCACGCCGAGTCTGCGTCGGGCTGTCCGTCCGCTGGCGGCCAGCGAACCATTGAGCTCTCGCATCGAACGCTTCCGCAAAGTTCGTCTCGTGCTTCAGAATCCTGCATGGTTCAACGTCCGGTGCAGCGTCTCAAAGGTCTTCAACGCTTGTTGCTGCGGTCGCTCGCCGGTCCTCTTGCTTTCACCTCCCACCGCCGGCCTAACCCTTCGGTCAAGCGGACGGTCAACGGCGGGGCACGTTCGGCTGTCTCCGGCAGGGCCGTGCCGCCGTTGTCCGCCGCTTACCTCAAACGTTAGACGCTATGCCTGCGTACATCTGGACTTGTCACGCCTGCACTGCTGCGAACCTACCCGAGGCGAGTCAGTGTGCTGCCTGTGCTTGCCCGGCCCAAGCCAGCAGTAGGCA
>Ga0068867_100003923_pt1 | contig 10468 bp, 8 predicted proteins | sample KBSMisM32_FD_65649 | JGI IMG/M metagenome (GOLD analysis project Ga0068867, IMG submission 65649) | Miscanthus rhizosphere microbial communities from Kellogg Biological Station, Michigan, USA - KBS Miscanthus M3-2 | ecosystem: Host-associated > Plants > Roots > Rhizosphere > Soil ...
ACTCCTTTCCTAAAATCTGATAGAGCCAATAAATTGCATTATGGGGATCGACTTCATTTTTAGTTCTTGCAAAGTTAGACACATACATAATAAGAGCTTGACTCTTTTGCACCAACTCAGCGAAAAGCTTAGCTTGAGGGAACATATTCGCATAAGATCCTGTTGACGCGAATATTACATCTGCAGATTGGAAAATATGTTCAAATTTTGGATGAACATCACCCGGCTGTAAAATTGCATACTGAACTTTCCCTTCTCTACCATAAGATATTGATGGTTTTCCATTAGGACCAGCTACACATAAGTCAAACTCCATTGGCTGCATAGCCAAAGGAGCTTCATCAATATTATGCTCATAAATATGTTGATTACCGAATTCATCTTTTGCCATTGCAATATGTCTAAGTTCAGAAAGAAAGTGGAAATCTATATTTTGTGGGATGAGGTGCATACCTTTTAATCTTTCAAAGAAAGACTCTTGTGATTTTGATGTTAGGTAGAGAAAACTTAATAATAAATTTCCAATACTTAGATTTTTTAGTTTTGTAAGCTTATGCTCAGATTCATCATTCATTTCTTCTAAAATATGTTCCTGATTTTCGAAGAGATTTGTAAGAAAGGTTTGTACAAATAGATCTAATTTATCTGTATATTCATCAATACCAAGTAATTCAAAGACTTTTCTTAATGTCTCTCTTACTTTACTAAGAGTTTGTTCATCATACGGAACACGTGAGTCTAATAGCTTAGCTACCTCTTTAAGATTTTCATTTTGTGAGTAATTAGCAATTCTAAGTAGGTTATTTCTTAAATCACCAAATGGTAGTACATATTCAGGTCTACCAAAGAATTTTGTTGATATTCCCATTGCATCAAGCTGATCATAACCTACAAAATTTAACATCATCTCTAGTACCTTCGTCACTACTGCTGTTGAACCACCTGAGTCATCTACACCAGTAATAATATCTACATGGACAGCAGGATTCATAAGAATTTCTCTATGGACACTTGTTCCACTGCCACCGGCGCCAAATATAACAACGTTTAGAAGTTTATTATCCATCAGTTTAGTTATTGAAATTTACATTTAAGCAGAGATCTAAGTTTCTTCCAGCAAAACTTCGACAGTTATCTGCAATCTGCTCAGTCGTTTTTGCGTAAGAGCCACGGAAGTAGTTAACTTGATTTTTATAGCACGCCTCCTGATGTGCTTGTGTTGATAAAGAATTACAAAGAATTGAAGATTTTCCTAAATCCCAAGAGAAATCTATTAGGGCATAAATACCTCCTTGGATACAAGAAGACCAATCATCCCCAGCAGATTCACATACTTTTGCCACATAATCCGGCTTTCCTGTTCTAACATAATTACTCAAATCTCTACCCATTGATACAAAACAATAAGAAGAGAAATCTCCCGCTTTTCTGCATTCTTGAATAATCTCTTCTTGAGTTAGTCCTTGTTGGGACATAACACTAGTTTGCATAGTATAGCAATCAGGCAAGTACTTATCTGCCAATCGATCACAAGGATAAAGAGGGTCATCGGATTTTAAGTCTCTTTTCTTTTTATCAAATCCTGTAACATTTTCCATTATTACACCACCATAACAAGAAGATTGGTCATATTGAGTTGTAAAAATATCGCAAACTCTTAGAGATTCATCTAAATTATAGTTCATTGCATACATTACGGCATGTCCGACCCCATGTAGGCATTGAAATATTAAGGCTGGATTCGGATGAGAAAACTTATCAGCATCGCAAATTCCAGGTAGTTTTCTCTCCATATCTTCATAAGTCAAATGTTTAAACCCAGAACTTAATTCTGAATCTGAGTAGAACATTCTTTCCATAACTCCGTGATAACAACCTGAAGAACATGTTTGATCACATGCTTCAAAGGCATCTCCAACATTCGGAATTAATTTAAAAGTAACCCTTCCAATTGTGTGAGAAATTGGGTGACATGAATCTTCAATTACATTACTTTGACCTCGTACTTTTTCTAAATCTGCTAGAACTTGTTTTGTATTTTCTCCTGTTGATCTAAAATAACTTTCAATAAAAGAGTCTAGACAATTTTGATATTCCAAATCTGTTTTATCAAAACAATTAGTAATGTCTTCCAAGTTTGTTTGATTTTCACTTAAAGAAGAATTCTGTGCGGTATAAGAAGGTACATCTACTTTATTTGAACTTTTCAGTAAAAAAGAAATTTCTCCAAAAATTATGGCAAAGACTATGAGAAATAAAGTAAATAAAATTGTCTTTTTATATTTATTTTTTAAAGAATGCATTCTAATTATTATTAGGCGCTAATGATAGACATAAGTCTTGATTTCTCTTTGAAAAACTTCTGCAAGCATTTCTCACGTCTTCTGAAGTTTTAGTGTAGGAACCCATATAATAGTTACTTGAATCTCTATAACAAGTCGAAACATGTTCTTGTACTTTTAATCCATCACATAATTGATAAGCAAAACTCAAGTCCCAAGTATTATCTACTAATGCATAAAGTGCTCCATCTATACATGACTGCCAGTTCTCTCCTGCTGTTTGTTCACAAGCCTCAACTACAAAATCTATATTACCTACTCTTACATAGTTACTTAAATCTCTACCCATTGAAACAAAACATTGTCCTTTATAGTCACCTGTTTTATTACATTCTGCTGCAACAGCAGTACTATCTAAGCCATATTCAGACATAACACTGGTTTGCATTAGATAACAGTCAGATTTGTATTTATTATCTAATCTGTCGCATGGGTAAAGTGGATCGTCTGCTTTCAAATCTCTTTTCTTTTTATCGAAAGCTGTAACATTTTCCATAATTACTCCTCCATAACAGGAAGATCTATCATAACCTGTAGGGAATAAATCACAAGATTTTAATGAATCGTCTAAATTGTAATCTAAGGTATAAAGAATAGCATGGCCAACACCGTGTAAACATTGAAATATTACTGCATTTGATGGATCTTTAAACTTATCTTTATCACAAATTCCTGGAATCTTTTCTTTCATATCTTCGTAAGTTAAGTGAGAATAATTACTTCCTAACTCTTGATCGCTATAAAATAATCTTTCCATAACTCCGTGGTAGCAACCTGAATGGCAAGTTTGATCGCATGCTTGAAACGCATCACCAATATTTCCAGTTAATTTATATGTTTCTCTTCCAACTGCATGCACAATTGGATGACAATCGTTTTCTATAGTAGAACTTTGAGATCGAGCTATTTCAATATCTGCAAGTACTTGTTTAGTAGTTCTTCCTTTAAAGTATTCCACCATAAAATCATCCATACATTTCTGTCGTTCATCTTCTGGTTTTTGCATACAATTTTCTACATCTGCTATATTCCCACTGGGAGTAGATCCAGAATTTTGTGTTATTATTTGATTATTAGCTGAAACTCCAGAATGCGAATTCTTAAATACAATTGAAGCGGCTGCGAAACCTATAGACACTGCAAGTAACGCAAGGAGAGTAAAGATTGAGAATTGCTTTTTATTAATATTAAATTTCATAAAATGACTAAAAATTTCTTAAGATTATACATAAAATTATCTGTAATTATTCTAGCATTTATACTTTTTTTACCAATTGCGAAATTATCTGCACATAACCCAACAAAATCTCCCTGGTTATTTATTAATGACATTGCAGTTACAGAAGATATGGAAAATCCTGTTCCAAATCCTTCTAAATTAGATTGGGGAGAGCATGTTTTTTCTGAAGATCTAAAAAAAGGGGGAACTCTAAAAGCTTCTGTAGACAGGAGTATAATAGAACGGGATTTAAAAGTGGAAATAAGTAATATCAAAACATCTTATAAATTAACAACTCCAGAAGGTAGAAACAATGAATATAATGAGGACTTTTCTTTAGTTTTGAATACAACCGGAAACTACTTTCTAGATATTACATTAAATAAAAAAGATGATGACTCCGAAATTATTTCTGAAAGCATAATGATAGTGGTTGGAGATAAAGAACAACCAGCTACTTTTAAAGTCAATGGATTAGATATTGATATTACTTCTGCATCACCTACCTATAATGTGACCGATAATTACGATTTAAAGTTTGAAGTAACAAGCTCAGGAGATTACAATTACACATGGGACTTAGGAACTGGAGAAACAAAAGATGGTACTAGTATTGAATTTAGTTTCGATAAAGCAAAAATTCCTGTTTATGTTGTATTAAGAAAACAGAATAAAGATTCTAAAGTATTTGTAGATTCCTTTGTGAGAATAGATTCTGAGAGAGAGAACACTTTCGGTATTCCAAGACCTCCGGTTAAGATTCCCCCTGCTGAAAGTACAAATAATAATTTTTATGCTATTGGCGGTTTGATTGTAGGTGCGATTGTGTTGTTGATTATTATTTACTTTCTTGTGTATAGAAAAAAGAAATAGCTGATATAATAGAGATATATGCTTAAAATCGAAAATATATTTATAAATTTAGCGGAAGGTAAGAAAGAAATTGTAAAAGGAGTTTCTTTAGACTTTAAGCCAAGTGAAGTTCATTTGTTAAATGGTAAAAACGGATCTGGCAAAAGTACTTTAGTTAATACAATAATGGGTAACCCTATCTATTCAGTAGCATCTGGGTCTATTAAAATTACAGATGAAAAGTACAATGATTTTATTGTTTCTAAAATTGATTCTGAGTTGATAGATAACGATGTCCTTGACCTAACATCAATGGAACCAAACGAGAGATCTTTAGCTGGAGTTTTTTTAGCAAATCAATATCCTACAGAAATTCCCGGAGTTAGCTTAACGAGTTATTTAAGATTAATTTACAATTCCAGAAGAGAGAAGTCTGAACAATTAAATGTTTATAAATTTAAACAATTTATTAAAGAGAGGGCGGAAATAATTAAATACCCAGAAGCATTATTGCAAAGAAATCTAAATGAAGGATTTTCTGGAGGTGAAAAGAAAAAAACGGAAATTCTTCAAATGTTAGTTTTAGAATCAAGATATATAATGCTGGACGAGATTGATTCTGGTTTAGATAAACAATCTGTAAAAGAAGTTTTTGAAGGACTAGTTAATTTTAAAAAACTATTTCCAAAAACTTGTTTTATTATAATAACTCATTACGATAGAGCACAAGAGTACCTAGAGCCAGACTACATTCACGAGATGTCTGATGGTAAACTTATTGCTTAATCATTTCCTCTAAAAACTAGCACAGACTTTATTGCCATCTTCTTAGAAAGTATATATACTGTGTATTAGCACTTTTAACATTTTATAATTTAAATACAATTCTATGGCTAGAACAAAAACAACCACTTTCAGTGCGTTAGAGGAATCTCCTTTATTAAACAGACCCACAGCTGCACAACCAGCACCCGCGAGACAAAGTACAATTAACTTAAATAAGTTCGACCAGGCTAGATTCACAGAAATTGTAGATGATGGAGCTAGAACAAGCCCTTTAAAAATAATTATATATATTGTTATAGTTATTGTTATTGGAGTAGGAGCTGCGTTATTGGTAAGAAGTTTAATTACAAATAATCAAGCAAACAATGGTACTCCCACACCAACACCTACTACTACACCATCTAATGTAACAGTATCAACAACTCCTAAAGCAGATAGTACAGCAACTAACCTTGCAGCAAATGATGATTATACAGATTCCGCTTTAACTAAAGCTGGAGATTCAAGTGTAAATGGTGCTACAACAACTATTGATAAGTTTGATTTTACAAGATATACAACATTCGGAAGAGTAACTTTCACATTATCTGGAAACAATGGAAAACTTCCTGCAACAAACTTAACTTACTCTGCTTCAGAAAAAAGTTTAACTGTAAATATACCGGGATTAAAATCAGTTGATGCAGATTTACAAAAACAAATCGATATAAATTCTATTGTTAAGAGTGTTGTTTACGATTCTGCAACAAAGAATTTTAAGATTACTTTCTTAGAAGATACTAAATATAGAGTAGTGCCTAATACTTCTAATTTAATTATTGATTTTAAAACAGTTAAAGAATTAGCAAAACCTGTAACTACAACACCTACACCTGTAACACCTCCGGCTACAACACCAACTCCTACACCTCCAACAAGTGATGGATCTAAACCAGCTGCACCACATTACGATAACGAGATGTCTCAAAGCAAACAATATGTTGTTAGTAATGTAACAGGAGAAACAATTACAAATAATATTTACTACTTCGATGATCTTAATTCTTCTTTTGAATTTAGTTGGGGACAAAAGAACGCAGTTGGAGATGCATATGTTCCAAATGCTACAGCATATTACGATACTTCAGCTCCTGCAGGAAAAACTTACTTAATTGTAGAAATTTCTAACTATGCTGGAGAATTCATGAGTGCTAATGGTGTAACAGAAATTACAGCTGCTGGAATACAAGCAAAAACAGGCGCAGATACATCTGGAGCTAATCTTGTAAAGATTGAGTTACTATCATTTACTGGTGGTACTGCTAAATATAAATTTGAATTAAAGAATAAGGCTGACTTTAAAATCTGGACTCAAAAGACAGTCGACAATGCAACTCAAGTACTAAGTGTAAGAATAAATGACTAATACTCATTTAATATTTAAATTATTTTTTTATTTTATATTATGTCAGGAAATACAGTAAAAAATATCCTCAGTATATGGGTATTTGTAGCACTAATAGGGCTAGGAGTGGGATTAGCACTCTTTATAAGTAAGGTAAACTCAGCTCCAGAAGATTCTCAAGCTTCTCCGCTAGCAACAGCTATAGAACTAGGGATTCAAAATAGACCAGAGGTCTCAGTAGATAATCAAACATTATTTAACGTTGGTGATAACATAGTTTTCAATGTTGATTTACCAACACTTCCTACAACTGGTGGTCCATACAAGACATTAGTACTTAGAGTACAGTATATAAAGGCTAATTTTACTCAACCAACGAAGGTTTTTGAATATGACTCTTCTAAGTACCAAGGACTAGTTGTTGCAACTACAGCATTAAATTGCAAACCTATCGATGCTACTTATACTTGTTTAAGATTAGATCTAAGCAACAAGGCTGAAGGTGCTAGCTTTAAAGCTGGAGAAACAGTTGCAAAAGTTAACTTAACTGCATCTACAATAACTCCAGCTGCTGGAGCAAAAGTAATTATTTACCCTGCAAGTGGTGCACAAACAATAACTTCAGTAAAAGATTCTTATTCATATATTATTAATGAAGCTAACAGAGATGATATTTACGTATTTGCTTCATCTGCTACTTCAGTTAAGACAATTAAAGTAGAAAATCAATGTTACGGTGACTACAATAGAGTAAAGGGACAATCTAGTGAGATTGTAGACCCATTAGACTTATCTAGATTTGCATCTAACTATGGAATCCCATTAACAGGAGCTAACTTAGAACTTGACATAGACGACAGGGACGCAAGTAAAGGAATTATTAATTTAGGTGACTTAGAGGTATTTAGAACTAACTATGGACAACCAACATGTTTAAGAAACAGAAGTAATGGATTACCTTGATAACTATATTTATTAAAAGCACTTATTTAATTATTATATTACCTTTATGAATTATCGAAATTTAGCACTCTTTGTAGTAGCTCTAGTTTTAACAGCAGGAGCAGGAGGAATCTGGATAGCATATATGAATGCAAACCAGAAAACTGCAACAAACACAACTGATACAACAACAAATACAACTGTTACACCTCCAGCGCCAACAACGCCAAAGATAAACGAGTCTACAGACATTTTGGTTGGGTTTGATATGGATTCGACAACATTAGCTTTAAATGACTCAATGGATATTAATGTTAAACTAGATTCTTCTGGAAGTGCATTACAAACTTTAGCTTTAGCTATAAAGTTTGACCCCGCAGTAATAAGAGTAAATTCTATTGGAGGAACAGGAGTATTTGACCTTTACTTAGGTGATAAAGTGGATACAACTAAAGGATATGCTCAAATTTCTGGAGCATCTACAGGAGGAAAAACAGTTTCAAACGATCCACAATTTGCAAGAATAAATATTTCTAGAATAAGTACAGGTGAAACTAAACTAACAGTAGCTTCACCAACAACAGGCACTGATGCTAATAGTCCATTTACACAAGCTGTAATAAGCGCTGATGTAAGTTATTCAGTTCCAGAGAAAAGTTTAACAATAAATTAATTTAAGATTATGAATACATTTAAAAAGAGGTTTTTAATAGCAGGAGTTTTAATAGGTGGTTTCTTTCTTTTTGGATCTGCAGGCAAAGCTGAGGCTCAATCTTTTACATTGAGTCCAGCAAGTGGAACAGTTACAGTTGGAGGAACACAAGCTATAGACATTATTGCTACTAACCCGCCAGCAACTGGAAGTGCGTCAATCCGTATTACTGTTCCAGGTTCATTATTAAATGTCACCGGATATTCAGATGGAGTAGGTACTTTAACTTTTGGTGCATGTAGCGGAAATAGCTACACAACTACACAAGTTTGTGCTGACGTTGCATTATCTGGTCCTGGTAATTTTACAAATGGACAAGTTCTAGGTACTTTTACTGTACAAGGAATTGCTAATGGAGTAGCTAATGTCGGTTTTGTTGCAAATAATAAATATTATGGACAAGCCGATTATACTGGTACAGGCGCTACTTTTACTGTAGGTTCTGGAGGAGGATCCCCAGTTGATGGTGTGGGTGCAGTATCAGGTGAGCAGCTCCCTTCTACTGGAGTATTTGATGATAAAAATTTCTTATGGTATGGATTAACATTAGTCTCTGGAGGTTTCTTAGTTTACTCATTTAACAAGAAAAGAACCCAGAAAGCGCTTAATCATAGTATGATCGATCACTTTTTTGAAAAAAATAGATTAGGGTAGAGGAGTAGGGTAGTTTCTAAAAGATTAAAAGAGTCCTTTTTATAGGACTCTTTTTCTTTAAATACTTTTGTTAAGAAAAGATTTTATCGTGGAGTGATTTAGCTTCTTGATCTGATAAACCTGTGTAAAAGACTCTTACTGTATATTTAATTGTGTCAGTGTCTTTTGAGAACTTATCCACAATTTCAGTTTTCCAAATGTTATCCACATTGCTAGATATTTTCGTATCAACATATTTTGATACATCTTCATCCTTACCAAGTGAGAGGTTAATATCCAAATCTACAAGCCTCTTCTCTACTTCTTTAGCTTTATTAACAACCCCAGTGTTCACTATTTGGTCAATTAAAGTTAAATTAACTTCTGAAACTACACATTGATTTGTATTTAATTTATTCGAAACATATATAACACCTAATATTTCCTTCTCTGTTTTTACATCGAATGAAGTTGCTGGATGAGCTGTTTCTGGTGCATTCTCAGATTTTGAATAATAGATTTGAGTTACTCCAAGTGTTCTTAGTACATATTCTAGATCTAACTTTAAAGATTCTAAATCTTTCCCAGCTTGCAATAAGCCTAGTGAATAATGCTCTTCATATTTTTCTAAATCTACACCACTACTATTTTGTGGTTTTCCAAAAACTTTTCCAATTTCAAAGATTTTTACATCTGGAATATTATTTTTAACATAGTTTGCTAGCTGGCCTAGAAGGCTTACAGTAATACTTTGTCTTAGGGTTGGTACTTCTTCGTTAATTGAATTTGTAACGTTTATAGCCTCGTTAACCGAGTAATTTGCTATTCTATTTTGTTCTGTATCTACTAGAACCCAACTTCTAACTTCATCAAATCCTCTCGAAGCTAAAATAGCTTGTGTAGCATCAGTTAATCTTAGAATACTTGGTGTAATATCTTTTGTAGATTCTACTAATAATTGATCTACTGGAATTAGGTCGTATCCTTTAAGTCTAATAATCTCTTCTATCAAGTCTTCTGGTAATTCAACATCCAATCTATTAATTGCATTTTTAACAGTAATAAACCCACCCTCTTCAGAAATAACTTTGAAACCAAGTCTTTCTAAATATGTTCTGCACTCCTCTGCTGTTATTTCAATTCCAGCAATTTGAGATACTTTAGCAATCTCTAATTTAATTTCTAATTCTGGAGTCTTTTGTAAATAGTTATCGTAAACAATGCTAGTTACTTTTGCAGATGTATATTTTAGAACTAAGTTTACAAGAATATTAAATGCTTCTGGAATACTTTCTGGGTCCATAAACTTTTCTAATCTTTGGGATGCGTCTGTTAGTAATCTAATACCTCTAGCGTTTCTTCTAATTAATCCACCATCGTAAACTGCCATTTCTAATAAAACATTCTTTGTGTTTGGGTTTATACCTGTACTCTTTCCACCTTTTACTCCAGCTATTGCTAAAGGTTCTACTTCGTTTGTAACTAATAAAGTATCTGATGTTAAATCTACAGAAGTTCCATCCAAAGTTGTCATTTTTTTGAAGATTGGATTTATTTCCCAAACTAACTTCCCACCTTCTACCAAGTCCCAATCGAAT
>Ga0068867_100003927_pt1 | contig 10466 bp, 9 predicted proteins | sample KBSMisM32_FD_65649 | JGI IMG/M metagenome (GOLD analysis project Ga0068867, IMG submission 65649) | Miscanthus rhizosphere microbial communities from Kellogg Biological Station, Michigan, USA - KBS Miscanthus M3-2 | ecosystem: Host-associated > Plants > Roots > Rhizosphere > Soil ...
GTTCCCGCCGCGTGTCCTTCGGCTACTGAGGCAGCCAGGCCGAAGGCGCCGTTGGCCGCACCGGCGGCAACGATCGGCAGTGGCGACGCTTTGGGGACGAACGTCGCCAGCGCTTCGTCGTAACGCAGGCTGCCGCGCGCCTGCGAGAACAAATGCACCGCCGGATTGAAGCCGCCGGATACGCATACGAGATCGCACTCGAGACGCTGCGCGCGGGCTCCGTCGACGTCGACGCTGGCAACATGCAGCCGACCGTGCGCGGCGGTGACCGCCGATCCGGCAATGACCTGCAGACCCGCCGTGCGGGCGCGCGCGGGCAGCGCGCCGTCGAGGGCCGCATCCGGACGCGCATCGACGATCGCGCCGATCGCAACACCTGACTGGTGAAGGTCGAGCGCGGCCGCGTACGCGCTGTCGTTGTTGGTGAACACGACGGCGCGCGCACCCGGCCGCACGCCGAAGCGCTTTGCGTACACGCGCGCGGCGCCGGCGAGCATCGTGCCCGGCACGTCGTTGCCGGCGTACGCGATGGCGCGCTCGATCGCGCCAGTGGCCAGCACCACGGCTTGCGCGCGGATCTTCCACAAACGCTGCCGGGGCACATGGAGCGGCGGTTCGGGCAGATGATCGGCGACGCGCTCGAGCGCACCCACCAGGTTGCCGTCGTAGTAGCCGAAGGCCGTCGTGCGCAGAAGCGTCAATACGTTCGGATGCTGCGCGAGCTCCAGCGCCGCGACGGCCATCCAGTCGGCGGCCCCTCGCCCGTCGATCGTCGCGCCGGCATCCGGCAAGCCACCGCCCCACTGCGCATTTTCGTCGCAGACAATCACGCGCGCGCCGGCATGCGCCGCGGCGCGGGCCGCAGCGAGACCGGCGACGCCGCCGCCGATCACCAGCACGTCGCAATGCGCGTACTGATGCTCGTAATGGTCGGGATCGGGATCGGCCGCGGCGCGGCCCATGCCGGCGGCGCGACGAATCACGTGCTCGTAACGCAGCCACCAGCTGGGTGTGGGCGGCCACATGAACGTCTTGTAGTAGAAACCCGCGGGAATCAGCGGCGACAATCCGTCGTTGATCGCCCCGATGTCGAAGCGCACCGACGGCCAGCAGTTCTGGCTGGCGGCGACCAGCCCGTCGTACAGCTCGAGTGTCGTGGCGCGCACGTTCGGCTCCGTGCGCGCGCCGCGCGCGAGCTGCACCAGCGCATTCGGCTCCTCGGTCCCGGCGCTGTAGATGCCGCGGGGCCGGTGATACTTGAAGCTGCGGCCGACCAGGTGAATCCCGTTGGCGAGCAGCGCTGCGGCCAGCGTGTCGCCGGCGTACCCTTGACAGGCGACGCCGTCGTATTCGAAACGCAAGGGACGCGTCCGGTCGACGATTCCACCGTCGGGGAGCCGATGCGATTGCGTCATTTCGCGGTCTCGCCGAGTTCTTCGTCGATCCGTGCGCTGCCGACGATGTCATGCGTACGTGTATTGCGGCGCACCTTGAACCAGCTGCGACATCCGCCGCTGTGCAACCACAGCTCGTCGTGCGGACCCATCGGATTGTCGCGCAGGTACACGTAGGCGAACCACGTCTCGACCGGTGCGTCGTTGGCCGGCCGTCGTACCGTGGCGTCGCCGCCGTAGGTGAACTCGATCTGGTTGCGCGGTCCGCACCAGGGGCAGGGGATCAGCAGCATGAGGGCCCCGTTGACCGCGCGAACGAGCGGCGGATTCCGTAAAACGTGTGTCGTTCCCGCGAAGACGAGAACCCAGCGCGTTTCGTCGTAGGCCACTGGGTCCCCGCCTTCGCGGGAACGACGATATGAGGGAGCGCTTCACACGATGACATCATGGTCAGTGCGCCCACGCATACGGACCGGCACCTTTTTCATCGATCATCGCGCCCTGCGCGAACCGCTCGAGCGTGAATGCCGCGTTGAGCGGATGCGGTGCGTCGTGCGCGATCGTGTGCGCGTGCAGCCATCCAGACGCGGGCGTGGCCTTGAAGCCGCCATAGCACCAGCCGCCGGTCATGTAGAGGCCGCGAACCGGCAGCTTCGCGATAATCGGGCTGCCGTCCATCGTCATGTCCATGATGCCGCCCCACGTGCGCATCAGCTTCAGGCGGCCGAAGCTGGGGAAGAGCGCAAGGCAGGCGGCCGTGACATGCTCGATGATCGGCAGGTTGCCGCGCTGCGCATACGAGTTGTAGAAGTCGAGATCGCCGCCCATCACCAGCTCGCCCTTGTCGGATTGGCTGATATAGAAATGCACGGCGCCCGAAGTCACCACGGTGTCGAGCACGGGCTTGACCGGCTCGGAAACCATCGCCTGCAGCACATGCGATTCGATCGGCAGCGTCAGGCCGGCCATTGCGGCCACGACGCCGGAATGGCCCGCGACGGCGATGCCGATCTTCGGCGTGGCGATGAATCCCTGCGTGGTGTCAACGCCGGCTACCGCGCCGCTTTCGATCCGCAGACCGGTGACCTCGCATTGCTGGATGATGTCGACGCCGAGCGCGTCCGCGGCGCGCGCGTAGCCCCACGCGACGGCGTCGTGGCGCACCGTGCCGCCGCGGGGTTGCAGAAGGCCGCCGAGGATGGGAAAACGCGCATTCGCCGAGCATTCGAGATTGGGGATCCGCCGGGCGATCTCGTCGCGCGAGAGGAATTCAGCGTCGATGCCGTTCAAGCGCATCGCGTTGCCGCGGCGCATCGCGGCGTCCATGTCGGCGGGCGAATGCACGAGGTTCAGCACACCGCGCGCGCTGTACATGACATTGAAGTTGAGCGCCTGCGACAAGCCTTCCCACAACTTGAGCGAGAACTCGTAGAAATGGGCGTTGGGGTCGAGGTGGTAGTTGGAGCGGACGATCGTCGTGTTGCGCCCGGTGTTGCCGCCGCCCAGCCAGCCTTTTTCGATCACGGCGATGTTGGTCATCGCGTGATTCCTGGCCAGGTAATACGCCGTCGCGAGCCCGTGCCCGCCGCCGCCGATGATCACGGCATCGTAGTGTTTTTTCGGCGTGGGGCTGCGCCACGCGAGCGGCCAGTTCTCGTGGTGGCGCAGCGCGTTGCGGGCGAGGGAGAAGATCGAGTACTTCAATGACGGCAGGCGGAAGGCGATCGCGCATTGTTCCGCATCGGGCGCCATCTGTCACGGTCCGGACGATGCTCATTAGCGGCTCGATTGCCGTCGTGCAGGATCGCTTATCACCGCTTCGGTCGCCTGTGGCCGGGATGCGGCCGAAACGACCCCTTCAACCTGGCGCGATTGCGATGCTGAAACGATCGCCGGAAGCACTGGCGTACATCTCGGGAATCCGGCGTAGCATGCAGACATTGACTGGTAACCGCCACTGGTACGAACGATGGACACACTGCTCTTGACGCCGCGCACCTCAACCTTGCGGTTGGCGTCGCTACTTGCTCTGCTGTTGGCCATCCTGCTTGCGGGATGCGGTCAACGTCTTGCGGTCGTCCCCGACCGCAACGGCGAGCCGCTGATGCTCCTCGGCCATGATCCTGTCGCGTATTTCACCGACGGCAAGGCGATCCGCGGCAACCCCGACATCGTGGCGAGGTACGAGGGCTCCGCATACTATTTCACGAACGAGCAGCACCGCGCGATGTTCGTGCAGGCACCGGCCAAATACGTTCCGCAGTACGGCGGTTTTTGCGCCAGCGGCGCGGCGTACGGCGTGAAGCTGGGCAGCGACCCGACCGAATTTCGCATTGTCGATGGCCGGCTCTACATCTTTGGCGACGTGCTCGGACGCGAATACTGGCTGATGGATCCCAAGTGGCATATCGAAAAAGCCGATGCGCTGTGGCCGGAGACCGGCGCGTATGGCCACCGCTATCAATCGCTCAAGCGATTCGTGTTCAAGGTACCGTGGTACAAGAACGGAAAAGAGGTGCACGACGAGTGGCAAGCTGCCCATCCGGGCGCGACCATCAATTACGACCCGGGCGGCGTGTTCACCAATCTCTTCGTCAAGTACCCGGGTTGGCGGGCGCGCGAAGGCTATGGCCAACCCGCGCTCGGCCTGGTCGGCGTCGACCCGTGCCCGCCGGCGTGCGCAGGGGTCGAGTCGAAAGGCTACGGCATGTAATCAACTCTTTCGTCACAGCGCCGGAAATCAAAGAATCTGCGACAAAAAAGCGCGCGTCCTCTCCTTCACTGGATGATCGAACAGCTCCGCCGGTGGTCCGGCTTCGACGATCACGCCGCCGTCGGTGAAATAGACGACATCCGCGAGCTCCCGCGCAAAGCGCATCTCGTGGGTGACGAGCATGCAGGTCATGCCTTCCTGCGCGAGCTCGCGGATCGTGTTCAGGACCTCCTTGACCGTCTCCGGATCGAGCGCCGCGGTGACTTCGTCGAACAGCATGACCTCGGGCCGCATCGCCAGCGAGCGGGCGATGGCCACGCGCTGCTGCTGGCCGCCCGAGAGCTCGCCGGGATAGACATCCGCCTTGGCCGAAAGCCCGACTTTCCCGAGCAGCGCGACGGCGCGCACGCGCACTTCGTCCTTGTCTTCCTTGAGGACATGGACCGGCGCCATCATCACGTTCTCGAGGGCGGTCTTGTGCGGGAAGAGGTTGTATTGCTGGAACACGATCGATACTTCCTTGCGCAGCGCGATCTTCTCCGCGTCGGTCTTCAACCTGTGCACGTCGAAACTGGCGACGCGGATGCTGCCGCGGTCGATCGGCACCAGGCCGTTGATGCAGCGAAGCAGCGTCGACTTGCCGGAGCCGGAGGGCCCGATGATGCACACCACGCCGCCCTTGGGCACCGCAAGCGACACGCCTTTCAGCACCTCGACGTGGCCGAACGACTTGTGGACGTCGCGGAGGTCGACGATCGGCTCGGCGCTGGCGGCAGGCGCGGCGGTCACTTGGAGGCTCAATGATTGACGGCGTAGCGTGCTTCCAGACGCACGGTCCAGCGCGCGATCGGATAGCAATACAGGAAAAACCAGAACAGCACATAGCTGTAGAACGCGAGCAGCAGGCCGGAACGGTTCTCCGCGCTCAGCGCCTGGCGGGTCAGGCTCATCATTTCATTGACGCCGACGATCGACGTCAACACGGTCGCCATCGTGAGGATCGCGTACAGGTTCATCCACGGCGGCAGCATGCGCTTGATGCATTGGGGGAAGATGATCATCCACAGCGTCTGCCGGCGATTGAAGGCGAGCGACGCGGCGGATTCCCACTGCGCGGTGGGAATCGACTGGATGGCGCCGCGCACGATCTCCGACACGTTGGCCATTACCGGCAGCGACAGGCCGAGCGTGGCCTTGATCCAGTCGGGGATCGGAATGGTCACGCCGAAGATGGTCACCTGGAACGGCAGCAGGAACATGCAGTAGAAGAGCAGCACCAGCCAGGGTGCGTTGCGAAAGAAATGGGTGGTGAGCCACGCGCCTTTCCGGACGGGCAGCAACAGCGAAATTTGCGCAAAGCCGAGGAACAATCCGACGATGGTGCCGGCGGCCATGGCCACTGCGCTGATCACCAGGTTGAACACGAACCCGCGCAGCAGCACCGGCGTCCACTTCCAGAGCGTCGCGAGGATCGACGGCTGCCCCGGCTGCACCTGCGCCTGCGCCAATCCGCAACCGAGGATGAACAGCGCCAGCAGCGCCACGCCATGGGCGGGCCGCAGCCGCAACCGGAACGCGCCGGCAATGCGCTCGGCGGCCGCCGTCTGCGCAATGCGCGAGGCCGACGGCAAGAGCACCGCCAAGTCGGTCGCCTGGGGCAACGGGCTGTACCAGCGCCGGCTCACACGACCCCCACGCTTGCGGCTTCCGCCGCTTCGCTGCGCCCAAAGGCAGCCCGCAGTTTCGCGCCCTGGGACGGCCCGGCGGTGCTCAGCAACGTCATACGCCGAACCCCGGCACGCGGATCGCGCGTTCCCACCGGTGCATCACATAGACCAGAAGACCGACCAGCGCGAAGTAGCAGAACAGCAGCACGTTCATCATTTCGGGAACGTTGAGCTCGTCCGACCAGATCTGGCTCGACACGTAGAGCATTTCCGGCACGGCGATCGCGTAGGCGAGCGTGGTCGTCTTGACCAGGTTCACGAGATTGTTGTTGAGCGCCGGCAGGCTGATCCGGAACGCCAGCGGAAACACGATGAAGAGGTACGTGCGCAGCCGGCTGAAGCCCAGCGATTCCGCCGCCTCGATCGTCGTCTGCGGCACGGCCTCGATGCCGGAACGGAAGATCTCCACGTTGAACGCGCCGGCGAAGAACGACAGCGACACGATCGCCCACGCGACGTTGCTCACCATCGGCACGTTCGCACCGGAGGCGGCCGTGGTGGTCAGCAGACTGCCGACGCCGAAATAGAAGAAATAGAGCTGGACCAGCGGCGGCGTATTGCGAAAGAACTGGATGTACCAATGGACGACGCGCCTGGTTACGCGCAGCCGCGAGCGCTGCAGCCAGGCGCCGACGATCCCGATCAGCACGCTCAGCACGATGCAGACCGCCGACAACTTGACCGTCATCCAGAAGCCACTGGCAAAGCGGCCGCGATCGAACGAGTCGTAGAAGATCGTGAGATTGATGCCGGTTGCATCGTGCAACCAGCGAAACCACGACCAGAAGGACTCCATCAGCCTTCCCGATGGCCGGGCGGAAGCGGCCACGCAGGGCGGTCGGCGCCGCCGCGATCTGCGAGGCCGCCGCCCAAGGCCATCGCTATTTGTACTTGTCGCGCGCTTCCTGGGCGAACTTGGTGGGCTTGATGCCCCACTTCTTTTCGAGGTCCTGGATGAAGCCTGATTTATGCCATTCGGTGGCGGTCTTCGACATCATGTCGGCAAACCCCTTCTCGCCCTGCTTGACCGCGAGACCCCACGGCACGAACAGGATCGAGTCGAGCGGCATTTCGTACGCGCTCCACTCGGGTTTCTGCATCTCGCCGACGATCGCCGTGTCGTCATACGCGAAGGCGACGCAGTTGCCGTTCTTGAGCGCGGCCAGCGCTTCCGCGGTGCCCGGGAACGCGACGCCGTCGACGCCATATTTTTCCTGCAGCTCCTTGTTGTAGAACGCGCCCTGGATCAGGCACACCTTCTTGCCGCGCAGCCCGTCCCAGCTCTTGATACCCGCGGTCTTCAACGCCAGGATATTGGTACCCGAGCCGTAGTAGTTCGGCTCGATGATATCGACGATCTTGCGCCGTTCCGGCGTGTCGCTCATCGTCGCGATCATCATGTCGATCTTGCCCTGCTGCAGGAACTGGATGCGATTGGACGCGACCACGGGAACCAGCTCCAGCTTCACCCCCAGGCGCTTGGCGACGTCGGCAGCGAGATCGGGCTCGAAGCCGACGATCTTGCCCGATGGGTCCAGGAACCCGAACGGCCGATAGTCGGCCTTGGTGCCCACGACCAGCACGCCCTTCTTCTTGATGTCGTCCAACGCGTCGGCGCTGGCCACCGTGGCGCTCAGCATGCCCAGCACGACGCCGGCAGCCGCGATCGAAAAGTATTTGTTGAGCATGTCTTGTGATCCTCGAAGTCGATTGGGGGTATGACCAGACAGGTTTGAAGGCCGCCTACAATGCGCCGCACGCACGGGGTTCGTCAACGCTCCCCCATGCGAACATGCAAAGTCTCAGACGGCGGACGCCGCACGCCGCGCCGGTGCGGTGCGCGCGGCCGCCGGCCGCACCAAGGCATCGCGCGTTTCGGTCAGTGCCTGGTCGAAAATGGTCATGGCGAGGTCGATGTCGGCGGTAGTGACCGTCAGCGGCGGTGCGATCCGCCACACCGACCCGCGCTCCGGGCGGCGGCGGATGTTCATGGACAGGCCGAGCTCCAGGCACCGCTGGGTGGTCAACGCGCCCAGCTCGTGATGGGGCTCGCGCGTCTCGCGGTCGCGGACGAGCTCGATGCCCCGCAGCAGCCCCATGCCGCGCACGTCGCCGATCTCCTCGAACCGCCCTTGCAGCTCCGCCAGCCGCGCGGCGAGATAGTCGCCCATCGCTGTGCTGCGCTCGAGCAGCTGTTCCTGCTCGATCGTTTGCAGCACGGCGAGACCCACCGCCGACGGCAACGGATCGGACACGTGCGACGTGTAGAAGGCAAAGCCGCGCTCATGGCAGCGTTCTTCGATCGCGTCGGTGGTAATGACGCCGGCGAGCGGCATGCCGCCCCCCAAAGTCTTCGACACGGTCATGATGTCCGGCGTCACCTGCAGATGCGACGCGGCGAACCAGTGCCCGAGGCGGCCGAACGCCGTTTGCGCTTCGTCGAAGATCAGCAGCATGCCTCGCTTGCGCGCTTCCGACTGCAGCGCCGCGAAGTAGCCCGGTGGTGGCACGATGACGCCGCCCGCGCTGATCACGGGTTCCGCGATGACGGCCGCCGGCGCGCCTGTCGACTGCATGTCGTATAGCTCGAAGCCGATGTTCATGCACGTCCGGTCGCAGCGGTCGCGGCAGTGCTTGACCGGGCAGCGATACGCATTCGGTTCCGGAATGGCGAACGACCCCGGCATCCCGGGTCCGTAGCCCTTGCGGTCGCTCGCGTAGGAAACCGCGCCCGCGTTCGCGGTGACGCCGTGCCACGAGCCTCCGAGCCCGATCACCTCGAAGCCACCCGTGTACAGCTTGGCCATCTTGAGCGCGGCTTCGTTGCTTTCGCTCCCCGTGCTCAGCAGCAGCGATTTGCGCAACGGCCTGGGCACGATCTTCGCGAGCTTCTCGGCAAGCTGCACGACGCTGCGCGGAATCATCCCCGAGAAGAGATGGAGCGCGGTGTCGCAACTTTTCTTGATGGCCGCGACCACGTTCGGGTGGCTGTGCCCGACGGTGGCGCACATCTGGCCGGACGTGAAATCGAGGATTTTCTTGCCGGAGGCGTCCCAGACGTAGCAGCCCTGCGCCCGCTCGACGACTTCCGGATAGACGTCGCCGCCGTAGCGAATCAGGTTCTCGCGAAACTCCGCCTGTGTATTGCCGCTGGTATCCACTTCCATCTCCTTGCGATCGAGATTCGCCCCGTTCAGCGAACGGCCGGCGCCTGCAGAATGGCGTCGAACGCGTCGAGCCCGTTGAGGATATGCTGGCGGACGGCCTTCGCGGTTCCCGGGCCGTCGCGCAGCGCGAATCGTTGCAGGATCTTCTCGTGCTCCTGGATCGATTGCCGGACGCGGCCGGGGCTGCGCCAGAGCATGTACCGCGGAAACTGCTCGCGCATTTGTTCAATCAGGTGAAGGAGGACCGGATTCCCCGCGTCCTCGCACAGCGCCTGGTGAAAGCGTCCGTCCGCGGCGCTCAGTTTTTTCAGGTCGTTGGCGGCGAGCGCGTTTTTCATCGCCTGCAGCGCGCGCCGCGCGCGCTCGATCGCCGCATCGCTGGCGACGGCGGCCGATAATCGGGCGGCTTCGGACTCGAGCAGCGCGCGCACGCTGTAGACATGGCGCACCCGTTCGGCGTCGAGCCCGGCGACCCGCATGCCGCGGTGCGACTCGTGCACGAGCAAGCCCTTCGCCACGAGCTCGAGCACCGCCTCGCGCGCGGGCGTCGCGCCCAGGTCCAGATCCGCCATCAGCTGCACCTGGCGCAGCGCCTGTCCGGGCCGATAGCGGCCCGCGAGGATCGCGTCCTTCACCTTGGCGACGGCGACCTCGCGCTTCGTCAGGAACGGCGTGCGGGCATCCTGCATGCGTCCAGTATATGTTTATATTTTATAAAATGTCCACAGGTATAAGCTGGCCCGGCAATGAGCGTGACCTCGCCTCGCTACATTCTGACGCTGTCCTGCGGCGACCGTCCCGGGATCGTCGGCGCCGTCGGCACGTTCCTCGCCGAGCATCACGGCAACATCGTCGAATCGGCGCAGTTCGGCGACGTCGACACCAATCGCTTCATGATGCGCGTGTGTTTCGAGCGCCTCGCCGGTGCGCCTGACGAGGCCTCGCTACGCGAGGCCTTTGGCGCAATCGCCGGGCGGTTCGGCATGCATTGGGAGCTGCACGATGCGTCGGTGCGCCCGCGGGTGCTGCTGATGGTGTCTAAGTTCGACCATTGCCTGAACGATCTCCTCTATCGCTACAGGGTCGGCGCGCTGGCGATGGATCCGGTGGCGATCGTGTCCAATCACCGCGACACCTATCAGCTGGCCGCCTCGTACAACGTGCCGTTTCATCATCTGCCGGTCACGGCCGCGACCCGGGACGCACAGGAAGCGAAGGTGGCGGCGCTGATCGAGGAGACCGGCGCCGAGCTCGTCGTGCTCGCCCGCTACATGCAAGTGCTGTCCAACGCGTTGTGCGCAAGACTGGCAGGCCGCGCGATCAACATCCATCACTCGTTCCTGCCGAGCTTCAAGGGCGCCAAGCCGTACAGCCAGGCGCACGCGCGCGGCGTCAAGCTGATCGGCGCCACGGCCCATTACGTGACCTCCGAGCTCGACGAAGGCCCGATCATCGAACAGGAAGT
>Ga0068867_100003928_pt1 | contig 10466 bp, 9 predicted proteins | sample KBSMisM32_FD_65649 | JGI IMG/M metagenome (GOLD analysis project Ga0068867, IMG submission 65649) | Miscanthus rhizosphere microbial communities from Kellogg Biological Station, Michigan, USA - KBS Miscanthus M3-2 | ecosystem: Host-associated > Plants > Roots > Rhizosphere > Soil ...
GCCGGGTCGCCCCGAGGCGCAGCGGATTCTAGGTTCGCGTTTCTGCGGGGGCGCCTGTGGCTTTCCCGATGGCGGAATGCCGGTTTGCTATCGGGCCATGCCGGCCCGGCGCCCCGCTCAGCGCGGCTTGGCCGCGGCCTCGAGCGCGGCGGCATTGAGCCGCCGCAGCTCCTGCAGCTTCTCGCCGATGCGGATTTCGAGCCCGCGACCCACCGGCGCATAGAACTGCGGCGGCGGCAGGTCGTCGGGCCAGTAGCGCTCGCCGGCCGCGAAGCCGCCGGCCTCGTCGTGTGCGTAGCGGTAGCCGCGACCGTAGTCAAGGCCCTTCATCAGCGCGGTCGGTGCGTTGCGCAGCCGCAGCGGCACCGGCCGCGTGCCGTCCTGCTTGACGAACGCGACCGCCGCCTTGTACGCGGTGTAGACCGCGTTGCTCTTCGGTGCCACCGCGAGGTAGACGACCGCCTGCGCCAGCGCGAGCTCGCCTTCGGGCGAGCCCAGCCGCTCGTAGGTCTCGGTCGCATCGAGCGCCAGGCGCAGCGCGCGCGGGTCGGCGAGGCCGATGTCTTCGCTGGCCATGCGAACGATGCGCCGCGCCGCGTAGCGCGGGTCGACACCGCCATCGAGCATGCGCACGAACCAGTACAGCGCGGCATCGGGATCGCTGCCGCGCACCGATTTATGGAGCGCCGAGATGGTGTCGTAGAACTGCTCGCCGCCCTTGTCGTAGCGGCGCAGCTGCTCGCCCAGCGCATGCTCGAGCATGGGCTCGTCGATCGTCGCGACCGCGCCGGCCATCGCGATCAGGTTCTCGTAGGCGTTGAGCAGCCGGCGCGCGTCGCCGTCGGCATAGGCGACCAGGCGGTCGCGCGCGGCGACTGTCAGTGGCGGCGCTTTCAACAGCGCGGCGGCGCGTGCGACCAGCTCGCGCAGATCGTCGTCGCCGAGCGTCTTCAGCACATGCACCGTGGCGCGCGACAGCAGCGCCGAGTTGACCTCGAACGACGGGTTCTCGGTGGTCGCGCCGATGAAGGTGAACAGGCCCGACTCGACGTGCGGCAGGAACGCGTCCTGCTGCGCCTTGTTGAAGCGGTGCACCTCGTCGACGAAGACGATGGTGCGGCGCTGGCTGCCGCGCGCGATCTGGGCGCGCTCGACCGCCTCGCGGATGTCCTTGACGCCCCCGAGCACCGCCGAGATCGCGATGAACTGGGCGTCGAAGGCCTGCGCGACGAGCAGCGCGAGCGTGGTCTTGCCCACACCCGGCGGGCCCCACAGGATCATCGAATGCAGCCGGCCCGACTCGAACGCGGTGCGCAGCGGCTTGCCCGGCCCGAGCAGCTGCGGCTGGCCGATGACCTCGTCGACCGTCTTCGGACGCAGCCGCTCGGCCAGCGGCGCGTCGAGCTCGTCGGCAAGCGGGAGACCGGGGGCGTCGGGCGTCATGCCGCGATTGTCGCAGTGCTCTTCGCCGACCGCCCGCGCCTGGCGGCCCTGCCGTATCCTGCGAGGCCCTCCGGCCGAGCGCCGACCGCATGGCGCCACACCACGATGCGCACTCCGCCGATGCAAGAACGACGACGCGCTTCGCGCAACGATGAAGGGCCTGCTGCGGCCCGCGCCGCAACGGGATTGATCGCCTGCGCGCTGGCCGGGGCGCTCGCCGGCAGCGCCGGCGCCGTGCGGGCGCAGGCCGCGGCCGAAGCCGACGCCGCCCCGCCGGGCTGGAGCTGGGGCGGCGTCTACAAGGCCGATCTGCTGCACGCCGGCAACACGCGCAGCGGCGTCGGCCACTTGAACCTGCGCATCGATGCCGATGCCGGCGCGCTGTTCGGATGGGACGACACCGTGCTGCATGCCGAAGTCCTGTGGAATCACGGCGGCAAGCCGAACCGCCGCATCGGCACGACGCAAGGCATCAGCAACCTCGAGGTCGCGCAGAATGCCGCGCGCCTCTACGCTGGCTGGATCGAGCACGAGTTCAAGACCAGCGGCATTGGCGTGCTGTTCGGCCTGTACGACCTGAACTCGGAGTTCTACGCGACCGAGGCCTCGGGGCTGCTGATCCATCCGTCGTTCGGCATCGGCATCGACTTCTCGCAGAGCGGGCGCAACGGGCCGTCGATCTTCCCGAACCTCGGCCTGAGCCTGCGCGTCAAGCAATCACTCGGCGCCGGCTTCTACTTGCAAGGCGCGGCGATCGACGGCGTGCCCGGCGACCCTGAGCATCCGGGGCGCACGAGCGTGCACCTTGGCCGCGACGACGGCGCCCTGCTCGTGACCGAGTTCGGCTGGCAGGAGCGCGACGAGGCCGGGCCCGGACCGGGCCACTGGGGCATCGGGCTGTGGCATTACACCCGGCGCAGCGACCGCGTCGACGGCAGCGGCCGCGCCCACAACCAGGGCGTCTACGCGCTCGCGCAGGCGCTGCTGGTCGAACGCGAGACTGGGCGCACGACCGGCTTCGTGCGTGCCGGCGCCGCGAAGCGGCAGGTTAACGCGGTCGATGTCGGATTCGACGCCGGCGTGCTGGTCGACCGGCCCTTTGGAAGCGACGGCCCGGCCGCGTTCACGGCCGGCATCGCGGTCGCACGCTTCGGCCGCGAGCATCGGGCCGCGCAGGCGGGTGGCGGCGTGGCCATCGCGTCGAATGAGACCGCGCTGGAGCTCGGCGCACGTTGGCAGCCATTGCCGGCGCTTGCCGTGCAGCCGCTGCTGCAACGCGTGTGGCATATCGGCGGCCGAGCCGGCACGCACGCGACGATCGTCGGGCTTCGGCTCGAATGGACGCTGGGTCCGACCAAGCCCTGACGCTGCTACTGCTCGATCACGTCGGCGCCGGCCGGCGGCGTGAAGCGGAACGCATCGGCACCGAAGCTGACCCCGGCACTGAACTGGCTGAACTGCAGCAGCGAGCGCTGGTCGAACGCATCGACGATCTCGATCGCCGCCAGCTCCTTGCCGCGAAAGCCGACCCGCACCGATTTGAAGCTGCCGTCGTTGCTCTTCGGATTCGCCTGGACCCACTCGAGACCGTCTTTCGGGGGCAGAGGCGACAGGTCGAAATCCTTGTCGAGCGAGCCGCCGGCGAGCAGCGCGGCGGGCGTCGCGCCCAATGCCGACGTGAACTTGCGCGAGCTCGCCTGGTTCAGGTCGGCGTCGTAGATCCAGACCTTCTGGCCATCGCCGACGATCAGCTGCTCGAACGGCTTGGCGTAGGCGAAGCGAAAGCGGTTCGGGCGCGAGAATTCGAAGCTGCCGCTGGAGGTCTTCTTCTTCGCGCCGTCGGGCGAGGTCACGGTCTGCGTGAACTGCGCGCGGCCAGTGTTCACGTCGCGGATGAAGGCACGCAAGGTGTCGGCCGCATCGGCATGCGCCGCGGGTGCGACCAAGGCCGCGCAGGTCAACGCAAGCAGGCTCAAGAGTCGTTTCATTCGGCGCGGGCCGGGACGATGATGTCGCGGTTGCCGTTGGTGGACATGCTCGATACGAGCCCGGATTTCTCCATTTGTTCCAGCAGACGGGCGGCGCGGTTGTAGCCGATGCGCAAATGCCGCTGCACGAGCGAGATCGAGGCGCGCTTGTGCTGCAGCACGATCGCGACCGCCTGGTCGTACATCGCGTCGCTCTCGCCACCGCCCATCACCCCGCCCTCGCTCGACAGCGCATCGGGGCCGTCGTCGAGCACGCCGCCTTCGAGGATCCCTTCGATGTAGTTCGGCTCGCCCTGGCTCTTCAGGTATTCGACGACCCGGTGCACTTCGTCGTCGCTGACGAAGGCGCCATGCACGCGCACCGGGAAGCCGGTGCCCGAGGGCATGTACAGCATGTCGCCCATGCCGAGCAGCGCCTCGGCGCCCATCTGGTCGAGGATGGTGCGCGAGTCGATCTTGCTGCTGACCTGGAACGACAGTCGCGTCGGGATGTTGGCCTTGATCAGCCCGGTGATCACGTCGACGCTGGGCCGCTGGGTGGCCAGGATCAGATGGATGCCGCAGGCGCGGGCCTTCTGCGCCAGCCGCGCAATGAGCTCCTCGATCTTCTTGCCGATGACCATCATCAGGTCGGCGAGTTCGTCGATGACGATCACGACGTTGGGCAGGCGCTCGAGCGGTTCGGGTTGTTCGGGTGTCAGGCTGAACGGGTTCGGGATCAGCTCGCCGCGCCCCTTCGCGTCGTCGAGCTTCTTGTTGTAGCCGCCGAGGTTGCGCACCCCCATCTTGCTCATCAGCTTGTAGCGCCGCTCCATCTCGGCGACGCCCCAGGTGAGCGCATTCGCGGCCAGTTTCATGTCGGTGACGACCGGGCACAGCAGATGCGGGATGCCTTCGTAGACGCTCATCTCGAGCATCTTCGGGTCGATCAGGATCAGCCGCACATCGCGCGCTTCGGCCTTGTAGAGCAGAGACAGGATCATCGCGTTGATGCCGACCGACTTGCCCGAGCCGGTCGTGCCGGCCACCAGGCAGTGCGGCATCTTCGCGAGGTCGGCGACGACCGGGTTGCCGACGATGTCCTTGCCCAGGCCCATCGTCAGCTGCGAAGATGCGTCGTTGTAGACCGTCGAACCGAGGATCTCCGACAGTCGGATCGTCTGGCGCTTCGGGTTCGGCAGCTCCAGCGCCATCGTCGTCTTGCCCGGGATGGTCTCGACGACGCGGATGCTGACCAGGCTCAGGGAGCGCGCCAGGTCCTTCGACAGGTTCAGCACCTGCGAGCCCTTCACGCCGGTGGCCGGCTCGATCTCGTAGCGCGTGATCACCGGGCCGGGCGAGGCCGCGACCACGCGCACCTCGACGCCGAAATCCTTCAGCTTCTTCTCGATCAGCCGCGAGGTCATCTCGAGCGTCTCGGCAGAAACGGACTCGGTGCGCCCGGGTGCGGCGTCGAGCAGATCGACCTGCGGCAGCTTGGTGTCGACCAGCTCGGTGAACAGCGGCTTCTGGCGCTCCTTGACGACGCGCTCGCTCTTCGGCACCTCGACCACCGGCGCCTCGATCACGATCGGCAGGTGCTCTTCGTGCAAGCGGTGCTCGACCGCCTTGACGACCTCGCGCTCGCGCAACGCCTGGGCACCGAAACGCACATCCTCGGCGCGCTCGATGCGCTCGACCCGCTTCTCGCGCAGCGACTCGAGCCGTGCACCGATGCGTTCGGCCAGGCGCAGCCACGAGAAGCGCAGCGCCAGCGCGATGCCGGCGACGAGGACGGCAATCCACAAGACGCCCGAGCCGGCGAAGCCGAGCAGGTTCTGGCTCGCCTGGCCCAGCGTGTAGCCGACCGCGCCGCCGGCATGGCCGCCTGCGACGCGTCCCTCCCACTGGTACAGGCGGGTCCATTCGAGCGACGAGCTGGCCGACAGCAGCAACGCCAGGCCGACCCAGAACAGCCACTCCGGCCGCTGCGCCGCGATCGGCGCATGCGGCGCCGCAGGGTCGCTGCGCAGCATGCGGGCGAGCGCGCCCAGCCAGGCTCGCAGGCCGACCGCGACCGCCCACCAGATCGAATAGCCGAACAGAAAGTACGCCAGATCCGAACACCACGCGCCGATCGCGCCGGCCTTGTTCAGCGCGACGGCAGCGGTGCCCGAGGTCGAGAACGCCGGATCGGCACTGTTGTGGGTGGCCAGCGCGAGCACCGCGAGCAGCCACAGCACGCCGGTGATCAGCAGCGTGAGCTGCGCGCGCCAGCCGGCGGGATCGTGCGTTGCCGTTGCACCGCGACCGGGCGCGGCAGCCCCCGGAACAAAGGCATGCGAGGGGTTGGGAGCGGCGCCGTCGGAGCGCAGCGAACCGAGAGGAAACGTCATCGGCGGATTGTGGCCGATCGCACCGGCGGATCGGTGCGCCGGCGCCCGCGAAACAGGTTCACTGTGTCAACTGTTCCTTGATGATGACCGAGCCGTTTTCCTGCGTCTGGATCATGCCGCGCTCTTCGAGGTCCTTCATGACGCGGCTGACCATCTCGCGTGAGGCGCCGACGACCTTGGCGAGGTCCTGACGCGAGACCTTGTTGCGGATCGTCTTGGTCTCGCCGTCCATCTCGGCCATGTCGAGCAGCGAACGCGCGACGCGCCCGTACACGTCGAGCAGCGCCAGCGACTCGATTTGCCGATCGGCGGCGCGCAACCGGTACACCAGGCCGCGCATGATTGCGTACGACAGGCTGGAGTTCTCGGGCAGGCAGCGCGCGAATTCGGCGCGACCGAGGATCAGCATGTCGGTCTGGACTTCGGCGCGCACAGTCGCCGAATGCGGCTCGTTGTCGATCAGGCTCATCTCGCCGACATAGTCGCCGGGCTGCAGCACCGCGAGGATCACCTCGCGCCCACGCGAATCGGCCGTGAGCACGCGCGCGCGCCCGGTCAACAGGATGAACAGCGCGTTCGACTTCTTGCCGTGCTCGACCACGATCTCGCCGCGCCTGAAGCGCCGCTTGACGACGCTGTCGGCGATGCCCTGCGCCTGGTCGTTGGTCAACAGGGAGAACAACGGCACGCGCCGGATCAGGTCGAGGTTGGAAAGCATTGCCATACGGACTGCCTTTCGTGCTTTGTGCTTGTGTGATGCCTGCCACAGGCCGCGGTCAAGACTCTTGCGACAACTGCCTACAATTTCACTATTGTCGCCATTAATGCGCTGGACGTCAGCCTGAATGAACCCCATGTCAGACTGACGCGGCGCCGTGATGTTGCGCGACCGCCACCCAACGCTTCGACTTCTCGACTGACCATGAGCCCATCGACCCTACACGCCCACGTCCTGATCCTCGGTTCGGGACCGGCCGGCTACACCGCGGCGGTCTACGCTGCCCGCGCGAATCTGAAGCCGGTGCTGATCACCGGCATTGCCCAGGGTGGCCAGTTGATGACGACGACCGATGTCGACAACTGGCCTGCCGATGTCGACGGCGTGATGGGCCCCGACCTGATGCAGCGCTTCCAGAAGCATGCCGAGCGCTTCAACACGCAGATCGTGTTCGACCACATCAACCAGGTCGACCTGAGCCAACGCCCGTTCACATTGATCGGCGACTCGGGCACCTACACCTGCGACGCGCTGATCATCGCCACCGGTGCGAGTGCGAAGTACATCGGCCTTCCTTCGGAAGAAGCCTTCATGGGCCGCGGTGTCAGCGGCTGCGCCACCTGCGACGGCTTCTTCTATCGCGGCCAGGAAGTCTGTGTCGTCGGCGGCGGCAACACCGCGGTCGAAGAGGCGCTGTACCTGTCGAACATCGCGTCGAAGGTGCATCTGATCCATCGCCGCGACAAGTTCCGCGCCGAGCCGATCCTGGTCGACAAGCTCAACGCCAAGGTAACCGAAGGCAAGATGCAATTGCACCTTTGGAACACGCTTGACGAAGTATTGGGCGACGCCTCGGGCGTGACCGGCGTACGCATCAAGAGCACGCGCGACGGCGCGACCGCGGAACTCAAGCTCACCGGCTGCTTCATCGCGATCGGCCACGAGCCCAACACCGGCATCTTCAAGGGCCAGCTCGAGATGAAGGACGGCTACATCGTCTCGAAGAGCGGCCTGTCGGGCATGGCGACGATGACGAGCGTGCCGGGCGTGTTCGCCGCCGGCGACGTGCAGGACCACGTCTACCGGCAGGCGATCACCAGCGCCGGCACCGGCTGCATGGCGGCGCTGGACGCGCAGCGCTTCCTCGAGCAGTGACCCGAACAGTGGCGCGACGCCGGACGCGCACGCAAAGCGGGCTATAATCGCGGTCTTTGCCGGAATTCACGGCAAGCACCGCAACCAACCAATCGGGAGAAGCGTCATGGCACGCGTCTGTCAAGTCACGGGCAAGGGCCCGATGGTGGGGAACAATGTCTCCCACGCCAATAACAAAACGAAGCGTCGCTTCCTGCCCAATCTGCAGTATCGCCGCTTCTGGGTCGAGGCCGAGAACCGCTGGGTGCGCCTGCGCATCAGCAACGCGGCGCTGCGCCTGATCGACAAGGTGGGCATCGAGAAGGTCCTCGTCGACCTGCGCGCCCGGGGCGAAATCTGATTTAGGAGGCCATCATGGCAAAAGGTGGACGCGAGAAGATCAAGCTGGAATCCAGCGCCGGGACCGGTCATTTCTACACGACCGACAAGAACAAGAAGACCACGCCCGAAAAGCTGGAGATGATCAAGTTCGACCCGAAGGCGCGCAAGCACGTGACCTACAAGGAAACGAAGCTGCGGTAACGCCTTCGGCGGGACAGGAAATCGGGGTCGCGTGGCGGCCCCTTTTCTTTTGTCTGCCGTTTGGCTGTCGTCAAACAACAAGGGCCGCATTCGCGGCCCTTGTTGTTTGAACGCTGCCCGACGCGAGAGACGCTATGCCTTCGCAGCCCGCAGCTTCAGCGCGAACTCCTGCAGCGCGGCGATGCCGCTTTCCTCGGCCTTCTTGCACCAGGCCTGCAGATCGGCCACCAGCTGCTCCGCCGACACATTGGTGCGGGTCCAGAGCGAGCGCAGTTCTTCGCGCATCGCGACGAGCTTGGCCAAGCCCGGGCTGTATTCGACCGCCAGTGCGATCTGCGCCTTCACGGCCGGCGGAATCTTGTCTTCGTCGCGATGCAGCCAGCGGTTGGCCAGGCGCATGTTCGCGAGCTTCGCGGCGCTCGCCGCGCCTTCGGCCTTCAGGCGCACCACTTCGGCGCGGCTGGCATGGCGCAGGTTGCGCGCGTACTTGGCCATCACCTCGTAGCGGTTCGCGATGATCGCCTCGAGCGTCTGGTCGTCAGCCACCGGCCGCACATCGCCCAGCTTGAGCATCGGCGGCATCTTGCGCACCTTGGCCAGGCCAAGCATCTCGAGACCGCGGATATAGGCCCAGCCGATGTCGAACTCGTAGGGCTTGACCGACAGCTTGGCCGAGGTCGGATAGGTGTGGTGGTTGTTGTGCAGCTCTTCGCCGCCGATGATCACGCCCCACGGCGAAATGTTGGTCGATGCATCCGACGCCTCGAAATTGCGATAGCCCCACCAGTGACCGATGCCGTTGATGATGCCGGCCGCGGTGATCGGGATCCATGCCATCTGCAGTGCCCAAACCGCTGCACCGATCGCACCGAACAGCATCAGGTTGATCACCAGCATCACGCCGACGCCCTGCCAGCTGTAGCGCGTGTACAGATTGCGTTCGATCCAGTCGTTCGGCGTGTTGTGGCCGTACTTCGCGAGCGTCTCTTGGTTCTTGGCTTCGGCCCGGTACATCTCGCTGCCGGTCAGCAGCACGGCCTTGATGCCGCGCGTCTGGGGACTGTGCGGGTCTTCTTCGGTTTCGCACTTGGCGTGGTGCTTGCGGTGGATCGCGACCCATTCCTTGGTCACCATGCCGGTGGTCAACCAGAGCCAGAAGCGGAAGAAATGCGCCGGAAGCGCATGCAGCTCGAGCGCGCGGTGCGCCTGGGCACGGTGCAGGAAGATGGTGACGGAGGCGATGGTGATGTGCGTCACGATCAGCGCGAACAGCACGACCTCCCACCAGGTCGTCTGCACCAGCCCGTTGGCCAGCCAGTCGATCAACCCATCGCGCACCAATATCAACGAATCCATGTGTACCTTTGAGCCCGCTGAAAAATGCGGGTGCCAGATTGTAAAGGGCGCCCCTGCACCAAAACCCTGCGAAATGACGGGTTTGCGCGCGCTTGTTTGCGCTACTTCAGGGCAGACGCCGCGGTTTCAAGGACGGCTGGTCAGCGGCGTTCCCAGGCGGCCGCGAAGAAGCCGTCGGTGCCATGCAGGTGCGGCCACAACCGCAAGAAGTCGCCGCGCACCAGCGTCTCGGCCTGCGCCACATGCGCCTTGTCGAGCAGGGTCTGCGCCGGCAGGGGCGCGAAGTCGCGTTCGCGTTCGGCGCTGAACGCCTGTGCGATCGCTTCGTTCTCGGCGTCGAGCAGGCTGCAGGTCGCGTAGACGAGCCGGCCACCCGGCTTCAGCAGCCGTGCCGCACTGGCCAGGATCGCCGCCTGCTTGACGCGCAGCTCCTCGACCGATTGCGGCGACTGGCGCCATTTCAGGTCCGGATTGCGGCGCAGCGTACCCAGCCCAGAGCATGGCGCGTCGACCAGCACGCGGTCGAGCTTGCCGGCCAGGCGCTTGATGCGTTCGTCGCGTTCATGCGCGATCTGCACCGGGTAGACGTTGGACAAGCCGCTGCGCGCCAGCCGCGGCTTCAATGACGCGAGTCGATGACCCGAGGTGTCGAAGGCATAGAGCCGGCCGGTGTTGCGCATCTCGGCGCCGAGCGCCAGCGTCTTGCCGCCGGCGCCGGCGCAGAAGTCGGCGACCATCTCGCCACGCTTGGCACCGACCATCAGCGCCAGCAGCTGGCTGCCTTCGTCCTGCACCTCGACATCGCCGCGCATGAACACCTCGAGCTTGTGCAGCGCCGGCTTGCCCTGGATGCGCAGCCCCAGCGGCGAGTACGGCGTCGGCACGGCGTCGATCCCTTCGGCCTCGAAC